>NPIG01000888.1_pt1 | contig 19003 bp, 18 predicted proteins | sample 8637441 | NCBI WGS metagenome assembly NPIG01 (sample SAMN07420675, study PRJNA396082) | bioreactor metagenome | isolation source: sample BR6 brine-fed electro-methanogenic bioreactor BR | place: Japan: Kochi | collected 2016-06-14 | reverse complement strand
ATGGGGCTGGTTGTTTCGTTTTTGTATGTTGGCATGTGGTGCTCCTTTCGTGATTTAGCCTACGGGTACAGGCCTGACGGGCCCTCCTGTGTCATACGGCGGCTCCCATCCCCAGTCGCCAATCCTGGAATTGGCATGGATTTCGAAAGCACCCCCGTCAAGCGTGAACCGTACGGCGAGATCCATTCCTTCTGGCATAGGCGTTTCCGCTTCCCACGACGAAAAAACCTGAATCAGGGAGTTTTCTTCAAGAGTAAACGAACAGGAGTAGCCGTTGTCTATAGCGCCTTGCAAGTCCGAGGGGATGTAGAACCGCCCCCCGAGGTCGGCATAATGATTCACTATTCGGTTGTCATATGCGCCGTCAATAACCGCCCGCAGAAAAGAGTTATCTATGGGGGGGTAAAAGGCTACTTTTACAACGGAAGATTCTCCTATGGCGCCGTTAAAAACGAGATTGCCTTCCAAGATTTGGTAACGTCCGGAGCCCACAAACTCCCCGTCTATTTCAACTTCGGAAAAAGTGTGCGCTGCTGGGATCCCTGACGGCAAGGAATATTCCCGTCCCGGCACAATGGCGCTTAGCGTGTGCTGTGGGAAGTCCTCAAGGAAGAGATCGTTCCCTTCGCCGTCTTGAGCGACTCGAACGTTTACGAGAGTTCCCGTCACAAACGCCGGGAGGTCTTCTTCCCGTGCAGGAATAGAGCGGGGCAGGATAGAATAAGGCGATTCCCACCCGTACCCCCCTCCAGAAAGAATCGGAACATAGTTTTCCGGCTCCCCTGAAACAAGGGGCGATTGCCCATAGTAACTGTATAGGCCCGACAGCTGCGACATTGTTTTAATCGGCCCCCACGAAAGCCACGGGGGGCCGAGAACTTCTCTGAAAAGATAGAAGTCGGAAGGCAGACCACCTGCTGCTGTAATTTCCCTCTCCACTACTAGTTGTTCCGTAGAGCGCATTTCCATGCAGAAGGGAGGAAACTTGATTGTCGCTCCGTAATCCCCAAAATCTGCGGGCACTGGGTCGGCCCCCGCTTCCACTATTTCAAATTCCATCACATGATCTCCAGGAGGCACTGCGATAAAACACGCCCCGAAGAAATACCGTCCCGTGTGCGTGTTTGCATCACTGACCAATCCGCAGGGCCAGTTTGTTTGGATGTTCACGTCCCCTTTTTCCGGGTGGAATTTCGCCGGAACCTTCTCGGGAGTTTCAAAGTAGTCCCCCGTTGGCCCCATGGACACTTCCGGCGATCCAGGCAGAAAAAATATCGTCGCCCCTCTCACTCGCAACGGATCATCCCCCACCCAATTCGCCTTTTTCCTTATAACCTTTCCAAGCCCACGCTTCCGACACAGCACCTCAAGCGCCATATCACACGCTCACAATCTCTAGATCCGCCACGGCGAGAGATCCGGAAAAGTCCGTGGGAACGCTTCCCCGCACCTGGATTTTTCGAGCCGATCCCGCCGGGATGTTCCCCAGTTCGTGGGCCTTGTAATAGGCATAATCCACTGTCACGTCCCCAGACGGGTCGCTGGAAAACTCAATTGTCCCGAGCAGATAATCCAGCGTCCAGCCGGACACCTCCGATCCATCCTCATAAACCACCACACTTGCGGGAACCACCGGGGCATTTGCCAGCGAAAAGACCGTAGGGCCTCCCGTGGGAGTTTCGCCGGTAACGCTTTCCGTCCCGCCGATGGGCGTGTACGCCGCTTCCTCATCATCCACGATCCCCGTGCTATGGGGATCTTCAACGCCAGAAGACTTCACCTGGAAGGATTGCTTCTGTATCCCTTCATCCTCGTAGTAAATCACGATGGCGGCGCTCATGGCGGGGGCAGAGTCGAACGAAACGGTGCTCCCAGAAGTGGTAAAGGCAACCTCTGCACCGTCCACCTCTGCGGAATACACCGCCGTTGGAGTCGTGGGGAGCACGTAGTCCGTCTTCGTTCCGTCTCCAGTATTGTTATGGCGTCGTCTACAAATGACATAAACCGCCGTCGTGCCCGCCGCCCCTGTGCCGTAGGAATAGTCAGCAGTTATCGCTTCGTCCAGTGCCGGGATGCTCCCAGAGTTGAAAACGATCTCCCCGGTGGCGAGCGTCAGCGAATAATTCCCCGCAGCGCTCACCCCGTCAACGTAGACCGTTGTGCTCCCGGAGACCACATTCCCATTGTCCAGGGTAAACGTGTCTGCGGTGCCATCGCCCGTTCCGACGGCCTCCCCGGTAACGTCCGTGGGCTTATCATTCCACACATCAATCTCATAGGGATTTGTCTTCCCTCCCAGAGGCCGAGGGTTAAACGAGTGAGAGGTAACAACGGACCCTCCACCGCCAACGTACAAGTTTATATTTGGTGCGCTCATAAGCTTTTCTCCTTGTGGGTTGCCCGATTAAAACAACCGTGCCAATCTGCAAATCTCCATGCACCGCCCGATCCAAATTTACCCGGATAGGCGTATTCCCTCCGATAGGCAAAGCGTCGTACGTCCGATAATCAATCTTCGCCACGATCTTGGCACGGGTGGCGTTATCCACCTTCCCGGCCTCCGCTTTTGCCAAAGCCACAATAGCCCGTTCGATTTTCTGCGGCGGGCTTTTCAGCACCTCCGCAATCTCAGCAAGGGAGGGCGTTTTCGATAGGCGCAGCGTTGATTTTTTTGAGGCAAGATCGTGTGACGCCGTTTCCACGTGCCACTCTTCGCCGTCCATTTCTAGCACATCTCCCCGTGCCACAAGGGGCATGAGAGGCGTTTCCACATCCCTGATAGCACAGCGGGAACACTGCTCCCCATAGTAATAGGCCATGGCGGTAAGCGCCCCTTCGGAGGCGATATTCTGCACCCGCTTACTCTTTTCAATGGGGCCGAGAGCTTCTATGGCGGCGTCGTCTTCCATAACCAACGTCAAATCAGCCGAAACCCGCTTGACCGGGAGTACCTGGGTGGGTTGCGGCAAATAGTCATCAATTCGCTTTTTAGGCAGCGTCTCGGTGCTCAAATCCTTTTCCCCGTTATACCGGGTTGTTTCCGTGGTGGCCCAAAGCACGCTCCCGTCCGGCTCTGCCAAGGCCGTGGTGATCTGCGTTTCCTGCCGGAGTTCCCAGTGGTATTCCAACACGGGGGGCTCGTAAGGGGGAATGTCCGGGTCAAAGGGATCAGGGACGTACGGGTCCGGGTCGTCTGGATCTGAAGGATCAGGCGTAACCGGAGGATCAACCGAAATGGCCAAAACTTCGATAACGTCGGGGAAATCTTCTGTTACTTTGAAAGTTTTCCCGTCTACCTTCGTGACGAAATAAACCCGGAACCCATGGTTCCCAAGGGCAGTTGAGGAGGAGAGGTACATGTCTGCCGTGGCGGTGTTCCCCGTTATTTTTTGGTTCTGGAAATAGATGCTCCCCGAAGCACGGAGCGGAGACATCTTCGTCCCTGCTCCGAGAGGCAACGACTCACCTTCCCTGAGTGAAACGGTCACGGTCACGGTGCCAATCTTCGTGCTCCCAGACTTCGGACGCTCGATGCTGCCCTTCGGGTAGTTCACGTTGTAGGGTGGGTTGCCCTGCGTGTTCCGCACGGTGACGACAACCGGTGATGGTGTTTCTTGCCCCGGAGAAGAACCCACGGGCACGCCGTCCACTACATGCATCCACGTGGCGGTGCACGAAATCGAAACATCGCCAGATGAGGCGTCGGAAGGGAACGTCACCTCTATTTTTCCGTCGTAGATTTTACGGGCGGTAATGCCTGCGCCCTCCACGGTCATGGAATAAACCTTGTCCAGATACGTAAAGGTTTTTCCCGAAGCTAAATAGGAGTTTATAGTGGCGTTGTCGTGAGGCGCAATCAACCCCGGCTGCCGTGGCGAGTTCCACCGGAAAGCGAGGGCGGTTATTGTGTCTTTTGCCGGGGGCGTAATGATGTCTCCGTGTTTCAAAGCCATGCTACCCACCTTCCTCTAGCGTTGCGACTTTTTCGTACCATTGCGTCACGAGTTTTCGTTCCAAAAAGTGGTTCCCGTCCTTGTCGTATCCGATAGTTACCCATTCCCATTCCTGCCTCATGAACTCTTTTTCGTCCTCCGGGGCAGGGTCTTCAGGGTCATCAGGATCTGCCGGGGGGACTATCGGCGGTTCGTCAGGAGGCGTGGGTGGATCTGGATCTGGGTCATCGGGATCTGTTGGGTAGTTTGGCTGGTATCCATTGGGATACGGCAACCAATCCAAAAAATACCGCCCCCCATTCGGGCAGTTGTACCAGGCCCCGCCGGGAGGGGATGGGGCAATCTCAAGAAGAATCGGGCTAGGATTGCTCCAGTTGGTGTGGTACTGATCCCAGACAATTTCATAGTTTCCGTTTCGAACTAGAGCACCATCTTGTCTTGCGTAGAACATCTTTGTCGGGTTTCCTGTTATGTTCCCCGGAAGCTCTATCCATGTCGCCACTTACACCACCTCCACGCTGATCATGTGCCGTAACGAGACGTAGGGAACCCGCTCTTCCGGCTCCTCAATCGTATAGGTTGTGGTAGTGTTTACGCCGTCTTTCGTAGCGGAATGCGCAATCAGAAAATGACGCTCGCTCCACTCGGAAGATTCTTCTGCAAGGGCTTCACTCCCCCGTACCGCCCGCAGATAATGCACCTGCTCCCCCTTAGCCTTGGTGCGCACGGTGAACCCTCCGTAACTCTTGGTAGTGTCCTCAAGAGCTTCAATCCACTTGGTGTATTCCTCGTCTACGAAAACAATAATGCGATTCGCATACCCGGAAACGTCCACCACATCCGTGCAGCGGAAACATTTACCCTGATCCAAAATCCAGCGCCTGGGAGTGTTCGAAAGGACATATCCTCCTTCCGGGAGGAGCGTCAGTTTTGCTCCCCGGCAAGACTCCATTATTTCCTTCAAAGTTTTTACGGGGATTTCCTCGCCGGTGTAGTAGGTCGGGAAATAGGTTTTTTGGCTCTCGTCGTAAAGCTGGACTCCGTATTCTTCTAAAGCCTCACGGAACGCCACGGCCACATCCTCTGCTTCGGGAACCGTTATCTTAGAATCTGCCAGGGCCTTGATCTCGTCCGCCAGTGTCACGGAATAGCCGATCTCCCCCGCCGTAGTGCGCACCTCGGTGACAATGCCAGAGAAAATTACCACGCTCTTGTTTAGCACCAGAGCGATTCTCTCTCCATAGCTTGGCCTCGTCTCCATGCGGAAAGTTGCCATAATGCTTCCCGTCGAATCGTGTTTCACGATGGCATCAAAAATCTGCGCCCCGTCTCCGGTGGCAAAGGTCATAGCCGTTACCGGAATAGAGATAACTGGCGTTTCCAGCGCAATACTCGCATGAGTGGGGCTCGTTACCGCAGGAAGTGAAAGCGACATCCGATTACTCTGCACAGGAAGAGAAAATTCTATCCGTGCCGGGCGGTTCGCCTGCATGGCAAAACGGATCTCCGCACTACTTCGCACGAGAGGCGCCACCCGGACAAGCAACGCCCGGAGGCGAGGAGACGCAAAAACCGGAATTTCTAAACGCATCTCCTACACCTCCTCAATCGTTATTGACCATTCGCCTCGATCTTCTACCGGGTACCCCGAGACGTCACAGCCTCCCGTGATTTTTGCCACGTATTCTTCGCCGTCGCAATCCGTCCACACAAACTCACGCCCGTCGAAATAGGGCTCCAGCCAAGAGAGGTCATCACCGGCCTGTATCCGCAATACCCATTTTTTCTTTACGCCCCCGGTCAGGGAGATGAGCGTTCCGTCCAGGGAACGCTCGTGCTTACCGAGAGGCACGTATCCCCGGGAATAGTTGTCGGGAGTTGGGGTCAACGTCAGGGGGCTACTATCTACCATAAAGGCGCTCATCGGTTGGCCTCATACGTCAATTCTTCCATGCTGATTCCTCCTCCGGAATTGCTGCTCCCAGAAGCCTTTTTCAGCCGTGCCATCTGTGCGTTCCAAGCGTTCACATAGGCGGTTCCTGCGGCGGCTCCCTGGAGAGCTGCCATGCGGGTCATGTTTCCGAGGTAGGAATTAAACCGGGAAACAAAGGATTCCATGCCCGAAGACATAGTTTTTGAGAAGTTTTCCATGAATCCCGAGAAGTCAATTTCCGTCAGGGCTTTTGCTACGCTGGCCGCACTTTCTTTGATCTCCTCAAAGGCTACTGCCATGGAGGAAATCGCCTGCTTGCTTTCCGTCACGGAATCCACAAGTTTTTTCCCCATGGACTCAGTAAGTTCATTCGCTTTTTCAGCGGCGGCTTTCAGGTGGGATTGAATTTCAGGAGAGACTTTTCCGAAGGTTTCGGCGGCCTTGCCTACCTGTTCCGGGAGACGTTCGAAGGATTCCCCGAGCTGTTCCGCACTCTCCACGGAGGGTTTCGCCGTCTCGGAAATGGTGGTGAATGCCTGGGATACGGAATCTCCCCAAGCGGCGAAGTTCTCCGAGATCCCCGAGAAGTTTTCAGAGAGGTTGTGGATCTCCACGGACAAATCCCCGGCGGCGGTTTTTGTGGCGGTGAAAAATTCGTCAGCAGCGAGTTTGGGTTTTTCATAGCTCCGCTCTATTTCTCCCGAAGCGGTTTCCCAGACTACCGCAATGGTATCTGCTGTCTCTTCGGAGATCTTCACCGTGCCCTCTTTTACCATTCCAAGAATGGTGTTATACCGCTCCAAGAGGTCGGTTCCTGTCCCCTGCATCACGTCCGGGATTTTCGAAAGAGGCTTTGCAAAGGATTCGTAAACCGCCTCGCCGTTCTTCTCCGTGAGGGTAACGATCTCCTCCATGGTTTCGCTCACCATGCCCCGAGTTCCGGAGTGGATCTCCTTCATGGCGCGGTCGTACTCCTCTTGAACGTCAATCACCTTTTCAATCGTTCTTTGGAAGGTCTGCCCGCCCACGTCGTAGGAGACGGTGATGGCGTCTGCAGTTTCCCGGACGATCTGCATTGTCCCGTCCGCCACCGCTTCCATGGCGGTCTGATACTCCGCTTTTTTCTTCTCCAGCTCCGCTTTCTCTTCATCTGCGAGCTGTTTGCGCATGCCAAGGAAGGCATCAAAGGCTTTCTTCTGCTCTTCTACGGCTTTTTTGGTGAGGTCTGCGGAGCCGTCCAGAGTAGCTGCCATTTCGGAGAGGTACGCCTGTCCAGTCTCCTGCCCGAGCTGCTTCATGGCGGCCGCAAGGAGGTTGGCTCCCTGGGAACCGCCTATGGTGTTGGCCGCATCCTGCACCACACCCATAACCGAGGCGGTGAAATCTTCCTTGGCAATATCGGGGGTCACTCCCTGAGATATGGCCTCTCGCATTTCCAGAGAGGCATTTTCTGCTGCGGCCACAATATCGTTGAGGGCTTTTTCGATGGGGGTTATGTCCGCAGAGATTGCCAGGGCGCCCGATAGAGACTCGCCCGCAGCGGTGGCAGCTTCTGACACAGCCTGTGCCGCCGCTTCTCCAGTCTCCTGGATCTTCGAAGCGTCCAGCGAGTTCAGCCGCTCTTGATACCGGGCGAGAGCAATCTCCATCGCTTCGAGTTCCTTGGATTTCCCAAGGTCGCCCACAATCCCGGAGCCTATGCCCGTTTGCAACGTCTCCCGCAACGAGCTTATTCTTTTCTCCAAGTCCTCAATGCCCTTGGTCAGCTCTATTTTTGTGAGCTTTTCCAAGGATTCACCCGTTTCGTCGAAGGCAACAGTGGCAGCTTGAGCGGCCTTTTCGGACTCCTTCATGCTCCCGGAAATAGCCTGAAACGCCTTGTACGCCAGGTAAAGCGCCCCGCCAACGGCCACGAGAGGCCCGAGGGTTGCCGCAAGTCCGGCAAAGGCCACCTTGAGGGAACCCACGGCGGCGGTAAGTCCTCCGACTCCGGCGGTAGTGTTTGCGGCGGTCCCCATCCCGAGGGCGAGATACGCCGCTTTCGCTGTCTTTGAGAGCGTTCCGAAGGCAGTTCCAAGATGGGAAATAGTGCCGATGATGAGCGAAATTTTCCCCACGGCCCATCCGGTAATGATCGTTTTCGTGATGAGCCCTATGTGGCGGGCGAGAAATTCCCATGGCACCATCTGAGCGAACGCCTGAAACGCCCCGGCTACGGCACGAACAGCGCTCCCCATGCCTCTAAAAGCTTCCCTAAAGGTTTCCGTATCCATGGAGTTTAGCTTTTCCTTGAAACTCTCCACGGCATTGCCTGCCAGCCCGAGCCCTTCGCCGAAACCCGCAACGGCCTCTTTCCAGACTCCTGTGGCATCGGCCCATTCGTCAAAGGCTTTAAATATCCCCGTGAGGGTGTCCACGAAGCTTCCCGCCGAGGCGCCAATGGCATCAAAAACGTTGATGAAATTTTCTTCGATAATGGATCGCATGGCCTTCACTTTATTGGCGAAGCTCTCCATCTGAATGTTTACCTGCTCCTGGGTTGTTCCCACTCTCCCAAGCGTTCCGGCGTATTCGTCCAGACTCCCAGAGGTTTTTGCAAGGACATTTGCCACAACCGCCCCACGAGTGCCGAAGATTGTAAAAGCATCAGCGGTAGTCATCCCAGCCTTGGCAAGCTGTCCGAAGATTTCCTGAGCGGATTTCATTTTTCCGTTGACGTCGTAGATCTCTACGCCAAGACGGTTAAGGGCTCTTTGGGCTTCTGCCGAGGGAGTGGAGAGCCGTGCATAGGCGGTCTTCATCCCGGCGGCTATGGTGGAGGATTCGAGCCCCGCATCAGCTAATTTCCCCATCATAGCCACGGTTTCCTCGATGGAGTACCCCATGGCCGAGAAGATGGGGGCAACTTGCCCCATGCCTACGGAGAGCTTTTCCATATTCAGCATGGAGGTGGAACACGCCGTGGCGAAAACATCTGTCACCCGTCCGGCATCCTCTGCTTCGAGGCCGAATCCCCGGATAGCCGCCGTAACCAGCTCCGCAGTTTCTGCCAGGCCGTAGTTCTGGGCTATGGATAGGGCGGTAACATCCTTTGACGCCGCCAGCACCTCATTGGTGTTCATCCCCGCCCGGGCTAGAGCCTCCATCCCTTGAGCTGCCTCTTTCGCCGATACGGGGAGATTGGCCCCTATTTCCCGGGCAGCCTTTTCGAGTTTTTCCAGATCCTCCGCAGTGCCCAACGTCACGGACTGTACAACCTTCATCTGGGCTTCGAAGTCCCCGCCGATTTTCAGAGAGGCCGCCACGAGTGCCCCCATAGCAAGCGTGAGGTTCCGAACGCCCCGCATGAGCGGATCGAAGACTGCGCCCGTGGCTTTCCCAAAGCTGGTGAAGTTCTTGCCTATTTTTGTGATGGATTTACCGACGGAATTCAGCCCCGCTATGGCCTGCTGCACGTCAGCACCAACGACTATTTTAATGTCCTTCTTTGCCGCCATCCGGCGCAGCCTCCTTTCTCGCCCATTCTTCGAGAGCGTTGAAATATTCCGTCCCCTGGGAATACGGCATGTCTAAAATCTTCTCATAGGAGAGCCCCGGGAAGTTTTGCCGTATCGCAAGATCAGCTTTGATTAGCTCCCCTGGGGCAGGCTCTTCCCGATGGTCTGCACCAGGGCTGTGGAGTTTTTTACAATCCCCGGAATGTCGTTCGCCTCCCAGATTGTTTTCAGGAGGGCTATTTGATCCCCGAGGGAAACTTCATCCCAGTTCGTTTCAGGAAAAGATACATCCAAAAGCTGCGAGATAAACTCATCTGCGGATTCCCCGAGATCCATGAGGATGTCCGACGATAGCGAGATTTCGCCGCCTGATACCTGGGCTCCGCTTTCCTGGGCTTTCCGGAAGAGTTCCGAAAAAAGCCCGGCGAGATGGAACACGTCCCGCCGGGTCAGGTAGTGAAGCTCCGTTCCCCCGAGACACTTGGGGGCTATTTTCTTACGCAGAAACATGGGCTAACTCGTCAGCTTGAGGCGGCCGAGCTGATCCCCGGTTGTTCTGGAGGAATCCGCAAGGGCGGCAATCGAAACAGGCACGAGACACACGTCGCCGGGCTTGAAGGAGAGGTTCAGGGTGCCGTCAAACTGCGCCCGGTAGAAGTCGATTTCGTAGTGCTTGCCGTCGTCTGCGTCGTCGGAGATGAATTTCATGGGGAAGGTGAACGTGGCGGTTTTGCCTCCGAAGGAGAGAGTGTTCCCGGATACGGGAGCGTAAGTGTAGGCCACCACGACGCTGTCGCCGTCCGTGAGAGAGCTTCCGTTGATGGAGCAAATCCGGCCTCCAAGGTAGTCCACCCGGTAGTCCGTGCCAGCCGCAAGAGTCGTCGTTTCGTTCGCCACGGTTCCGGCGACGGTATAGGAGTTGGTTACGCCAGCAGTCACGGTCAGGGTGTTTGCGGATGTGTCCACGCCGCCGGCATCGATGGTGGCTGTTTCGGTGGTGGCCCCGTCCCGAAGGCGGATCGTATCGCCTGCGGTGTAGTTCGCAGCGTTTTCAACGCTGATTTCCGTGTCTCCTGCGGTGACGGGAGCGGAGAGCTTCACAGCCAGATGCACCGTCAGCGTCTCGGAGGCGCTTACCATGGGGTTCTGCAATGCCTGCCAAGACTCGTCAAAAACACCGGAGAGATATTCCCCCACCACTGCCACGGGGGTTCCGGTGGCGAGGCTCTGGGTGAACTGCGGTACGATTTTCCCAAGAACGTTGAGATCCAGTTCCATGGAGTTTGCGGTAATACTGGCCGCTTCGGACTCCATGATTTTCTTTACAGTCTGCTCCGGAGATCCACCTTTGATTTCTTTGTAGGTGGGTTCGTAGTTGAACGTTACGTCTCCCTGGAGGAGCCCCACATCTTCGCCGTTTGCAATGATTCGCCCTGTCCCAAATGTTACCCGGTTAGGGTCTTTCAGATTAAAAGCCATGTTTTGGCCTCCTTATTTATCCTTTGAACTTGATGGAGACCAGCATCTCCCCGGGGAAAATGGGGAATGAATGTACTTTGTCAGGGGCGTAATCTACGCCTTGTATATGCGTGATTTCATCTCCCGATATTTCCCCGAGGATTTGCCGGCCAAACTCGTCAGAAAGAGGGCCTCCGGAATTCTCCGAAAAGCCCTCTCCTGTAACTTTTCCGTCTGCTGCTATGGCCCATCCAATCCAGAAGCTTGCATCTTGTACGGCGCTGTCCGGGTCGATACTGGCGTTATCCGGCGATATCGCAATTACCGGGCAGTCGTCGATCCCCGGCGGCGTCATGAGGTCAGGCCACAAAAAAACCTGATGCCTCTTCCCGAATTGGGAGAGGCACCAGGCTTTGATTGATTCGCTTTCGGCGAGGGATTGCCCCCATCGCCGGGTTATCGTTGTAAGGTCATCTGCCACAATATCGCCCCCAAAGAACCGCCGCTTGGCTGGCGGGCATTTTGCGCTTAGTCTGGAGCCGGTGCCATATCACTTCTTCCATGTAGTTGGCAACGCCTCCAACGTTTCGTTGGTAGAATTCCTGATACGGCCCTATGGTTTCTCTGGGCTTCACTTCAATATGTGTCCGGGCTTTGGGGATGTGTACCCCTTCTTTGTGGAGCTTCGCCCGCAGTTTCGGCGAGAGCTTCCGGCGGAACCCTTCTTCCATGAGGCGCCCGTAATACTCCGCAGATCCACCGATCCACCCAACTTCCACAAAGTCGCTTCCGGCGTTGTAGCGTAAAAGGCTGTTTCTGCCGGAGACCATGCGCCCCAGAGGACGGTAGCGGCTTTTCGGTTCATTCCCGAGGGCTCTATCAAAAGCCTTCCGGACTCTAGGAGGGGCGCCTTTTGGGTACGGCTTTCCCGCAGGAGATCCAGACCGTACGCCACGCTCCATCTGTTTTTTCATCTGGAAACCCGCAGACTTCAGCACGCTTTTACGCAGTTCTGGCAATTCGTCGGCAGCCCACTTCAGCCATGGGGTGGCCTCGTCCTTCCACCGAACTTTCATGCTCATGAGAAGGCCACCCCGTTTCCTGTTATCTCAAGACAACAAAGGATTTCCCCGGAAGTGTCCAGCCGGGCAATCCTCCACGAGTCGCCCCTCACTGTGAGGGTAGAGCCCCGCCACGTGCCTGGGAGATCGTCAAGCGAGATCCAGAGACGGGCGGTGGTCGCAGGATTGCCACGGATTCCGCCGTTGTCGTCCCGGTCTTCCAGTAGCTCGAAAATCCCCGCAACCTCCGTGCCGTCGGCAAAAAAAACAGGCTCCCCCTCCGAAGAGAGGAGAGCCTGCACGTCTCGTTCGTACGCTTCCCGGCGGGTCATAGTGCTACCCGATCTTTACGGGAACCTCTGTGGCGGTTTCTGCCTTGGCTGCGAAGGCATACCCGGCTTTGGGCGTCACGACGATGTCAATTACAAACTCGTCGCCCACTTCGAAATCGGTAGAGGTTACTGCCAGGGTGCAGGAGAAAAGCCCGTTGTTATAGAGAACACCCCCGGTCAGGTTCGGGAGAGCCCCCCGAATGCTGCCGGTGACGCTGAAGGTGCCGTAATCCGCAACTTTGGCGGTGCAGGTCACGGTGAAGGTCTCGCTCTGATCAATTGCCAGAGGAGTGACGGTTCCCATGGCACCAACACCAGCAGTGTTGTCTTCGTCTGCCGTCACGGTCGCCGTTGCTCCTCGGGTTGAAACAACCTCTCCGGACGCATCCCAAAAGAGCCGCTGCCCCTGGGCAAAAGCCTCGTCGTTCGGGGCGGGCATGGTAAAGACTCCCACCACGTTCACCGCTCCAAGCTCTCCGGCGGCAATGTCGGTAGCCGCAATCCCGATACGCTCATCCAGAACTACAACGTCCCCTACGGAAACCTCCGCAAGAGGGGTGTAGTCCATCGCTTCTCCACGCTCAAGAAACGTGCAAAGTTTACTCATCGTTCAATACCTCCTATGCCCCGGTATTCTTGAGGAGTCCACGCCAGTCAACAGGCTTGGCTCCGCATTCAATCCGGATCTTGTATTCCACTCCATCAACATTCCAGCCCTGCCGCTGCTCCATGTAGGGGCGACGCTGGCCGTTGAGGTAGTACATTCTGACGGTTTTGCCCTTGCGAGCTGCGAGATACCAGGCAGTTTCAGAGCTGTCGTCAAGCCGTGCATCAAATACCATCTGGAAACGCCCGGCATGGGGGTTCGCCCCATTGCCAGCAGCTACGGAAGTCCCGCTGTCCAGAGTCACGGTCATGGGAACTCGCCCCTCTGCGAAGAACCGACGGGCCACCTCTTCAATCGCCACAGGGGCGAGGAAGAAGACGGGCTGAATGTTCAAGCGCCGTTTTCCGCCAATGTCCGTTTGACGACGCATGGCCTGTACTGCGGTGCCGATCCCTGCGATAGTGTCCTCAAAGTTCGAATAGCTGATAGCCACTGCGTTGGAGGTTGCAAGGAGATTCCCGTGTGTCGAATGGAAGAGCGTTTTCCCGTCGCCCATGGTGGGGTTCCCGGTAATGGCTCCGTAGGCAAGGTCGCCAAGAAGACGGCTTGCAGATTCTCCATGCTGCCTGGGAATGTCGGTCATGGCGCCGAGATCGTCGTTGATGATGGCCTCACGGGTGATGGAGAACATTTTCCCGTACTTGGCAATCTGGTACTGTTCGAAGGTTTCGGTGCGTTCGCCGTACTTGTATTCTCCGCCTTCGGGAATCCGCTCAAGGTCGCCAAGCTCCCCAGGGCGTGCCATGGTATGGATCTTGAAGTCCGAGACGCTGCCGGAATCGTCAACCCAAATACGCCAACTCTCGGGCTCCTGCTCCCACCCGCTCATGAGCGAGAGGTTCGCCACGTTGCCGAGAAGTATGGGAAGGTCGGAGGTGGTGAGAGCACGCCCAACCATCTCCATGGCGTTCCCTTTGGCGTTCTGCCCGGCACGCTCCAGGCTCTCACGGGCAAGTTCCCGGAGGGAGTAGCCCCGGAAGTCTTCGGCGCCGGGAGAGACCTTTTCGAGGGAGATCCCCGCACGGAGACATACGCCGTCTCTGGCGGCTTCCCTAAATTTGTCCCGGCTCTCCTGTCCTACCTCAACCGAAGCCGTTTCAAGCTCTTTTCTCTGATCTGCCAATGCGTCCAGCACCGCCTTTCGTACCTGATCCACGTCGGCCCCGGAGCGGACATACTCGCTCGCATCCACTTCAAAACGGGCACACATGCTCATGATTTCAGAGACACGCTCACGCTCTGCGGCTCTGGCCTGCTCTTCAACCTTTGCGGTGTCCACCGCTTCCACATGATTCTCCACAGCCCGAACCTCTTCCTTCTCGGGAGCGGGATTTTCTACAACATTTTTAGGCATTTCTTCCGTCCTTTCTTGTTCTTCGATCTCTTCATACCCACGCCCAACACCTACGGAATCATCCGCAGGGATTGAAACAGGGGAAATTTCCATAGGTTCCCACTTCCGGGCAACCTCACACGGGCCGTCAAATCGTCCGCAAGATGAGCGAGTGCCTTGTTTTACCACTTCCCAAGAGAGCACTCGATAGCCCACGGACACGCCTTTTATAGTTCCAGAGCGGATTTTCTGAAAAATCTTGTCGCTGTCGGGGTCTTCGTCAAACCGGATAACGGCACGGCCTCGCCGGTCCTCCCCAACCCATGCCCGCTCGATACTCCCTATCGGAACATCTGAATTGTGGTTCCAAAGGACAACTCCGGTTTCCCGGAGCCGAGATAACTGGATCTCCTCCTCCCCATGGCCCAGGATTTCGACGCCGTACCATCTACTCACCGGGGCTTCAGACGAAAAAGAGAGCTCCACTGTTCGGGAGCCCTCATCTATGGCACCACTTTCAATTACCGCTTGGCGAAATTGCAGGTCATCCCGTTTCCGGCTTTCCTGTTCCGCCTTCACCTTCTTCGTCGCCAAAGGCTGCCTCCTTTCCTTCTTCCCAGATTAGATTAAGCCCGAGCTTTTCGGCATACTCTTTCTCGTGGGCCATCTGCTCAAGCACTTCTTGCCAGTCTTCGCCTTTTGCAGCGCAGACTTTCGCCAAGGTGGTCATCCCTGCCGCTAGCTCCTCCCTGGAAGCCTTCACCTCTTTGAGAGGGTCGATCCAGCTCCAGCCGGGAGCCGTCCAGAAACACGACGTGTATTTTTCTCGATTCTCCCAATACCCCCGGATTTTTACCTTCCCCGAGAGCACGCAAGCATCCATAAACAGCTCCCAGATGGGTTCGCAGAAATGGGTTATCACGCTTTGTTGCGCCATGCGCCACTCCTGTCGATCGTCAAGGTTGCCCTGTCGGATGCTGGAGTAGTTTGCTTTTGAAACGTCCCGAGAAAGGGCCTCGTAGGAGAGCCCCAGTCCAGAGCCGGTGTACCTCAACATCATCTGGAGGAAGTCCCCAACGCTGGTGTTCGGCCTTCCCGGAGTCGCAAAGCTCACCTTCTGCCCCTTGCCGAGATAATGCAGCATCCCCGGCTCGATCCCGTCAATTCTTTGCCCTGCGGAGTTCCGCGGCAGTCGCCCCACCGCCGTGGCTGGCATTTCGTCTTCCACGAAGCCCGCAAAGCAGGCCGCCACTTTCGTAGCCACCACTTCGGCGGTTATGGTTTCCCCGGTATCTTTCAGCCGCTCCATCACAACGGCCAGTTCGGACATCCCCCGGAGTGCGGTGGGTCTCGTTTTGTTGTAGTAATGGAGGATCTTGTCCGCAGGAATTCTTTTCGACTCGTTGCGCCCGGAGTGCAGGAAGAGAGCGTCGATGTTTTCCAGAAGCCAATAGGCTTGAGGGCGATACGTTTTGTCGATTTCCACACCACCAAGTACCGGGCGGTTATTGTTCCCTTCCGTTTTCATGGAGTCCAGATAGTCAGCCTCGATGAATTGGAGGGATAGAGGGAAGGCTTTTCGCTTGTCCACCACGGGTTTTATGAGGATTTCACCATCGAAGAAGCGGCGATGCACAAGCATTTGCTGGAGTTCGTAGAACGATGAGCCGCCGGTTATGTCGCAGTTTTCCGGGCGAGTCCACCATTTCCACACCGCCTCAATTTTGTTGTTCAGGTCGGGATCTCCGGTGTCTGCCTGGGGGCGTATCCCCGTGCCGATGACGTTTCTTTTGATTGCCCGAACCGCTGCCTGTGCTATGTCGCTGTTCCGCTCCAGATCCCGAGCCCGAGCCCGCACACGATCACGATATGCTGCGTCCGTCTCTTCCGGGGTCTGGTTCGTTGGCATCCAGTTTGAGTTCCGGTCGCCTATGGCCGCATCGTAATTCCGGACGGCGTTTATTGCCATTCGAGCCCGAGAACGTGCGAGCCCCCACGATGGAGCAATGTAGTTTATTGCCTGATCTAGCCAGTTCATCGCTTGTTCCACCGCACAACGGCCCTGTTTGTTCCTGCGCTTCCGGTGTTTTCCTCGTCAATGATGCGTTTTAGCCGGAGGATTGCAGCCTGTATTTCCCGCAAGTCCGCCCGGCGAAATCTGCGCCCGGCTATTTCGTATTCCTGCCCTCCTTCTAGGATTGCCTGTTCCGCAGATTCGTACATGGCAAGACGTTCTGTATTCGTCAATGGGTGGTTCACCTCCTTTCAAAAGGCACAAAAAAAGCCCCCCACGCCCGAAGGCGTGGAGAGCTTATCTTCCTCGTTGCATCCATCCGCTCCGCTGTTTCGGCGGTGGTGAATATTTCGCTGTTGCGGCGGCTTCTTCTTCGTCGTCAGCCACCACGTGCATTCCCAAGATTCGGGCGGCGAGGGTGGCGTACACTTCGCAGTCCAGGTAGTGATTGTCTGCGTGCTGCGATACGGGGCGCCACTCGTAAGTTATGGCTCCTGTTCGCCGATCTGTGACGGCCACCTTGACCTCGGAAACCACCTGTTCGGCGTAGTCTGCGGTGACGTTTTTGCAGACCATCCACGACCCTCGTGAACCGGGCGGCTTTTGCATTCGCCCAAATATAAAGTCCTTGATCAGGTCCGTGTTCGTCTCGTACCGCTCCATGTTTGTGAGGCGCTCGATCTTTTGCACCACATAATGTTTGTCGAGCTGCCGGGACGATCCTTTACAGGGCCTGAATACGTCCGGAAATGTGAGGCACACGGCATATGCGTCGTCTGTGCGGTACCCAATATCGATCATCCCGAGGGATACTTGATAAAATCCGCTGCGGTCCTCCACGTAGTAGAGAGGATCTACTATCCGCCTCTGCACCTGGGCTATCAGGTCCTGCTCATCCCACGTCTCGAAGCGGTCGTAATCCACTAGCCAGCTCGTCATGTTCGGCCCCCAGGCACGGATAACATAATAGGCATGGCCTTTCTGTATATCGATCCCCGCCGTGAGGAGCACCTTTTCCGGTGACGCCAGCACGGGAATTTTCCCTTTGGGATGGTTCCACGCTTGGCGGCGCACCATGTCGGAACTTGCCTCTGCTGTTTTTTCCCGCCAAGGCTCTCCAAGCCATCCCTGTACAAAGTTCCGCAGCTTTTCGGGGTAGTCCTTGGATTCCAGGAATTCAGCCGCCACATCCCCGAAGGACAGCCATGGGGAGTAGAGCGACGATCCGTGAAAACCTATCCTTCTGGGTGGAGAGTCGTTTGCAAATTCGTCACGCCACTTCCCTTTTCGTAGCATCCCCATTTTCTTGTCGCTTGGGATTTTGGCATGGCAGTGAAGGCACTCGTAGGTTGCCACGTCACGAGCACGCTGGGCGAGTCGCCGCATTTCCTTCTTGTCATGCCCGGCATTTTCATACGCCTCGGTCAGCTCCTTGGGCCATTTGACCTGGGAGAAAATGAGCTTTTGCATTTCCCCGCACTCCGGGCATGGAACGTAGTATTCTTTCCGGCGGTCGCAGCTTTCGAGGTGGCTCCAAACATGCCCGTCTTCCGTGGTGGGGCTGGAGACGATAAGTATCTTTGATCCTGGGAAGGCTTTTGTCCTCTCCTTCGCCAGGGATATGGGGTCTGCTTCGTCTCCCAGGAACTTGGGGAATTTATCCACCTCATCCATGAGCAGGTATTTTATGGGGCGAGAGGAGAGAGAGGCAGGGCTATTTGCTCCAGAAAGGGCAACGTACGCCCCCCAGAACTGCAGCTCCATGAATTCAGACTTCCGGGGGTCGTACCGCTCCGAAAGAACCGGGGTTGCCTCTACCATGGGGCGAAGCCTGTTTTTCGATACGCTTTTTGCAAGCGTTTCGTTGGGATAAACGATCATCGCCGGGGCAGGGTCTTGGTGCACCACGTACCCCAGAACGTTGAAGATCATCTGCGTTTTGCCGTACTGCGTAGAGCAGGCCAGCACAATTTCTTCGATATCCTCGGCGCAGAAAGCGTCCATTATCTCCCGTAGATAGGGGGCATTGTCGGTTCTCCACGGGCCGGGGAGGTCGGAGTCTTGGGTGGTGAGCACCCGGTATGTGTCGGCCCATTGGGAGACGCTGATTTTATCCGGAGGCTTCCATGCCGCCCTCTCCCTCGGAGACCACGGGAGTGTATGCTTTGCCTCTGGCGTAGTGGTCACGGAGCACCCGGAACTCATCTTCCAATATCCCCCGGATCTCCCGTTCTGTGCGGTCTACCAGTCTGGGCGCTAAAGACCGCACGAGCATTTCCAATCCACTGGTGATCTCTGTTATCCGTAGCGCCCATTCCTGGTACACCTCCTCTTTACGCAAAAACTCCCCTCGCAGTTCTGCCAGGAGAAGCTTTTCCCTTTCAGCCTTCGCACGGCGATAGGCTATGTCGGCTTCGAGTTTCTGCTGCTGGAGCCCCTTCGTTTCTTCGGGCGGGTCGTCGCCTTGCTGTGCAGAGGATTTGTTGCGCTTCCTCCACTTCACAACAGCGTCGATGTCCCACTTGCCGTAGCCTTCGGAGGGGCAGCCCTCGGCCTTCCATTTTGAGAGCGATTGACGAGAAACCCCGAGGCGACGGCATATTTCCTTGGTTGTAATTATGTCCATACGTTGTGTCACCTCGTCAAGATTCCGTAACCGCAAGGATTTGTGATTATAGTCGAAGCTTTATTAAAAAGAAGTGTCAACCTTGGTTTTCTGAATTTCACGTAAATTTTGACCGCGCTGGATTCGACC
>NPIG01000516.1_pt2 | contig 19019 bp, 17 predicted proteins | sample 8637441 | NCBI WGS metagenome assembly NPIG01 (sample SAMN07420675, study PRJNA396082) | bioreactor metagenome | isolation source: sample BR6 brine-fed electro-methanogenic bioreactor BR | place: Japan: Kochi | collected 2016-06-14 | reverse complement strand
GTGGCTTTTTTCGTGGCAACCCTGGAACCAGCGGCTACCCATTGCGCCTATCCTGGAGCCACCTCCGAGGAACTACCGCTGGGCTTCTTCCATCCCAAGCTGCTCTTTGATGGCGTGCTGAAGCAGAGCGGAATAATTCAGTTTCGCATGATCCGCCTGGGTTTTTAACCAGAGGGGGATGGTGGTAGTTACCTTGGTGGCCCTGTTCTCTCTGGCATGACGGAAGGGAGGCATGAAGACATCCACCGAAACAACGTATTCGTCCTCCTGAAGGTTTTTGGCAAGGCTCTGGTGAGAGGAGGGCTCCGGGATGGAATCTCCTTCCTTCTCGCTATCCCACAAGTACAACGCAAGGGCCTCTCTAGCGCATCTGATCGCCTGAGCTTCCGTATCCGCACAGGTAACGCAGCCGGGGAGATCGGGGAATTCCACGGCGTACCCATCTTCATTATGAGTAAAAATAGCGGGGAAAACATAAGTGTCTTGCATAAGTGCGCACCTCCCTGTAAAAGTCTTGCGGGGCTACTTGAGCCCTGCTTGCTTCAAAATGCTTGAGGCTGTTTTCGGGTGGACATCTTTTCTCGGGTGAGGGACTGTGACTTTCCCTTTCTTCGTGGGGTGCCTGAATTGGTGATGATCCCCCTCAATGCTGACGATGTTCCAGTCGTCCTGCTGAAGTATTTTTATGAGTTCTCTGGAACTATATCTTTTCCGGATGATTTCCCCTCAATTGTGACACTCCCATTATGCCACGTCCATATACACGTACAACCCCGTCCTGGCTCTGTGCCAACACATCGAATGTTCCCTTGGGTGTACGCTGATGGCTCGTACTCTCCAGGCAGGAGGGCAGTTTTGCCGTATTTTACGAGAACCAGCACGTTCCTTTCCCTCCCCCCCTCGATTCCACCAAAACCGCAGAATTTGAAGAATGAAATTCCACCAAGGCGATATCCGAAAAAAGATGTTGACAGAGAAAAAGGGCGTTTTCTCCGAAAGTTCCGTGAAGCAGGGGTTTTTGAAATGGGGGGGATATAATCCTCTATGATTCGTTCCCCCCCAAAACTCTGGGGGCGTGGGTTGAAATAACTGTAGGGGTGTGAGTTGAAACGAACGAACAAATCAACCAACCAACGAAGGAACGGAACGAAGTGGACGAAACAAAAAGCGAAGAGAAAGGAGGCGTATACATGCAAAAAACGCCACAGGCAAAAACAGAGCGGCAAGCGGGATGTGCAGCAGAAACAAATACGAGGAACAGGAGGAACGCAAATATGAGTAAAAAGCAGTTGCAGTGGAATATGCGGAATAAGGGTTTCGGGCTGATGGGTCTGGTGATCGGCATGGCTATCATCGCCATTATCGGCGCAGGAATCATCGGAATGGTTGCCAAAAACAGCGAGTTTGCAGTGGCCTCTTCGGGGGTGCAGGAGACGGAAAAGATCTCCGATGTGGCCCGGAAGTGGTACAACCGGGATGCGGATAGCGACGGGGTGCCTGATGGGGCATGGCCTACGGTGGCACAGATTCAGGGCTCTTACTACCCCGGATGGGACGGACGGAACCCCTGGGGGAATGCCTACACTCTCACGACTTCCCCGGAAGGCATTCTGACAATCACCCAGACGGTACCGGCCAAATTCACAGCCATGTACACCAACCGGCTCTCTATGTCGTCTGCCGCAGGAAACGTCATCACCTACCACGTACCGCCTCCTGGCAGCTATACGGAGAATGCAGGGTTTGTCCATCGGACCGGAGATACCATGGATTCGGGGGCAGAAATCGACTTCGCCGGAGCGGGTGGTAAGATTACGGGTCTGCGAACCTCGGATATCGGGGCTCCCATGGATGCGGTAAACGTGGAGTGGTACGATACGGACGTGGAAGAGCGTTTCGAACAGCTTGTGGGGCAGATCGAGGACGGCTCCATTGTGGCAGGACACGCGGCCTGGGCGGATGATGCGGCTCACGCGAATCTGGCAGATCGCTCGCTCAGGGCTGATTGGGCAGATACCACAGACTACGCTTTGAATGCACTCTATGCGAATACCGCTGGAAGTGCTGGATATGCCAATTCTGCGGGGACGGCAGGGAGAGCAGATACGGCTGGGAGAGCAGATGCGGCTGGGAGAGCGGATAGAGCAACGAATGCGGATAAGGCAGATTGGGCTAAGGAAGCGGATTACGCAAAAAAGGCTGGAAGTGGCGGCGATCCCGGCACGGGTGGTGGGGCTAGTTGGAGTTACATTAACATGGGCGGCGGCAAAGGCAAGGTCACAAACAACGGATCCTCCAGTCTTAGTTTCAGAACTTCGGTTCTGCAATACCCCTATTCGACTCATCCGACACAGATAACCTTTACGTTGAGTGCAGGACAGTCAAAAGAGTTTTATCTCTTAAAGGATAGGGCATGCACCGGGAGTCAGCTTGAGCAAGGATGCTCGAACCAGAGAATTCAGAAATCCACCGGCGTAACGTGTACCACTGACGGATCTGTAAAGCAAGTTTCACAACAGACTACCTCTTGTCGTTGTTAGCTTCAATCGCAAAAACCCCTCGAAAATCCTTATTGCACCCTGTAAAAAGAAAAGAGGCGAAACCCTAACACAGGGTTTCGCCTCTTTTTTGCTTCTATCCAGGCTCTCTCTCTTTTCCTCGGATCTCTCTTCCCGCCTATCTGGTTCTATTTCTTCCCCTTCTTCATCATAACCACCGTAAGGGGGATGAGGAGAAGGAATGCCGGGAAGTTGTGGACTCCTACCGTACACCCGCCTCCTCCACCGCTTGCCCCTGCATTTCCAGGAGCAGGAGTCGGGGTTACAGGATCCGGGGTTACAGAAGATCCAGGGATGCAACGGTTGGCTTCGGGAACTGTGGAGAGGTACTGTTCCCTGTTCTCACCACTCCAACAGGACGAAAAACAATATCCTCCCCATAAATCGGAATCAGGCGTGACAATAGGCATGCTGCTTTCTTTCAGCAAATCTGTTACACCGCAGTATTCTGCTAGTTTCCAAACATCATTTGCTTCACTAGGATAATCAGAATGATGACTGAGGTTTTGGAACACTGAAGTGGGCACATTCTGTTTCCTGATTTCTGCCAAAAGAGCGAGTAGTTTTTCAGGATCTGCAAGATGTTCCGGGATAGCCCCATAATCGCGGAACCAACGATCTATAAGGTCTGTCTGGACATAATTTTCGAAGGAGGTGTCGCCTGTTCTCTCCAACCATCCCAACCAGAGTGTGCAAAGTCCCACGTAGGATGTAACAGATGTTGCAAGCACTTTTTTCGTCAACCCCGCAAAACAAGACATGGTTTCAATATTCCCTGCATAGCAAGGCCCAAGCATGGTTACATCCAGCTTTTGCCCTCCGAGAACTCCCACAGCCTCCTGTACCATGGCAGAAACCTCGTTCAGGGTATACCCCCCTACATCTTTCCACCCAGTCCCGTGATCCGGAACCCAGTACAGAACAACGGGGGCATCCAATCCGCTAATATTCTGCCCGGACAGGAACTGTGCCAGGGTCTCGCCATCCTCGTTGATGATAAGGTCTACTTTGGCTGCTTCCGCATCCTCCCGGACACGATCAATAAATTCCCACGCAAAATTCCCGCGCCCCCACCACAACAACGTCCCATTCTCCCCTGCCAGAGCGGGAGAAACAAACCCCGAACCGCCAACACCACAAAGTATGATATAAAGCCCCAGACAAAACACAGCCATCGCCGTGCGCAGTTTTCCAAACATGCCAACCCCACCACATCCAAGCTTTCCAGCTTTCCCGAGATTTCCCGAAAGCCCATTCAGATCCTTCTTCATGCACCTCACCGTTCCTTTCTTCTTGCTCCTATCTTTTCTCCTCCACAACGAGCTTTATCCGTGTGATGGAGACAACCTCCCGCATCCACCATCATCCCTCCAAGGCACTCCCACTTCTCTATAACTGGCGGGTGGTTAACCCGGTTCGGAAGGATTTTCCGCTCCTTGCTCCTGCTCGTTATTCCGCGCTCCCCTGGAAAGAAGCACATGTACCGCAAAGCTGCAAATCAATGTGACAATGGGAAAGATGAGAAAATTCCCTTCCCAGGCAAATTCTCTAGCCCCCCCAATAAGGATGAGGAAGAAAAGCATACTTAGAGTCCCCTCGAAAGGCATATAGCCACCCCCCTAACGTTGTTGTTGTCAAATCCCAAACCCACGCCCCCTTTTCCAAAGAAATTTTGTTCCGGCACCGGTTTTTCCTTAATGCCCGGTTTCCTAGAAAAGGGCATTATACACCTCCTGGCAGATGAAACAGACTATCCAGGCCAGACCGAGGCCACCGTATCCCACCAGCCAGCTACGAAATTTGATAGGCGGCTGCGAATCCTTGTTTCCACCTCCATCGAGGTCATAAACCCCATACGAATCGGCTCCGTCAAACATGAAATCTACCTCCCTCTCATCCAGTCCATTCCCGGGTGCAATTCCCCAGGGAAACCCAAAAAGCATCTTGAAGTCAACAGATTTTCTTTTCGAAATCTAATCGTATCACAGGACGTTCAAAATGTCATTCCTGCCCCAAACCCCTCCCGGGGAATTTTGTTCCCTGCTGCCCGTCCCCCGTTCCCTCCGGCAATCCGCGACACTTCCGGTACTGCGGGTACTCCTAAACCTCGCCTTTCTCCTCCTTACCTCGAAAGCCAAAAACTCTTCCGTTCTCCTTTGCCTGAACCATCCGATAGTCCGGGGCTCTGCTCAGGATCCATCTCCCGGCTCCGCACATCTGAATGAGTCGCGATATGATAGATCTCCCTATGGAGGGATCTCCTCCTTCCCGGGTCCTTCCCGGAGGTGGGGAGAGGGCTTTTTCCAGATCTTCGGGATATTCGTGGTTCGTGGTGAAGATGGTCTGCTGTTCGTTCAGATAGCGGCTATTGATAAGGGCATACATGCGTTCTGCCATGAATCCCGAAGAATTGGCCTTTCCCAAGTCATCCAGCACAAGAACCTCTGCTTTTTCTATGAACCGTAAAGCACCTTCTCCTGAATATCCTCCGGAGACTTCGTTTCGCAGTACCTCCGCAAGGTGAGGGACTGAAAGATAGAGTCCCCGTTTCCCCTGCCCCAGAGATGCGTGAAGGAGGGATACCGCCAGGTGGGTTTTACCGTTACCGCAGATGGCACTTGCCAGGATGAGAGAACTTCCCGTCTCCAGGGCCTCCAGAGAGGCTGTAAGCATCTTCCTTGCGTCGGGGTGGAAGGTTGGATCGAAGCTCTGGAAGCTGCATTTCTGGAGGAGCTTGGGGATCCGGGCGAGCCGGAGGTTTTTCTGTATCTGCTGCCCCCAGATCCTCTGCTCTCTCATTTTGCACTTCCCCACCACCAGGGAGAGTTTTCCCGGGCAGAGTTCCTGGAGAGAGGAGAAATCACTTCCTGCCACTCCGAATTTTTTTGGTGCCTCTTGAGCGTTGTACTTAAGGTAAAGAACTCCATGAAGACAATTATCTTGAAGGATTGCTCAAAAACAGCCTCTTCTTTTTTCCTCCGGCTCCAGTTCACATGGGGCTATACTTCAAAGGAAACAGCTCTATTGATTGCATAAGAACCCTTTTTCGATTACTCTCTTTTTGGGATTTTAGGATCATCGGAAAAACTTTTGAATCAATCTCCGAGGATACCGGAAAACTTCCAGTGAAAGGACGTGTTTCTCCGTGACAGCCCAGATTCTCGACGGAAAAAAGACCGCCGCCCGAGTGCGGGAACACATTGCCACCGAGGTGCTGAAGCTTGAGGAAAAGGGAAAGCGCCCCCCCTGCCTGGCGGTGATAATCGTGGGGGATAACCCCGCCTCCAAGGTCTACGTGGGGCAGAAGGAGAAGGCCTGTGCCTCCGTGGGGTTTCGCTCCATTCTCCACCGCCTCCCCCGGGAAACTTCCCAGGAGGAGCTTCTCCGCCTGTTGCAGAGCATGAACGAGGATTCCCAAATTGACGGCATTCTGGTACAGCTTCCGTTGCCGGAACATATGGACAGCTCCGAGGTTATCCGTGGGATCGCTCCGAAGAAGGATGTGGACGGTTTTGCTCCGGAAAATATGGGCAATCTCGTGACGGGGCTCCCCTGCACCGAGCCTTGCACCCCCAAGGGGATTCTCTATCTTCTCAAAGAGTATGGCATCAACCCCGAGGGGAAACAGGCGGTGGTGCTGGGACGGAGCAACATCGTGGGAAAACCCGTGGCACATCTCCTCCTGGCCCAGAATGCCACGGTCACCCTCTGCCACAGCCGGACCAAAGATATTGCCCATCATACCCGGGAGGCGGATATTATCGTGGCGGCCCTGGGAAAACCCCGATTCCTCACGGCGGAGATGATCAAGGAGGGGGCGGTTATTGTGGACGTGGGGATCAACCGCCTGGAAGAGGGGTTGGTGGGGGACGTGGATTTTGAGAACCTTCTTCCCAAAGCATCCTGGATCACCCCGGTTCCGGGAGGCGTGGGGCCCATGACCATCGCCATGCTTCTTCTCAACACTCTGGAGGCCTGCAAGAGGAGATGATAGAACTCCGAGACGTGCACCGCACCTTCATGATGGGGGAGGTGCCTGTGCGGGTGCTCCGGGGGGTAACCGGGGATATCTACCCCGGAGAGATCACCGTCATTCTGGGAGAATCCGGCTCGGGAAAGACCACTCTGCTGAACATTCTGGGGGGGATCGACACTCCTACGAAAGGGGAGGTACTCGTGGAGGGGGAAGATCTCGCGGTGGCCTCGGAAAAGGCTCTCACCCGATATCGAAGAAACCACGTGGGCTTCATCTTCCAGTTCTACAACCTCATCCCCTCCCTCACCGCCCGGGAGAACGTCTCGGTGGCGGCGGAGCTGGTGGAGGAGCCCCTGGATCCCCAGGAGGCTCTGGAGATGGTGGGGCTCGGGGAGTACGGAGAGCACTTTCCGAGCCAGCTTTCGGGGGGGCAGCAGCAGCGGGTCTCCATTGCCAGGGCTCTTGCCAAAAAACCCCGGCTGCTCCTCTGTGACGAGCCCACGGGGGCTCTGGATCGGGAAAACGGGGTGAAAATCCTGGAGCTTCTCCAGGAGCTTCATGCCACCCAAAAGAGCACGGTGATCATGATCACCCATTCCGCCGCCATCGCCGAGATGGGGCATCGCTGTCTCTTTCTGGAAGACGGGATAATCCGATCCGTGGCCCTCCGGGAAAACCCCCTCCCCCCCCGGGAGCTTCCCTGGTGAGGGTGCTTACCCGCAAACTTTTCCGGGATATTTTCCGTTCCCGGGGGATGCTTTTGGCCATTATCCTGATCATCACCGCAGGAAACACCTGTTTCGTGGCTCTTCTCTCCTCCTATTTCAACCTCCTGGGAGCCCGGGAAAGCTACTATGCCGCCTACGCCATGGGAGATTTCTGGGTGGAGCTCAAAAAATGCCCCTCCTCGGAGATGGATCGCATTCTCAAGGGTTTTCCCGACATTCTACGAAGCCGGCAGCGCATCGTCTTTCCCGCCCGGGTGGAGATACCCGGAAGCACCGAACCGGTGAGCGGCATAGTGCTCTCCCTTCCTCCGGATCAGGAATCTCCTGTGAACGACATTATCATCCGCCGGGGAAGTGCCTTTACCTACGAGCTGCGCAACCAGGTGATATGTTCCGAGAAGTTCGCCCGCTCCCGGGGGATCAACCCCGGAGATACCCTCACCCTGATTACCGAAGGGGTACGGAAGGAACTTGTGGTAACAGGCACTGCGGATAGTCCGGAATTCGTCTATCTCGCCTCTCCGGGAAGCCTCATGGAGGACACAAAAAACTACGGGGTCTTCTACATAAAACAGGATTTCGCGGAGGATCTCTACAACTTCGAAGGAGCCTGCAACAATCTGGTGGGGATTCTCTCTCCGGAGGGAAAGAAACATGCCCCCGCCCTGCTGCGGGAACTTTCGGAGCGCCTCACCCCCTATGGGGTCTACACCGCCTATCCCCGGAAGGAGCAGTTTTCCGCCCTGCTTCTGGATTCGGAGATCCAGGGGCTCCGCTCCATGTCCGTGGTGCTTCCTCTGGTCTTTCTGGGGATCTCCGCCCTCATTCTTAACGTCCTCATGACCCGGATGGCAGAGCAGCAGCGCACCACCGCGGGAACCCTGAAAGCCCTGGGATACTCCAACGCGGGGCTTCTCCCCCACTACCTCGGCTTCGGCATCTTTCCGGGAGTTATAGGAGGGCTTTTGGGATCTTTTCTGGGTTTTCTCTCTTCCCAGGGACTCACCCTGATCTACCGCAACTACTTCACCTTTCCCCGGCTCTCCGCAGGGCTCTATCCCGGAGTTTTTATGGCGGCCCTGGCCCTTTCGGTGCTCTTCGCCGCTCTGGGAACCCTCCGGGGGCTTTATGCCATTCTTCGGCTCTCCCCGGCGGAGGCCATGCGGCTCCCTGCCCCTCGGGGAGGGAAAACCGTCTTTCTGGAGAAAGTTCTCGCCCTCGCCATATCTCTGGGAGCCCCCTGGAAGATGGTGCTCCGGAGCATTTTTCGCCAGCCTCTGCGAAGCCTTATCGCCCTCCTCTCCTCCTCTCTGGGGGCGGCCATCCTTCTTCTGGCCTTCGGCTTCGTGGATTCCATGGACAGCATGATGTCCTTTCAGTTCGAGAAGGTCTTGCGAAGCGACTATCGGATCATCTTCAAAAACCCTCTCTCCGGAGAAGCCCTGCAGGATCTTTCCCGGCTTCCGGGAGTACTTCGGGGGGAGCCCCTCTTCTCGGTGGGAGGCACCTTTATCCACGGTCATCTCCGCAAACGGGGGAGCATTACGGGAATTCTCCCCCAAGGAGATCTTCTGGTTCCCCGAAATCGCAAAGGAGAGGCGGTACCTCTCCCCTCCGAAGGGCTTCTTATAACGGAGCGCATGGCCCGGCAATTCCGCATCGCCCCGGGAGATTATCTCCGCTTCCTCCCCCTCCGGGGAGAACAGGAAGAACAGATCCTTCCGGTGGCCTCGGTGATCTACAGCACCCTGGGGCTCGGGGTCTACGCCCCTCTGGAGTATCTGCAAAAAATCATGGGGGAAGAGGATACCCTTTCGGAAGTCTCTCTGGTGCTGGAACCCCGAAGCGGGGGGGATATCCGCCGGAACCTTCTGAAGGCTCTGGAAGAGCGCCCGGGGATAGAGTCCATTGCGGACACCCTCCGGGAAAAGGGGCTTCTTCAGGAGCAGTTCGACGGCTCTCTCCGAGGCACTGCGGTGGTAATGATTCTCTTTGCGGGGATCATCTTCTTCGGCTCCATCCTCAACGGTGCCCTTATCTCTCTGGAGGAGCGCAAACGGGAGATCGCCACCCTCAAGGTACTGGGGTATACAGATGGCGCCATAGGCTCCCTCTTTCTGCGGGAGATTCTGCTCACCAATCTGAGCGGTGCGGTACTGGGGATTCCTCTGGGATATCTGGGGCTTCTTGGACTTGTGAAGGCCTTCGAAAATGATCTCTACGCCTTTCCAGGAGTGGTGTATCCTCTGAGCTGCCTCTGGACTCTGCTGCTCGCCCTGCTCTTCGTCCTTCTCAGCTACGGCGTTCTCTACCGTTCTCTCCGCCGCCTCCCCTGGCAAGAGGCGCTGAACGTAAAGGAATAGATGAAAACACAAAGGAGATGATTCTATGGGCCGAAAGAAAGGTTCTTTTTTCTGGTTAGGCATGCTCGCCCTTCTTCTTGGGGGAGCCGCCTGGGGGATCTACGCCACCATGACGGAGGTACGGGAGGTGCGAAGCACCCTCGCCGGGGAAATGATGCTGGAGGAGTACGTGGAGGACCGGGGGCAGACCAGCCTTCCGCAGATAGTACACATCACCATGCCCCAGCAGGGAAGGGTGCTCCCCATATCCCTTCGGGAGGGGGATACTGTACGTAAGGGGGAGGTCCTCGCCCGGCTGGAGGATGTGGATCTTCAGGATGCCCTCCGGGAGGCTCACTCCATCGTGAAGGCCATGGCAAGCACGGTACTCTCCTCCCAGGCCCAGGTGAAGGCGAGCAAGGCCCGGCGGGACTACCTCAAGTGGCTTGCGGAGGCCCGGGAGGAGCTCTACTCCAAAAAAGCCGTCAGCGAGCAGCTCTTCCGGGAGGCAAAAACGGACTATCTGGAATCCGCCATGGATACCGAGGGGAGCGAGGCCCTCTCCTACGCCTACGCCGCCCTGAACTCCACGAGCAAACTTCTTCCCATCTTCATCAACCGGAGCCTCAAGCGTACGGTTATAGAAAGCCCCATCGAAGGGACAGTGCTGCGCCGATACGTATGGAACGCCAAGATGCTGCAGCCCGGAGAACCTCTGCTGGATCTCGGCAACCTTGCAGAGCTGGAAGTTACCGCCCCCCTGCTTACGGAAGAGGCGGTACGGGTATCCCCAGGAGACCCGGTGGAGATCTTCGGGGAAACCATCGGGACAAGCCCCCTGCAGGGGCGGGTACTGCGGATAAAACCCCAGGGATACACACGGCTCTCCTCTCTGGGGGTGGAGCAGCAACGGGTGGAGGTGATCATCGGTTTCGAAGAAGGGGAACTGGAGAGGCTACGCACAGAAGGGGGACGAACTCTAGGGCTGGAGTACCGGGTTCGGGTACGTATCACCACCGCGTCAAAGGAGAAGGCCCTCTGCATCCCCCGGACAGCCCTCTTTCGAGGACCCGGGAAAAGCTGGGGAATCTTCGTTATCCGGGAGGGACGAGTAGAGGAAGTTGCAGTAACTCCGGGGATGCAGAACCCCGATTGGGTGGAGATTCTGGAGGGGCTCGCTCCGGGAGACGAGGTAATTCTGGCACCGGAAGAAAGCCTGCGGCCGGGACTCCGGGTTCGGGGGACACAGCATAAGGAACAGATTTGAGCGGAAAAACGCTTTCCGGGGAGGTGCCCCTCCCCGGAAAAGTGATCTTCTACCGCATCACCAGATATCCTCCCGAGAGAAGCAGCAGCATCCCCGCAATCCGGGGGAGATCAAGAGGACGGGGAACCGTTCCGAAAAGCCCCAGAGCATCCACCGCCACCCCTGCGAGGAGCTGACCGATGATAATAAGGGCCAGCATGGCTACCGCTCCCAGACGGGGGAGGGTAATGTTAATGGTCTGATAGAGAATCACCCCGAAAATCCCCGCTCCCCACATATACCAGGAGAGGCTCCTCCATTGGGCGATCTCCTCACCCCCCCGGAAGAGAAGCAGTATCCCCGAAAAGATAAAACCGCTGCAGTGAACCACCATGCTGCCTGCGGTTCCTCCTATCTTCTGCCCCATCATACCCGCCATGGGAGCCTGAACTCCCACCGCAGCCCCCCCGAGAAAGCTTCAAGACCTCTCTTCAGCTGCAATATTTCTTTTTGTAAAGCCCTCTCACTTCGGTTCTTCCAGAAGGGTGCAGCGGTTCCGTCCCTCTCTTTTGGATCTGTACAACACCTGATCTGCCCTCTTCAGCAGGGCCGCAGCCTCTTCCGGAGAGGCAAGGACCCCCGAAGAGGCCACCCCCAGACTTATGGTCACCACCCCGGCGGTGGGTGAATAGGCATGAGGAATTTCCAGAGATATCACCGCCTCCCGGAGCCGCTCCGCCACTTGAAGAGCCCCTTCCCCCTCGGTACAGGGAAGAAGAGCCACGAACTCCTCTCCTCCGTAACGAGCCACAAAATCCCCGGAACGGGGGAGATTTTCCCTCAAAGCCCGGGCTACCCGCTGGAGGCATTCGTCCCCCGCCCCGTGACCGTAGTTATCGTTATAGGCTTTGAAGTTGTCAATATCCATCATGATCACCGAGAGAGGATGCCCCATCCGAAAGGCCCGCTTCCGCTCCTCCTCGAAATGCTCGTCGAAATAACGGCGGTTGAAAACCCCCGTAAGGCCGTCCACCAGGGAAAGCTCTTCCAGCAAATCGGTGCGGATCTTCAGGTTCATCTGGTTCCGCACCCGGGCTCGCACCACTGCGGGGTAAAAGGGCTTTATGATATAATCTGCCGCACCAAGATTAAACCCAAGCTCCTCTTCGTCCGCCCCGCTTTTGGCGGTGACGAAGATCACCGGGATCCGATTGGTGGGACTCTCGGATTTCAGGCGTCGGCAGACCTCGTATCCATCCATGCCGGGCATCTGGATATCCAGCAGAATAAGATCCGGCGGCGACTCTCCGCGAACTATTTCCAGAGCCTTTTCTCCGCTCAGAGCTACAAGAATGCGATACTCCCCCTTGAGCAGGCTTGCCAGAGCCCGAATATTGGCGGGGGCATCATCCACGATCAGTATGGTACGGACGTCGTTATCACTCATGCCCGCCCCTCCTCTCCTTCAGGAAAAAAGGATTCCAGAAGCTCCAGAGCTTCTTCCATTTCGAAGGAGTGTATGAGATCCTCCAGCTTCGACAGAGTGCCCTCCAACCCTCGGGAACGTAGCACTCCCCCCGCTTTCTGAAGAAGATCCTCTTCCACGAACTCGCTGGCTTTAAGTTTTTTTCGGAGCATCTCCAGAGCCTCCCGGGCCTTCTCCCGGGAAAGCTCCTCTTTCCGGCGAGGAGGGGAAAGAAGCTTCTGCCCCTCCCAGGCCTCATGGAGAGCCCTCTCCAAATCCTGCCGCATCTCTTCAGAGATCCCTCCGGAGGATTGTAAAGACTGTTCCAAAGTCTCCACGGCTTCTCGAATTTTCCTGGCCCCCAAAGCTCCCGCCACTCCCTTGAGAGTATGGAGCAAACGGAGCGCCTCCTCCATCCTTTCCTCCTCCAAAAGCTGCAATACCGGCCGGTACTCCAGAGGAATCTGCTGGAAAAACTGCTCCAGAGCACTTCGGTACTCTTCCCCGGAACCTCCGAAGAGCACAAGCCCCCGGGAGAGATCAAATCCCGGAAGTTCTTTTGGAAGTTCCTCGGGCCAGGAGAAGGAGCTCTCCTGAAAAACCCCCATCTCTCCGGGAGGAAGATAACGCACCAGAGTGCCATAAAGAATTTCTCTGGTGATAGGCTTTCCAAGATGTTCCTGCATCCCCGCTTCTTGGGTGCGGCGACGATCCTCCTCCATTACCGCTGCAGAGAGGGCGATGATGGGAAGATCCGGATATCTCTCCCGAAGGATTCCCGCAGCCTCGAAACCATCCATCCGGGGCATGTGAAGATCCATCAGCACAAGATCCGGCCTAGCCTCTTCCGCTATCTGCACCGCCTCTTCTCCGTTTTCCGCCAGCATCACCCGGGCTCCGGTCTTTTCGAGCATCCGGGTAACCACCTTCTGATTGATGCTGTTATCCTCCGCAAGCAGAATAGTACGCCCTCGAAAGGAAGGTACTCCCGGAGGGACCTCTTTGGAAGACTCCGAGGATTTCCCGGAGGATTCCGAGGCATCTTTGGAGGAGGATTCTTTTCTTTCCGAGGAGGATTTCTCTCCCAGGGAGGCCAAAAGCCCCGCAAACTCACGATAACGCAGGGGTTTGCCCAGCAGAAAGGCCCCGGGAGGGAGGAACTGAACACTCCCCCGATGGGCAAGCATAATCACCGCACAGTCGTAAACCTTAGGCCAGCCGAGAGCTTCTTCGAGGGTTTCCGGGTATCCCGCCTCTCCCGGCAAAAGGGCATCCCGCAGAACCATGCTAAAGAGATCCCCCTCTTCCCGGGCGTGCCGGAAAAGTTTTTGCAGATTCTCAAGTGAAGCGGCTGCGGAGGGACGCATTCCCCAGGAGGCAAGGCACTCCACAAGAACCTCCCGGCAACGCTGGTTCGCGGAGGCCACGAGAATCCGCACGCCCTTGAGAGCCGGAGCGCCCAGAGAAGAGAGAAAATGTTCCTCTTCAGGTCTTTTGAGTGAAATCTCAAAGAAAAACTCCGATCCCGCCCCCTCCTGACTGGTAAAACCGATCTCCCCCCCCATGATCCCCACAAGCTCCCTCGAAATGACAAGCCCCAATCCGGTACCGCCATAGGTTCGGTTGGCAGATCGGTGCACCTGGGAAAACTTGCTGAAAAGATCCTGCTGCTGCTCCGAAGAGATGCCAATACCTGTATCCCGAACGATAAAACGAAGAACCATTTCCTCGGGTTCTTCCTTCGCAAAAACCCTCGTGACGGTCACCGTCACCTCCCCCTTTTCGGTAAACTTGATGGCGTTAGAGCCCAGATTAAGCAGAATCTGCCGCAGCCGATGGGGATCCGCCTGCAGGTGCAGAGGCACCTGGGAATCCACCCGCAGAAAAAGCTCTATCCCCTTCTCCCGGGCCTTTATTCCCAGTATCCCCCCCAGATCATCGAGAATATCCAGAAGGGAGCAGTGCCGAATCTGAAGATCCAGCTTTCCCGCCTCAATCTTGGAAAAGTCCAGAATGTCGTTCAAAATGGTAAGAAGAGACTCCGCACTCGATCGGGCGGTCTCCGCATAAAAACGCTGCTCCTCCAGAAGAGGGGACTCCAGAAGCAGCTCCAGCATCCCCTGCACACCGTTCATGGGGGTACGGATTTCATGGCTCATATTCGCCAGAAACTCTCCCTTCGCCAGAGCTGCGCGCTGGGCCTCATCCCGAGCCGCGAGGATTCGTTTTTCCAGAAGATCCCGCTCCAGGGCATCCGCCAGAATATTTCCGAGAATGCGAAGAATCTCGAGGACCTCCGCATCCAGATCTCTGCGAATACGCACGGAGTCGAACCCGAAATAGCCGAGAAGGCTCTCCTCTTTCACAAGGGGAAGAGCGAGAACCGACTGCACCTTCTGCTGGAGGAGCTCTCTCTTTTCCGCCTCCCAAACCGGGGGGAGATCCTCCACGGAGGGGACGAAAAACATTTCCCGCTGGGAGACAACCTTGGCGATGAAGGGAACATCCTGCACGGGGTAGTTCTGCACCATATCCTTCACGGGGGGAACCCCGGGAGCACACCACTCGTGGGTATTCCACATGTACTTCTCATCCCGGGAGAACTGAAAGAGAAAGGTTCGATCCACCCCGAGAAAGGCTCCCACCCTCTCCAGCATGGAGTCGATTTTGTCATCCACATTGCTTCGGCTGGCGTTGACAAAATCTGCGGAAATTTGGGCTATCAGCTCCCGCAGAGCATTTTTGTGCTCAATATCCTCTTCCAGCTCCTTGCGCCAGGTGACATCCCGGTAGCTTCCCCGAAAACCGAGGAGTTCTCCCCGGGCATTCTCCAGGGGGAGGCCGTCCACGGCTATCCAGAGAAGATCTCCTTTTTTCGTGAAAAATCTCCGTTCCGCTCCCCGGATTTCCTGCCGCCGTTCCATATGTTCCAATCCATAGGCCTTCACCGCCTCCCGTTCCTCCTGAAGGCTCAGATCGTAGAAGTGCATCTTCTCCACCATCTCCTCGGAAGAATACCCCAGAACGATCTCTGCCACGGGGCTTACGTAGGTATAACGCCCCTGCCGATCAATCTCCCAGGTGACGGTGCGGCTCTGTCGGGCAAGCTCTTCGTAGCGGGTATTGCTCTGATTCAGAGCAGCCTCAGCTTTTTTCCGATCCGTAATATCGATGACAAGCCCCTCCAGAAAGGTCACCTCTCCCAAAGCATCGTAGAGAGGAACCCCCTGCTCAAAGACCCATTTCTCCTCTCCCCAGGCATTCCGAATCCGGTATTCGAGTTTGGCGGAGGTTTTGGAAAGAATGGCATGCTCCCAGATCTTCCAGATCCCCGGATGATACTCCGGCAGGATGAGATCAGAAAAGGCGATGGTCTTGTTCTGAAGAAGATCCTCCGGGGCATATCCGGTAAGGTCGAGACAACCCTGGGAGATGAATTCCATGGTCCAGGAGGCATCGTACCGACAGCGGTAGGCCACTCCGGGGAGATTGGCGATAAGCACGGACTTGCTGCGCTCACTCTCCTCAAGAGCCCTGTTCACCCTCTTCAAGCGAAGATTCCAGTAAAACGAAAGCAGCAGAAAAGCTCCCAGCACCCCTCCTATACCGAAGATTCGGGCATAGTTCACGGGAGTAACCACGGTAATGTTCACATGGTGGTTCAGAATTTCCTCCCTTTCGGTGGGAGTGATGGTGGCGATTCCCTTGTTGAGGATATCCCGAAGCTGGGGTTGATTCTTAAAGACCCCCATGCGCAGCCGATTGACATATCCCTCCGGAGCCTGTCCCGCAATCTTGAGGTTAAAATACCCTTTCTTCCGGATGGTGTAGGCCGCCATGGTAAGGGAGCGGAGAGTAAAATCCGCCTTTCCCTCCTCGATTCCCCGAAAGACCTCCTCCTCCCGGGAAACCGTAAGAACCTGCAGATTGGGAAAATCCCGGCGCACTCGTTCTTCCATGGAGGTTCCCGAGGGAAGAATTACCTTTTTATCCATGAGCTGGGCAGCATCCACAATAAAGGGGTGCTCCTGTCGGGTGATAAAGACCGCCGGATCCACCAGCAGAGGCTCCGTAAAGAGCAGCCACTCCTCTCTCTGAGGTGTCTGGTTCAAAAAAGGAAGAATCAGCACCTCCCCGGATTTGGAGAGAGCCAGGGCCTCATCCCAATCCCGGGGGATGACATAGGTAAACTCGATTCCGAGACGCCGGGCCAGAAGCTCCAACATATCCGCCGCAATGCCCGCAAAATTTCCCTTTTCGTCTAAATATTCGTAGGGAGCCCAATCGGGGTCCGGACAAACCGTGATGGCCGGAAGGGCTTGAAGGTATTCCCGCTCCTGGGGGGTGAGAAGGTCTTCCGAGCACCACCCCGGCATCCCCATCCCCAGAAAAAAGCAGAAGAATAAAGCCCCCGCAAAGATCTTCCGAAGCACTAAAACCAAAGCTCCTTTGCTGAAAAAGCGTCTCTTTTCGGAAACGGTGCAGACCGAAAGGGCTCCCCCGACTCCCTCAAAGGGCAGAAGAAACAGAGGCACAAACTTTTCTTGCAGGTTTCCGAAAGGATATCTTCTCAGAACCATGGGAAATCCCCCTTTTTTCGCGAAGTAGTGTAGTCTTTTGTCGTGCCAGGAGATTCTTCTGTACAAGGCCTGACGCCTCTCCACAAGCTTACCCCAAAAAAGCCTTTTTACGAAAGGTTATTCTCAAAAAGTATCATCCTACATATTCTTCTTATTCTTCTTATTCTTTCCACGTCACCTCTAGATTGTATGCGTTTTTTGAAGAAAACCAACTTCAGGGAAAAACCTCTTTACCTTTCGACACAAAAATGTGCGATAATGTGCGATAATAATAAAAAATCCCCCCTCTCGGGGTCAAAGAATTTTTCTACGTCTGATTTCTCACATAAAGGAGGCATATAGCATGCAGAGCTTTCGGCTTTTACAGGTAGACGCCTTTACCCATACCCCCTTGGGGGGCAATCCCTGCGCCGTGGTCATGGAGGCAGACTCTCTTTCGGAGAAAGAGATGCTCATGATTGCCAAAGAAATGAACCTTTCAGAGACCGCCTTTACGGTATCCTCTGAAACTGCGGATTTCGGAGCCCGGTACTTCACCCCCGCCGGGGAGATCCCCTTTGCGGGACACCCCACAGTGGCTACGGTGATCGCCCTGGAGGCGGAGGGCTTTTTGGAGCTTCCTCCGGGAGCGGGAAGCCGGGAAGTCTCTCTGGAGCTTCCGGTGGGCAATATTCCGGTGCTTCTGGAGAGAGCGGAAGGGGGAGCTCTGCGGGTAACCATGACCCAGAATGCTCCGGAATTCCTGCGCACCTACCGCCCTGAGGACATCCTCCCCTGCTTCTCCCTCTCCAAGGAGGATCTTATGGAGGATCTTCCCCTTCAGACCGTAAGCACCGGCACCCCCCAGCTCATGATACCTCTCCGAGGACATCGGGCGCTGCGCCTGGCATCCCCGGATCTTCCCATGCTTGCGAAGCTTGTCAAGGAGGGTGATTTCTCCAGCATCCATCTCTTCTGCCTGGGGGGGATGACGCCCCGGGGAGCCACGGCGGCTCGACACTTCTCCGCTCCTCCTGAGGTTCTGGAAGATCCCTTCACGGGCTCTGCCACGGGAAGCATGGGGGCCTATCTGTGGCACTACGAGCTTCTCAAGGAACCCGCCTTCCTGGCGGAACAGGGGCACTGGCTCTCCCGCCCCGGAGAGGCTGCAGTGGAGGTGCTGGGAGATCGTAAGGATATTCGAGGAATCAAGGTAGGAGGTGGTGGGGTCACGGTGTTTCGAGGAGAACTGAGCATCTAGCGAGGAACCAAAAAGAAGATCCTTCTGATGGAGAGCTTTGCGAAAGGCGGGTGACAGAAAATCATGAAAAAAAGGATTGTCTTGTTCGGATGGATGGTGATACTAGGATGTACGCTTGTATGGGGACCTCTTACCGTATGCGAGGCCGCAGGATCCGTTTCTCTGGCAAACACTCTGGAGAGCACGCGGAATCTTGATTTGAGCGGAATTCAGGTCTCCCCCGCCATGGGGGAGGGGGAGTTGCCTCTGGAAGACCCCAAATTCATGAGTCTGCTCCGGGCCAAGCTCCGGCTGATTCACTTTCTTCGGCTCCGGGAACCCGTATACGAAGGAATCCCCCTTTCCGAAACCTACGACATGAGCACCTTTCTGGATTTTCTCGACTACACCGGCTCTGTGAACATGGAGGGAGCCCCCTTCGATCTCGGAGACTTTATGATATTCCAGGTAATTCTTCCTCTGGAGCTGGATCCCCTGGTTCGGGAGCTTCTGGTTTACTACCATGCGGTAACCTCCCAACCGGACTGGCGGCAGAAGTTCAACATCATGCTGGAATCGGGCCCCTACGGCCCTTCCCTTCAGGAGGGAAGGATCTTCCGCCTGGCGGGATTCCCCCGGATAAACGAGGATCCCGGCTACTCCAAAGCCCTTGTGGTGGAGGGATCGGTAAACCTTTACGAGTTCGACTCTTCCCTTGAGGGTTGGCTCTACTCCTTCTGGCTCCGGCGGTATCAGGAGGGCTCCATGGAGACGGTGTACAAGATTCTCAACTGGCTGAATCAGCGGCTTGATGAAGCGGAGCAGGCGGTGGGGTAGAGGCTGGTGGCTGGTGCATCATTCCTGCTTATATTGTGATTTCAGTTGAAATACGGGAGCCGGAGCTT
>NPIG01000885.1_pt1 | contig 19081 bp, 19 predicted proteins | sample 8637441 | NCBI WGS metagenome assembly NPIG01 (sample SAMN07420675, study PRJNA396082) | bioreactor metagenome | isolation source: sample BR6 brine-fed electro-methanogenic bioreactor BR | place: Japan: Kochi | collected 2016-06-14 | reverse complement strand
CGACCGAGGCGGGCATCATGTTCTGCCCAGCCCGCTGATTGAGGGTATTCAGGAAATCGACCACCAACCGCCTGCCCCCGTCGAGCATAAACGTGTTGTATTCGGGTTCACCGGCGACAACGACGGTTAGGTCGGGGTGGCCGGGTTCGCCGCACAGCGCAAGGTCGACGAGCGCGTGTGCGTTCGTCACGCCGGCAAGCACGGTGTCGGCGTCGCCGGACATCCCCTGCTGCTCGAGCGCCTTGCGGACAATCCCCTGCTTCTCGGTGTGCAGCGGGCCGGTGGTTTGCGCCACCCCGAGCGCGGCCACGAACACGCCAAGCACGCCAATAGTGATGAGCGAGCGCCTACTCTGCGGCATGGTCTACAGCTCCTTCAAGTCGACCGGGATAAGCGAATCCCCGACCTTGAACACAACGCGCTTGGGCTCGATGTCATACACCACCACACCGGTGGGATAGACATGTCCAACCGCCACCACCTCGTCGTCAACGACCGCGACGGGGTTGTTCGCATCGTAGATGATGCCGGATACTTTCTTCCGCATCACCTGCAACGTGTTCTCGACGGGCGCTTGCGCGTTAATCTCCTGTCCGCCTGTATTGATGTATCCAATCAGGGGCGACATCGGATTACGGTCGATGCGCTCCTGCTGGTAGTCAAAGGTCACTACTTCGATTTCCCGAAGCAACTCGTCGATATCGACATCCACCGTGCGCAGCCGGGTGGCAGCCGGGGCCATGGGCGCGGCGGCGGCCGCCGTGCGGGCTACCCCGGGTTTCGCGGCTCCGCCCGGCGAAGTCACCGGAGCGCCGCCGGCCAACACAAACTGATAGAACAATACCCCGGCCAGCCCGACCACCATGACACCGAGCAGTATCGGCTTGGTCCGGTCGTTGCTCCCCTGCTTCTTGTCGGTGCTCACGATTGCGTTTCTCTCGTTTCAGAGGCCGGCTGAATGAAGCGGAACGTGCTCAGAATGAAAGTCGCTTCAGATATTCCCGCCTCTTCCTCCTGAATATCCAGGTCCGAAACCTTCAGATAGCGCTCGTCGCGCTCAAGCAAGTTGATGAAGCTGACTATCTGGTGAAAGGAGCCCAGCGCCGTCACTTCGTAGGGTATCGTCTCCTTGCGCGCGTCCGAGGTCGTCGGAAGCGCGACCAGGCCGACGCGCAGTCCCAGGTCGTCGCCGCGCCGTTCGAATTTCTGCAGCAGGTTCGGGATTTCACGCTGTTCCGGCAGGCGCTGTTCGAACAGGTCCACCAATTTCACCATCTTCTCCGACTCTTTGCGCAGGGCCTCGAGGTTCCGCTGCGTTTCATAGGCCATTCTCAACTCGGCGCTCTTCTGCTCCAAGTCCGAATTCACCTGCGCGAGCTTCTCTTCCTGCTTCGTGTAGACAACGAAGTAGAACGCGCTGGCGAGCAGGACCGCCAAGGCAAGGATAACGCCGACGAAGAGCCAGTCGCGGGGCGTAACCGTTCCCTTGAAGAAATCAAGCATCAGGATTCCCCTCCATCGGCGGTGATTTGATATTCCAGCGTAAAGCCGCGCACCGCGAAGCCGTTGAACTCCGTGAAATCAACGCGCGGGCGAATCAGGGTGAACATCTCCCGGAATTCCTCGTCCTCCGTGGTGCTCTCCGTGAGCGGATAGATCTTGCTCTCGCCCTGCTCATCGTTGATGACGTACCCGGAAACCTCGAGAATCGGGCGGCGCACGTTCTTGATCTCCGTCTGCACCTCGTTGGTGCGCGGGTCGCGCAACTCTTGCCCCGTTTTCGGGTCGGTCTTGACCTGTTTCTCCTTGAAGGTCTGCCAAGTCACGCGGATGCGCTTGTACCAGATGTTGTCGGGCGTCAGCTCCGCAAGCCGGTTCAACTGCTTCGACCAGATGATGCGGTCGCTGAGAATCTCCTTGATGGTCGATATCTTTTCCTGAAGCTGAAGCTTCTGCTCGCTGAGCGCGTTGTACTCTTCCACCACGGCGCTGAGCGACGCGAGTTCGGACTCGATGCCCGCCAGGTCATTGCGGGCGCTGCGAATCTCGGCCTGCTTGGCCATGAACAGCAGGAAAACGCCCACAACCACCCCCGCGAGCACGACCAGGCTGAGCAGATACGGCAGGGGGGTGCGCTTCACGGGGCGCAGGTGATGGGGCATTAAGTTGACGCGAATCATAGCTCTGCCATCCCTCTGGCCGCCAGGCCGATTGCCACCATGAATTGGGCCGGCCGTTCGACCAGGTCGGCCATGGCGATGTCGTCCCCCAGGAGCAGCGAACTGTTGCTCGGGTCGGCACGATCGACGCTCTCCATGCCCAGCTCTTCGCGCAGGATGTTGCGCACCAGGGGCAGGTGCGCCACACCGCCGCTCAGCAGCACACGGTCCACCGGCCGCTCATAGAGTTGATGCTCATAGAAATCGAAAGAGCGGCGGATCTCGGAAACCATGCGCGCCAGCGGCGCAGAAAGAACCTGCCCGATGTCCTGGCCCGAACCCTCCATGGGGGCCGGGGCCGACCTTGCAGGTGGCTGCACGGGACCGGGCGCTTCCCCCAGTTCCTCATCCAGCGGGTCGAGCAGCGAACCGCCGCCCAACTCGCCAAAGGGGTCTTCATCCGCGGCGTCCGGCGCTTCGGGCAGCACTTCCGGCGCCTCCTCCATCGCCTCGACCGCCTCCGGCACTTCCGCAAAATCCGGCTCCGCCACGGCGCTCATCCGCGCCGACTCCCGCAGGATGCGGTCCGCCTCATCAAAATCGCAGCGCCGGTCCTTCGCTATCGCCTGAATCAGTTCCCGGGCGCCCCAGTTCACGTCCCGAATGAAATTCGACAAACCATCCTTGACGAAGTGAATGCTCGCCGACGTCAAGCCGATGTTGATCAGCGCGACCGTCTCTCCCGGCTGCAGGAAACCCGAGCACTCCGCCGCGTCCGCCAGCGCCAGCGAATCCACCCCGAGCACGCTGCACTGGACATCGGCCATCTGCAGTACCTGCACGCGGGAATCGATAATCTCGTGCTTCGCTGCGACCAGCAGCACTTTCAACTGGCGCTGCCCGCCCTCTTCGACCTCATCGAGCAGGGCCCAGTCCAGCAGCACCTCGCTCAGGTCATAAGGAATGCTCTGACCCGCCTCCCGCTCAATCGCGCGCGCCATGTCGTCTCTGGCCGACTCGCTCAAACGGGGATAGCGGATGACCGCCGTCTGTCCCGGCAAGGCGGCAACCAGCAGGCTGCTCGCAACGGCCATTGGCCGCAACGCCTCCAACACGGCGGTGGCATGCGCACCCACGGGGTTGGCGTTGAGTTCGTTCTTGTCGAGCAAAGCATACCCGACTTCTTCCACGCACAGCCGGCCACCGGACCGCGACATCTGGACCGCCTTCACCGAGTGCGTGCCCATGTCCAGGCCTATGGCCTTCTTCGCCTTTGTGAACAGCAATGCTTTCTATTGCTCCTGTTCGGCCACCCCACCACCATCCGTCTATTTGACTCCAGGCCCGGCCGCTAGGTCAAGTCTTCCAAACCCTATGCGCGTACAAACCCGACTATCCCACACCCTCTTTTTTCGAGGCTATCATAAATCTGATTATTTGTCAACACTTTATTACATGCCGACAGCGGGAAAATCTCCCCCGTTGCCGCCTCTGACCGTCTGCCGGAAAAGCGCTTTCCCGGTATGCAGGGTGTGTCCTGCAAGCGGGTTACCCGGGCTTGCAGACCATCCGTGCGTTGCTCCACAGGGGCCTTTCTTTTCGCGGTTATCATCTGTTTACACTTTACCATGTCACCAGGAAGAACGACAACGCGTCAGGGGGCGCGCTGCCGTCTGTCTTGCTCGATTCCATTTTTTAGCATATTGTGGAAAATTTGGCAAGAGTTTTCTTTGCGCACAAAAAAGGAGCGGGGATTCAACACCCCGCTCCCGTGAAGAACCCCGCACATGCCGTCAGGCGTTTAAGCGGTTTGAACCTTTGACCTCAATAAGGGGGTGTTCTCACGGTAGCTCTTCGACTTCCCCTCTGCGGGGGCTTGCCGTCCGCTACTCAAATATCGAACTCCCGGCTCGTTTTAAAGGATCGCCGCTTAGTGCCCGGTCGAACACGGCAGGGAAAAGGGGGTTCAACTCTCCCGCAAGTCTACCAGAAAACAGCGTGGCCGGTCAACGAATTCCCATGGGATTTCCCTTGGAACAGGGAAAATCGGCTTTGTTATGCGGGGCTTGTCGGGATTTGGCCGCAAGTTCCCGTCTTGCCTCCACTTTTGGGGTTCTGGCGGCCTCAGTGCCAGTGGCCGCACGACTCGACACGGCAGCCACGGATGTGGCAGTCTCATACGCGCCCCCTGGCCCGGACATTTTCGAATGCGAAAGCGGTCCATCTGCCGGCAGCGTTGCCGCCGGTCGAATGCGCGGGCCAGGCAAGCCGCTTTGGTTGAACATGGGGAGAGCCATGCCGCACTTGCCTGCCATTTCGAGCCTTCGCCACCCCGCCCCGGAGGCGCCGCGCCCCCGGCCTCGCTCGCGCCGCGCGGAAACGTCCCGGACCCGCCCCCTGGCATGACGCACTACGCCGCCATACGCTTCGTCATCTTCGCGGCCGTTCTCGCCGCCATGGTCTCGTGGGAATTGGTGAGCCCGCGCCGTGCCGGGCGCGCCGCGCACAAGGGCCACCGCTGGCTTTGGAACCTGGGAATGAGCCTTCTCGATGTGGCCGCATTGCGTCTGGGCGCACTGTTCTTCTGGGCCGGTCTGGCGGGCGGGGCGGCGATATGGGCGCGGCAGGGCGGCTGGGGGCTCTTCAATCTCGTGGACCTGCCCTTCTGGCTGGAATTCGTCCTTACGCTGCTGCTGCTGGACCTCCTCGTCTGGGCACAGCACGTCGCCTTCCACAAGGTACCCGTGCTGTGGCGCGTGCATCGGGTCCATCACACCGACCTGGACGTGGACGCGAGCACGGCCCTCCGTTTCCACCCTGTCGAAATTCTGATTTCGATGGCGCTGAAGATAATGGCGATCGTGCTGCTCGGCGCGCCGCCGTCCGCCGTGCTCACGTTTGAGGTGCTTCTGAACGGACTGGCCATGTTCAACCACAGCAATGTCTACATTCCGCCCCGCTTCGACCGCTATCTGCGTCTTGCAGTCGTCACACCGGACATGCACCGGGTGCACCACTCCGTCTATCGCACAGAAACAGACAGCAATTTCGGATTCAACTTCCCGTGGTGGGACCGTCTGCTCCACACCTACCATTCCCAGCCCCAGGACGGGCACGAGGGAATGGTGCTCGGGTTGTCCGAGTTCCGCGATGAGCGCACCCTGCACCTTGGCCGGCTCCTGGTGCTTCCGTTTCGAAACTACACAGACAAGGCCGAATGATTCCCGTAAATCATTATTACCAAAGCACTATTGGGGTCATGCTGCGGGCGAAAAAATCGCTTCTTCCTGGAAATGAATGCGGGGTTCTACTTGTTTATGATAAAGAACGGGAAGTCGAAATAAACGAATATCACACAATGCGCAGTAATTGGGAATGGCCGGGCACTTGATATTCGTTAACCAAGGTAACTAGAATCGCGCACTGTAGTGGGTAAATTCTTACCAGGAGGCGACACAGGCATGCATCCCAGGGAATTCGAGACGGAAGACGTGGTGGAGCGGCTGACGGACCCTGACCCCTTTGATTTGCCGCGCCGCTTGCGGCAGCAGGTGAGGAGTCATGCGGCACAGAACACGCAACTGCCCGACGAAGTGGACTACCTGTGGTTGCATGTGTCCAAGGACGGAATTGGCTCGCGCCAGGCGGATACCCCCCAGGATTTCAAGGCGCCCGATGTGGAGCAGTGGATGAACGTAGTCGACGAGGCAGCCGCGCTGGGTGTTCGCTGGCTCGTTGTGACGGTGGATACGCGCCTGACGGAGAGCCCGGAAATACTGACGGTGTGCCAGTGGGCGCAAGACACACACGACATCAAGGTGGGCCTGCACACGGTCTTCTGCAAACTGGAAGAGGAAGAGAAGGAACTGTTGAAACAACTCGACCCGCAGAAGACGTTGCTCTTCGCCAAAAGCGAAGCGCTGGACAACATGCGCGAACTCGAGAAGAGCGGCATCCGCCTGGTGGCCGCCGACCCCCAGCCCTACGGGCACCGGCCGAACTGCCAGGGTCCGGCGCGCCTGCTGTTTGTGGACCCCCGCGGCGTGCTCTACACATGCGGCCTGGTAGAGGGCAAGGAGGAGTATCGGCTCGGCTCGGTCTACGAAAACCGTTTCGACAAGGTAATCCGCGACCCGGAGCTCCCCCACTCCGTGTCGGAACAACTGCACCGCGTCTCGCGCGGCTGTGACGGGTGCCCCTCGCTGGTGGCTAATTTCATGACGGATTTCATGGACTGACGCCCGGCTATTCGCGCAACCCCAACTCGCGCGCCACCTCTTCGAGCGATTCCTCACTCAATTCCCCCCGGGACTGCCGGACCACCGCCGCACGGTATTCCGCCTCGGTGAAGCGATGCCCTTCTCGCGCGGCAATTGCGACCAGGCGCGCCAACGCGTCCGCCCCCTTCAAGGCGCCCACTTCCCTTCGCAGTGCGGGAGCGTTGCGCACGGCCGCAATGAAATTCTCGGCATCTGTGATGGCCACGGAAGCATCCTCGCCCGTGTCAGTTCTCCACTGCCTCCCGGACGGCCGCCAGCACGCGCTCGGGATTGAGGTCGAGCTGGGCCATGGCCGTCTCGCAGTCCGCCAGCGGCTCGGTGCTCAACCCGGACCCGTGCATGGCCGCCACGGCGGCGATGTGCACGATACTGGCCAGGTCACGCCATTCGCCGGCGCCTTCGGGCATCAGTTGATACCGCAACACGNNTGCGCGGCGAGGGTTGCCCCTGTCTCGGGATAGACCATGGTGAACAGGGGCTTTTCGGCTTCCACCCGCTCTTCTCCGGCCAGTTCCGGATGCACCTTTGCATACTTTTCCGGAGCAATCGCCGCCAGCGCGAAACAGCCCAATTCCGACAGCAGGCCGGCCGTGTAGGCGGTGCCGCTGCCCGCGAGCCCACTTGCCCTGGCGAGCGCGGCCGCCGCATTCGCCCGGCGTTGCGCGCGGCCGCGCAAGGCCTCCATCGCCGCGCCGGCGGGCTGGTTCGAGCGTGCCTGGGCGGCCACCGCGCCCACCCCCTTCTTGCCCAACAACGCCGTCGCCATGGCGAGGCTGTCCACCTGTCCGCTCATGCCGTAGGCCGTCTGGTTCGCCGTCCGCAACAGCATCGCGGCGAGAACAGGGTCGGAGGACACCACAGCGGCCACATCGCGGATACTGCTGCCCGCGTCGCCCGCCATGGAAACAAGCAGTTCCGCCAGGTCCGCCTGCACGGGCAGGGCCTCGAGGCCCTCAACACGCTTGCCCACCGCCATCTGACGCTGCGCACCCTTTTCCTCTGGAAGCCGGAATGTGGCCTGGGCGGCGCCTCCGGGCGGATAATACTTCAACACAGCGGCGCGAATGTCGTTGAGCCTCGCCAACAGTGCCTTCACCTTCAGCCCGGTGTGGCGCTCTATGGCGCTGATAGTGGCTATGTCGAGCGGACAAGCCATGGCGACCGACAGCAGCCTGCCCAGCCGGTCAATGGGGAGCACGAGGTTTTCCAGCGCCATGTCACCCGGCAAAAGCTGGAGGATCTCGCGCTCAATGTCGAAGCGGGTGATATCAATGACCGCAACCCCCGGCTGGCGCGAAAGAAACGAATGCAGGTCCTCGGGCGTCAGGTAACCGCGCTCGATGAGAATTTCGAACGTCTTGCCGCCCTTCTGCTGCTGCAGCGCGAGCGCCTCGCTGAGCTGCTCGTCGGAAACCAGGCCCTCGGCGACAAGCAACTGCCCAATGGGTTCCGCGGCCCGGGGCGCCTCGTCGGGCGGCGCTTCGGCGGGCGCGGTCCCCTCCCGCGCGGGTTCCTGGCCAGGGCGTATGTGCGCGCCGCAGCGCACACATTTGAAGACCTTGCCCTTGCTGCCGGCGGGCGCCTTCATTTTCTGGCCGCAGGCGCACGTGATGATCATGACGTTGCTATCGGCCACAGAGCCTTCTCCATCTGGTGTCCCGGTGCGCCGCCGCCTTCGGCCGGAACGCGTCCGGCGCCGGCGCTGCCCCTGGATGGTAAACCATTGTAACGCTTGCACCCTATGGTACACTACAATACAATCAAGTCAAAATTAACTCCAAGGCAGGGATTTCCAATGCATCCACAAGCCGTCGAACAAGCTTTTCAGCAGGTGGCCGAGTTGCACCGGGAACAGAAGTACCAGGAGGCTTTGGCCGCGCTCGACAGACTCTCCGCCGAGTTGCCCAACTCCCCCATGGTGCTCTGCCACCGGGCGCAGAACCTGTTGGCCGCGGGCCGGGCGGAAGATGCCGAAACCGCGTGCGCGCTCGCGCTGAACCGGGTCGCCGAGTGCCGGTCGGATTGCGAAGCACTGGCGGATTTCATGGAGCCGCTGCAGTTGCGGCTGGTCACGGAAGCGCTTGGCGAGCAGGAGCGGCAGGCCGCGGCGCTCAAGGAGAACCTGCAGACGCGCCAGGCGGAAACCCTCGAGAAGGTGGAACTGCAGCGCACGGTGGACGCGCTACAGCAGCAGATAGAGAGCCTGAAGAGCCAGGCGGGCGAAGCGAGCGAATCCGAGCAGGAACTGCTTGACGAACTTCAGCGCCTCCGCAACAATGAGCAGGCGAAGTCTGAAGCATTGAGCAAGGCCGAGGCCGAAGTATCGAAACTGCGCGATGAGCTGCTCGAACGCGAGTCGGCGGTGGCGGAGGCCACGCGCGAAAGCGAAGAGCGGCGCCGCCAGGTCGAACAGCTCGAGGCAGAGCTTTCGGGACTGAAGGAACAGGCCTCCCAGGCGGCGCAATCGGAGCAGGCGCTCGCCGGCGAGTTGCAGCGGCTGCAGGCGCAGCAGCAGGAGAAGGCGGGCCAGCTCGACAAGGCGCAGAAAGAACTGCGCAACCTCCAGGCGACACTGGAGGAACAGAGGCGCGAGCTGGCGGATGCCGAGGCGCGCGACGCCGAACGCGAACGCGCCATGAACGAAATGCGCCAGGAGATGGAAGCAATCCAGGCGCAAGCCACGCAGGCCTCCACATCCGAGAAAGCCCTTCAGGAAGAGCTGCAGGCCCTGCGCGCCAACGAAAGCGACAAGTCCGAAGAACTGAACAACGCGCGCGCCCAACTCGAGTCGTTGCGGAACACCCTCGAGCAGCGCGAACACGCGATGGCGGAGGCTGAGCAGCGAAGCAAGGAGAGCGAGGCGGCCATGGCCGACCTCAAGCGCCAGCTCGAAACGTTACAGGACCAGGCCGAGACAGCGTCCGCCTCCGAGAAGGCCCTTGCGGCGGAAGTCGAGCAGTTGCGCCAGAACGAGCAGAGCAAGACACAGAATCTGGAGCATACCCGCAGCGAGATGGAGCGGCTCCAGAAAGAGCTGCAGGCGCGGGAACAGCGCCTCCGCGAAGCCGAAGAGCACAGCACAATGAGCGAGGAGGCCATGCAGGCGCTCCAGAAGGAACTGGTCGACCTGCACGGCCAGGCGCAGGAATTCTCCGAGTCGGAGAAGCTGCTCATGGCTGAACTCGAGCAACTGCGGGATGACCAGTCGGGCAAGAGCAATGAACTGGAGAGCGCCCGAAGCGAATTGCAGGCCTTGCGGGCGCAGCTCGACAAGCGCCAGGACGCCGTTTCGGAGGCCGAGCGCAAATCCTCCGAGCAGGATGCCCTGGTGGCCCAGTTGCAGGAGGAATTGAAGCACCTGCAGTCCCAGGCCAGCGACGCCTCACAGTCTGAAAGCGCCCTGGCCGCCGAAGTCGAGCAACTGCGCCAGAACGAGGCCGCGAAATCCCAGGCGCTGGATGAGGCGCGCCAGGAAATGGCGCAACTGCGCGAGGCCCTGGAGAACCGCGAACAGGCGATAGCCGAGGCCGCGAAGTCCGGCTCGGAAGACCAGGCGACCATCCAGGCGCTCCAGGAGCAACTGGAAACTCTGAACAGCCGCGCCGCGGAGGCGCACTCTTCCGAGCAGGTCATCGCGCAGGAACTGAACGAATTGCGCGAGAGCGAATCCTCCAAGAATGAAGAACTCGCCAAAGCCCGCGCCGAACTCGAAGAACTGCGGGAAACTTTGCGCGACCGCGAAGAGGCCGCCGCCGCCGCAGAACGCGAGAAACAGAAGAGTCAGGAGGCCATTTCTCAACTCGAGTCAGAGCTGGCCAGCCTCCGTTCGAACACCCAGAGCAAGTCGGAGTCGCAGCAGGCCCTCGAGGCGGAACTGGAGACGCTCCGCCGCCAAGAGAAAGAAAAGGCGGAGGCCATGCTGGCGACGCGCCAGGAAATGGAGACGCTCCGGCAGAACCTTGAGCAGCGCGACGAGGCAATCGCCCGTTCCGAGTACCTGCTGCGCCGCCAACGCGAGCGGCGTGGTTCCCCGCGCCTGGTCCTCGCGCTGTTGGTGGTGCTTATCGCGCTGGCAGGCGTGCTGGCGTACTCGCGCTGGGGCTCCGCGCCTGTCGCGCCCCCGGAAGAACAGCTCAGCCTTCAACTGCGCGAGTTGCGTTTTCCCGGTGATGATTCCTTCGGCAGGCTCTTTGTGCGCTCAGCCGAATCAACCGACGAGGGTGACTGGGAGTACTACGATGAGGCGCAGGGCGTAGTAAGGGCCCGCGTGGGCCAGGCATTCCTGCTCAGCGTGGATGCAGAGCAGGCCGACGACCTTTCTCCACTGCTCAACCTCAACCCGGAACTCATCCGGGCCTTGAGACTGCCGAAGATCGAGGTCACCGACCAGAACCTGAAGTACCTGCAGCATCTGTCGGAGCTGAGACGGCTCACCATCGACCGGGCCACGAGCCAGCGCGACGCCAGCCGTTTGCAGGAGGCGCTGCCCTACGTGGACATTGACACCCGCCCCCCCGAGAAGGTGCTGCTGGCGGAATCCATCGCTGCGCCCCAGGCGCGGCGGCTCGTTTTCCCGCAGGACCGGTCCATGGGGCGCCTGTTCGTGCGCCCCTGGGACCCCATGACCACGGGCAGTTGGGAAGAGTTCGCCGAGGCGCGGGGCATCGTCACCATCCCGGCGGAGACCGCGGTCAAGCTGGAGGTCGGGCCCGACGCCGCAAGCGACCTTTCCCCCCTTGCCTCCCTCTCGAGCAATGCGCTTGACGGACTCGGGCTGGTCGGCGAAAAGGTGACCGACGCGCAAATGGCCTACATCCGGAATTTGGATAACCTGACCGAACTGCGCCTGCTGTACACATCGGTCACCGACGAGGGCATCAAGCACCTCGAGTACATGACGATGCTGCTCTATATCGAGCTGTATGACATCAGCATGACTGACCGCGGCTTCCAGGTGTTCCAGAATTTCAGCCAATTGCGCGCGCTGTGGGTCAGCGGCGCGGAGATCAGCAACGAGAGTCTGCCCCTGTTGCGCTCGATGCATTCGCTGCGCCGGCTGCACCTGGCCAACACCGGCATCTCGGCGGAAGGGCTGATCTCGCTCAATTACGACATGCCGAACACCGAGGTCACACCCCTGAAACAGGAGTAGCGCCGGCGTCAGCGGGCGGCGAGCCGTTCACGGATGGCGTCAACGTGGCGAAGGGGCAGCCGCACCTTGCCCATTTCGGGCGCGCCCTTGATGGCGCCATGGCAATCGCTGCCGCCGGAGACCAGCAGGCCCCGGGATTCGGCCAGTTCCACGAACTCACGCGTCCTGCCGGGCGAATGGCTGATGTGATAGGCCTCAATTCCGTCGAAGGGGAGTTCCAGCAGGGCGGGCAGCAGCTTGCGCAGCCCCCGCGCCAAACCGGGGTGCGCCACGAACGCCAGTCCGCCCGCGGCATGAATCCGTTCGACGGCCTCCTGCACGGGGCACGTGAGCTTGGGCACGTACGCGGGCCTGCCCGTTTTCAGAAACCGGTCGAATCCTTCCTGCGTGGTCTGCGTGACACCCGCCAGACGCAAATGGTAGGCGAGGTGCATTCTGCTGAGCGGCCGTCCCCCGGCCGCGTCGCGCACTTTCTCGAATTCCACGGGCAGACTGAGTTCGCGCAGACGCTCCAGCATGCTCTCGCCCCGCTCCGCCCGCGCGGCCTGCAATCGCTCGAGGCAATCGTTCAATGCGTCGCATTCGGGGTCGATTCCGAGACCCACCACGTGTACTTCCCGCTGAAAACGCGCGCTGACTTCGACTCCTGTCAGAAACCCTATCCCGTGTGCGTCCGCGGCTTGCCGGGCTTCAGGAATGGCGGACACGGTGTCGTGGTCAGTGATGGCGATCTCCTCCAGTCCGGCGTCGCAGGCGCGCTGAACCACGCGGGCAGGCTGGTCCGCGCCGTCCGAATGGCAGGTGTGCAGATGGAGGTCGGCCGCGCTCACCCGGGCGCCTGTTCCCGCGCCCCTTCACGTCCTGCTTCGAGGTCGCGGCGGATGCGGTCCAACACACCGTTGACAAAGCGGGGCGCCTCCTCACCTCCAAAGATCTTGGCCACCTCGATGGCCTCATTGATCGCCACGCCGGGCGGCACATCAGGCAGATACAGCAACTCGAAAACGGCGACCCGCAGTATGGCGCGCTCAACGTAGCCCACCCGCCCGGGGGTCCACGCTTCCAGCGCGCCGTCGATGGCGCCGTCGATGGCTTCCAGCCTGTCCCACGCCCCGAAGATCAGTCGCTCCGCGTATTTGCGTGCGGATTCATTGCTCGAGCTCATGTCCCAGAAGTCCTCGAGCACCTCTTCCGGCGGATAGCCGCTGAAATCGAGGCCGAACAGAAACTGCACCGCGCGCTCGCGGCCGGCCCTTCGTGTGCGTGGGGAAATCACCTAGATTTGCTCCAGCAGGTTGACCATCTCGATGGCGCCGATGGCCGCGTCGGCGCCCTTGTTGCCCGACTTGGTGCCCGCGCGCTCGACGGCCTGCTCGATGGTGTCGGTGGTCAGGATTCCAAACATAATGGGAATCCCGCAGTCGAGCATGACGTGGGCCACGCCTTTGCTGGCCTCCGCGGCAACGTATTCGAAGTGCGGCGTCGCCCCGCGAATGACACAGCCGAGCGCGATGACCGCGTCGTACTTGCCGGACTCCGCCATGCGCTTGGCCACGAGCGGGATCTCGAAGGAACCCGGTGTCCAGGCCACGGTGATGTCGCCGTCGGCCACGCCATGGCGGCGAAGCCCGTCCAGCGCGCCGCCAAGCAGTTTGCTCGAGATAAACTCGTTGAACCGCGACACAATGATCCCGAATTTCTTCCCCTCACCGAGGTATTTTCCTTCCAGCACTGTCACCATTGCTCTTCTCCCACCCGAAGCTAGGCCTCGTTTTCCCGTTCCGCCAGCAGTTGTCCGGCCATTTCCGCATCATCCCGATTGACAAGCACCCGCGCATCGTCGGAAACCGGCAGCACCGAGTGCGGCATGTTGCTGTCCAGAATGGCTTCAATCCCGTTCGCCTGCAGATACTCGATAATAATCTCCGCCTCGCCGTCGTCCGCGCAGGTGTGCACCGGCACAAGCTCGTGTTCCTGGTGGTCCTTCGCCATCTTGCGTTCCTTTCCCTATCGGGCAATGCCCGTCAGTGGAGCAGATGCCCCATTTTGTCCTTCTTTGTTTCGAGGTATTTCCGGTTGATTTCATTGGCGGGAATCTGCAGCGGAATCCGGCCTGTGATCTGCAGGCCGTATCCCTCGAGCCCCGCGCGCTTCACCGGGTTGTTCGTGATCAGCCGCATGCTTGTGACGCCAAGGTCCGCCAGTATCTGCGCGCCGAGGCCGTACTCGCGCGGGTCCGGGTCGAAGCCCAGGTGCACGTTCGCCTCGACAGTGTCCATGCCCTGGTCCTGCAGTTCATAGGCGCGTATCTTGTTGAGCAGGCCGATGCCACGGCCCTCCTGCCGCATGTACACCAGCACGCCGGAGCCTTCCGCCTCAATCAGTTCCATGGCGCGGTGCAACTGCGAGCCGCAATCGCAGCGCAAGGAGCCGAGCACGTCGCCGGTGAAACACTCGCTGTGCACGCGCACCAGCACGTCGTCTTTCCTGGCCACGTCTCCGCGCACCAGCGCGATGTGCTGGTACTTGTCCACGTCGGTTTCATAGACGAGCATGCGGAAATTGCCGTAAAGCGTCGGCAGTTCCGCCTCGGCGGCGCGCCGCACCAGCTTCTCGGTGCGGCGGCGGTAGCGGATAAGATCCTGAATCGCGCATATCTTGATGCCGTGTTCCCGGGCGAAGACCTCGAGCTGGGGCATGCGCGCCATGGTGCCGTCGTCGTTCATGATCTCGCAGATCACCGTGGCCGGGCGCAGCCCCGCCAGGCGCATCAGGTCCATGGAGCCTTCGGTCTGGCCCGCGCGCACCAGCACGCCGCCGGGACGCGCGCACAGCGGGAACACGTGTCCCGGGCGCACGATGTCCGCCGCGGTCGACTCGGGGTCGGCCGCCACGAGAACTGTGCGGGCGCGGTCGTGGGCGCTGATTCCGGTGGTCACGCCGATCTTCGCCTCAAAGGACACGTGGAACGCCGTGGTCAGTGGCGAGGTGTTATCCGTGGTCATCGGGGGCAGTTCGAGCGCGCGCAGGCGCTCCGGGGTCATGGGCATGCAGATGAGGCCGCGCCCGTGCTTCGCCATGAAATTGATGACCTCCGGCGTCACCATCTCCGCCGCGACAACCAGGTCGCCTTCGTTCTCGCGGTCCTCGTGATCGACCAGAATAATCATGCGCCCCGCGCGCAGTTCATCGAGTATCTCTTTAATCGGGCTCAACATCGAAACTGCTCCTATGCGAAACCGTGCTGCGCAAGGAAATCGCGCGTCACACCTTCGCCCGTGCCGCCTTTCACGTAATGGTATATGTGCTTCCCGATCATGTCTGCTTCCATGTTCACGGCATCGCCCCGGCGCTTCGACCCGAGCTTGGTCTTTTCAATCGTCGCCGGAATGATGGCCACCTGGAACCGGTCGCCCCGCGGCTCGACCACGGTCAGGCTGATGCCGTCTATGGCCACCGAGCCCTTCGGAACCAGATACCGGGCCACTTCATCGGGCGCGCGGAATGTCCAGAGGCTGAACTCGCCCTGCTGCTGGACCTGCTCGATGACCCCGGCGCCATCCACGTGTCCCAGCACGAAATGGCCGCCGAACCGCGTGTCGGCGCGCATCGCGCGCTCGAGATTGACCGCGTGTCCCGGCTGAAGCTGGCTGAGCGTGGTCCTGGAGAAGGTCTCCTGCGACACCTGCACCACAAAGCCGTCGCCGTGCAGCGCGACCACCGTGAGACACGCGCCGTCCACGGCGATGCTGTCGCCCAGCGCCAGGTCGTGCAGCACGTGCTGCGCCATGATGCCGAGGTCGGCGCCGGAGCGGTACCGGACCACGCCGACTTCTTCAATAATGCCGGTAAACATCTTATGCACCCTCCGCGCCGAGCGCGCCCTTCACGTACCCCTCGACAAGCAGGTCGGGGCCCACCCGCGTGACGGTCATGTCCTCCAGAAAAACGGCCTCGTCCATGCTGGCCACGCCGGCGCCTTCGACCGCGGTCACCGCGTCGCGGCCGCCCACGATTTTTGGCGCGATGAAGAAGCACACCTTGTCGACCACGCCCGCCTCGAAAGCGGAGGCGAGCGTGGTGCCGCCCCCTTCAATCAGGAGCGAGGTGATCTCGCGCTTGCCCAGTTCGTCCATCAACGCGGCGATGTCCACGCCCTCTTTGCCGCGCGGCACCCGGATGGTCTGTGCGGCGTATTCATAGGTACGGCCACTGGCGACGGCGACCCAGGTGGGCGACTTGCTCTTCACCTGGAACACCGTGCGGTCGGCGGACAGGTATTCCTCCGCGTCCAGAATGATGCGCACCGGGTCGTGCGAGTTCTCCTTGCCGAGCCGTGTGGTCAGGCTGGGATTGTCCATCATGACGGTGCGGCTGCCCACCAGAATGCCGTCCACGATGTCGCGCAATTCGTGCACCATGCGGCGCGACTCCTCCGAAGTCACCCAGCGCGAATGGCCGGTGCGGGTCGCGATCTTGCCGTCCAGCGTCATGGCGCACTTCGCGATGACGAAGGGGCGCCCGGTGCGCATGTATTTGATGAATGCCTCGTTCAGCCTGCGCGCGTCTTTCTCACACGTTCCGACATCGACCTGGATGCCCGCCGCGCGCAGACGCTCGACGCCGGCCCCGTTGACCTTGGGGTTTGGGTCCTGCATGGCAACCACCACCCGGGCCGGCTTCTTCTCCACGAGCAAGTCGGCGCAGGGCGGCGTGCGCCCAAAGAAAGTACAGGGCTCCAGGGTCAGGTACAGGGTCGCGCCGGAGATATCGCCGCCCGCATTCCGGATGGCGGCCACTTCGGCGTGGGGTTCCCCCGCCCGCGTGTGATAGCCCTCGCCCACGATGTCATCGCCGCGAACGACCACACAGCCCACCATCGGATTGGGGCTGGTGCGGCCGCGCGCGCGCGCCGCGAGGGCCAGCGCCCGCTGCATGTATTGACGGTCGGTCGGCATGAAAAAACACCCTGTCCGTTCTGTCAACGGCCTTCAGGGCGGATTGCAGACACTCGACGCCCGGCGCATAGGGACGCGCGGCACGCGAGCCTGTGAACCTTCTCCCATCCGGACTATACCGTCGGCCCCGGAATTACGCCGGGTCTGCGCCGAAGCGCTCGCGGGCTTTCACCGCCGGTCGGGATTTTCACCCCGCCCCGAAGGTTCCTATCGTTACGGCAATTGTATCACCCATGCGCCGGAGATTCAATTTGCCGGGATTCCCTGGCGCCAGAACCGTGTGCTGTAAGCGCGTCTCTCCGGCGAACTTGGGCAAACCGGGCCTTGCTCAGAACGACGCCCCGTGCTATCCTCACTCTTGACGGAACATGAACGTGGTTGGGGCGGGCTGCCGGGAACACATTTCGCAGAGGTTTGCACACGGCAGCACGCCATTGGCACATGTGTCAAGGTTTTCTTGACCTGGAACGAGCCTGCCGGGTGCGCGGTGCTGCCGCTGTCATCCGGCGCCTCGGGGGATGAATCAATGGTACGAATCCAGTTTCTGCTGACGCTTGTGTTGTGCGCCATTGGCGTAATGGCGCCCGTTTCGGATGCCTCCGCCGCTATCCCGCTCGTCATTAATCACCAGGGACGCATCACTGTCGGCGATACCCCCGNNCCGTTTCGCGCTGGTGGACAGCGGTTCGGGCACGAATCTCTGGACCAACGACGGGTCCATGCTCGGCACGAGCCAGCCACCCACTGCGGCACTCAGTCTTGTGGTCGCGAGCGGGGTCTACAATGTAGGATTGGGCGACACCTCGGCGCCCGGCATGTCCGCGTTGCCTTCCAGCGCCTTCGATGCGGCGCAGGTTTCTCTGCGCATCTGGTTTGACGACGGCGTGAACGGCAGCCAATACCTCACGCCCGACCAGCCCATCCACAGCGCGGCGTACGCGTTTCACGCCTTGACCGCCGAAGAGGCCGACACGCTGGACGGCGCCGAAGCGGCCGACCTCGAAGAGTCCGCCGAAATCACCGCGGCGGTCTCCGCGCACGGCGAAGACACGGCGGCGCACGGCAATATCGAACTCGACGCCGCGCGCATCGTCAGCGGCTCGCTGGATATTGCGCGCGTTCCGCAAGGCCCCGGCAGCGGACTCGACGCCGACACGCTGGACGGCCAGCAGGCCGCTTCATTCATGAGCGCCGGTGTGGACAACTGGGTGAACACGAACGGCGACACCATGACCGGTCGCCTCATCATCAATGCGGCGATTGCAGCGCCGCTTATCGAGGTGACCAATACCTCGACCACCGCCGTCCAGGGAACGACCGACTACCTTCACGGCAATGGAATCGCCGGTTACTCCAACGGCGCCCAGGGCAAGGGTGTCTATGGCGAAAGCACCAGCGAGACGAACAATATCAACTACGGCGGGTACTTTCGGGCCCGGGGGCACCAGGCGCGGGGAGTCTACGGCGTCGCCGAGTATGAAGGCACCATGACGAAGTACGGTGGGAGTTTTGTCGCGAAGGGCGGCAATGGCGTTGGATGCCGTGGAGAAGCCGACGGTGAGAACGGCAAAGGGGTATACGGATACGCGACGAACGAAGACGATGTCACCAATTACGGCGGGTACTTCATTGCAAAAGGCCTCTCTGGCCGGGGGTGCTATGCCTCCGGCTATGAATATGATTACTACGCTGGCGGCACCGGCGCGAACTACGGGCCCTTCACCGGCGCCCACGAGGCGCGCATTGCGTCGCGAAGCGCAACCCTGCAACCGGGCATGGTGGTTTCGGTTACGGGGACTACCCTCCTGCGCAAAGACGAGAAGGGAAACCCAAGCCTCTCTTCGACCCTGCCGGAAATCGTGGCTTCCGCGACACCGAACGACCCCGCTGTGTTCGGCGTGTACGTGAAGAAGGCGGCGCTTGAAGCGGACCACTGGTATGCCGCGAAGGCGGGTGAAGAGTTCGCGGTGGTCAATGCCCTGGGCGAAGGCCGGGTGTGGGTGTGCGATGCAAACGGCCCTGTCCAGGTGGGCGACTACATCACCACCTCCGCCGTGCCGGGATACGCGCAACGGCAGGACGACGACCTCCTGCATAGCTACACGCTCGCCAAAGTCATCGAATCCGTCGACTGGGACGCGGTTACCGAGACCGTTACCGCGGACGGGAAGACCTGCAAGGTTTATCTGATTGCCGTCGTCTACACCAGCGGCTGACCCCGGGGAGAACAGACATGCTGCAGGATGCAACGCACATTTCCAGTCTGGGGCTGCTCGCTCTTGCCTTCTGCCTCGCCGCATCGGCGGGCGCCGAAACAGCCACTTCCCCGAACTACTCGCTCGAAGTCATCGTTTTGGATGGCGCCGGGGGAACAGCGGCTTCCCCGGACTTCACGCTTCTCAGCGCTACCGCGCAGCCCTCCGTGACCGGTACCGGCGCAGCCCCCGCGTACGCAGCAGGCTACGGATTCATACCCTGTGTGGCGGGCCTGCTTGAGGCGGCAGAGGGCGAAGGCGAGGGCGAGGGTGAAGG
>NPIG01000797.1_pt1 | contig 19082 bp, 16 predicted proteins | sample 8637441 | NCBI WGS metagenome assembly NPIG01 (sample SAMN07420675, study PRJNA396082) | bioreactor metagenome | isolation source: sample BR6 brine-fed electro-methanogenic bioreactor BR | place: Japan: Kochi | collected 2016-06-14 | reverse complement strand
CGCCGCTGTTGTAGAACTGGATGAGCCGCAGCAACTCCGTCAGGCGGATACGGTAATCCCCGTTCTGGTCCGCCGTGTGAGACGCTTCCGGCGCCCCCTCGCCTTCCCCGCCGGCGACCTCCACCGAACCCGGCGCCGCCGTGCACGGGAGCGGAATGCCGTACGGGTCGGAAAGCGAACAATCCGAGAGATTCACCGGGTACGTGCCCGGCGGCGCACCGGGCAGAACGGACACCATGGCGTAGGCGACAACGCCGTCCGGGATGACGTCTTGATTCAGACCGGCGATAAGGACCCGGACCGCGCCCGCAGACAGTATGTTGACGCTGACCTCTTTCCCGGCAGACGCCGCCGCCGGGCCGATTGCGACATCGGGCACATCCAGGCTGCCGCCGTCGTACAACAGCGTGAACTGGGCCACGGAAACCTCTTCGCCGGCGGACGCTTCGAGAGAAACGGGCAGAAGCAGACCAGAGGCACCGGGAGCGCCCGCAACGGAACCGCCCTCGAGTTGGCTCGCCAGGCAAGCCGGGCCGACGGAGAAGACCAAGAAGAACTGCCAGAGCATTCTCATGGACCGCCGCCCCCTCATGGTTGCCCACACCGGGCGTGCAGCACGGCCATGCCCGCCAATGCGAGAAGCCCCACAAGCAGGTCACCAAGCACATCCAGAAGCTGTTGCGCCCCGGCTTTCGCACCGGCACACTGGCAACCGCCCGGCAAAGGCGTTTCGCCCTCGCCATCCTCACCCTCTGCCACCTCGCCCTCGAAGGCGTCGGAAACGACCAGCGCACCGCTCATGACCTCGACAAACAGCGGCTGCCCGAACGGGTCGGAAAGCGCGGCCTCGGAAAGCGCCACTTCATGCGCGCCCGGTTGGGCGAAGACTGAGACATCGAAAATCAGGTAGACAAGGGTCCCGTCGGGTATGGGCGTCTGATTGAGCCCGGCCACGACCAGGCGGGCGCTGTGCCCATCGACCATGTTCAGCGTGACGGTCTTTCCGGCGGACTCCGCCGCAGGCCCGGCCGCCGCGTCTGTGAGAATCGCCGCGACGTCATCATACTCGATCGTCACGGTGACCGCCGCCACCTCCTCTCCGGCGTCCGCCGCGACACGCACCGGGACCTGTGCGCCCGTCTCACCGGGGTACACCTGCACACTGCCGGCCTCAAGCAATGCGGCAAATGCAAGCAGCGGACAGAGCACTGCGAATGGCATCTGGTTTACCCTCCGGCGCCGTCAACCCACACGCCGGCGCCTGTGGAAGACAATCGCGGCGGCGCAGAGGAGCGGAGCCGCGGCGGCGGCAATCAGCACCCCCGGCGGAACACGTGGACCGCCGTCGGCCTCGGCTGAGACGGCGCCGCCCGGCGCGGACCCTGCCGCGGTTTTCTGTGTGGACACGCCGACCGTGACCGTGCCCGGCGAAGACCTGGCGGGAAGGGGCACGCCATAGGGGTTGCTCAGCGCAACCTGTTCCAGCGCGACCGAATGCGTTCCGGGCGCCGACGCGGAGGCGGTGAAGCAACAGTGGGCCACCACGCCCGGCGCGATGGCCGATTGATTCAGCCCGGCAACGATGACCACCACGCGCCCGGGGCCGCGCGCGTTGAAGAACAGGTCCTTGTGCGCGCCGGTGGCCGCATCTCCCGCGGTCACTTCAGCAAAGGCCAGCCTCGCCGCATCGAAAGCGAGTTCGAACTGCAGCCCGCTTACATCCTCGTGGGCCGCGCGCGCCAGATACACCGGCAGGCATACACGACCGTCTTCCACCGGTTCCGCGGGGTCCAGGCGCAACTCCGCCGCCCAGACCGCGCCGGCAATGCCCGCCGCTGCGAACCCGACGAATAACAACCAACTCGCGCGGGCCCCTTTCAGCCGGGTGCCCGGCGGCGTCCTTCGATTCATAGTGTTTCCTCATCGCGGCTCAATCGCGTAAGCGAACCCGGCTCTTCCGCCGCGGGCCACCCAGAAACCGGGCGCGCACCCAGAATACCAGGCCGCAGAGTATGGTCCCCGTCAGGCCGCCCCAGACAAACGGCGCGTGTCCGCGCATGGGTGGTTGGGGCGCGGCGGGTTCAAGCATCAGCGCCCCCGCATTGGAACCGCCAGGCCGCTTTGGTTCCGGGAAACCGGCGGCCGCGCCGGCTTCTCGAAGCAGGGCGTGCTGCCGAATCTTCCCTTCCCTCGCCGAAGCCTCTGTGAAAGAACTCTGATAGTCCCCGCCCGATGGCCCGCGTACACGGGAGGGCTGTGGGGCGGCAGTATTTCCCCTGTTCGGAAGGGGCGCGGCGCGTCCCGGCACGGGGCTGCGGATACTGGCGGCCCCCCGGGCGTCACGCGGTGGCCCCGGCTGAGACTGCGGGAATGCAATCACCGGGCCCGGCATGCGCCGCCCGTTCCATCCCAAACCCGGGGCGTCTTTCGCGGCACTACGGCCCGTCAGGCTGGTTTCCGTTGACACGGCGCTCGTGCCGGCGCCCCCGTAAGAAACGCGCCCATCGCCGTCCACGGACGGACCACTCCCGGATGGAGCGGCATCATCCGTGGTCGTGCCATCGAGTATCTCCTCGTATTCCCCTTCACTCTTGCCCTCGCCCTCGGCCGTGGGCGCGGGCTCACCGCGCACATGCACTCCGCCACCCGCCACTGCGGCGGGAACCGGCTCGCCATACGGACTGGACAAGGACGCGTATCCAAGTGAGATGGGAAGAAATCCCGAAGTGTAGTCGTGCGCCTGAAAGACGGCCAGGGCCACGAAACCATTGGGGATGACGGACTGGTTCAGACCGGCCACCACCACCCGGAGCACCCCCGGCGCGAACTCCGTGAAACTGAGCGATTTGCCGGCCTGCAGGGCGGCCGCGCCCACGTTAAGTTCTCTCAAGACAAGCGCTTCCGGGTCGTAGGCGAGGTCAAACTCGACCGCCGAAATCTCTTCGCCGGCGGCCGCATCAAGCACCACGGGCACACCCACCCCGGGACCGCCCGGCTCGGTATGCGCCACCCCCACGCTCAGCAGGGCGGCAAACGCGGGGAACCCCCAGAACAGGCCGAGAACGCCCATCCAGAGGGGTACCACTATGGCCCTGCGTCGTTCACCCACCTCTGCTTGCCTCCACAAAGTGACTATGCCACAGGCCCCGGTATCTGTCAACGAAGGACCGGCTTATCAGCGTGTGCATCCGTCGTCTCTCAGCAAAGGGCCGCGGGCGCCTTGTGCACGTGCCGGGGGAAGGGGGGGAGTCCGCCCGTTCGCGGGCTCCCCCCGGCCTGTGTCAGTATTTATTGACCCTGCTGCTGCTGTGGGCCGCTGGGGCCCTGGCCGTGGGTGGGGCCGGAGTCATGCGGCATGGATTCGCCATAGCGCTCCGTGACCGGCTCGGGAATATCCTGCCACTGGCCCACCTCCTCGGTGGACGGCTCAGCATCGACCACGCGCACATGCACGTAGACCTCGTCATAGGCCACTGCCGCACCGCACGTGGTCTCATCGGGAACCTCCGTGCCCGGGTCAAGCTCCTCGCCCGGCTGCGCGGGGTCTTCGACCGTGCCGTCTATGGGCAGCGGAATCGCGCGAGAGATTACTTTGGCGCGCAGCAGAAAATCCCCTGCCCTGTCGAAACGATGCGCCACGCCGATGCGCGCGGTCCCCAGGCTCGGGCCGCAGCGCAGTCCGCGCGCACCATCATGGCCAATCAGAACCCACTCATCCGCCGGTGTTCCCTCCGCGTCCAGCGGGGTGCCTTCCAGCACCAGTTGGCTGCTCAGCAGGCCGCAGGCGCGTGGGTACCACACCCCCTCGATGTGGCGGTCCAGCACGAACACCACATTCGAACCCAGACGCACCATGATGCGCCCGTCGGGACGACGGAAGTTGTGCGCGGAGCCCAGCACCGGACAGGGCACAGGAACAACCGTCTCCCCGTCCGCGGTCACAGTGGGCGGCACATGCGACAGGGCCACACGCGGCGACGCCACCACATACCGGTGCACGGGGCGCAGTCCCGCATTGGGGTCGTGCGTCTGCAGACCCAGCGCGCGGTTGATTACATTTTGGACATCGGTGGCGTTGACCATACCGTCCTGGTCGACGTCGCCCTCCAGGTCCCACAGGTTCACCGCGGGTTCTCCCTGGGCCGACGCGGGAAGTGCGCACGCCACGCACAGCAAGGCTATCCACAAGATGTGTATACGCATTGTACTATCCTCCAGATTGCGTGAAATCACGCGGTTGCATTCGCGTAAGTCATTTGACCGGAACACGTTCAGGCATTCACAGTCCAAAAGGGATTATGCGGGTATCGTCTGGTGCGATACCGGAAGGGGTTACGCGAATACGGGCGGTGCGTGCGGGGTCAAGGTGAACAGAAAGCGTTCCGTTCGCAGGGGGGAGGGCGCAAAATCGGCAAGTTGCGCACAGAGCGCACGGTGGCTTGCCGAATCAGGGGGCAATTCCGCCAGCAGCGAAAGCGAGCGTGCCGGTAATTGCGGAAGTGCGCTTGACGCCTGTAAGGGCAAGCGCGCCAAGGGCTTCGCCGGAGTCTTCCCGGCGTCTTCCGGCGGCGCGCCAAGCGTAGCGCTCGCGAGCACCAATTGGAGGTCAAAGATATCGGTGCGCCCATCGGCATTGAGGTCGCAGTGCTCCGCGCCCTCCCCGCCCGCCAGCGCCGCGGCCATCACACAGTGGATATCGAGCACATCCACCTTGCCATCGCCGTTGACGTCGCCGGAGTGCATCGCCGAGGCGCGCGGCGTCGCCGCCGCAAACGCGACGAGGCTCACACCAAGCACCATTGTCAAAGCACGACGCATCTTCACACAACTTCCTCCACCCAAATTCTAGCACAGGATGCCCGTTCCGGCAACCGGCTCAAGAGAGCAGGCCACTCAGCGGCGAACCAAGTGCATTCCGCGTGCGTCACCGAGCCGTCGCCCTGATACTTCGACACCGTGCGGCGCGGAAAACGGGGACTGTACCAAGCGAGTCTTGTCCGCCGACAGGCGTGGCTTCGAGCGCGTGGACTCTCCCAGGCTATCCGCATCTTCGTCACCCTCCCGGCATTTTCTGCCGAAAACGCCTGCCGGGCCACGCATTCGTCGCGCGAATGCTCGGACTCGTTCGCGGTATTGTATTCATACGTGACCGTTTCTGGGTCGGGTACATCAAGATCGGCATCGTCGAAAATGGCATATGTACACGGTCCAGCAACGAGCCGCACACGCTCCCCAGCGAGGACATTGAGCCCGTCCCCGGCGAAGATACGCGTCTGCATACCGCCCGCCACACCGCGCCAGAGGCGTGGGTTTTGCCTGCGTCCCATATCATGATGGGAGCATAGCAGGTAGGAGGGGTATTGGAAACCCGGGAAGATAGGCAAAGATATGCATTCCCACGCAGAGCGTGGGAATGAGGGAAGATAAGCAGAGATATGCATTCCCACGCGGAGCGTGGGAACGAGGGATAGGCAGGCGGGTGTATGCATTCCCACGCAGACGTGGCTGTCTCGGAGCGGGAAGCAGGATTTTCAGACAGCGAATCGGGTATGGTGTTTTCCGGGTCCGAGAGTCCGAAACACGCTGAGAGGACGGGCGCATGGCATGAAGCAACTCTACTACACGTGGCTGCTGCCGCTCTGCTGGACGCCTGTGTCGGTGCTGGGCTACCTGTATCCAGGCGATGAATACGGGCTCTATGCAATGGGTTCTCTGCCGGGCGTGTGGGCGTACTTTCTGTTCCGGCTGGGCGATGTCAACAGCGTCCTGTTCCCGTTGCACATTGCGCTGGGCGGCGCGCTGGTGATGGCGCTGGGCGGGCTTGCGCTGGACAAGCTGCACGCGAACCGCCGGACCTTCTGGCTGGCGGCGCCTGTGCTGGCCGTTGTGCTGTTTGTTTATGCCCTGGCATCATACGGGTCCCTGAAAGAGGCGCTCGCCAGGAACGGTTCGTATCAAGCGTATGCGTTCGTGTCCATCAACATGGCGGTATACATAGTTGCCGCTCTCCTGCTGGCGTGGTCGGTAATGCGGCGGGTCATTGTATGGAGCGTGCGGCGCGGGAATACTGCGCAACCGGAAAACGAGGAAACATGATGAAGCTTCAGGATTTGCGTGTCGGCGCTGTGATGCGAAAGGCGGGGTTGTTGAGCGCCGCCGTACTGCTGGCGTGTTGCCAGGCCGCGTCGGCGGCAGCCGGGTCGAAACAGGATGTCCGGCTGACCAACGGCCGCCTCTACGTCGACGGGGACTGGGTGTTCCTGAAGATCGCGAAGGTGCTGCGCGACTTGGGCACACAAGCCGGTTGCGACCAGCTCATCAGCGAGATTCCCATCCTCAAGGAGAAGCATTACAACTGCATCGCCATCAACTGCTACTGGCACCACTACGACAAAGACGGCGACGGCGAGCCGGACGTGTCCCTGGAACCGCTGGCGGAGGTGGTGCGCGCCATTGACGCGGCGGGCATGTTCCCGGCTATCTCGACGGAGATTTACGGAGTCGGCGGCGGCACCGTGCCCGGACCGTTCTGGAAGCGCCACCCGGACGCCATCGCGGTGAACAGCAGGGGCGAGAAGGTGATGGACACGGAATACGGGTTCGGCAGTGCCGTGCCGTCGTTCCTCTCGCCCGACTACCTGAACGCATCGCGCGCGTTCATCCGCAACCTGACCGCCGCGCTGCCGCACGAATTGCTGCTCTACTACGAGACCTCGGTCGAGCCGCAATACATCGGCAACCAGGCAATCGATTTCAGCGAGCACACGAAGAAGGCCTGGCAGGAATGGCGCGCGTATCATCCGGAGGCGCCGGAATGGCCGGACAGCTTCCCGGTGCCGAAGGCCTTTCTGAAAGACCCGGAGTGGAACCGGTTCCGCGCCCTCAAGCTGGCGGACTGGGTGAACAACGACGCGGTCGCATTCCGTAGTGTGGCGGGCAAGAATGCGCTGGTGGCGGTGGACTATCTGGAAACGAACGGCCCGGAGATGCCGCGGCGCAACGGCGACTCGCGCGTATTCCTGGAGGCGCTGGAATGCGCGAACATCATCCAGGTGAACTGGCACTGGCACCTGCGCACCCGCGCGCCGAACCAGGCGGCCTATGACAACGTGCGCGAAGTGATGAAGAAGACCGGGCGCGACTGGGCCATCAGCGAGCACATGACGCTGAACGGGTCGGACTACAGGCCGGAGGAAGCGCCGGCGATGCTGCGCAACGCGCTGAAACAGGGCACCGGGTTCGGCTGGGAGTTCGTGCACGTGGTGGCCAACAGTGACGACCCCTTCGCGCATTACAATGACGACTGGTCGCCCAAGCCGCTCATCGCCGTGGTCGACAACCAGTGGGACACATGGGCACAGGAAATCACCCAGCGGGTCAAGGCGGACACTATACCCTGACAAACGTACCTTTCCGGTACATGTAGAGGAGCACGCCCCAGAGCATGAGGAACGCGGTCAGGCCCACCAGGTATTCGCCGTATTCGCCGAGGTGACGGGCCAGCCCGCCAACGAGGTCGCTGCCAAGGGCTTCGAGGTCGAAAACATGCGGGACCGTGTAGGCGAAGAGGGCGTTCATGCCGACGACCTTGAAGGGAAACGCCCAGCACTTGAACCCGATGATGTCTACCACGAGATAGAAGAGCGCCAGCAGCAAGAAACTCCAGCCCGCCGCCCAGAGCACCATCGAACTGGTCCAGACATGCTTGATAATCGGGAAGAAGAGGCTCCAGGCCCAGCCGGCCGCGAGGCAGCCCAGTCCGGCGGCCACGAGCCACAGCAGTTTCTCGCCCTTCCCCTTGCCGGAGTGCAACAGGTGCCCCGCGAACACGCCCAGCAGTACGGACGCGGCAAAACCCAGGGAACTGAGCACCCAGGTATAGGGGGTGCCGTCGCTGAACCCGCGGAGCACCACGTCGTCCACCCAGAGCGCGAGGTTGGCGTCAGGCTCCAGCACACCCATGCCGTGACCCGGCACAGGCACGAAGGCGAGCAGCAGCCAGAACGCCACCAGCAGCAGGGCCGTAAGGATGGCCTGCCCGCGGATACTCAGGTGGATGAGCGCGATGGACGCCACCAGGTAGCCCGCCGCGATGGCCTGCAGGGTATTGCAGTAGATGTGCAGCGTGTCCAGATTGAAGTCGAGCAGATGGCCCTGCGCCGCCATGCCGAGCACGAACAGAATGACTGTGCGGCGGATGACCTTCCAGTACACTTTGCGCAGCGGCTGGCCGGAGTCGACGCGCTTCTTCACGGAAAACGGCATGGCCACGCCGACAATGAACAGGAACAGCGGCATGATAAGGTCCCACGCACTGAACCCTTCCCAACGCACATGCTCAAAATGGTACTCAAGCCAGCCGGGCAGCGGATGAACGAAGAGCACCAGTATGGCAAGTACCACCTCTTTGCCGCCGATGATCCAGAACATGTCGAAACCGCGCAGCACATCCACGGACTCCACGCGTTCGGGCAACGGCGGGGACAGGGGCGGCGCGGGTGCTCTTTCGGGCCTGGCGCTTGCTTCAGTCATCTCAGAATCCTTCCTCCTGGTCAAAAACGGGAATCGGCGTGCGCAATCCGGAGAGAATCTAGCACAGCCACATCGACTTCACAATGGGCGCGCGCGTTGCCCGGCATTCGCGTCCCCGGGGAGCCCGCCGGTACAATAGCCCTGAAAGCAATCGATGGAGGAGGCCGGCATGAAGGCACACTCGCGGCGCGAGTTCATGAAACGCGGCGGGGCCTGCGTCGCGGCGGGCGCGTTGGGGCACAGACCCGGCTTGGCCGCCGGCGAGGCCACGAAGCCGCCCAACCTGCTGTTCGTGTTCCCCGACCAGATGCGCCTGCACACCATGGGGTTCATGGACGCGGACCCCTGCCTGACACCGGTGCTCGACCGCTTCGCGCGGGAGAGCCTCGTGCTGACGGACGCGGTGAGCACGCACCCGGTGTGCAGTCCCTACCGCGCCAGCCTGATGACGGGGAAATACCCCACCGCCACCGGCGTGCCCTACAACTGCACGTCGGAGACCGGGCGATTCGGCAACCAGTTGCGCGCCGAAGACCGCTGCATTTCCGACGTGCTGTCCGATGCGGGCTACAGCCTCGGCTACATCGGCAAGTGGCACCTTGACGCGCCGCACAAGCCCTATGTCGACACGGCGAACAACCGCAGGGAGCCGGCGTGGAACGAGTACTGTCCGCCGGAACGGCGCCACGGCTTCGGCTTCTGGTACGCCTACGGCACCTACGACAACCATTTCGCCCCGGAGTACTGGGTGAATGGCGCGCCGCGCGACAAGCGCAAGCGGGTCGAGGAATGGTCGCCCCGCCATGAGACCGACGTGGCGATACGCTACCTCAAGAACGAAGGCGGCGCCTACCGCGATGAGGACGAACCGTTTGCGCTGTTCGTCGCGTTCAATCCGCCGCACACGCCCTATCAACTCGTGCCCGAGGAATACGTGGCGCGTTACGGGGGGAAGTCCCCGGAAGACCTCTTGAACCGGCCGAATGTGCCGCTCGACAGCGACTCGGAAGTGGTGCGCCGGTCAAAGGCGCATATCAAAAACTACCTGGCCATGGTGACCGGCGTGGATGAGCAGTTCGGCAGATTGCTCGAGGCCGTCGACAACCTGGGGCTCGCGGACGACACCATCGTGGTGTTCACCTCGGACCACGGCAACTGCATCGGCTCGCATGACCACTGGACGAAGGACAAGTTCTGGGAGGAATCCTTCCGTGTGCCGTTCCTGATTCGGTGGCCGGAACATATTCCCGCGCGGCGCGACCGGCTGCTGCTCGCGCCCGCCGACATTGCGCCGACCTTGCTCGGTCTGATGGGGTTGGGCGCCAGGATTCCGGAGGCTGTGCAGGGCGCCAATTACGCCGGCCTCTTCCGGGGGGAAGCGGGGCCGCGGCCCACTTCCGCGTTGTATATGTGCATGCCCTACCCGGCGCGGCCGGACATCGGCTGGGGCGAACGTGGTGTGCGCACCGCCACGCACACGATGGTGGTCAAGAAGATGCCGGACACCCCGGCGCAGAAGTGGCTCTTCGACAACGCGCGGGACCCCTATCAGCTCGAGAATTTGGCCGAGAAGGAAATCGACCTGATGGCGCGGCTCGCGCACGACGAACTGGTGCCGTGGCTGGAGAAGGTGGGCGACCCGTGGCTCGACCGCGCGTGGCAGGCGCCGGCATGATTGTCTACCGGCCGCGGGCGCAGTTCGTTATTCTACCTGCGACGGCGGAGTGCCCCAGGCCGGAGATGCACCCGGAAGAGCAAAGTGAACTGGCGAAACATGAATCTCAGCAGACGTAAGTTCCTGGCGGCCGCGGGCGCCCTGACGCTCGGCGCGGGCGGTTGCCGTACCCTCTTTCACGGGCATAAACGCCCCCATGTGGTGCTCTGTGTCTTCGACACCGTGCGCGCGGACCACACCAGCCTTCACGGATACCGCCGGTCGACGACGCCGCGCCTGCTCGACCTCGCGCTCCACGGCACGCTCTACGAGAACGCGGTCGCGCCCGCGCCATGGACGCTGCCCTCGCACGCGGCCATGTTCACCGGCCAGTACCCCTTTATCAACGGCGCGCACACGTACTGGTGGCCCCGTGACGAGAGCGGCTTCTTTGAGGCCTACCTGTCCGATTCTTTCCTGACGCTGGCGGAGGCGCTGTCGGACGAGGGCTACATGACCGGCGCGTTCAGCGCGAACACGGTTTACATGGACCGGTTCTACCGGCTCTGGCAGGGTTTCGGCGAGTATGTGGTCGAACGGCGGCCCGCGCTCGAGGTGGCGGGCGAAGCGCTCGCGTGGTTCGCGGCGAACCGCAACAAGCCCTGTTTTCTCTTCCTCAACTTCATGGATGCGCACACGCCCTACAACACCGCGCCGCAGCCGGGCGTCGTGCACTGGGAGGTCGACCCCGACCCGGAACTGCATCCGCGGGCCTATGAACAGGTGATGGCCGGCAACGCGCTCGACCCCGATACGCGGCGGCGGCTTCTGGGGCAGTACGACGCGGGAACGGCGAACGCGGACCGCGGCCTGGGGGTCCTCATCGATTTCCTGCGGGAAACGGGCGAGTACGACAACACCATCCTCGTGGCGGTGTCGGACCACGGGGAATACCTGGGCGAGTTTCACTACCTGGGCCATTCGAAGGACGTCTACCAGGGCGCCGTCTGGGTGCCCATGGTGGTGCGGGCGCCGGGCCTTGCGCTGCCGCGCCGGGTGAGGCGGCCCGTTTCGCTGGTGGACGTGCCGGGCATCATTCTCGCCGGGGTCATGGGCATCGCGTCCCGGCAGGTCTACCCCACGCTGTCCGGAACCTATATGCCGGGGCTCCCCGTGCTCAGCGAGAACTACTACTCGCGCCGGCGGGACCTCTTTCACGAGACTTGGGGGCACCGCTTCCAGCGCACGCGCACCGCGCTCTACGACTGGCCGTGGAAGCTCATTCGCTCTTCCGACGGGCAGCATGAATTGTTCCGGCTCAGCACCGACCCTACCGAACAGCGCAACCGCTTCGACACCGAGCCGGAGCGCGCGGAAGCGATGCTGCGCCGGCTCGATACGGTCAAGGGTCCGGAAGAGGGTCCGCGTCCCTCGGCCGGCGTCGAAAACCGCAGCCTGACCGAGGAAGAACGCAAGGAAATGGAGGCGCTGGGCTATCTGTAGGCCGTCGGCTTGCGCCCCGCTTTCACTCCATCCACGCGCCGGGGGCGAGGCCGTTGGCCTCCTCGTAGATGGCAAGCACATTCTCGAGCGGGTTGTCCGCCTGGATGCAGTGGGCCGGCGAGAAGATGTAGCCGCCGTCGCGAAACAGGCTGAGCCGGTGCCGGGCCTCGGCGCGGCAATCCGCGACGGTGCCGAAGGGCAGCGTCCTCTGCGTGCTGATGAGGCCGCAGAAGGCGAGCCGGTCACCGAATTCCGACTTCAGTTCTTCGGGGTCCATGCCGGGCGGTTCGGGCTGCATCGCGTCGAGGATGTCGAGGCCCATTTCGATAAACCGCGGCTGGAGCTTCCGGGTGTTGCCGCAGGAGTGCATCATGGCCTTGCAGCCGAATTCGTGCGCGAGGTCAATGAACCGCTGGATGCGCGGGCGGAAGAAACGGTCGAAGACTTCGGGCGGGACCATCGGGCCGGCCTGGTTGCCGGTGTCCTCGCCGAGGCACAGGATGTCAATCCTGCCTTTGCCCGCCTCGAGCGTGCGCCGCATCACCTCGAAGTAGTGGTCGCAGCGTTTGTCGATGATGGCGGCGCCCACCGGGTCCTCGAGCATGATGTCCATCAGCACGCGTTCCATGCCGCGGCCGCGGCTGACGCCGTTCACGATGTCCGGAATGCCGGCGTTGCCGGCGCAGACCGCGAATTCGCTGAACACCGCGCACTGTCCAGGGATGCTGTCGTAGTCATAGTTGCCCGGGTCTGGCCAGTCGTAGCCCTCGACCTGGTCCATTGTGGTCATCTCGGCGAAGGGCAGGTAACGCGCCTCGGGATAGGCGCCGCCGTGGCCGTGGTCAAACATCTCGTAGCCGACGCCCCACTCATCGACGAGGTCGCAGCCTTCGGGTAATGGCCGCGCCGCCTCATACGCCGGCGTGACCACGCGCAAGTCGACGCCGAGCTTTCGCAGCAGTTCTTCCACCGTGTCAAAGCCGAAATGGCCCATCAGCTTCTTCTCGATTTCGGGCGTCAGGTAGGTCTGAATCGGCACACGGTCCGGCTTCTCATGGGCCACGGCAGCCAACACACGTTCCTTTGGGGTCATTATGAATGTGCGCTCCATTCTGTCCGGCTTGCTTTTCAGTTCCCGGGGTTTTTCGCGAGCATGGCGGGCTCGGCAGGGGTGTCCAGCCGCTTTTCAAAATCCCCGCGCCGCAAGACCATCTTCCCGCTGTCGAGCTCCACGCTGGTCTCGGCCTCCGCCTGCACGACACGCAGTTGGAACCCGTCCTCTGTTTTCCGGGCGTCCACGGTGCTTTCCGCGCGGTCGAGGCGAATAACCGTGAGAAATTCCTGGCGCGCGGCCTTGTCCAGCGTCGCGGCGGTGAGGTGCCACTCGTTGAGCTTGAACTTCGCCCACTCATGCGGCGGCGTCTCGAATTCGCCGGTCTGCGTGATTTCCAGTCCTTCCGGGTAGACGAAGGCCACATCCGCGACGCCGGGCTCGCCGGTCCAGCGCGCGCCCTGTTCGCGCAATGCAAACTCGCCGGGCGCGTGGAGCAGCCACTGACAGGTGCTCGGTTCAGGCGCCACCAGCAGGTCGTGGATGACGATAGTGTCCGGCTTGAAGAACAGGATGCGCCGGCTCCACCGTTCGAGATTGTCATACGACGCGCCGGCCTCGCCCACCACCGCGTCCAGCGGCGCGCTGGTGTAGAACGCCGTAATCGCGCCGGTGGCGCTGGGGCTGTGCGGCGGCTGGCCCTGGCCGTTCACGAGGATGGCGTTGTCGGACCTGGTCTCCCACATCCAGTCCTTGTGGTGCGGACTGCCGTAGACGTCGCGGCGGCCTGTGCGCAGGAAGACGCGCTGCCCGCGCATGTGCAGCAGGAATGCGTTGTTCGCGTTGTAGCCGTGGCTCTGCCGCCCGAAGGGGCTGCTCTTGAAGTGCACCTGCATATTGCGCGCGCCATCGAGCAGATTGGTGTTGAGCACGGCCAACCCCGTGCCTTCGAAGAGGCGGGAGGAGGGCAGTTCCTCGGGCGGCCCGGCCTCGAGTCCGCGCGCCCGCACGCCGTTGATGAAACCGAAATAGCCGTCTGGCAGTCCGGCCCCGTGTTGCTGCGCGAACCACTGCCAGTGCGGGTTATTCGCCCCCACGGCAAGCTGCGCCATGAGCGGGGCCAGGTTGCGCGAGCCAAAAGAGGTGACTTGGTCGCTGAAAGCGCCCGCCACCGTGCCCGGCGGGCAGGTGTACATGCCGAAGTAGCCGGTCTGGTGGAAAAAGGGCTTGTTGAACGGGTCGATTTCGAACGCGGCCTGGCTCACCACCGACCAGTACATGAACCGGCTGATGTAGCTCGACCAGTACGCCACGCCCTCATGCCAGCCGCCGTCGGCGTCGCCCCACACCGGGTAGCACGTGGTGAAGATGGTCATGATGTAGTCGAGCCACTCGCCCGCCTCGGGAATCTCGTCCTCGAACGCCACCGCCACCTCGCCGAGCCAGTGCCAGGCGCGATTGCTGTGGCTGGCGTAGGGATTCCACAGGTGATTGCGCCCGCGCAGGTGCCGGTAGCAGTCGTTGCCCCGCGCGCGCATCACCTCGCGCACCTTCTCGCGCTGTTCCTCGCTGAACATGTCGTGCGCCCAGGTATACGCGCGCGAGGGGTAGTAGAGCAGCGGCATGGCCGCCTCGTCGTTGTAGCGGTAATTCGTGCTTCCCTTCGGGTCCCATTCGCAGAAGGCCATCATGAGGTCGCGCGCCGCCTCGCCGTATTCCTCCTTGCCGTCGAGCAGGTAGGCGAAAGCCAGCGTGGCCGCGCCGTTGGTGAGCGCGATGGACCGCGTGCGGTTGCCCCACCAGATGCGCTTCCACTGTTCGCCCTTGTATTCCGTGCCCTCGGGATACTTCGGCGGCTCCTTGGTGTTTGGGGGTGACTTCAGCAGATTCTCCGCACTGGCGCGGATTTCCTCGGCCTCGTCTTGGAGCGGGCCCCGGGCGAGTTCGCGGTACTGCTGCACCGCTTCCGGGCGCAGGAACAGGCGCGGGTGCGTGTCGGGGATGCGCGCGAGGAGTTCGTCGAGCGGCGGTCTGGGGAAGAGCGGCAGGCCCTCGCCCACGGTGAAGTGACGTGTCCTGCTCCACGCGCTGCGGTTGCCGTCATCGTCGACAGCGGCATAGCGCCAGTGGTACGTGCCGGGGTCGAACACCCGCCAGGGACAATGCGCGTTCCACGGCGTGCTCGCCACGCCATAGGCCACCTGTTTGAAATCCGCGTCCACGGCGACTTCCAGCACATAGGCCTCGGCGTCCTTCGTGGGCCGCCAGGTGAACGGCGGGGGGTTCAGTTGCGCCTCCGCGCCCGCCGCGGGATGATAGCCCCAGTCCCCCGGCGCCGCGGCCGATTCATCCAGTTCAATGGCGACGCACACCGCCGCGAAAAAGACGCATGCAACACCGCATGCCAAAGTCCGTTTCAAGTCCATCAGGCACTCCTCGTGAATTGATTCCGCATGGCCGTGCACCAGTAGCACCTTCGAGCCTACGAGGTCAGGGTGGGCGAAGTCCACCTGGGGGCGCGCGGGGAAGAATTCACCGCGGAGACGCAGAGCGCGCGGAGGAGGGGAAGAGGAGGCGAGAGGATGACGGTTTCAGGAGTGTTTGCTTTGGGGCCCGGCCGGACGCCACCGGTATTGTCCGACCCGGCCCTGCCTCTTCTGGACCGCCCTTTGAAGATCCAACGAGCGGCAACCCGGGGGATAGTGTGCGTGCCCTTGAGCATGCTTAGAGGCATGCAAGTGGTCCCAGACTTCTGCCTTCTCGGTGTCCAAAAGGGGGACCTTTCAGGCCTGTTTCTCCAACGAGTTTTTCACCCGGCGCTGCAGACATTGCCCGGGCGCGGAACGCCGGGCCGTCTGCGTTGACTGGGTGTTCCGTTTACTTTTCACTTCTCGACCGTCGCGAGGGCGCGCCGGAGCTTCTGCCGCGCGGCCTGGGCGCCGGGGCCGCCTTCTCCCGGTGGAATCGGGTGTTTTTCGTCGCGGTCGTTCGCCACGTTGTAGAAGCGGCCGTCGCGGTACAGTTTCCAGTGGTGGTCGCGCGCGAACACGGCCTTTTCGCGTCCGCCCCACTGCGGGTCGTAATAGCAGGTGAGCCATTGGCGCGGCGTTCCGGGCCGGCCCTGAATTTGCGGCAGGAAGCTGACGCCGTCGATGGGCCGGTCCTGGGGCAGTTGCGCGCCGGCGGCCTCGGCGAGTGTAGGCATGAAATCGTCGAAGCCGATGAGGTCGCCGCACACGGCGCCGCGCGGGGTCCTGCCCGGCCAGTTCGCGATGAGCGGCACGTGCGTGCCGGTGTCGATGGTGAGGCCTTTGCCGCCCCGGACGGTGCGTCCATCGGTCATGCGGCTCGTGACCTTCTGGTTGGTGCCGTTGTCTCCGGTGAAGATGAGCAAGGTGTCCTCGCGCAGTCCCAGTTCCTCGAGCCTGTCCGCAATCTGGCCGACAAGCTTGTCGGTGTAGGCCACCATGTCGGCGAAGAACCGGGTCCGTTCTTCCTTGCGGTTGGTGTCCCATTCGGGCGAATCGGGGGTGGGCACGAAGGGGTTATGCGTCAGGCACATGGGAAAATACACAAAGAACGGTTCGGCGCGGTGCCGCTCCATGAATTCGGTGATGTAGTCGCGGAAGATGTCGGGGCCATACGCGCCCTCAAAGGTCTTGAGCGGTTCCCCGTCTCGCTTGATGAGCGGGTCGGCGTAGCGTTCGCCGCGTTCCGCGATCTGCCACAGGCAGTAGTGGTCGAAACCGGCCTCTTCCGGCAGCGCGCCCTTGCCGACCCATTGGTCGTGGCGTCCGTGCAACTGCCATTTCCCGGCGGCGCAGGTCGCATAGCCCGCCTCTTTCAGCATGTGCGCGAAGGTGATTTCGTCTTTGGGCAGGTAGCCGAAGGCCTGGTAATTGCGCCAGTTGCCGCGGCCCGTCATGATCTTGACGCGCGAGGGCGTGCACAGGGGTTGCGAATGCGCCTCCGTGAAGCGGACGCCGGTCGCGGCGAGTTCGTCCAACCGGGGCGTCTTGTAGGAGGCGCTGCCGTAGCAGCCGAGGCATTCGTAGCCGAGGTCGTCGGCCATGATCAGCACGATGTTCGGCGGGCGTTCCGCTTTTTGCGCTGGGGGCGAGGTGCGGCAGGCGGCCAGCGTGGCGGCCGCGGCCGCGCCCAAGAATTCGCGGCGGTTCAGCATAGCGTTCCTTCTCTGGTTCCATGCTTCCTGTCTCTTCCGGAGTATGCGCAAAGCGCGCCCTGCCTGCAAATGCGGGATTTGCATGTCCGCCGGTTTTTCGTTAGCGTCGTGGAAACGCGAATCGGTGAGCAACGCGCAACCAGCGAGAAGGGTTCAACCATGCGAAAGATGACACGGCGAGGGTTTCTGGAGGCGGGATGCCGCACCGCGGCGGGCGTGCTGGGCGCTTCGATGCTGGGCGGCGCGGATGCCGCGCCGAAGAAGCGGCCAAACATTCTGTTCGCCATTGCCGACGACTGGTCGTGGCCGCACGCGTCCGCCTACGGCGCGCCGCAGATACAGACGCCGAACTTCGACCGTGTCGCGCGCGCGGGCCTGCTGTGCAACTACGCGTACACCGCGGCGCCGCAGTGTTCGCCCAACCGCGCGGCGACGCTCACCGGCCGGCACATCTGGCAAATCGAGGAGGCGGGCACGCACGCGAGCATCTTTCCGGACAAGTTTCCCGTGTACACTGACCTGCTCGAAGCGGCGGGCTACCACGTGGGCTTCACGCAGAAGGGTTGGGCCCCGGGCGACTATGCGCGCGGCGGCTGGAAACGCAATCCCGCGGGCGAGGAGTACAGCCGGCGCGACCTGAGGAAAACGCCCGCAAAGGGCATCGGCAACGGCGACTATGCGGGCAACTTCGAGGCGTTTCTCGAAGACCGCCCGGAGGGCGCTCCGTTCTGCTTCTGGTACGGCTGCAAGGAGCCGCATCGCGGTTATGAGTTCGGCTCTGGCGTGGCAGCCGGCAAAGACGCGGACAAGGTCACGGTGCCCGGGTTTCTGCCGGACGACCCGGTGGTCCGCAAAGACCTGGCGGACTATTTTCTGGAGGCCGAATGGTTTGACACCCACTTGGGCCGCATGCTGCAGAAGCTCGAGGAACTGGGCGAACTCGACAACACGCTCATCGTGGTGACCGGCGACAACGGCATGCCGTTTCCGCGCGCCAAGGCCAACATCTATGAGTACGGCACACACGTGCCCTTCGCAGTCTGCTGGCCCGGGCGCATTCCGGCCGGCGGCACGAGCGACGCGCTTGTGAGCTTTATCGACCTTGCGCCCACCTTCCTGGAGGCCGCGGGCGTGCCGGCGCCGGGGAGCATGACTGGGCGCAGCCAGTTGTCCGCATGGGCCGGCAGCGCGGGACCGGCGCGCGACTACGTCATGACCGGACGCGAGCGGCACACCCACGCCCGCTACGACAACCTGGGTTACCCGGCGCGCGCCATCCGCACGGATGATTTCCTCTACATACGCAATTTCAAACCGGAACGCTGGCCCATGGGCCCGCCGCCCGCGTGCCACGATATCGATGAGGGGGCGACGAAGACGCTGATGCGGGAAAACGAGGAATACGCGGCGCTGTGGGAGATGGCGGTGGGTAAACGGCCCGAGGATGAACTGTACGCGGTGCGTGAGGACCCCGCCTGCATGCGCAATCTGGCGGGCGACCCCGCGCACAGCGAAACGCTGGCGGAACTGCGCGAACGACTGATGGCGCTGTTGACGGAACAGGGGGACCCGCGCGCGCACGGCCGGGGCGACATCTTCGAGAGCTACCCGCGCGTGAGCCACATGCGGCCCGAACTGGGCGGCTTCGCCGAACGCGGCGAATACAATCCCAAGTACGCGCCGTCAGGCGGGAAGTAGCGCGGCGAAGGGTGCGCGAACCGGCGGGCGCGGGCTCAGATCTCCTCGAGCATGCGCTGGTCGAGTTCGTCAATGTCTTCGTAGACGAAGGCGTCCCATTGGGACGGGGGCGCCGTGCCGGTCAGGTAGGCCTCCTCGTAGTCCCCCCCGAGAACGCCGGTGCCGCGGTCGATGCTGTAGAACGTGACGCCGTAGGGCACCTCGAAGTCCTCGACCGGCAGGCCCTCATGCGCCTTCTTCATGAATTCAAGCCAGACCGGGCAGGCGAGCCGGCCGCCGGTGTAGTTTTTGCCGCTGCCGAGCGGGCGGTTGTCCCGGTAGCCAATCCAGACGACGCACGTGTACTGGCTGGTGAAGCCGCAGAACCACACATTGCGGCTTGAGTTGGTGGTGCCGGTCTTCCCGCCGCAGGGCCGTGCGAGTTCGTGGGTGCGCCAGCCGGTGGGGTAGAACTCCCGCTT
>NPIG01000884.1_pt1 | contig 19090 bp, 12 predicted proteins | sample 8637441 | NCBI WGS metagenome assembly NPIG01 (sample SAMN07420675, study PRJNA396082) | bioreactor metagenome | isolation source: sample BR6 brine-fed electro-methanogenic bioreactor BR | place: Japan: Kochi | collected 2016-06-14 | reverse complement strand
GATGAACCGGTGCATGTGGACACGCACCCTCCCGGGTACACCACCGGGGATGTGGGGAAACCGGTGTATGAGGACATGCATCTTCCCCGTTTGCAGGGGGTGACCCGCGAGAACGGGTCGGGGGATGTTCCTCTGCCCTCGTTTCAAGAGCAGCACTTTGGAACGCGCTTGCCCCGGAAGCTATGCTTGACGTCATTCAGGATGAGGTGCACCTTGAAGCGAAAACGTAGCGGAGGATTCGGCCGTGTTCTGTACAGTAGCCAAGGCGGGTGGCAGTTTCCTGATTTGCGCATTGCTTTTCGCCTGTTCCCCTGCCGTTGCGCTGGAGAGCGGGCAGGCGATTCCCGCGGGCACGCCGGACGGGCGCGGGCCGCTGGCCACGCATGCGGTGTCGAGTGAGCCGCTGGGCGTGGCGCACGTGTTCGGCGGCGCGGAGCCGGACCTGTTCGTGGGCACGGGCCGTCATGGGCGCCGCCAGGGGCTGTTTCTCTACAAGTGGACGGGCCGGGGCGCGGATGGCGCGCCGGTGTTCGAACTCGCGGGCGCGGTGGCGCATCCCTTCGGCGAGGGCCACCCACCGCACGGCTTCCTTTTCCAGAGCGGGGACGGGCTGGTGCAGGGTGTGTGGCCGGCGGGCCGGGAGGTCGTCCACACGGTGTTCGACCGCGACGAGATGCGTTTCGAGGAACGCAAACGCATCCGTGTGCCCGGGCTGCCGGGTGGTGCGCGCAGCGTCGCCGTATTGCCGAATCCCAATGGCGGCATGGAACTGTTGGTGGAGGTGGGCGACGGCGTTTCGTACCGGCCGGAAGGGCCGTCGTGGCGCGCGGCCGACTACGACCCCTTTGACGGGCGCGGCATCTGGCGCGGTGACTTGCCCTATGTGGGGCTCTACGCCGCCACGCTGCCGGAGGGGTTCTCGGGCAAGGCCGAAGCGGCGCGTCTGGTCTCCACCACACCCCGCGAGGTGCGTTTCCTGTACGGCGGTATCGCGGTGATGGATCTGGGCGAAGGCCACGGCCGCGGCATCCTGACGGGTTCGCGCATGGGCGGCCTGCACTACTACCGCAATCTCGCGGCAACGGGCATTGACCTCGCGCCGCGCGTGCACGCCGTCGGCGAGCAGTTCATTGCGCACCGCCACCCCACGATTTCGCCCGCGCCGGTGGCCTATCCAAGCCCGGAGACGGGCCTGTCCGACGTCGTTGCGGGCGGCGAAGGCGGACTCTACTGGTACCGCTTTTCCGGGCGCTTCACGGACGAAGGCAAGCCGGTTTACGCGGACCCCGTGGCGGTTCTCGAAGAAGACGCGGCGCTGTACGCCGGCTCCCTGCCGGTGGTGAACTGCGCGGACTGGGACGGCGACGGCGACCAGGACCTCATCGCGGGCAACTCAGAGGGGTTCATTCTGTTCTTCGAGAACGCGGGGGATAGCGCCGCGCCCCGGTTCCTTCCGGGTGTCCGCCTCGAAGCGGGCGGCCACGTCATCCACGTGCAGCCCGGTTACCGCGGCAGCATCCAAGGTCCCTCCGAAGCGCGCTGGGGCTACGTGTGTCCCACCGTCGCGGACTGGAACCAGGACGGCCTGCCCGACATCGTGATGAGCGACAGCACCGCGCGCCACACGGTGTTTCTCAACGAGGGGACCGCGCGCGCACCGAAGCTGGCGGCGGGCGCGCCCATCTACTACGACGGGCTCGACCTCTTCGGCACGTGGCGCGTGCAGCCGGCGGTGGGCCGAATGGGCGAACGCATGGGCTACATCGCACTCGACGGTGATGACGACCTGCACCTGTACTGGCAGGTGGATGCGCGCAACGTGACGGACGGCGGCAAGCTGCACGACGGCGACGGGAACATTCTGCACGGCAACGTGCTCGACGCCGGCGGCACCGGCCGGCTCAAGCTGGTGCTGGCGGACTGGGACCAGGACGGCCTCCAGGACCTGCTCGTCGGCACTTCGCGGTACACGTCGATTCCGAATGCGTGGAGCGGCTTGCCGCAGATTCTCGGGCGGCCGGGCGCGGCGGTGCTGTTCCTCGAGAACGTGGGCACCGCGGCAGAACCGGTCTTTGCCTACCCGAAGCTGTTTGCGTACGAAGGTAGGCCGTTGTACTTCGGCGGGCACGCGTGCAGCCCCGCACCGGCGGATTTCGGCGGGCCGGGGGGGCTGGGCCTGGTCATCGGCGAGGAGAGCGGCCGCTTTCTCTTCTACCAGCGCGGCGACCTGACCCTCTACGCGCCGGACTTTCGCAGTCTCGGCGGCGCGGTCAGGACGGTCGTCGAGGCCGCCACCGCAAAGTAGCCGGCCCCATGAGCAGCAACGCGGCGCAGAGCGCGAGGCCAACCGGCGAAAGGGCGGGCAGCGTGCCGGGCGCGAGCACATCGACGCGGGCCGCGGCGGACATCGCTTGCCCGCGCATGTCCGATACCGCGCACTGGTAGCGCCCGGAGTGGCCCGGCTGGGCCGGGTCGAGACGGTACTCGGGGTAGTCGCCCTCCAGCGGCGCGCCGTCCCTGGACCACTGGTAATGCAGAGGGCCGACGCCCTCCGCCGCAACGCGCAACACGAAGGGTTCCCCGGCCTCGACATGGCCGCCGTGCGGTTGCGCGGTGATGGCCGGTCCCGCGGCCTGCCCCGCGCCCGGGTAATCGACGAAGCACGCCCCGAACCCGACACTTGCGCAACCATAGGCGATCTGCATGTACCCAGCCTGCCCCCAGTCCGCGCCCCAGCTGTTGCGCAGAATCCACGCGCCGTGCGTGCCGAGGGTGTCGTCCCAGCCGACCAGCACCACGCCGTGGTTCGGTTCGTCGGGCGCGTCGTGGTTGTAAACGCCGTTGTAGTACATGTAGAACGGGTCGTCCACGAAGACCGCCACGGACACCGGCCCATATTCGAGTAGGGCCTGTTTGATGGCGCCGGTCTCGGGCACGCTCTCCTCGCCGCCGATGTACGCCCACCCATCGATGAGGTATTCATGGGGGTAGGGGCATGCGCAGGGCGCGTCGCTGGCGCGGTATGGGAACGCCGATTCGGGCACCGCGCCGTAGCCGCCGCACGGGTCCGGTTTCCATTGGTGATAGTCGTGCGCGAACCAGCCGCCGCTACAGCCCCACAGCCCCTTCTCGAGAATGACGGGCAACTCGGTCTCGCTGTTGCAACTGACCAGCCACTGCTCCGACAGATCGGCCATCACGCCGTCCTTGATGCCGATGGCGCATTCGAGCGCGCCCACCGTGGCGAAGGCCCAGCAACTGCCGCAGCCGCGCTGGTCGCGCACCGGCGGCAGCCAGGGACGCCAATCGAAAGACGCCGGCAGTTCCGCTTTGCTGTCAAATCGAACGAAAGGCGCCCGGGCCCGCCAATCCCTGGGCGGCGCAAGGCGGTGCAGCGCTTCCGGCGGACGCTCCGCGGCGGGGTTGGGCGCCATCTCGAAGGTCCAGCCCTCGGCGGCCGCGCGTGCGCGCAGCGCATCAAGGTCCGGCGCGCCGGCCGCGGCAATGGCGGCAAGAAGCCCGCCCAGTAGGAGGGCGTATCGCGGGCAGTGATTCATGTCTGGCACCTGCTTCTACACTAGTTGATACCACGAATCCGGCGGAAACGCCAACCAGCGTGCCGCGGGCCCGGTGTGAAGCCGGGGGGCAGCGTCGCCCGAACGCCGCGCAGGGGCGAAATCGAAATCCGGGTGGCTCCCGGGTATACTCCCCGTAAAGAGTGGGCGCGTGTGAAGCAGCAGTCTTGAGGTGTGACCATGAGCAACCTGCATTCGAGCCGGGTGAAATATCCAAGACGGAGTCTGCCGCTGGCGCTCCTGGTTGTGGCGGCGTGCCTGTCTTCGAGCGCGGTGGCGTTCGCAGAGGGTTTCCGAGAGGCGGTTCTCGCGGACTACCGTCTCCAGGAGACCGCGCGTCAGCTGGACGAGGCCGTGTCGGGCCCGATTACCCCAGAATTGGACGCGCCGGGCGGTTGTGACGGCGTGAAGAACGGCAACTGCGGCTTTCACACCGCGCACGAGGACCAGCCCTGGTGGCAGGTGGACCTTGGCCGCCTGCGCACGGTGGACCAGGTGGTGGTGTGGAACCGGTGCGACGGTGTGGCGGGCCGCGCGGCGCACTTGCAGGTGCTCTTTTCTGAGGAGGGTCAGGACTGGCGCACGGTGTACACCCACGACGGCACAGTTTTCTTTGGTTTCAAGGACGAGAAACCACTCGCGATAGCACTCGCCGGCACGGAAACCCGGTTTATTCGTATCCAGTTGCCGGACAAGAACTACCTGCATTTGGACGAGGTCAAGGTGTTCGGGCCGCGCAGGCCGGGCAAGAACCTGGCCTTCCACCGGCGGGCCACGCAATCGAGCGTTTCCCAGTGGTCCACGCGTTCGGATACGCGGTTTGTCTCCCTGACCAACTTGTCAGACGAAGAACTCGAATCACGGTATGCCGCGCGCCAGGGGCTGCTCGCCAATCCCCTGCTCGATTTCGACGCGCTGCTCTTCACAAAGCGGATTCCCGGCACCTTCAACCACATGTCCGACCAGTACTTCGGCTGGTGGTCGCGGCCGGGCGGCGGCATCTACCTGCTGCGGAACTACAAGTCCGAGCATCCCACGGAGGAGTGCATCACGACGCACTTCACGGAACCCGGCAGCTTTCTCCGGCCTGACCTGTCCTACGACGGCAAGCGCGTCCTGTTCGCGTGGTGCCGCCATTACCCCGGCCTCAAGGATGAACAGAACAAGCTCGACAAGAACAACGTGCCGGAGGATTCCTTCTATCACCTCTTCGAGATGGACATCGACGGCTCGAACGTGCGCCAAATCACGCGCGGCAAGTACAACGACTTCGACGGGCGCTACCTGCCCGACGGGCGCATCGTGTTCCTCTCGACCCGGCGCGGCCACGCCATTCAGGTGGGGCGCGAAAGCGCCCAGGAGACGGTGCGCACGGCGGACCTTCCGGAGGCCTATGTGCGCTGTGGCGGCGGCCCCGAACGACCCTGCGCCGTGTACACCCTGCACACGGTTCACCCCGACGGCACGGGACTGACGGCTATCTCTCCGTTCGAGATGTTCGAATGGACGCCCGCGGTGGCGAGCGACGGCGCCATTCTGTATTCACGCTGGGACTACATCGACCGTGACAACATGCCTTACATGAGCCTGTGGTCGATGAACCCCGACGGCACGCAGGCGCGCATCGTCTACGGCAACTACACCCACGCGCCGCACTGCACATTCGAACCCCGCAGCATCCCCGGTTCCGGTAAGACCATTTTCACGGGCAGCGGGCACCACGCCCAGACCATGGGCAGTCTCGTGTTGCTGGACCCGGCGGCGGGCACCGAAGGCGACGCGCCGGTGACACGGCTGACGCCCGAGGTGGTGTTCCCCGAAATCGAGGGCTGGCCGCACAGTTACTACGCCAACCCCTGGCCCCTGTCTGAAGAACTCTACCTGGTCGCCTGGGGCGCCGAACAGACGCCCAACCAGGGCAGCACCCGCAGTGCCAACGCCATGGGCATCTACCTCTTCGATGCCGGTGCCGGCGCCAAGGAACTGCTGGTGCGGGACCCCGAGTTCTCCTGCATGTACCCCATCCCCGTGCAGTCCCGCGCGAAGCCGCCGGTGCTGGCGAGCCATGTGGACTGGGACGGCCCTCAGGAAGGCACTTTCCTCGTGCTTGACGTCTACCAGGGCCTCAAAGAGACCCGGCGCGGCGAGGTGAAAGCGTTGCGCGTGGTCGCCGTGCCGCCGAAGACCCATCCAACGATGAACTTCCCCATGCTCGGCCTCACGCGCGACGACCCCGGCAAGTGCGTGCTCGGCACGGTGCCCGTGGAGAAAGACGGCTCGGCCCACTTCCGCGCGCCGTCGGGGGTGATTCTTTTCCTGCAGGCCCTCGATGCGCGCGGCATGGCGGTGCAGACCATGCGCAGCGCCACCTATGTGCAGCCGGGCCAGCAGGTGAGTTGCGTGGGCTGCCACGAATCCCGCCACCAGACACCGCACAGCCGCACGGCCCTGGCCGCGCGCCGCGCGCCGTCACCGATCACGCCCGGGCCGTCCGGCTCCTGGCCGCTGCGCTTCGACACGCTCGTGCAGCCGGTGCTCGACCGGCATTGCGCGGGCTGCCACACGCCCAAGGGCGAAGCCACCGACGTGCAGACCCTTGACTTGAGCCCCGGCAAGGCCTATGAGGCGCTGGTTCACTATGGCAAGCCCAGCATCTATGACCATGTCATGGCGGCGTATCGGAAAGGCCGCTCGACCGAAGGCCGGTGCACGGCCGCCGAAAGCCGTTTGCTGGAGATGCTGACGCCGCGCGCGGACCACTACGGCGTGCGGCTGAGCAGGGAAGACCGGGAGCGTCTGGTCACGTGGATAGACACCTACGCGCAGTGGCAGGGTTCCTTCAGCGACGAGCAGGAGCGTTTGCTGCTGGAACTGCGCGAACGTTGGGCCGGGTTGCTGGCCGCCCGCTGACGCGGCCGGAAAAAGAATCGGCCGAGGAAGACCGCTTTCCCCTGAAGCGCTGTTCCTCGGCCCATACGCGCCGATTCCCGCAATAACTCTCCCAAACGCACTTCGACTCGACACGTTCGCCGGCGCCGCGAATTGTCCAGCCGCCCCCTGACCCACTACTGGCGACATTCACTTACTGACACGATACCATATTTTCGGCGTGGGGGCCAGCCCGGATTTTGCCCGGATGGCCGGCGCCACCGAAACCTGTGGGACAACGGTTTCTGCATCCTTACCCGCTCGCATTTTTGATTCACTCCGCACGAAACGAGTATCCTATGCGCGTTTTTTCCACAACATCAGGAGCGCGCCCAGCGTGTGCGCGCCGGAAGGAGGAGTCCCCTCATGGCGAAATTGGCGCTCAGCGGCGGCAAAGCCGTATGTCCGAAGTCAAAGCAATGGGCGACTTGGCCAACCAGTGACAGCAAAGACGCGAAGCTGGTGGCCGAGATTACGAAGTCGAACCGGTGGTCTTACGACGGCCCCACCGAGTGGAAGTTTGCCGAGGCCTTCACCCGGTACCAGGGCGCGAAATACGGCGCGTGCTGTGCGAACGGCACCGTGGGCATCCAAATCGCGCTCGAGGCCCTCGGCATCGGCGCTTTCGATGAAGTCATCGTGCCCGGCATGACCTGGCAGGCCACGGCCGCCGCCTGCGCTGACGTAAACGCCGTCCCGGTGCTCGCCGATGTCGAGCCCGATACCTGGAACCTCGACCTCGACGCGGTCGAAGCCGCCATCACGAAGAAGACCAAAGCCGTCATCGTCGTGCATCTCTATGGCTGCATGACCGACCTGACCAGGCTCGTCCGCCTTTGCAAGAAACACAAGCTGGCACTCATCGAGGACTGCGCGCACCAGCACGGCTCGTTCTGGAAAGGCAAGGGCGTCGGCAGCTTCGGCGACGTCAGTTCCTGGAGTTTCCAGGAATCGAAGGTGCTTTCCAGCGGCGAGGGCGGCTTTAACATGTGCAAGACCAAGGACCTGTTCTACAAGGTCTACAGCCTGCGCAACTGCGGCCGCCCCTACGAGGCCGACCCGGTGGTGTTTGGCCTCAAGACGCCGGCGAAGATGGACCAGACCCTGCAGTCGGGCAATTACCGTCTGACCGAATGGCAGGCGGCGCTGCTGCTGGGCGGGCTTGGCCGGCTTGACAAGCAGGTGAAGCACCGCGACGCCAACGCGCAGTATCTCAACAGCATGCTCGCCGCGATTCCGGGCGTGCTCCCGATGCGCCGCCGCAAGGAAGTCACCCAGCAAAGCTACTTCAATTTCGCGTTCCGGCTCGACACGAAAGAACTGAAGGTCAACAACGCGCAGTTCTGCGCGGCGCTCAACGCCGAGCTGAACACGGGCGACGCCTTCGAGCCGCCCTATGACCCGCTGAACAAGTGCGGCCTCTACAAGCCGCGCACCAAGGCGCGCCACAAACTCGACAAGGAATACTGGAAAGCGGTGAACCCGGGCCGGTTCAGGCTGCCGGTCTGCGAGGACGCGAACCAGAAGTCCGGCGTGGTGGTGCACCACGTGGCGCTGATGAACGCGAAAAAGGACATGGACCTGATTGCGGAGGCGGTGAAAAAGGTCGTGGACAATATCGACGACGTGCGCAAGCTCCAGGCCGGCGAGGGCAAGAAATACCAGGCCCTCTCGCGCTGACCGGAAGTACAACCGTTCTGACTCCGACGCCCGGCCCCTGTGCCGGGCGTTGTCTTTGGCGCCGGTTTCGCAACCGCGTGGTTGACCGCCGTGTCTGCTGACTCGTATGCTACCCGGACCATTGCGGGATTTGGGCGGGCAGGCTGCCCAGACGAAAGCCGCGCTCAGGCAACAGCGAAAAACTTGTGGAGGAGAGAGTAGATGCCTAAGGCGAAGCAGGCGAAGAAAGCGCCTATCAAGGGGAAATACCGTTTCTCGTTTGGGCCGTGGAACATCGACGAAGGCGCGGACCCGTTCGGGCCAATGGTGCGCAAGCCCATCGCGCTGGCGAAGAAGATGAAGATGGCCAAGGAGATGGGATTCGACGGGATGCAGTTCCACGACGACGACGCCGTGCCGGAGCTTGACGGCAAGTCGGCCGGCGAGATCGAGCGCGAAGCGAAGAAGGTCAAGCGCATGCTAGACAGCAACGGGCTTGTGGCGGAGTTTGTCGCGCCGCGCCTGTGGTTCTCACCGATGACCATCGACGGGGCCTACACCAACAACGACCCCAAGTGCCGCAAGTACGCCATCGACCGCAGCAAGGTCTGCATCGACATCGCGAACATTCTCGAAGCGAAGACCATTGTGCTGTGGCTGGCGCGCGAAGGCTCGTACATCCGCGAAAGCAAGAATCCGCGGCAGGAAGTGCACCAGATTCGCGACGCCATCAACGAGATGCTGGCGCACGATTCGAAGATCGTCATTCTCATCGAACCCAAGCCGAACGAGCCCGTCGACAGCGCGATTATCCCGACGATGGGCCACGCCGTCGGCCTCGCTTACATGACCAGCGAGCCGGACCGCGTGGCGTGCCTGTGCGAGACGGCGCACTCCATCCTCGCCGGCCTGGACCCTGCCGACGACATGGCCTACGCGCTTGCGCACGACAAGCTCAAGAGCGTGCATCTGAATGACCAGGGCGGATTGAAGTTCGATCAGGACAAGTCCTTCGGCTCCTACAACCTGCGGCGCGCGTTCAACCAGGTGCGCGTGCTCGAGGAATATGGATACGGCCGGAACGGCGAGTGGGTCGGGCTCGATGTCAAGGCCATACGCACGCAGAAGCAGAATGTCAGCCACAAGCACCTGAGCAACAGTCTGGCCACATTCAAGATGCTGCTCGACAAGGTGCGCACCTATGACTACGCGCTCGAGGCGAAGCTCATCAGGGAGCGCGATTACGAGGAGCTGGACCGCTACATCCTCAGCCACCTTGCCGGCGCCAGGTATTGAGTTCCCGGTGCGGGGCGGCGCTGCGGCCGCGCCGTCCCGCGCCTCAACTGCACCGGAGACGCGCCACCGTGTTCCACGACATCCCGCAAGCCATCTTCGACCAGATGCGCTACCTCGAAGAGGTGGACCAGCGCGACCGGGCCTCCGACGCCCCACGCGAGCAGCGTTTGCGCCAGGTTGCTCCGGAAACAGGCCGGTTCATCGCGTTCATGGCCAGCACGGTGCCCCAGGGCGCGTGGCTGGAAATCGGGACCAGTGCCGGATACTCGACGCTCTGGCTCGCGCTGGCCTGCCGCGAACGCTGGAAAAAGGTCACCACGTTCGAAAGTGACCGCGGGAAGTTCCGCATGGCCGAGGAGACGTTCCGCATCGCCGGGGTGGCGGATTGCGTCGAGCAGGTCTGGGCCGACGCACGGCAGCATCTCCCCGAATACGAATACGTCTCTTTCTGTTTCCTCGACGCGGAGAAAGAAGTCTATCGCGACTGTTACGACATGGTGGTGCCGAACCTGGTCAATGGCGGGCTGTTGCTCGCCGACAATGCGCTGAGCCATGAGGCGCAACTGCGCCCGCTCATTGAGTTTGCCCACAACGACCCGCGCGTGGACGCCATGGTGGTGCCTGTCGGCAAAGGCGTGCTCGCCTGCCGGCGGCTGTAGCCGGCTACCCGTTGGCCTGAGGCGCCGGTCGTTCGCTCCGCCGGAAAATGCGAATCTTCTGCTTCCTTCCTTTCACCTCGGCTTCGCCCGCGCACTNNCACTCAAAACAGCCGGGTTCTGACAAGCGCGACACGGTCGCCTCGCTGACATAGACTTTCCCGGGCTTGGCCAGGGTCTGAATGCGTGCAGCCGTGTTGACCACATCGCCAATCACCGTGAGGTCTTTGCGCTCACTTGTACCTACATCGCCTTGGATCACCATGCCGCTGTTGATGCCGATGCGGATGGCGATTCCATCCAGTCCCCGGTCCTGGCGCGCAACATTCAGCTGTTCGAGCGCGGTCAGAATGGACTCTGCCGCCTGTACGGCATCGTTCGCATCGATGAACACCGCCATGATGCAATCGCCTATGAACTTGTCGATATCACCGTGGGCCTGGGTGGAGATGACCTCGCAGATGCCAAAGATCTCATTCAGCAGCGTGACGGCGTCTTCGGGCGTATGGTCCTCCGAAAAGGCCGTGAACCCAACTACATCGAGGTACAGCACCGTCAAGTCTTTCACTCTGGTGCGTTGCTCTTCCAGGCCCCGCGCCTGGGCCGTCACTTCTTCAATGGTCGCATGAGAAACATACTTGGCGATGAGTTTCCGAAACTTCTCCTGTATAAGGCGCAGTTCCTCCTCCTGACTGATGTCACGAAAGACTTCTATCGCTGCAATGATGTTTCCCGCTTCATCAAGAATGGGGGCAATATGCGTCTTGGTAGGGAAACGTCTTCCCGACTTGTGCAAGGGATAGACCTTCTGTTCGAAACGAGCGCCCGTGCGCAACGTCTCGGTCAGCGGACACTCATCGCGGCACAGCAGTGCGCCATCCTCATCGATATGGCACAGGATATTGTCTCCACACCACTTTCCAATGACTTCTTCCGCGCGGTATCCGGTAATTCTCTCCGCGCCCTTGTTCCAGAAGAGAATCTGCCGCCTGGAATCCACGATGTAAACGCCGTCGTAGATGTCGTCGAGCACGTGGGCCAGCACGGTGTCCCGCCGCTTGAGTTCTTTAACAGTCACACGATTCATTGTGAGTTCCCGAGACTCTGGTCAAGACACGGAGTGTCTTCGATTACCTGTGAAGCATGATAGCACTTTCTTCTCGGGAATGGGCCACCCGTGACACAGCCCATCGCGCCGGTTCGCTTCTATGCCTCGCACGTCTGGATGGCAACCGTCTCACCGCGCCAGCACCTGTCCGCCGTGGAACCTGAATCTTACTGTAGAGATTCGCTATGATCTGACCGGGAAACGAGAAAAAGAACCATGCCGCAAAGGAGAATTCGATGGAATTGAGACAGGTCGGGAAGAGCGATGTGCGCGTGTCGAGCATCATGTTCGGCGCGTGGGCCATCGGGGGCTGGATGTGGGGCGGCACCGACGACGACCAGGCGATACGGGGCATTCACGCCGCCCTGGACAACGGGATTACGACCATCGACACCGCGCCGATTTACGGCATGGGCCACAGCGAAGAGGTGGTCGGCCGGGCCATCAAGGGCCGCCGCAACGAGGTCGTTGTCGCGACGAAATGCGGCATGCGCTGGGACCGCGGGGAGGGCGAGTTCTACTTCGAGACGGAGGTGCCGAAAATGGGCCGGCGCAAGGTCTACCGGAACCTGAGACCGGAGTCGGTCCGCGAGGAGTGTGAAGCAAGCCTGCGCCGGCTTGGCGTCGAGGTCATTGATATCTACCAGTGTCACTGGCCGGACAGCACCACCCCCGTCGCGGCCACGATGGAAGCCCTGCTGGCGCTGCAGCAGGAGGGCAAGGTGCGCGCCATCGGCGTGAGCAACTTCTCGCCGGAACAGATGGCCGAGTGCCTGCGCCATGGCCGCATCGACAGCGACCAGCCGAAATACAACGCGCTTGAACGCGGCATCGAGGCCGATGTGCTGCCGTTCTGCCGGGAGCACGGCCTCTCCGTCTTTGCCTACAGCCCGATAGCGCAGGGTCTGCTGACCGGGAAAGTGACGCTCGACCGGGAATTCCCCGAAGGGGATGTGCGCCGCGGCAAGGCGCTCTTCAGCGCGGCCAACCGCCAAAAGGTGCTGGACATGCTGGAGCGGCTCCGTCCGCTGGCCGACGACCACGGCGTCTCGTTCGCGCAATTGTTCCTGGCGTGGACCGCGGCCCAGCCCGGCCTGACCGCGGCGATTGCGGGCGCACGTGATGAGAAGCAGGGCGCGGAAAATGCGCGCGCCGGCGATATCGGCCTGAGCGAGGACGAGGCGCGGCGAGTCCGCGACGCCGTCGAGACGCTTGGTCTGGAGAAATGACCGCGCTTGTGCGGTGAGTCGGCCGGCGCTGTGTACGGCCTCTTTTCTGCATTTGCGGGGGAGGGGCCGCGGGCGCTAGTATACCCGTGGTCCACAAAAAGAGGGGGTCGAGAAGGCTTCAAAGGGGGACCGTTCCGCGTCTATTGGCAAGGAACTGCGGGATGACCGGATTCGCAGCGCGTGGGCACGCGCTGAACTGCCTGTCATCATTGTACAGAAGGTGAGTCTATGCGGGAGCGTTTCGGGTTTGCAGCACTTCTGGCGGGCTACACGCTCGCGGTGCTGGTCTTTGCCGCGCGCATCATTCTGAGCCCCCTTCCGGATTCCGCGCTGTATCTGTTCATCCCGCCGATCATCGCGGCCGCCTTCTATTCCAAACACCTGTACCGGGCGCTGCTCGGCATTCTGAGCACGGTGGCGTTGGCGGTGGTGTTGCTCGTTTCGGAGCAGGTTGGCTCGTCTATCGGCGTGATTGCGCTGAGCGTCTTGTCCACGGCCACGCTGTGCGAGGTGATTCAGCGGGTCCAGACACGGCGCCAGGCCTTGACCGAGGAACTGCTGGAAAACCAGGCGCGGCATCAGTCGCTGCTCAACTGCCTGAGCGACACGGTCTGGGCGGTCGATACGAAAGGCCATTTCGCCTTTTTGAGTGATGGCGCCCGCATGATGGGCTACGCGCCGGAAGAGTTGCTCGGCAAACCGGCTGAGACGATACTAACGCCGCAAAGCGCCGCGCAGGCGGAGGCCGTGTTCAGCAGGCCCGAGTGCGGCGATGTGCGGTTGGAGTTGACGCACCGGCGCAAGGGTGGAGGCGAGTTCCTGGGGGAACTGCGCGCCTCACCGGTATACGATGCGCATGGCCGGTGGACGGGTTTTCAGGGGATCACCCGGGATATCACCCGGTGGAAGGCCGGGCAGGACGCGCTGCGCGCATCGGAGGCGAATTTCCGCGCGTTCTTTGACAGCATGACGGACCTGGTGCTGGTTTGCGGCCTGGAGGGCAGAATCGTCTATGCGAACGCTGCGGCCTCCGCAACACTCGGCTACGACCCAGATGCGCTTGTTGGCATGTCCGTGCCCGATCTGCATGCACCTGAGCATCGGGATGAAGCCGGACGCATCTTCGGGGGCATGCGCAAAGGCGAGATAAGCACATGCCCCTTGCCCGTGGTCACGAGCGAAGGTGAACTCATTCCCGTGGAGACCCGGGTCTGGCACGGCACGTGGAACGGCGAAGACTGCATCTTCGCCGTCTGCAAGAATCTCACCCGGGAACAGGAAGCGCTGCAGAAGTTCGCGNNGTTCAACAGCAACCCCTCGCCCATGGCCGTGAGCACGTTGCTGCCCGAGGTCGGAATCGTCGAGGTGAACGAGGCGTTCCTGCAGTTCACGGGCTACAGCCGGGACGAGGTCATTGGCAAGCGCACGGCTGACCTCAATCTCTTTTTGGAACCGGAAAAGCAGCGTGCCGTGGCCGAGCGCCTGGAGGAGACCGGCCAAATCAGCAACGTGGAACTGCTGGTGCGCAGAAAGGACGGCGCGCTTCGCTACGCCCTGTTTTCCGGCGAGATTATGCACAGCCAGGGCCAGGCATTCTTCCTGACCGTGGCGACCGACATCACCGACCGGAAGATGGCGGAATCCGCCGCGCTGCGCCATGCCGAGGACCAGCGCATTCTGCTCGATAACATCCAGACCCAGGTGTGGTACCTGACCGGTGAGTTCACCTATGGCGCGGTGAACCGCGCGCACGCTGCCTTCCACGGCGTGGAACCGGAAGACATGGCGTTCAAGGATATGCGCAGTGTGCTGGGCGTGGACGCGGTACGCGCGTTCTGCGATGGCAACGCCGAATTGTTCGCCACGGGCGAACCGGTGCACTCCGAACAATGGACGCAGCACTTTTCAGGTGGCCGCCGCCTGCTTTCGGTCACGAAGACGCCCCACGTCGGGCCGGACGGCCAGGTTGCGTATGTCGTGTGTTCGGCCGAAGACATCACGGAGACGTGGCGGGCGGGAGAGGCGCTGCGGGCATCGGAGGAACGCTATCGTTCCCTGGTCGATAATCTTCCCATCGGCCTGTACCGCAACACCCCCGACGGCCGGTTTCTGATGGTCAACGAGGCCGCGGCCCGGATTCACGGTTTCGATTCCCCCGAAGAAATGATGGCCGTCAGGGTGACGGAGCTCTACCAGCGGCCCGCCGACCGGGAAGACTTCTTGCGGGAAATCGAGGCCCAGGGGCGCGTGGAACGTCGCGAGTTGCGCCTTAAGCGCAAGGACGGTTCACCGCTGTGGGGCGCTGTCACCGCGAGCACCGCACGCTACGAGGACGGGGCCCTCCAGCATTTCGACGGCATGATAGAGGACATAACCGCGCGCAAGGAGGCACAGGAGGGCTTGCAGCGTCGCGACGACATACTCGCGACGGTTGCCGAAACGGCGCAGCAACTCTTGACAGCCGACTCCTGGGAAGCGGGTGTGCAGACCGTGCTCAGCCTTGTGGGCGGCGCAACGAATGCAACGCACGCCTATGTATATCAAGTCGAAGGCGACCCCGGGCAGGCGTGGAAGGCCCGCCGCGCATTCTTCTGGTCGGCCCCGAAGTGGGTGCGCCAACATGGTGCGGAAGCGCCCCCGCCGGAACACATTGAAATGGGCGGCGGCAAACTCGAGCGCTGGTTTGAAGTGCTGCGCAATGGTGAACCGGTCTATGGGCACATATCCGACTTTGCACGCGGAGAACGCGAATACCTGGAAGCCCTTGATATCCAGTGCATCGCGGTCGTCCCGCTTTTCTCAGGGCACCGGTTGTGGGGCGCCGCGGGGTTTGAACATGATGATTGTCAGCGGCGTTGGTCGGCGGCGGAAGTCGGCGCGATTCGCGCGGCCACGGGCATTCTCGGGGCCGCCATTCAACGGGCGGAGGCCGAAGAGGCCCGCATGGAAACCCAGTATCGCTTCGAAACCCTTTTTGACAGTCTGGCGGACGCCGTGCTGATTCACGACGGCTACGGCAAAGTACTCGAAGTGAACGCCAAGGCCTGCGAATATCTCGGCTATTCACGCGAGGAATGGCTGAGCATGAACATTGAAGACATTGTGGCGGCCGAACACCGGCGGGAAGTGCCGGAGCGCCTGCGCATCGCGCGCGAAACAGGGCAACAGGTTTTTGAGAGCCTTCACGTGCACAAGAATGGCAAACAAGTGCCGGTTGAAGTCAGCGGTCGGTCCGTCATTCTTGACGGCCGCCCCGCTACGATGGGGGTGATACGCGATATCACGGAGCGCAAGCAGGCCGAAAGGGCGCTCGCACAAAGCCGCATGAAAATGATTGCGTCTTCGCGGCTCTCGTCGCTTGGGGTCATGGCCGGCGGTGTCGCGCATGAGATCAACAATCCACTGGCCGTGGTTTCCGTGGCCGCGCAGCAGCTGGCCGACTTCGTGGCGAACGACAGAATCGATGTGGAACAGATCCCGCGCATATCCGAGAAAATCGTGCGCAATACGGAACGGATACAACAGATTGTCCGTGGACTGCGCAACCTGTCGCGTGACGGCACGCACGACCCGTTCCTGTGCACGCCGCTCAAGCAACTGGTGGAGGACGCGGTTGAACTGTGCCGCGCCCGGTGCAGAAACCACCAGGTAGACCTGGTGGTCGGGCATATTCCTCAAGAACTCGAGATTGAGTGCAGGGGCACCCAGATCTCGCAGGTTGTGATGAATCTGCTCGGAAACGCGGAAGACGCCGTGGACGAGAGCACCGGCGAGAAATGGATCCGCATCGAGGTCGCCGAGACAAACGGCATGGTGGAAATATCGGTTTCTGACAGCGGCCCCGGCATTCCGGAGCCCCTGCGAGAGCGAATTCTGGAACCGTTCTTCACCACGAAAGACGTGGGCCAGGGTACCGGCCTCGGGCTCAGTGTCTCGAAATCTATCGTGGAGAGTCACCGGGGCGACCTGCTTCTGGACACCGAAGCCCCGTACACGCGTTTTCTGGTGCGGTTGCCCCGGCGCCAGGAACCGTGTTAGTCGCGATGCGCAGCGCTACTCCTTTGCCACGCCCTCAACGCTCAGGATGATCCGCACCTCCGCGCCGACCGCGTCCGGGGCGTACTTCGTCATGCCGAACTCGGTGCGGTCAATCTCGAAGACGGCTTCGAAGCCGGCGCGCCGCTCGCCTTTCATGCCCTCGCCGGTGCCCACCAGTTCCACAGGCGCCGTGACCTCCCGCGTTTCGCCGAGCAGCGTGAAATCACCGGTCACCTCGTACTGATTCCCTTCGACATGCTTCCATGCCGTGCTCTTGAAGCGCATGGCGGGATGTTTCTCCACGTCGAAGAAGTCGGCGCTGAGCAGATGCTTGTCGCGGGCGTCGTTCCACGTGTCAAGGCTGCCCACGGGAATTTCCACCTCGACGGCGCACTGTTCCGGCGCCTTCGGGTCGAAGGTGAACTGGCCGCTGATTTCCGGGAAGGCGCCGTAGGAGTAGCCCACGCCGAGGTGTTTCACGCGAAACAGCGCAAAGGCGTGCGCGCCGTCGATTTCGTATTGTTCCGCCGTGGCCGGGGCCGTGGCCAGGAGCGCCGCCATTGCGGTCAGCGCCAAATGAATGCGGGTTTTTGTGTGCATAAACGCCTGCTCCTTCAAGAGTTTAGTAGTCTCTCAAATAAACGCGCGTTTGCAGGGCGCTATTCCCCTCTTGCATGCCCGCCGCGCGCTCGCCTACTCTCTTCTGCGACAGAAGTTGCTCCAGCACAATGGGAAAGATTGCAGGGTGCTTGATTCGGTGTTGCACAAGCGGTGTGTTTTCGTCTCGGTGGACATCCAGGAGGGGATGCGCCCGGAGCCGGTGCAAGACGGGGAATTGCCCGCACTCTGGCGGCGCCTGGGTTTCCAGGCGGGCGATGTGAATGCGGCCAATGCGCACGCCTGGGACGTGGCGCTGCCGAACGCGCTGGCGGTGGCGGAGGCCTGCCGTGGCGCGGGCATGCCCCGGGTTTTCATCCATTGGGGCTACCTTTTTGAAGACGGCATGGACCTGGACCCGGAGACCCGGCGCACCATGCTCGAGAATCACGGCGCCGACTGCAGCGAATGGGCAGGGCATATTGCGCAGCCCGGCTCCCGGCCGGCCGCGGCGTTCGACATACAGCCGGGCGACTACGTGTTGCCGAAGGCCGGGCAGGACGCCTTTGCATCGTGCAATCTGGATTTCGTGTTGCGCAACCTCGGGGCCGAGTGCCTGCTCATGGTGGGCGGCCACACGGGGGCGTGTTTTGGCAAGACGGCCGCTTCGGCCCGCAAGCGCGGATACACGGTGGTCTGCATCGAGGACGCCACGACCGACGCGCGTGAATCGACGCGCCGCGCCCATATCGAGCAGGCCGGCTGCGATTACGTCGTCAGCACGGCCGAGTTGCTGGCGTCTATGCGCCGCGCGGGCGAAGAAAAGGAGACACACAAATGAACAGGCGGCGCTTTCTGTGCGCGGCCGCGGCGGCAGGCCTGGCCGTCCGGTCCGCGGCGGGGCAGGACAAACCCGGGGGCGGGTTCCGCACCATCGCCTACAACATCTATGGTGCGGACGGCTGGCCGAAACGGCGCGAGAACAAGTGGCGCCGGCAGCAGATGCACCAGCAGATTCCCGAGCGGCTCGCCCTCGAACTCGCGTTGTATGAACCGGACATGGTGACCTTCTCCGAAGCGCCGGAGGAGGCCAGGGTCGCGCGCATTGCGGAAGCGCTGGGCATGCAATACGCCTATTTCCCCGGGGGCTTCTCCGGCGCCGCGCTTAGCCGTTTTCCCATCATTGAGTCGCAGAATCACTCCCTGCCCAGCGCCGACCCCGACGCAAAGGAGCCCTTCACGCGCCATTGCGGGCGAGTGGTCATCGACATGCCCGTAGGACGGCTGCGTGTGTACTCTGTCCACCTCCATCCCGCCCTGCACGAGCTGCGCATGCGGGAAATCGCCCTCCTGCGGGGCATGCTCGAGACAGAACCGGCCGATGTCCCGCTGCTGCTGCAGGGCGACTGCAACCACACCCCCGACAGCCCGGAGTACGCGCAATGGCGGGAAGCCGGGCTAGAGGACACGGCCGTGCGCGGCGGCGCAGAACCCGGCGGCACGGTGACCAGCGCCAAACCGGGCGGGCGCATCGACTACATCTGGGCGAAGGGCCCCGTCGCACGAAGGCTGAAAGAGCACCGCGTGCTCTATGAAGGCGCCTTCCGGCTCGACACCGGCGACCCCGGCGCCCTGGCCCTGAGCGACCACCTGCCGGTGATGGCGGACTTCGCATGACCGCGGCCGCGCCACAGCCCGCCGACCCGCTGCTTTCGGTGCGCGAACTCAGCACGTGGTTCCCCGCGGGGCATGCGCGGCTGGGGCTTGGCAAGCGCGGCGTCGTCAAAGCGGTGGACGGCGTCTCACTGGACCTGTTTCCCGGGGAAGTGCTCGGACTGGTCGGCGAGTCCGGTTGCGGCAAGAGCACGCTCGTGCGCACGATTGTGCAACTGGAGCGGCCGGGCGCGGGGCAAGTGCTCTTCGAGGGGCGGCCGCTGCAATCCCTTCCGCCGCGGGAATTGTTCCGGGTGCGTCCGCGCCTCCAGATGATCTTTCAAGACCCGT
>NPIG01000883.1_pt1 | contig 19092 bp, 17 predicted proteins | sample 8637441 | NCBI WGS metagenome assembly NPIG01 (sample SAMN07420675, study PRJNA396082) | bioreactor metagenome | isolation source: sample BR6 brine-fed electro-methanogenic bioreactor BR | place: Japan: Kochi | collected 2016-06-14 | reverse complement strand
CGCCGCCTGCCGGGTCGCCGCGATCAGGGCAGCGTGGGCGGATTGCACCGCGCCGGATGCCGGGCCGACCGAGAAATTCCGATCGAAATCGCAGAAATACCCGTCGCGCATCACCCCGGTATCCAGCATCAGCACATCACCGGGGCAAAGCGGGTCCGGCTTGGCGGGTGAAATCACGTCGGCATAGCCGCCCTGCTCGGCTGCCCCGGCCAGGTATGGGACCCAGTCGGCGCCCTCCTCCAGGCAGAGGCACTGGAACCGCCGGAACACATCCTCCAGCGGCACACCCGCCCGCGCGATCTCGGGCACCCGGGCAAAGGCCCGGTCCGCCACCGCGCAGGCGGCGCGGATCTTGTCGATCTCGACCTCGGACTTGACCATCCGCAGGGTGCGGACGATGCTGCCGTCGTCGGTGAACCCCACGCCGGCCCGCGACCGCAGCCGCCGCCAATCGTTGAGCGGCATCCGCAACTGGCTTTCCAACCCCATCGGTAGGCCCACATGGCCGCCCGCCGCCACCTCGGTCAGGGTCTCGGCCAGCAGGCTGACGCCATCGTCGGCGGGATCGGGGGCGGGCCAGGTTCGGATATCGGTGATCCAGGTGCGCGCCATCAACGCCGCGCCGATTGCCGGGATCACCGCGACCGGGTCGCCCTTGGCGGGCACGATCAGGAACCAGGGCCGCGTCGGGCTTTCCCAGAACCGGGTCAGAAACCCGCTGAAATAGCGCAGATCAGCCTCGGTCGTCAGCAGCAGCGCCGAGAGCCCCCGTTCGGCCATTCGGTGCTGCGCGCGCGCAACCCGTTCTTGGTACTCCGAGGCCGGGAAGCCACGCTCAGGGGCGCTCATCCCTCCGGCCCCTCGCTGAGGATCACCAGCGCGCGCGAGTGCTCATCGAGCGCCAGCGCCCGCTCCTCCGCCGCAGCGACCACCCCGGCCAAACCCGCCGCACCCGAGGGCGTGGTGGCAAACCCGGCCTCGGCGGCGATCTCTGCCCCGGAATGGCCCTCGGCCTCGCTGATGGTCATGAAGGCATCGGCATCCCGCGCCAACCCGCGCAACGCGATCCAGGACGGTTCCTTGCAATCGAGCCGCCCCATGTCCGACACCGCCCCCTCGGTCACCACCGGGCGTCCGGCCGCAATCGAGGCGGCCAGTGCAGGGGCAGCTTCGGGTTCAACCACCGCGATTATCGGGCCATCGCCCCATCGCGCCCGCATCAAAGCCGCCGCCGCCCCGGCCAGCCCGCCGACCCCGGCCTGAAGGAACACATGGGTGGGTGGTTGCGGCATTTCCCGGATGATCTCGTCAACCAGAACCAGGTACCCTTCCATCAGCCGGTGCGGTCGTTCGGTGTAGCCGGGCCAAGAACTGTCCGACAGCAATTGCCAGCCGTGCTCCTGGGCCGCGCCGGCGGCGGCGGCCATGCTGGCCTCGTAATTGACACCCTCGCGCACCACCTCGGCGCCCTCGGCGCGCAGCCGCGCGGCGAAGCTCTCGGGCACGGTCTCGGCGACATAGACCACCGCCCGCGCGCCAAAGGCGCGGGCCCCGGCGGCAACCGACAGCCCGTGGTTGCCGGCGCTGGCGGTAACATAGGTCACGCCCGAGACATCGCCCTCGGTGGCGTCGCAGGCGATCACATAGGCCGCCCCCAGCGCCTTGAAACTGCCCAGTCCCATGCGGTCGCGCTCGTCCTTTAGCCAGACCTGGCCGATCCCGCACCGGGTAGCCAGCGCTTCGGACCGAACCAACGGGGTCGGCGCGTGGCGGGGGCATTTCGCGACCAATGCCCGCGGCCGCTCCGTGTCGGTGCTGGGCAGCGGGACCGGTTCAAGCTCGGCCATGGCATGGGCGTCGCCACGGTGGGGGTTGGGCTGAATATTCATGGCTTCCAGCCCACCCGATCCGGGGGCGTGCGGTCAAGCTTTATCGTTGCGATCCGCCGGAAACAGGGCGTTGACTCGTTCTTACCGTGAAAAAAGGGTTATCAATAGGATCCACAATGACTGATAAGCACTTGTGATTTAAAGTAAAACGAGATCACTTAACCCAAAACGTGAAAAGGCCGGGCGCAGGACCCGGCCTTTCCGTTTCAAGGATGACGATCACGCCCGGCGGCGGCGACCGCCGGCCCGGCCGCGACGGCCCCCGGCCGCGGCCTCTCCGGGCGCGGCGGGCGGTTTGTTGAAGCGGATCCAATCGCCGCCGTGCGGGTCATGGTTGGTCAGCAGGTTCGCCGCCCGGATCGCGGCCATTTCCGAGCCCGCGCGGAACTGGGTGCTGCCCAGCCCGAACATCTGGCAGAAAGTCTCGTCGTCCATCCCCTCGGGCAGGACGATGCCGGCGGCCTCGACCTCGGCGCGTTTCTCGGCGATCTTGCTCGCCCCCACCGGCAGCGCGCAGGGGTTCATGATCGCGCTGGTCATGCCCGCGCCCATCGCCATCGGCAAGAAGGCGTTGTTGATCCCGTGCCGGTTCGGCAGCCCGAAAGAGATGTTCGAGGCGCCGCAGGTGGTGTTCACGCCCAGCTCCTCGCGCAGGCGCCGCACCAGGGCGAACACCTGCTGCCCGGCGGTTGCCATGGCTCCGATCGGCATCACCAGCGGATCGACCACGATGTCATGCGCCGGGATGCCGAAATCGGCGGCGCGCTCGACGATCTTCTTGGCCACGGCAAAGCGCACGTCGGGGTCCTCGGAAATCCCGGTGTCGTCGTTCGAGATTGCGACCACCGGCACGTTGTATTTCTTGACCAGCGGCAGCACCAGCTCCAGCCGCTCCTCCTCGCCAGTGACCGAGTTCAGCAGCGGCCGTCCCTCGGCTGCCTCCAGCCCCGCCTCCAGCGCGCCGGGCACCGAGCTGTCGATGCACAGCGGCACGTCGACCAGCCCCTGCACCATCTCGACGATCTTGGTCATCAGCGGCGGTTCAGTCTCGTTCGGGTTGGGGTTGGAGTTGTAGACAACCCCGGCATTGATATCGAGAATGTTGGCCCCCGCCGCGACCTGCGCCACGGCGTCCTTTTCCACGGTCGAGAAATCGCCCGCCTCCAGTTCGGCGGCCAGCTTCTTGCGGCCGGTGGGGTTGATGCGTTCGCCGATCACGCAGAAGGGCTCGTCAAAGCCGATGACTGCTGTTTTGGTTTTGCTTTCGACTACGGTGCGCGTCATGAAACGGCCTTTCAGCTTTGGTTTGCGGGGACGCCGGAGGCGCCGCCATGGTCTGTCGCCCAGGTGGCATTGGTCTTGATACCGCCAAGGGGGAAGAAATGCACGTTGGTGATGTTGAAGTCCGGATTGGCGGCCTTGTGGGCGGCCAGTTCCGTCAGCACCTCGGTGGGCTCATAGGGCAAAAGCAGCTTGGACACATCCATCGCCCGCTTTTGCAGCACCTTGAGCGACGGGCCGACACCGCAGGCGATGGCGAATTTGATCAGCGTCTGCAGCTTCGCCGGCCCGGCGATGCCGATATGGATCGGCAGGTCGATGCCCGCCGCCTTCAGCCCGTCGGCCCAGGCGATGATCGGCTTGGCGTCAAAGGCGAACTGGGTCGCCAGCGCCATCTCGGCATCGGTGCGTTCGTTGAACGCCTGTTTCCAGCGCAGCGCCGCCATTACGTTGTCTTCGCCGCCATCGGGGTCAATGTCGCGGTTGCCCTCGGGGTGGCCGGCCACATGCAGGCGCTTGAATCCCGCCTTGTCGAACAGGCCGGTTTCCATCAGCTGCATCGAGCTGTCGAACTCGCCCTGCGGCTCGGAAACGCCACCGGCCAGCAGCAGCGCCTGCTCGACGCCCGCCTCGCCCCGGTACATGGCGATCCAGTTTTCCAGCGTGGCGCGGTCCTTGATGATGCGGGCCGGGAAATGCGGCATTACCGCATAGCCTTCGCGCGCCAGCCGGGCGGCGGTGCGCACCATGTCCCCGATCGGCGTGCCGTCGATATGGGCAATATAGACGCGGGTGCCCGCGGGCAGCAGGTCGCGGAAATCCTCGACCTTTTCGGCGGTGCGCGGCATCACCTCGATGGAGTAATTCTCCAGCAGCGCCTCGATCTGGCGGTTCACCGGCGCCGGGGCGGCCGCGTCGCGTCGTTTGAAGTTCAACAGTGCCATTGCGGCCTCCCAGAGTGATCTCGGGCTCATGCCCAGCCGTCGTTTGCGATCAGGGCCTTGATGCGGTCCTGATCGTATTCCTGTTCCAAACGGGTTGCCTCGGCCTCGGCCACCTCGGCCGGATCGCCGTCGACCGTGTAGGCGGCTGCTTTGCGCCACTCGGCCAGATAGGCATCCGTCCCGGCCGCGCCGGTCTTCATCGCGGCACGGTCGATGGCCTGCTCGAAGCGCTCTTCTAGCTGGCGCTTGGCGCCGCGGCGCCCCTTGCCCACGATCACCTGGGCCGGAATGTCGCGCCAATATACGATGGTAACGTCCGGCATGGTCTGATTCCCCGTTTCCTCTTGGCCTTCTCTACGGCAGGAGGGCCGCGCGCCGTCGCCGGTTTTCGACGAAAACGACGCCTTCCGCGACCAATGCCTAGGCAATCGCGCCCGCTCTGACCAGCCTTCCGCCCCCTCATTCTTCTCAAGTTGAATATGAGCGCAGTGATCCCTTGCGCGGGGGGCGGCAAAGACATAGCTTGAACTTAACTCGAAATCGGAGGGCGTGTTGTCATGGCGCCCAAGCGTCCCAAAGGTGCGGGCGCGTTCCCGAAACCGGTCGAAAGCCCTGCGCCGTCCCGGCCCGATCCCGATGCGCTCTATGCCGCGCTGGACCTGGGCACCAACAGTTGCCGCATGCTCATTGCCCAACCCAAGGGCAGCGGGTTCCATGTGGTCGACAGCTTCTCGAAATCCGTCCAGCTCGGGGCCGGGCTGGAACGGACCGGGCGTCTGTCGCGCGCCTCGATGGGGCGCACGATCCAGGCGCTCAGGATTTGTCAGCAGAAGATCAAGCGCAACAAGGTCCACCGCATGCGGCTGGTCGCGACAGAAGCGTGCCGCAGGGCCAAGAACGCACGCGACTTCATCCGCCAGGTGAAGCGCGAAACCGGTCTGACGCTGGAGATCATCCAGCCGGAGGAAGAGGCGCGGCTCGCGGTGATCTCCTGCGCGCCGCTGGTCTCGACCAAGACCGAACAGCTGCTGGTCGTCGATATCGGCGGCGGCTCGACCGAGCTGGTGTGGATCGACATCTCCTCGGTGCCGCGCCGCGACCGGCCGCGGGCGATCATGCGGCTGCACGCGGGCTTCCACCCGCCCGAAAGCCCGTTTCCGGCGGCCAAGGTGGTGGATTGGATCAGCGTGCCGCTGGGCGTGGCGACGCTGCGTGACCAGTTCTCGGACGTGGAAGACGATTCCGCCCGCTTCGCGCTGATGAGCTGGTTCTTCGAGGAAAACCTTGCCGAATTCACCCCCTATCAGGATGTTCAGGCGCGCGAGGGGTTCCAGATCGTCGGCACCTCCGGCACCGTCACCACGGTGGCGGCGAGCCATCTGGGCCTGAAACGCTATGACCGGACCAAGGTGGACGGGCTGCGGATGACCTCGGACCAGATCGACAAGGTGATCCGCGGTTATCTGGACCTTGGCCCGGTCGGACGCCGCCGCGACCCGCGCATCGGCGAGGACCGGCAGGCGCTGATCATGTCCGGCTCGGCCATCCTGCAGGCGCTGCTGCGCTGCTGGCCCACCGACCGGCTCTCGGTGGCCGACCGCGGGCTGCGCGAGGGGCTGCTCTACGCGCAGATGAGCGCCGACGGCGTGTTGGAAGACGGCCCGTTCTAAAAGGGGGGCTGCCTGCCTCCTCGCGCCCCCTAGGGCCGCTCACCCCCGAGGATATTTCCAGCTGGAAAAAGACCTGCCTTCCCGGCGCTTTTTCTGGCCTTAAAGTCTCCGGGGGAGCTGCGGCACAGCCGCGGCAGGGGCAGAGCCTCCGGCGCGGCCGGCTTGCCGGGCGCGGCGAATGGCGGTATCCGGGCCGCAACGGAGTAAGAGACCATGGCCAAGAAACCCACAGGGCGCAACACATCGGGACGCGGGCAGCGGGACCTGACGGTCAAGGTGAAGACCGCGCGGGGCCGCAAGCTCAGCTCGACCCGCTGGTTGCAGCGGCAACTGAACGACCCTTATGTGAAACGGGCCCAGGCCGAAGGCTATCGCGGTCGCGCGGCGTTCAAGATCATGGAACTGGACGACAAGTTCCGCTTTCTCGTGCCCGGCGCGCGGGTGGTTGATCTGGGCTGCGCGCCGGGCGGCTGGATCCAGGTGGCGGTGCCGCGGATCAACGCGCTGGGGGAAAAACAGGGCAAGGCAGTGGGCCGGATCATCGGCATCGACCTGCAGGAGGTGGAACCGATCGCCGGGGCCGAGATCCATCAGCTGGATTTCATGGAGGACGGCGCCGACGACAAGGTCAAGGACTGGCTGGGCGGTAAGGCCGATGTGGTGATGTCCGACATGGCCGCGGCCAGCTCGGGCCACAAGCAGACCGACCATTTGCGCATCATCGCGCTCTGCGAGGCGGCGGCCTATTTCGCCTTCGACGTGCTGGAAGAGGGCGGAACTTTCGTCGCCAAGGTGCTGGCCGGGGGCGCCGAGGGGGATCTGCAGAAGCTGCTGAAGCAGAAGTTCGCCAAGGTGGCGAATGTGAAACCGCCGGCCTCGCGCTCGGACAGTTCCGAAAAATTCGTCGTCGCCACCGGGTTCCGGGGCTGATCAGCCGCGCGGGCTGGTCGGCGCGGGATGGGTCCAGGACCGGGCCGCCAGTGTCATCAGAACCGTTATCTCCGCCTCCACGGGGGCGCGACGCGACCGTCGCTGCAACCGCAGGGCGGTGTATTCGGCGCGCGCCTGCTGATGGATCAGCGCGAACAGGCGGGCGTGCCGGGGGCTGTCTGCGGCGGTGGCGATGGGGGCGGGCATGGTGGGTCCAATTGGCTGTCGTCGGGGGACGACCTTGCCCCGCGACTGCGCCGGAGATGGGGCGGAAACCGGACATTCCGGGGGAATTTAGCGGCCCACGGGCTCTCTTGCCGCGCGGCGCGCATCGATCAGCGCACCGTTGAATTCGGCCCCCAGGATCAGGATCGCGGCGTTGAGATACAGAAAGATCAACGCCGACATCGCGCCGGCCAGCCCCGCATAGGTGGCCGAATAAGAGGCAAAGCGCGCGATATAGAACGAGAACCCCCACCCCGCCAGCGCCCAGAGACCCAGCGTCAGCGCGATGCCGGGCAGCAGCTCGCGCAGCGCATGCCGCCGGCTGGGCAGGGTCAGGTGGAAGATTGCCACCCCCAGAACCGGCATCGCCGCGACGAAGATCCAGCTGACCCCGACCCCGGTGAACCAGGATGTCACCTCGCCCGGCACCGCGCTGCGCAGCATGTTGGTGTAGATCGGCAGAACCACGTCGACGGCAACCCCCGCCAGCACCAGCGCGGCACCGGCGATGACCAGCCCCAGGCACAGCAGCCGGGTCTTCCAGAACGGCCGCGGATCGGTTTCGTGATAGGCGCGTGCCATCGCCACCCGCACCGCGTCCACCCCGTTGGAGGCGAAATAGAGCGCCAGCACGCCCCCCAGCGTCATCAGCCGCGAATCCGAGGCCGCAAGCACCGCCCGCAATTCGCGCTCGATCGGGGCCGCCACCACCTCCGGCCAGGATCCCAGCAACAGCTGGAACAGGTCGTCCACCGGCACGTCGCGCGACAGGCTGCCGGCCAGTGCCACCACGAAAAGAACGAAGGGAAACAGCGCCATCATCAACGACATCGCCACATGGCTGCTCATGACCCAGCCGCCCTTGTCGCCGAACCGGCCGGCCGCGCGCAGCAGCGCGCGCAGTGTTTGCATCAATCCACCCGTCATGACGCGCAGCCTATCCGCTGCCGCCGCCCCGTGCCAGAGCGCGCGGCTTTGCGCCGTTGCGTTTGGTCCCGATCGGCTGCAACATCCGGTTGATTGATCCCCGGCCGCGCCGGGCCACGTCAAGGAGGGACCGAATGAGCGATTTCGAAGACTTCACCGCCAAGCTGAAGCAAACCCGCGACGAGTTGAAGCTGCAGCTTCATCTGGCCGGCAAGGATGCCGAGGACGAATGGGAAGAGCTGGTCAAGGATTGGGACAAGTTCGTGCACCGCAGCCAGCTCGACAAATCCGCCGAAGAGGTCGGCGAGGCCGCCAAGGAGCTGGGCCTGAGGATGAAAGCCGCCTTCGACAGGTTGCGCAGATCCTGATCCCCTGATCCTCCCGGCCCGTGCGTCGTGTGGGCCGCCCTGGCAGAACCGGAGCCCGAGCTCATGTGGGTCATTTTGGGCAGTCTGGCCGTCGCCGCGCTTTATGCCGCGACGGTGCTGTTCGCTTTCCGCGCCGCAGCCACCGCGCGCACGGCGCAGGGGGCCGTGGGCTGGGTGCTGTTCCTGATCGCCCTGCCCTTTCTGGCGGTTCCGGCCTATCTGTTTCTCGGCCATCACCGGTTGCATGGCTACCTGATCTCGCGCCGCGAGGCGCGCCAGGTGGTCGAGGCGATCCGCGACTTCGCCGCGCGCAACGCCCCCGACCCGGCGCGGACCCGGATCAACCTGGCGCCGTTCGAACATTGCGCCAACCTGCCCGCGGTCCGCGGCAACGGGGCCGAGCTTCTGATCGATGGCAAGGCGGCCTTCGACGCCATGTTCGCGGCGATCGACGCGGCGCAAGCCTATGTGCTGGTGCAGTTCTATATCATCCGCAACGACGCGATGGGCCGGGCCCTTCGCGATCACCTGATTGCGGCGGCCGCGCGCGGCGTTCGGGTGCGGGTGATGACCGACGCGGTGGGAAGTTTCGGCCTGCCGACCCGGTACTTTGCCCGGCTGCGCGCCGCCGGGATCGAGGTGGCACACCGCAAACGCGCCCGCGCGCCACGGTCCCGGTTCCGGATCAACTATCGCAACCATCGCAAAAGCCTGATCGTCGACGGTACGATGGGGTTTACCGGCGGGCTCAACGTCGGTGTGGAATACATGGGCCGCAGCCCGGTCTACGGCGCCTGGCGGGACACCCATGTGCAATTGCGCGGCCCTGTCGTTTCGCAGTTGCAGCTGATCTTTCTCGAGGATTGGCATTGGATCACCGGCGAGGCCCCCTTCGCCGATCTGAACTGGGACGCGCCCCACGCCGGGGCCGATGCCACCGGGCTGATCGTCGCCACCGGGCCGGGGGACGAGACCGAGACCGGCAGCCTGATGTTCTTTTCCGCCATCGCCGCGGCGCAGCAGCGGGTGTGGATCGCCTCGCCCTATTTCGTGCCCGATATCGACATCATCACCGCCCTGCGCCATGCCGCGCTGCGCGGGGTGGACGTGCGCCTTCTGGTGCCGGAACGGACCGATCACTGGATGCCCTGGCTGGCCGCCTGGGCCTATTTCGACGGCATTCTGGAGGCCGGCGTGCGCGTGTTCCGCTATACCGAGGGGTTCATGCACCAAAAGGCCTTCGTGGTGGACGATACCCTGGCCGCGGTCGGCACCACCAACCTGGACAACAGGTCCTTCCGGCTGAATTTCGAGGCGATGGCGCTGTTCTTCGATGCCGATTTCGCCGCGCGGGTCGATGCCATGCTGCGCGCGGATTTCGCCAACGGCTACGAGATGGAAGAAGGTATCGCCGCGCAACCGCCGCTGGTGCGGTATGGCGCCCCGGTGGCGCGGCTGTTCTCGCCCCTACTTTAACGCTGGATTAATTTCATATAATTCAGAATGTTGCCATGCAAACATGATGTGACACTTAATCTTCTCCCTCTGCCATGCAGGCATCGAACAGGCGTTGATATAGGTCTGCACGCTTCTTGTTGCGCTCGGCCTCGAAGCGTTCGCGATGGGCCGCACCGGCAAACGGCGGCGCCGCGGGCGGTGTCGCCCCGCTGCTGCGCGATACCCCGACCGCCGCCGACCCGCCGAGACGGAAACGCACATCGCCGACCTGCCCCTGAAGGAGCGGCGGCTGGTATCCGCTCTGCTTTTCCGCCCGCGCCCGGCAGGCGGTCTCGCGGTCTTCGGCGGCCAGTTGCGGCGCGCTCAGCAGCGTGACCAGGGCGGGCAGAAGGAAAAAACCGGATCGCATCATGGCGCACCTTGAACGGAACATCTCGCGATCAGCACATCCGGTTTTTCAGGCCGGGTCAATGCGGGGTTTCCCGTGCTGCCCGGCAGCGCGGCAAACCGCCCATGGGGCTGGACAGACCGCGCCCGAGGGCCAATTGATGGGCGGGCAGGCCGAAGCCGGACAGGGGGCGCCATGCTTTTGAAGATCGAGAATGTGACGAAGACCTATCCCGGTGCGCGGCCGGTGCTGCAGGGGGTGTCGCTCAGCCTGGATGCCGGCGAAACCCTGGCGCTCACCGGCGAGAGCGGCAGCGGCAAGAGCACCCTGTTGCACCTGGCGGGCGCCCTGGACCGGTTCGACGGCGGCGAGATCTGGCTTGCCGGGACCGCGCTGTCAGGCCTTGACGATGGCGGGCGGGCGGCGCTGCGTCGCAGCCGCGTCGCGCTGGTGTTTCAGCAGTTCAACCTGATCCCCTCACTCACCGTGGCGCAGAACCTCGGTTTTCATGCCCGCATGGCCGGGCGCCGGGATACCGCTTGGATCGGGGAGCTGACCGAGCGGCTGGGTCTGAACGAACTGGGCGCGCGGTTTCCCGAACAGCTCTCCGGCGGTCAGCAGCAGCGCGTCGCCATCGGCCGTGCCCTTGCGGCGCGGCCCGACCTGCTGCTCGCCGACGAGCCAACCGGAAACCTCGACGAGACCGCCAGCGCGGCGGTGATGGACCTTATGTTGGACCTGGTGCGGATCAGCGGAACCGCCCTGTTCCTGGTCACCCATTCCGAGCGCATCGCCGCGCGGCTGGATCGCCGAGCACATCTGGCCGGCGGGCGGATCGCATGACCGCCGCCGCGCTGCAGGCGCTGTGGTCGCATTGGCGGCGGCATCCGGTGCAGCTGGCCACGCTGCTGGCCGGGCTGGCGCTGGCCACCGCGCTGTGGTCGGCGGTTCAGGCGATCAATGCCGAGGCGCGCGCCAGCTATGCCCGCGCGGCGGCACAGATCGGTGGCGCCGGGCTGGACGTGCTCGAGGCGCCGGGCGGTCCGATCCTGCTGGCCCGTTACGTGGACCTGCGCCGCGCCGGCTGGCAGCTTTCCCCGGTGCTGGAGGGGCGCGCGCTGTTGGGGGGTACGCGGGTGACCGTTCTGGGCCTCGACCCGCTCAGCCACCCGCCCCTGCCGGCGTTGGAGGTGGCGGTCGCGCAGGGTGACGACGCGCTCGCGCAGATGCTGGCGCAGGGCGGTCTGCTGCTGGCCCCGCCAGAGCTTGCCGCCCAGCTGGCCGGCGATCCCGACCTTCCCGAGATCCGCGCCAGCGACAGCGTGCCGCCGGGCATGGTGATGACCGATATCGGCGTGGCGGAACGGCTTTTGGCCCGCGCGGGACAGGTCGATCGGCTACTGATCCTGCCGGATCAGCCGATGGGTCTGGCCCCGTTGGCGCAACTGGCGCCGGAGCTGCAACGCCGACCCGCGCGCGCCGGGGCGGATACCGCGCGGCTGACCGACAGTTTCCACCTCAACCTCACTGCCTTTGGTCTGCTGTCCTTTGCCGTCGGCCTGTTCATCGTGCACGGCACCGTCGGCCTGGCCTTCGAGCAGCGCCGCGCCATGGTCCGGACCCTGCGCGCACTTGGCCTGCCGGTGCGGCGGCTGACGGTGCTGATGCTGGCCGAACTGCTGGTGTTGGCCCTGGCCGGGGGGCTGCTGGGACTGGTGCTGGGCTATGGGGTGGCGGCCGCGCTGCTGCCCGATGTCAACGCGACGCTGCGCGGTCTCTACGGTGCGCCGGTGGCGGGCGGGCTGTCGCTGCGTCCGGCCTGGGTCGCGGGCGGGCTGGCGATGGCGGTGGGCGGCACGCTGGCGGCCAGTACCCAGGCGCTGTGGCGGATGCTGCGGATGCCGCTGCTTGCCGCGCCGGGGATGCAGGCCTGGGCGCAGCGCGCCGCCGCCGGCGACCGCCGGATGGCCGCTGGCGGTCTGGGGCTGATCGCGGCGGGCCTCGCCGCGCTTTGGGCGATCCCGGGGCTGATCGGCGGCTTTGCCCTGATCGCCGGGCTGATGCTGGGCGCCGCGTTGCTGTTGCCGCCGGCGCTGGCCGTGGTTCTGCGCGTCGGGCGGCGCTTTGCGCGCGGGCCGGTGGGCGAATGGCTCTGGGCCGATACGCGCGCGCAACTGCCCGGCATCGGCCTGGCGCTGATGGCGCTGCTGCTGGCGCTGGCGGCCAATATCGGCGTCGGCACCATGGTCTCCAGCTTCCGCCTGACCTTCGTCGGCTGGCTCGACCAGCGGCTGGTCTCCGAGCTTTACCTCACCGCCAAGGACGACGCGCAGGGGGCGGACATTGCCCGGTGGCTGGCCCCGCGCAGCGACGCGGTGCTGCCGATCCGTTCGGCCGAGTTCACCGTGCAGGATGCTCCGGTCACCGTTTACGGCATCGTCGATCACCCCACCTATCGCAACAACTGGCCGTTGCTGGACCAGATCCCCGAGGCCTGGGACCGGGTGAATGCGGGCGCGGCCGCCTTCATCAACGAACAGCTCGCCCGCCGTACCGGGTTGTGGTCCGGCGATACGGTGCAGCTTGCGCCCGGCTGGACCCTGCCGGTCGCCGGGGTCTATTCCGACTACGGCAACCCCACCGGCCAGGCGATCGTCGCCCTGCCCGCCCTCCTGGCCCATGCCAGCGCGGTGCCCAACCGCCGGTTCGGCGTGCGTGTCGCGCCCGGGCGCGTGCCCGGCCTGATCGGCGATCTGCGCGCGGCCTTCGACCTGCCCGCCACGGCGCTGATCGACCAGGCCGGGCTCAAGGCGCAATCGCTGGCGGTGTTCGACAAGACCTTCGTGGTGACCGCCGCGCTCAACCTTCTGACCCTCGGCGTGGCCGGGTTTGCCATCCTGACCAGCCTGCTGACGCTGTGGTCGCTGCGCCTGCCGCAGCTGGCGCCGGTCTGGGCGTTGGGGATGACACGGGCGCGGCTGGCCCGGCTGGAATTGCTGCGCAGCCTGCTGCTGGCCGCGCTGACCGCCGCGCTGGCGCTGCCGCTGGGGCTGGCGCTGGCCTGGGTCCTGCTGACGGTGATCAATGTGCAGGCCTTCGGTTGGCGGCTGCCAATGGTCCTGTTCCCCGCCGATTGGCTGCGGCTTCTGCTGCTGGCGCTGGCGGCCGCCGGGCTTGCCGCCGCCCTGCCCGCCCGCCGGCTTTATCGCCTGCCGCCGTCGGAGCTGCTCAAGGTCTTTGCCAATGCCCGCTAGACTGGCCCTCGCGCTCGCCCTCGCCCTGGCGCTGCTTGCCGTGCTGCCCGCCCATGCCCAGGGCTACGCCGGCCTGGGCAGCACCGCCGCCGAGGGCTTTGCCACCCCCGACCCGGAAACCCGCCTGCGCTTTCCCCGCGATCACGGACCACACCCGGGCTTCCGCATCGAATGGTGGTACCTGACCGCCAATCTCACCGGCCCGGACGGCACCGACTACGGCGTGCAATGGACGCTGTTCCGCTCCGCCTTGGCGCCGAATGAGGCCGAAGGCTGGGCCAGCCCGCAGATCTGGATGGGCCATGCCGCGCTGACCACCCTGGAGCGGCACTATTTCGCCGAACGCCTGGCGCGCGGCGGCATTGGCCAGGCGGGGGTGCGGCCCGACCCGTTCTCGGCCTGGATCGACGATTGGCAGATGACCGGTGCCGACGGGCTGGCGCGGCTGGACCTGAGTGCGCGCGGGGCCGAATTCGCCTATGATCTCAGCCTGCGCGCCGAGGGGCCGCTGGTGCTGCACGGGGCGAACGGGTATTCGGTGAAATCCGCCGACGGCCAGGCCAGCCACTACTATTCTCAGCCGCATTACCGCATCGAGGGCACGCTCACCCTCCCCTCCGGTCCGGTCGCGGTCACCGGCCAGGGCTGGCTCGACCGCGAATGGTCGTCGCAACCGCTGGCCGCCGACCAGAGCGGCTGGGACTGGTTCTCGCTCAGCTTCGAGACCGGCGCGCGGTTGATGGGGTTCCGGCTGCGCGGGGCGCGCGGCGATTTCACGTCCGGAACCTGGATCGACGCCGACGGGCGGGCCACGCCGCTGGCCCCCGGCGCGCTGCGCGCCGAGCCGCTGGACCAGGCGCGCGTTGCCGGGCGGCGCCTGCCGGTCCGCTGGCGCCTGAGCCTGCCCGCGCGCGGACTGGACGTCGAGGTCGCCGCGCTCAACCGCGACAGCTGGATGGGCACCAGCTTTGCCTATTGGGAAGGGCCGGTGCGCGTGTCCGGCAGCCATTCGGGGCGCGGCTACCTCGAAATGACCGGCTATGAATAACCGGCCCGGACCCCCGGCGACATAACCGAGCAGAAACCGGTGCCGCCGCGCCGCCAAACGGCGCTTTGGCCGGGCAAAAAAGCCTTCTGATCTATGACTATGTTTTTACATCGAAAATTCGTCTACATGCGACAATACGCCGCATCTTCTGATTTGCCGGTTAAGGATTGTTAAAAAGATGCAAATATCATCCTTGCAGGGTGGAATACACCCGCCGCATGCGCATCGTGCGGAGGACTGCCCTGCCTTTCGTGTGAGCCTTAATTGGCATTGGATCGGTGCATGAGCACCGCAAGAATGGGCGAGCGGCCTGGACCGTTCGAGTGAATAGCATGGGTTTCGACCGCTCGTATTGGGTCCGACCGCCTTGGCAAGACCGCGTTTTCCGGCGAGCTGTCCGAAAACTCGCACTGTTGTGCGCCCTGTCCGTGCCGTCCGCGCTCGCCGCGGCATCGCCGCCCTTCGGGTCCACCGCCGACACCGTATTCGACATCATCACCGCCGACGATCCCTCCAGCTTTGCCTGCCTGAGCTTTGAGGGCCGGGAAACCCGCCAGATGTGGGACAAGCGGCGCGACAATGAGTTCGATCTGAATGTGTTCCTGTTCCGCGCGTATTTCCGCGACGGACCGGCCATCGACATCATCGTCAACCCCGAGTTCGCCACCCGCGACCGGGCCGAGGCCGAGGCCCGCCGCTACACCCGGCCGCTGGGACAATTGCCGATGGTGTTGCGCCAGGGCATTCGACAATTCGGTATCCATGACGGCGAGCCGACCTATTCCGCCGGCCCGGGCAAGATCTTCGTCTATGCCGGGCGCACCACGCTGCGGATCTCGGAGAACCACCTGGAGGAATCGCTGTTGCACGAATCCGTGCATGCGTCGCTCGACGCCGACCATGCGGCGGCGCCGGGCTGGATCGCGGCGCAACAGGCCGACCCCGGGTTTGTCACCGCCTATGCCGCGCGCCACCCCGAGCGCGAGGATTTGGCCGAAACCGCGCTTTTCGCCTATGCCTTTCTGCGTCATCCCGACCGCTTCCCGCCCGTCGACAGCGCCGATGTGCGCGCCATCGCGCCGGCGCGGCTGGCCTATCTGAGCCGGGTCCTGGACGCACAGGTCCCGACCGGACCGGTCCCCGAACCACCCCCGAATTGCCGCTAGACCACCGGAGGAAGCCGGGATTTTCCGGAACCAAACGTGGCCCTGGCTTTAGTGAGTATACAACGTTTAACCCATTAATATTGAAGAAAGATCGAGGAGACTCATATGACTCGAACCATTTGTCAGATCGAAACCGAAGGCGGCCAGGACGAACTGCGCCGGGACGACTATTTCCCGACGCTGGTGTTTTCGTCGTTGCTGCATGACGCCGAGTCGATGAACAAGGAAATTCTGGCGGCGATCAATGCCGAACGCGATCGCGACGCCAAGGGAATCGAACGTTCGAACTACCGCTCTCTCGGCGGTTGGCACAGCCACAACAACCTGCACAAGGACAAGAACTTCGCGCGGCTGACCCGCCGGGTCGAGAAGGTCGCCACCGGCATTTCCGAGAACCTGGGCTACAACAAGAGCCGGCAGTTGGAGATCACCACCATGTGGTCGATCTCAAACCCTCCGGGCAGCTCGAACCGCGCCCATATCCACCCCGGCGCGCTGTGGAGCGGTGTCTATTACGTGCAGGCGCCCGAGGGGGCCGGCCAGATCGAGTTCATCGACCCGCGCACCGTGAACCTGATGAACTATGCCAGCTACATCCCGAACTCCAAGCGCAAGACCGAGTGCTGGACCAAGGTCAAGGTCAAGCCGGTGGCGGGCAAGATGCTGTTCTTCCCCAGCTGGCTGTACCACAGCGTTGAGCCGAACCTCGCCACCGCCGCCGGGCGCGATGGCGAGCGGGTGATCATCAGTTTCAACATCAATCAAAAGGCCAAGCCGAAGGCGAAGAACAGGTAAGCCTTTGCGGTGATCCGCGATATCGGCCGGCGGGAGGGTTCCGCCGGCCGTTTTCGTTTCCCTCAGCGCATCCGCGAGAACAGCCGCCGGTTGGCGATCTGGGCCAATGCGACGGTGGTCTTGGAAATACTCAACAGGATGATCACCGGCGCCACCGAGAACAGCGAGGTCGAGACCAGCGAATCCCGGAACGCGATCGACATCCGCTGGAACCCGGCGGCGATCGGAAACGCATAGGCCGAGAAGATGATCAGGAAGGCCACCGCCAGGCTCAGATCCTGGGTCAGCCGTACCTTGCCTTGGCTTTCGCGCACCCGCCCCATCATCCCGCCATAGCGCCGCAGACGGTCGCGCAAGACCTGTTTTTTCGCCTCGCGCAGGGCGGGCGGCGACAGCCTGTCATCGCCGGCTCGGAACGACAGGAACGCCTGCTCCAGCCGGGTTTCCGAGCGGTCAAAGGCCGCCCCCAGGGTGCGCAGCGCCTTGAGATCCCCGGTCATCAGCGTGGTCACGATCAGCGCCACGAACACCCCGATCACCACCAGCGGCGAGATGAAGTAGACAAAGCACAGCAACAGCAGAAAGCCGAACATCACAGCCTCCTCCTCGCGCTTGCGGTCGTTGTCCTTCAGGATCGAGGTCACATTTGTCACGTTCAGCGGCGCATGCTCGGCGGGGCGGTACTCGAACTGGAACTGTTCGCGCATCCGCACCATGCCGATGTCGCTCAGCGTCTTGCAGCGCGCCCGCAGGCCCACGGCCAGCATCCCGATCCCGACCGCAAGGGTAAAGACCAGAAGGAAGGGTTCCATCGCCCGCGCCTCGACCCCGGAACGCACCGCGTAGAACAGCGTGATGATCGACATGATCGACAGGATTTTCGAGGCAAAGCGATACAGCTTCATCTCGGTCAGTTCGGCCTGCAGCAGGCTGCGCAACCGCTCGGCCAGCGCCTCGGCGGTTTCCACGTTGCTCAGCAGGATGGTCTTCAACTCGATGATCGAGCAGCTGCTGTCGCGGTCGGGCACCGCAAATCGGGTGGTCGGCCGCCATTCGCCGCGCACCGGGTCCCATTGCGCCAGCTCCCCCTGCCCGTCCTTGCGCCGAAGGCGCAGCGCGTAACTGGCCCGCGGCGCCGCCGCCGGATCGGGGTCGACGATCCATTGCGCGGCGCTGATGCTGCTGCCCTTGGGGTCGGTGAAAAACACGTCCACCGGCAGCCCGGCCAGCTCGGGCGGCGCCGCCGCCTCGCGATAGGGCCAGAGATCGCCCAGTATCGGGTAACCGTTCGCCATCATGCCGCGCGCTCCAAGACCGTCAGGCGGCGCATCGTCATATGTGCGGCACGCGGCAGGCCGACGGCCTTCAACCGGGCCTGGATGTCCTCGGGCTTCATCTGTCCGCGCACGTCCCAGAACACCGGGAAATCGCCGGGCTCGCAGCTGTAGAGGTCGCGCAGAACCGGGTCCTTCAGCCCGGCATCCAGCGCCTTGCGGGTATCGACGGGCACCGGAAGATTGGCGTCACCCCCGGCCTCGCGGGCGATCATCAGATGTTCGAAATCCGCCTGCAGCGCCTGCTGCCCCGGTCCGAAAATCCGGATCGGCCCGATCTCCGGGCGGTCGGTCTCGGGCAGTTCCCGGATCGTGCTCTGGATCACGTCGGCCAGGATCAGCCGCTGTTCGCGCACGGTCAGGTCGGGCTGCTGCAGGGTCATGGTCAGCGCATCGATTCCCTCGATCATCAACCGTGTCTCGGCGCGCTTGAGTTTCAGTTCGGCGCTGCCCAGAACCTTCTGGCGGCGCAGCGGCACCTCGGCGCCGGTCAGCGCCGGAACCGGCTCATGCGGGGCAAAGGCCGGGGCCAGCACCATCGCCTTGCGGAAATCGGTGGGCACGATCTGCATCCCGGCCAGGATCCAGAACATCAGCGCCACCGCCGGCAGGTTGCCCATCAGCACGCTTAGCCCGGCAAAGCCGATCACACCCCATTTGGCCATCTCACCCACCAGCTCGGGCCCGGCGGTGGAATTGATCAGGTCGTGCCCATGGGTCAGCTTGGAATAGCGCCCGACGCCCTTGCGTACGGAACGGCGGCAAAATTGTACGGAATCCAGCTGCGAAATCACCAGCACGCCCAGGAACAGGACCACGTAAAGCAGGCTGAGGCCCGGGTGCAGCAGTGCAAGCGCCACCGGCATCACCAGGAACGAACCCAATGCGGCGGGCACCTGCGCGCGCTGCGGCACGCTGACCGACAAGGCGCGGCGCAGCGCGTTGGAGACATCCTTTTCAAACCGTCCCCGGAACCCGTGCAGGTCGCGGCCCCGAAACGAGGTGCGCAGCAGCCGGTGCAGGATCCTGGATTGCGTCTTGCGGCTCCAACGGTCCTCGCCCTCGAACCGGGTCTGCCGCGCCACGACCAGCAGCCCGCCGGACATCGCGATGATGGCAAAGGCCAGCAGCATCGAGGGAAAGCTGGACTGGTTCAGTACCAAATAGAGCACCGCCACGACACAGAGCAGCATACCGAACTGCAGCAGCCGCGAGGCGACCCCGAGAATGAACAGGGAAACCGGCGTCATATCGCGCCGGCGCCGCGCTGCGGGCCGGGCGGCGGGTTCTGCCGGGACCGGCAGCGCGGTCCCCGACGGCTTGCCGCTGACCCGCAGCAGCACGCCGGAATAGAGCGCAGCGAAATCCGCCGCCGGATAGTAAACCGGACCCATCGCCGGATCGAAGACGAAGAC
>NPIG01000882.1_pt1 | contig 19104 bp, 12 predicted proteins | sample 8637441 | NCBI WGS metagenome assembly NPIG01 (sample SAMN07420675, study PRJNA396082) | bioreactor metagenome | isolation source: sample BR6 brine-fed electro-methanogenic bioreactor BR | place: Japan: Kochi | collected 2016-06-14 | reverse complement strand
CGCGTGGGCACATAGTCGATGCCGTCTTCCAGTTCGTGCGCGGGGGTGGTGGCGGAGGGGTTCAAGTCGAAAACCCGGCCAGCAAGATAGCGTCCGTAGGTGTGGTAAGCGACAAGAAACGCTGCCAGCGACCCCAGCGCGATAAGCAAACTGCCCATTGTTTCACTACCTCCCGGTGCGCCGGCATCCGATGCCGGCGCCGCCATTGCATGCCCAACTAAACCTTACGGCGGCCCGGGTCGGTTGTCAAACGATGCGGGAGCAAGCCGGCGCCCTTCGGCACAACCTGGGAGAAAGGAAAAGGCGCGAAAACACGTGGTGCTCCGCGCCTTGGGATAAGCTGTGGGCTATTCAGCCGGTGCCTGTGCTTCCTCGGCTGGGGCGTCTTTCGCGGGGGCTTCCTCGGCCGGTGTCTGGTCCGCGCCGGATTCCGCGGGGTCGGGCGTGGGGATGGCGTCATCGGTGCCGGTCGCGTCGCCGCCGGGTTCCCCGGCGCCGATTTCATCCTCTTCCATTGTCAGGCCGAGGATATCGTTCATCTGCCGGGGGTCCGTGCGGATGGGCGTCTGTTGTGCCATGCGCTCGCGAAGGTCGCGTTTCCAGTCTTCGAACAGGGCGAACTCTTGCCGCCGCTGTTCGGTTTCGCGAAGCTTGTCGCGCTCTTCGGCCCACTGCTCCTTGTCTTCTTCTGTGGGCGGGGTGCGTTCGAGCAGTTCAAAGAAGTACTCGTTTCCCTGGAAATCACTGAGCGGGCCGCCCATGGTGCCGATTTCCTCATCGCCGACGGCCTCGAAGATCTGGCTGGGCTGCAGGAACACGTTGTCCTTCTGCAGGAAATAATCCTTGCGCGTAAACTCACTGGAATCCTTGATTTCCAGGTTGAGTTCGGGGAAGAGTTCAGCGGCCTGGGCGAGGGAGTTCGCCCGGTCCTCGATCTTCCCGGCATACTCGGCGACGCGCGCCTTGTATTCCTCGGTCTGCTTGTGCGCGGCAACGGCGTCTTCACGCACTTGCTCCTGTACTTCCTCGAACGGGGGCACCATGCCGGGCCTGACCTCGGTGACCTTCGCCACGTAAACGTTGCGGCTGCCGGCGACTACTTCAATGGGGTCGTCATCCTGTTCTTCGAAGGCGGTGCGGAAAGAACGCGCGTCAAGCCTGTGCACGCCGGTGATTTCTTCCGACTCCTTCGTGAAGGGTTCGGTGGTCTGGACCTCGAAGCCCATTTCCGCCGCGGCCGTGGCCAAGTCCTTCAATTCGCGGGCCTTTTCCGCGAGTTGCTCCGCCTGCTGCTGGCGTTGTTCTTTCTCTTCTTCGCTCAGTTCGGTGCGCAACAGAATCTGGCGCGCGCGCACCTCGCGCTGGCCCGCTTCGTTGGTGCGTTCTTCCTCCACCTTGTAGATGAATACACTGGTGCCGGTGCGGATGGGGTCGCTGACCGCGCCGACCTCGAGTTCGAACAGGGGCTGGCGGAAATCGGGCAGGTTTTCACGGGGCGTCTGCCACCCCATGTCGCCGCCCTTTTCACCGGGTAGTTCCGAGTGTTCGTTGGCCAACTCGCCGAAATCGGCGCCGCCCCGGGCGCGCTCCACCAGACCATAGGCGAGCTCGGGAATCTCGGGTTCGAGCGAAATGGAGACCACTTGGGCCACCCGGGCGTCGGGTGTCTTGTACTGCTCGCGATTCTCTTCGTAATGCTGGCGCACCTCTTCATCGGTCAAGGTGACGGGCGGCTCAACTTTGGCGTACTTGATGCGCAGCTTGGTGTAGTTCTGCTCGAGTTGCTCATCAATCTCCTTGTCGAAAACCCGGCCCGCGCGGGCAAGCACGCTATTGACAAGCGTCTGCTGGCCGATGGAGCGCTGGAAATCGTTGTAGATGGCGTCCCAATCGAGGTACTGGTCCTGCCGCTGCTTCACCCAGTCGTTCCAGGCTTTGGGGTTGAAATTGCCCTCTTCGTCCTGGAACAGGTCCCACTGCTTCATACGCTCTTCAATGTGGGACTTCTCCACCTCAAAATTGCGCTGGCTGACCAGCATGTCGATGAATGCCTGGTCGACCAGCCGTTCGAAGACGTCATCCGCGGTGCCGTCGGCGGCCAACTCGGCATAGGTGGGCCGCTCTCCGCCGCGGGCGGCGCGCTGCGCGGCCGCGTCCAGTTGCTGCCGGTACTCGGAGGCCATGATAGGGATTTCGCCGACCGTGGCAATGGCATTGTCCTGAAACGTGTGGTCCGCCTGCCCCGGGCGCCACGGGTTGCCGAATACGAAGATGAACGGCACCGCGATAAACACAAGGATGAACACCAGGATGGCGCGCCTGTGTTTGCGCATGAAATTCTGCATGCCGTGAAAGTCCTTCTTAGCGTTGAGTTTGTCGTTGATGGGACACGCCGCCGAGTACCCGGAGACCATGCGGACGCACCCAAGGTGAGAAACCTGCAGAATTTACCACACGCCGCCGAAACAGTGCAAACCCGTGCGCTGTATCGTGGTGCGCGCGAGGGGGCGCGACAGCCCTCAGTCGTCCTTCGTCCAGATGACCCGCTCGATGAGCGGCAGGTAATCCGACCACGCCTGGCCCTTGTCGCGGGTCTCGCCGATAATGCGCGAAAAGGCGGTGGCCTGCGCATCGAGGTTGTCGATGTGGTGGAGCACAATGGCCTCGAGCGTCTTCGGCACGACGGGGGAGCCGTGCTCCAGCGCGCCGTGGTGCGACAGGATGAAGTGCAGAATCTGAATGCGTGTCTTCTCAGGGAAGTTCTCGATGCCCCGCATCTTCTCCTGCACCATGTCGGCGCCGATCTGCAGGTGGCCGATGAGCTTGCCCGAATCCGTGTAGTCGACAAAGAGCCCGTGCGTCATCTCCTCGAGTTTTCCCAAGTCATGCACGAACACGCCGAGTAAGAGCAGGTCGCGGTCGATTTCGGGGAACAGTTCGCACATCACTTCGGCGAGCCGCGCCATTTCATAGCAGTGGCGCGCCAGGCCGCCGCGGTATTCGTGGTGCCATTTCTTGGCCGCGGCCGCATTGCCGAAGGCGTCGACAAAGTCGGTGTCGTTCCAGAAGGCGTCGAGCAGCTTGCGCAGCCAGGGGTCCTGCACGCTGTCCAGAATGGCTCGAAACGAGCGCAGGTCATCGCCGCTGGTGTCCGGGGCGTCGATGAGGTCGTCGATGCTGTAGTCGCTCTCCTGCAGCGGAAGTACCTGGTCGACCTGTATTTGCAGCCGGTTCTGATAGCTGTTTACCCGGCCGCGCACATTCACCACGTCGCCCACCTCGAAGACCTTGGCGAGTTCAACGGCGTTGCGCCAGGTGATGCCCCCGATTTCGCCGGTCTTGTCCTTAAACACCATGCCCAGGAACTTGCTGCCGCTCTGCGCCATGCGCAGGTCGCGGCGGGTGGCGACGAAATAGTCGTTGACATAATCGCCTTCCTGGAGCAGATTCACGTACTGATTCTTCATTCTGTCTTCCCGATGCGCTATAGCGCGCGTTTACAGCGCGCATTCCCGGCAGGGTAGCGTGCCGGGGCGGGCCGGTGCAAATACCCGCTCAGTTTTCGCTGAAGGCGCCTGCTTCGAGCCGGTGTTTCAACAGCACCGCATCGCCCGCGGATGCGCCTTCGACAATCAGCACCAGTCCCGCAGGAGCGGCCGGAGGCCGCGCGGGCCGGTCCATTCGTTGTTGGTGTGCGCGGTCCACATAGACGATTCCGTCCGTGGTGGTGATGAATCCCTTGGCGCGCAACAGGGCGCCGCCGAATTGTGCGAGCGCGGCATCAAGTGCGGCAAACCGTACCGGGCCGGGAGGTACGGCGTAAACGGAGGCATAGCGGGGGTCGGGGCCGGTGGCGAGGGCGCCGGGGTTACGCTCCTGGGTTATTTCGGCAAACAGGTCCTGCCGGCTGCGCCCATGGGTAGTGCGCTCGAAGAGGGCATTCGGTTGAATTTCCCGGATGAGGTGTTCCATGCGGGCAAGGTGCGCTTCCTCGTGAAGGTCGGCCTTATTGAGCAGCACCAGGTCGCTGGCCTTGATTTGCGCGGCGATATTCGGAAGTGTCTTCAGCAGCGTGGGCAGTGTGGCCGGGTCGGTGACGGCAACCACCCGCGCGAGCCGGTAGACGGTGTCGAGTCGGGTCTCCACAAGTTGGCGGGCCACGGCGAGGGGGTTGGCCATGCCGCTGGCTTCGACGACGACACGGGCCACGGGCGCCGCAGGCGCGCCGAATCGACCGGGCAGTTCAGACAGCACACGGATGAACTCGCCGGCCAGACACGTGCAGAAGATACTGCCGCCGGGCAGGGCAAGCACGTTTTCCGTTTCGGAGGCCAGCACCACGCCATCGACGTCCGCCTGTGAGAACTCGTTGACGACAAAGACGGTCCTGAGTCCACCATCGGTCCGTGCGAGATGGCGCAGCAGGCTGGTCTTGCCCGCGCCCAGAAAGCCGGTGACCAGGCACAAAGGAATCATGCCAGTCCCTTACGCTGAGCGGCTTGCCGAATGGCGGCGGCAAACGTGTTCTCGTCGGGGATCTGGGAGATGAACAGCACTTCGCCGTCGATACACGCCGTGGGAATGTTCTCGACGCCAAGCCGCGTCATATACCCGATGCCTTCGCGGCTCTTGATCTTGTGCTCGCGCACCTGCACCGGCACAGCGGCTTTCTGCGCGGCTTTGATTGCGGAATCGAGCATGTAAAGGCATGGCGCGCAGCCGGCGCTGTCCAGGGTGATGACATCGACAACGACCTCATCCAGGGCGGCAAAATTCGGCAGTTGGATATCCTCGAAGTCTCCGAAATCACTTACCGTAACGGTCGTGCGCGCCACTTGGCGCTGGTAGTCGTCATGCACCATGCGCGCCACGGCCTGCAGATTCTGCTCGGGGGTGCCGTAGGGCAGGTCACAGCCGGGCGCCAGCACGAAGCCGCGGCGTCCTCCGGTGTCGATGCAGCGGATGGCGTCGAGCATGGCATCCGCCTCGGTACCCAGCAACAACACCAGCGTCAGCTTGAGATTGCCGCCGGCCGACTTGCCGTGTTGCCGTGCCAGGCGCACCAGCAGTTCCAGCGGGATGTTCTCGTCCACCGAAACATTGTCGCAACTGGTGCGGCACATGTTCTCGAGATTGCGCGTGGCGTCGCCGCACACGAAGAAGGACGACAGCCCGCCGTGCAACCGGATGAACGAGAAGAGGTCGTTCACGTAGGGTGTGACGTATTCCTCGAAGTGCTCCGGCGAGATCTGGCTGGTCATGGGGTCGACGACGGCCACCACATCGCAACCGTTTTCAAGGTAGAAGCCAGCCACTTCCTTGCCCACTTCCACACATCGGGCCATCATGGCGCGCACACGGTCGGGGTGTTCAAGCATGTCGAGGAAGATTTCACTGCCCGCCAAGTGTGATGTCAGGGTAAAGGGGCCGGTGATGAGGCCGTAGAGTGCCGTGGAGTCCCCTATCCGCCGGGCCAGCGTGCGGGTGGCTTCAGCCACCAGGGGGAAACGGCCGGCCGCGAGGTCGAACTTGGGCAGCGCGTCAAGCGGCGCGCCGCCCATCAACGGATGCGAAACCACGGACGGCGGCACCTCATCGGCCCAGACCAAATCGCAGCCCAACACTTCGGCTTCTAACTGCAGGTCGAACATGACCGGCAACCCGTCCGGTTGGTAGAGTTCCTGCGCTTTGGTCAGGCCGCGCACCACCAAGTCGGCCGACTGCAGGTAGTCGGTGGCGGTCACACCGAGCAGCTTCCCGCCNNGGACGCCCACAAATGGCACCCAGGAAGGCCGCGGGCTCTCCCCGCCGCGCAGGGTTTCGAGAAGGAGTTGCTTGCCAGTGTGCATGGGGATGTTCCTCGTGGGGGAGGCCGGTCTCAGCACCCGAACGCCGTAGCAGTCACTTCACGCACGGACCACCCGTTGCGTGTTACAACACAGGCGCGCCCCATTTATCTTCCCACCGCAAGACCAATGCACGACACTGTTTGGGTCCAGAGCCGCCGGGCGGGAAGGACGGAGCTTACCGCAGTGCAGCAGTCGATTTCCACGTTTTGGTGCGCCCGGCATTTCTGTGCCCTGGTGTCGGGCACCGGCGCGCTCGGTCGTCCCCGTCCCGGCGGTGCTCCCGGGTTGGCCGGGCGTTTCACAGACTCACAGGGGCAAAGCGCGAAACGCAAGCCAGCCTATTCAGCGAAACCACGCAACCGGGGGGGCGTTCATGACAGCTTGTCATATCATATTTTGTCTTGCGGCGTTGCCGCTGGTGAAACACGCGGGTCAAAACACGAAGATATCGTCGATGGACACGCGGGTCACCGGGCCAATGCGCTCCAGCGCTTCGACATCGATGCGCCCGGCGGCGCCTGTGATTGAGACCAGTTTATTCTTGTTTGCGATGTACTCTTCCTGGAAGGCAAGTACGTCGGCAAGGGTGGCCTCTTGCAGCTTCTCGTAGCGCGCTTTGCGGGGGTCGGGTTCCAGCCCCTTGCGCTTCCACGCGCGCACGGCGGCGATGACGTCGCGGAATCCTATCTTGCCGGTGCGGTACTGCTGGATAAGCGACTGCTTGGCGAATTCGAAACGCGCGGGCGATTCAGGCAGATTGTCCAGCAGTTCGACGAAGGCGGTGGCGGCCTCAACCGATTTGTCGGGCTGGGTCTGAATCACGCCGACCATGAGATTCTGGTCGTCTTTTCGGTAGCCGTCGAGGTAGGCGGCGCCGGCAACATAGGCCAGCGCGCGCGCCTCGCGCAGTTCCTGAAACACGATGCCCGCCATGCCGCCGGAGAAGTAGTCGTTGTAGAGCATGCTGGGCACCTCCAGGGCGGGCGTGTAGTCCACGCTGCCAAATTCGAGGCGGATGTGGGCCTGCGCGAGTTCTTTGTCGAGCAGGTAGATTTCTGTCGATTCGGGGGCGCGCGTCTCCAGGTAGCGGTAGGGCGGCGGGTCGGCGAGGGGGGAGTCCACGGGATGGTGCTCGCGGAACACGCGGCGCACCTCCTCGAGCGGAAGGGTGCCCGTGTAGGAGACCGTGTGCTTGTACTCGAGCAGCCCTTTCGTGACGGCTTGCAGTTGGTCCAGCGTGAGCGCGGTCAGCGCCTCGTTGGGCAGCATGCGCAGGAAGTACGATTCGTTGCCGTAGCGGTTGTAGAGCACCAGCGCCCGGGATACCGTTTCCGGGTCTTTCTTGGCGTCGGCACGTTTGGTCAACAGCACCTGCTTGAGTTGTTCGAGCGTCTCCACGTCGGCGTCTGGTTTCGCAAGCAGGTCAATCAGCAGCGCCACGGAACGGTCGAAATTCTCGTCGAGGCCGCTCAGTTGGATATTGGTTTCATTGTCGCTGGCGGCGATGGAAAAACTGGCGCCAAGCTTGTACCACTCCTTCTGCAGTTCCTCCGACGACAATTCCCCCGCCCCCGACTTGCGCAGCAGTTCGACGGCCGGCGCGATGGTGTTGTCTTGATGCGTGCCGAAATCGATGGAGACCGCGAGCGTAAAGATGTCGTTGAGCGGATTCGGCGCGTGGTAGAAGGTGATGCCATTGGGGTCTTCCGCAGTGGTGAAGTCGCTGCCCGGCGCGACGAACTGGGGTTCGAGCGGCGCGACCTCCATGGCGAGCAACGTGTCGGCGAACCCCGATTGGCGTTGCGGGTCGATGGCCACCGGGCTCAACTCCGGTTTCTCGACCACGGGCACCTCGCGCGGCTGGTCAACGCGGAATCCCGCCACGTAGCCGCCGCTGAAGTACGTGTTGGCAACACGCACCACGTCTTCCTTGGTGATCTTCGACATGCGCTCGATGCGGCCGACTTCTTCTTCCCACGGTTCATAGGCGATGAAGGCGTCAATCATCCTGCGCGCGCGGCTTTCGTTCGATTCGAGGCCGGCCTTTTCGTTCTTCTTGAAGTCGTTGATGATGGCCGGGATGATCCAGTCCTCGAACTCGCCCTGTTTGACAAGCTCGACCTGTTCGAGGATAAGCTGCTCGACTTCTTCGAGGGTCTGTCCTTCCTTTGGCACGCCATAAAAATACTGGGCGCCGTAGTCGTTGAGCTGCATGGGGTAACTGCCGGCGCGCAGCACGCGCTGCTTCTGGTTCAGGTTGAGGTTGATGAGGCCCGCCGTGGCGTTGTCGAGGATCATGTCGAGAATCTGCAGTGGTTCGGCGTCCGGGTGCTTCCTGGGCACGGTGCGGAACGCCAGCATCACTTCTTCCTCGCCGGGGAAGTTGACCGTTACCTGCTGGCGTTCCTCTATGGGCGGTTCTTCGTATTCGCGTTGTCCGGGAATCTCATCGCGCTCGAGCCTGGAGAAGTGCTCGTCGATGATGGCGATGGCGGCCTCTTTTTTTATGTCGCCCGATATGGCGATGGCCATGTTGTTTGGCGCGTACCACTGGTCAAAGAAGTTCTGGATGCGCTTGATCGACGGGTTCTTGAGGTCCTCGATGGTGCCGAGCGTGGGCCACTGCCCATAGGGATGGTTCTTGTAGAGTTGTTCGTTAACCGCGTTGTACAGCACGCGGTTCTTGCTGTCGAGCGCGCGGTTCTTTTCCTCGTAGACAGTCTCCAGTTCCGTGGGGAAGAGCCGGAACACCGGGTGCTGGAACCGGTCGGATTCGATGATGGCCCATTGTTGAAGGCGGTTTGGCGGCAGCGAGACCTTGTAGACCGTTTCCTCGAGCCACGTGTGCGCGTTGATGTCCTCGCCGCCCATGCTCTTGTAGACACGGTCGAGTTCATTCGGCACGGCATACTGCGCGGCCTCCTGGTTGGCGGCGTCGATCTGCCGGTAAATCTCGCGGCGCTTTTCCGGGTCGGTCTCGTTGAAGTGCTCTTCGTAGAGCATCTCGATTCGCTCAAGCAGCGGCTCTTCTTTCTCGTAGTTGATGGTGCCCATGCGCCGGCTGCCCTTGAACATCAGGTGCTCGAAATAATGCGCAAGACCCGTGGTCTCGGGCGGGTCGTTCTTGCTGCCCGCACGCACGCCAATCTCGGCATAGAGGCGCGGCAGGTCATGGTTCTCGCTGAGGTACACGGTCAAGCCGTTGTCCAAGCGGTAGATACTGACGCCCATGGGGTCGTTGTCCAGCGGCGCTTGAACCAGTTCATGGCCCGCCACGGCACTCGGTTGAAGGGCCAGCGCCAGCAGGGCGCACACCAGGGCGGCGTGTCTGAGCATTCTCATTGGGAACTTTCCTTTCTATGGGGTCACCGGTCGAACCGGCGGCGCACCGCCCGGCCCCCGATGCGGTTCCATTATACATATCACTTCTGAGAACCGGTTTTCACGGGACCACATTCCCGGAATCCATTCTGGAGACGGGCAAGTTCCATGCGGTAAGGTCTGTGTGTGGGCGCAATGGTAAACGGGAGCGAAGAACATGGACCGGCGGACATTCCTGAGAACACTGGGTACCGCCGCGGCCGCCCTTGCTGCGCCGGGATGCGCAACAAGGGGCGGGGCGCGCGCGCCTTCAAGACCACCGAACTTCCTGCTGGTGCTGGTGGATGACCTGGGACGACAGGACCCCGGATGCTACGGCAACACGCACATTGACACACCCGTGATGGACCGCCTCGCGGCCGAGGGCATGCGTTTCACCAACGCCTATTCGTCGTGCCCGGTGTGCTCCCCCACGCGCGCAGCCCTGCTCACGGGGAAAAGCACGGCCCGCGTCCATTTCACCGGGCACATCACCGCGACTGGCCGGCACCGGCATCCGGAACACAGCACCATCATTCCGCCGGACGACCTCATGTATATCCCGCATGGCGAGGTTACGCTTGCGGAGGCCCTTAAGCCCGCGGGTTACACGTGCATCAGCATCGGCAAGTGGCACGTCGGCCATGAAGGCTACTACCCCACCGACCAGGGGTTCGACATCAACATCGGTGGATGGACACATGGCAGCCCGCCCAGCTACTGGGACCCGTACACCTCGGACAAGGACTGGAACCCGTCGATTCCCACGCTGCCTGGCCGCGAGCCGGGCGAATACCTGACCGACCGGCTGACGGACGAGGCCGTCGCGTTCATGCGCGCGCATCGCGACACGCCGTTCTTCTGCTATCTGCCGCACTACGCGGTGCACACGCCCCTCGAAGCGCCCCCCGAACTGGTGGAGAAGTACAGGCGAAGAAACCATGGCGCCATCGACCCCGTCTATGCCGCCATGGTCGAACGCGTTGACCAGGGGCTCGGCCGTATCCTCGGCGCGCTGGACGAACTCGGGCTCACCGCAGACACGGTCGTCATCGTGGCTTCTGACAATGGGGGGCTGGAAGAAGTGACCGATAACCGGCCGCTCAAGCGCGGCAAGGGGCATCTCTACGAGGGCGGCATCCGCGTGCCGCTGATAGTGCGCTGGCCGGGACGCGTGCCACCGGGGTCGGTCTGCGACACCCCCACGCTCTCCGAAGACCTTTACGCGACGGTCACCGATATCGCCGGACCGGCAACGGCGCCCGGGAAGCCGCTGGACGGCCGCTCGCTCAAGGGCGAGTTGTCCGGCGCCGGGCGCATCGGCCCCCGCGACCTGCACTGGTACTACCCGCACTATTCGCCGCAGGCGAAAGCGCCTGGCGCGGCCATCCGCTCAAGCCAATGGAAGCTCATTGAGTTCTACGACCCGCCCCGCTTGGAGTTGTATAACCTCGAAGAGGACATCGGCGAGACCCGCAACCTCGCGGAGAAGGAGCCATGCAAAGTGCGGGAACTCGCCGACCGCCTGCACAAGTGGCTTGAAGATGCCGGGGCCATCATGCACAGGCCAAACCCGGAAGCTGCTGGCGGGGGGTGAAAAACGGTCGGCCCAGTCAAGAATGTCGTTCAGCTAATATGGACAAAAAGACGATATCAGTCCTGCCATTCGCAGAATCGCAGAATCGGTAATCAGGCGTGTTCCTGTTGACGCAGAACAGAGAAGCGCGGGGAAAGGGAGACGGGCTGAATTGATCATGATACGCATCTTTTTTGTTACAGGCCTTTTCTGTTCGTGTGCGGCAGCTGTGTTTGCCGAGTCACAGCCCCGCCAGGAAATCCTGCACTTGCTCGACACCGCGGGGCTCCGTGTCCCGGCATCTGCGACGGGCGCCTCTACAACGCTGGGCCTGTTCGCCAGGCGGCAGAGCAGCCTGCTGCCCACGTCCTTTGTCTACGGTGGCGACCCCAGTGCAAGACTGCTGGAGGCTTGGCCGCAGGAAACGCAGGAACCGTTTCCCGTCCGCGGGGGAACTTGTTATCGCGCTATCTGGCGCGGACCCGACGGCTTTCAGATGAGGCTCGACGCTACCGTGTTTGATAACCCCGCCGCCCTTGAGCTCCGCTGGACCTTGACGAACGGCGGCGAAGCGCCCAGTGGCCTGGTCACAGAAGCTTACGCTGTCGACCTGGGCGTGCCTTCGCAGCCCGGAAGGTGGGTCTTGCACTCAATCATGGGCGGTACGACCGGCGACCTGAAAGATGCCAATCCCGGATTCGCGCTTGCCCGTACACCGCTTGGCGAAAAGTACTTGACGGTGAGCGGCGGTCGTTCGAGCAACGGCCACTTGCCTTTCTTCCGTCTTGAAGAAGTCTATGGGGGCCGGGGCATGGCCTTGGCGTTGGGCTGGTCGGGTCAATGGAAGGCGCATGCAGCATACAGCGAAAAGACGGGGGAGGTATCCTTCACGGCCGGTATGGAGCCCGTGCATTTCCGGTTGCCGCCCGGGGAATCTGTTCGCATGCCTTCTGCGCTCTTCGTGCCATATCAGGGCGAACACAACACCGGCATGAACCTCTTGCGCCGCGTCTTGCGCAAGCACTACCAGGGCCTGCTGAACGGCCATGCGATTGACCCACCTGTCTCCTTCAGTTCCTGGTTCGTGTTTCATAATGACGTGAATGAGGGCATGTTGACAGAACTGGCGGAAGCGGCGGCCCCGCTCGGCATCGAGTACTTCTGCCTGGATGCCGGCTGGTTTGAAGGCGGTTTTCCGCACGGTGTGGGAAACTGGACCGTTGACCACGCAAAATTCCCCCGAGGACTGAGGGCGGTGGCGGATAACGTGCATGAAAAGGGCATGAAGTTTGGGCTATGGTTCGAGCCGGAGCGTGTGAGCGAAGGCACGCGCTGGCACCGTGAACACGAAGACCTGCTCTTCGATGCGCGTGCCGGAGGCGAACGCCGCCTGCTCGACCTCGGCAAACCCGAGGCGCGTCAACTTATACTGGACATGGTCAGCGGCTATGTTTTGGAACTGGGTGTCGATTGGATACGTTACGACTTCAATGTGGCGCCCCTTGGCTTCTGGCAGGAGGCAGAAGTGGAGGACGCCCAGGGGCTGGTGCAACTGCGCTACATCAATGGTCTCTACGCCGTGCTCGACGAACTCATGCGCCGCCACCCGGGACTGCTAATCGAGCAATGTGCGAGTGGTGGACGGCGCATCGACCTTGAGACCATTCGCTATGGGCATACCTTCTGGAAGAGCGACAATACCCGCGACATGGCGCTTATGCGCTTCCACCAGACGGGTGGCAATACCTTTATGCCGGGCGGGCTGCTGAACACCAATTACTGTGAATTTGCCTCCGAGGGCGAGGTGCCAGCGCTATTTGCCGGGCCGCTTGGCTTTGGCCTTGACTTCCGCGCGCTCGACACAAAACAGCGAGATTTTCTCAAGAAGGTTATTTCCGGGTACAAGTCCGTCCGGCAATTCATCAATGAAGACTACCATCCACTATTTGAACAGACCCGTACACAACTGGACTGGACAGGCTGGTTCTTCATCGATTCCGCTGCCGACAGGGGATTTTGTGTGGTCTACCGGCCGGAATCTTCACCGGATGAAATGCAACGGCTTCACTTGCCTCTCGAAGGACGGTTCCAGACCAAGAACCTTCTCACCGGAGAGCAGCGTTCCTGGCCCGAAACCGGTTTGGAGCTCAAACTCGCCCCCGGCGCTGCCAGCGTGTGGCGTGTAGATTTGCCGTAGGAAGACCATTTCTCTTAGGGCGGACCTTTCTCCCCATCTTCTGTTTGCATCATCCGGCGCGGCTCAGGCATTATCCGGTCCTCTTCTCAGCGCCTTGTACGGGGTGCCCCCCAACGTCACGGAGCAGTACACCACCATGAACGAAAGCAGTACCCCTGTTTACGAAATCCGCAAAGTCATTGACCGGGTCGGCATCGGCGGCGCGTGGGACAGCCCGGCCCGGCGCCACGCGAATGAACTCGAAATCACGCATTTCATGACGGACCGTAGCGAACACCGCCCGGAAACCCGCCTGAAAATGCTGTATGACGACGACAAAATCTACGGCATGTTCCTGGTCAACGACCGGTATGTCCTCGCCACGCACACGCAGTACCAGAGCGACGTCTACATGGACTCCTGTGTCGAGGTCTTTCTCGAACCCAGGCCGGGCAAGGGCTATTTCACGCTCGAGATGAACTGCTGCGGCCATTTCCTCGCCTACTACATCGAGGACGCCACGCCCAAGGGCGACCGCTTCAAGAAGTATACGCAGATACCGTGGGACCTCGGCCACACGCTGCGTGTGTTCGGTTCGATGGGCGACCGCGTCGAACCCGAAATTGAGGCGCCGGTGACGTGGCACGTCGAGTTCTCCATGCCCTTCGCCTATTTCGAGAAGTACGTCGGGCCCCTGGGCAGTATCCCGGGACAGGTCTGGCGCGGCAACTTCCAGAAGTGCGCCTTCGGCTGCTCGCATCCGCACGGGGGCGCGTGGGCGCCTTTCGGACCGGAGAACAACTTTCACCAGCCGGACAAGTTCGGTACCATCGTGTTCGAATCGTAAACAGACCGCGGCGGCGGGAACAAGGGGAGGGCGGCATGACACACCGCGAACGCACCATGGCCGTGTTGAACTACCAGGACTACGACCGGCTGCCGGTGGTCCATTTCGGGTATTGGACGGACACGGTCGAGAAATGGGCGGCNNGCCGAGGGACACATCACGGAGGAGGAGGCGAAGACGTGGCACGACGGCAGCCCGTCCGACGAGTCCATCGCCGCGAAGCTGGGTTTCGACTTCAATTGGAGTTGCACACTGGCAGTGAACGCCCACCTGTCGCCGAGTTTCGAAGAGAAGACGGTCGAGGAATTGCCCGGGGGCGGCCGCAAGAAGCTCAACCCCGAGGGGGTCGTGGTGCTCGAAAAGCCCGGCGCCACTTCCATCCCCGCGGAAATCGACCATACGCTGAAGACCCGCGCCGACTGGGAGGAGCACTATCTGCCGCGGCTGCAGTGGGACGAGAAGCGGGTTACCGAGGCACTGGTGCCGGTGGGCGGCGGCAGAATGCTGCGCTGGGACGAAGGCGGCCGTGAGTTCCTTGTGCGCGACGAGCGCGATTTCCCCTACGGCCTGTTCTGCGGGAGCCTGTTCGGCTTCATCCGCAATATCATCGGTGTCGTCGGCGTCAGCTATCTTTTCGCGGAAGACCCCGGACTCTACGACGAAATCATCGACACCTACGGCGACCTCAGTCACCGGTGCGTGGAATATGTGCTCGAAAGCGGGGCAAAGTTTGACTATGCGCACTTCTGGGAAGACATCTGCTTCAAGAACGGCCCGCTCGTTATCCCCTCCGTATTCGCTGCCAAAGTCGGCCCCCACTACAAGCGCATCACGGACCTGTGCCGCGCCCACGGCATCGAATACGCGTCCGTCGATTGTGATGGCTGTGTCGATGCGCTGGTGCCCATCTGGCTCGAAAACGGCGTCAACATCATGTTCCCCATCGAGGTCGGCACCTGGCATGCCAGCATCGCGCCCTGGCGGGAACAGTACGGCAGGGAGTTGCGCGGCGTCGGCGGCATGAACAAGGTCGTGTTCACCCGCGACCGCGCGGCCGTGGACGCAGAAATCGAGCGGCTGAAGCCCCTGGTTGAACTGGGCGGGTACCTGCCGTGTCCCGACCACCGCATCGCGCCCGACGCCGCGTGGGACAACGTGCGCTACTACTGCGACCGCATGCGCGAGGTCTTCGGCTGAGCGTTTGCGGCGACTTCATTCCAGACTCACCGCCTGAACGCCTGGGGTCAAACGCGGGAGACAACGCGGTTGCGCCCCTCATGCTTGGCGGAATACATGGCCCTGTCCGCCTTCTTCAACAAGGCGGCGGCGTCGTTGGTGACAGGACTCAATTCGGTCACGCCGATGCTGATGGTCACGCGGACCGACTGGTAACCGGTTCGCTCGTCGGGCGCCGCGAGTTCGGCGTCCGCGACGGCCCGGCGGAGGCGTTCCGCCAAAGTAGCCGCGGAAGTGAGCGCCGTGTTCGGTGCGACAATGACAATCTCTTCTCCGCCGTAGCGCGCCACGATATCCCAGTTTCGTACTATGCTCACCATCAATCTGGCCAGATTGCGCAGGACGATGTCCCCCACCTCATGCCCAAAAGTGTCGTTGACGGCCTTGAAGTGGTCCACGTCCACCAGCATCACGGACAAGGGTAATGCGTAGCGGTGGGCCTTTCCGACCTCTTCCCTGATTTGGCGGTCCAAGTGTCTGCGGTTGAAGACGCCGGTCAATGGGTCTGTGACCGCTTCCTGCTCCAGGTTGGCCATCCTCCGGATATCCCTGGCCGTCTGGAGCGACAGGGAATTCACCAGGTACACGAAACATGCGCCGAAGAAGAAGATGGCCGGCACGATGAGACTGGGCCAAACATCCTGAACGCCCTTGGCAATGGCCGCATAACCGAGGTATCCAAGGATGAAGAGGATGATGAGGAGAGTCAAGACATACCACCGATTGCGAACGCCCCCCGCGGGCAATTCCCGCACCAATTGGTGGACGGGAACCAGCGCGGCAACCAGAAGCGCGGCGCCGGCCAGTGTCAATCCAATCGTCAGCACGTGCATCATGCTATGCCGTCTCTCCCCGTGAAGCGCACCACTGCACTGGGCGGCCCACCCGCCGGAAGTGAGCCGACGAGAAGATAAAGGTCTGGCGGCCGCCGGTCAAGCCAGGCGGCGCTCACAGTTACCGGAGCGGTGGTTTTGCCTCGCGTTCGGCGCGTTTCCAGTCGAGCTTGAGGCGCATGCCACCCCGGCTGGCCACAATGCGCTCTGCGGGGAAGTCGGCTTTTACGTAGCGGTTGCCGTAGCGGGGGTAGCCGTGCAGTTCGACGGCCCTGCCGTCACGGCGGAAGGAGCCTTCCCAGGCGAACTCAAGCAGGCCCTGCGAGGGGGATTCGAAAGCGACCTCCAACTCACCGAAGCGCAGTTCTGCGTTGGCGAGCCGGGAGGTGAAACGCGCGAATTCCCCGTCTTCCTCGCGCGAGCCCAGTTCGCAGAGATAGACGTTTTTACGGCCGGGCACGATGATTTCGCGGTTGCGGTCCTCGCCGGGTTCGTCCTGCCAGGTGTAGGGGTGCTGCGAGCGCAGCGCGAGATAGCTATCGCCGTGGCGCGCAAAAATCCAATTGTTCCATTCGATGACCTCGTCGAACTTGTCGCGCGGCAGCCAGGCATGCGTGAAACCCTTGCTGGATTCGACATAGAGCCCCGGGCGGTCCACGGCGTTGTAGATAACAATGACCACGTTTTCGTATTGCGCAGCGCGGGGCAGCCACCCGGAGCCGGCCCAGTAGTTGGGCGTTCTCTGGCGCCCCTCCGCCGGGTGGGTCGTGAAGCAGTGCGCATCGGGTCCGAGGGTGGCCTGCCAGATGTGCTGCTGGTCGCCGCCGTAACCGGCCCGGTAGTCCTGGGCGGTGCTGAGCATGTACCGGGGGGTGCGGTAGGTGTAGATGTTGACCTCTTCGCGCAAGTTGCGGGTGAGGTCGTGCTCGTAGAGTTCAATGGCGCCGGGCATGATGCCGGTGTTGCGCATTTCCTCGATGAGTGCGCGTTTCTCCGCGAAGGGCATGAAGAAATCATTTTCCCACCAGTTGAATTCGTCGAGCATGCGGATGAACAACTCGATGGTGAGCGGATGGCTGTACGCCTCAAGCGACAGCCAGACCATGCCGTCCTCAAGGCTGTCGAAGCCCAGGCCCCACTTCCCGGCTTCTTCGAGCTTGAGCCCCATGCGCTGCCTGTTCTCGACGCCCTGTGCGTTGGCGTCGTCAGCGATGGCGGCGATGACGGCGGGCATGAGGTAGCGGTCGCTCAGCGCCAGACAAGACGCGCTCATGCTGTCGCCCTGCAGCGCGTTGTAGCCGAACAACAGCCACTGCGTCACGCGCACGCTCTCTTTCTCCGCCCACTTCTTCTGGCCCTCGTAGGCGCGCCCGTGGGTGGACCCGAAAACGCCCCGGTAACTGTTGAGCGCCATGTCGAGCAACAGCGTGTCGCATACCATGGCGGCGCGGGTGCGTATCTCCGGGTCGTCGCACAGGTCGGCGAGACTCAACACGCCCGCGAGATGCTCGTCGTAGTAGACGTTGGAGAGCCATTCGCTGAAACCGGAGCGGAACCGCAAGTCAAGCCACCGCATGACGCGGGGCCGGTGCGCGGCCATCAGTTCGCGGCCGGTCATGCCCGAATTGCGAAAAGTCTCGCCGGGATACAACTGCCCCGCAAGGTAGCCGCCCGCGCTGAACAGGATGTGGTGGTTCTCCGACCAGGTGCACATGGAATCGACGCCGGGCTCGTCGGGCCAGTATTTAAACCCGAGTACGCTGTCGCGGGCGCGCGCGAGCACTTCCGCCGAAGGCGCCGGGCCGCTTAGTGGACGCCGGTGCGCGGGGGCGGCATCTCCATACCAATAGAGGAAGCGCAGGATGGCGTGCAGCCGGAAGTCGGCGCAATCCCGGCGCGCATCCATCGGGGCGAGCCCCTTGTCGATACCGTCTTCCCGAATCGGCTCGCCCGCAGCGAGACGCGCCAGTTCGTCGTAAGGACCTGCGCCGCTTTGGCTTGCCACATGCTGGATGTACTCGTTTCGCCGCACTTCGAAGGCCTGTTGCCACGCATCCGCGTCCGGAGCGGCATACCCCGCGGACGGCGCGGCAAGGGAAACGAGCAGAATGAGCGGCAGGCTGCTGTTTGCTGAAAGAAGACGCATGTTCTACGGGTGTCCTTTGCCCGGCGGCACGCGGGCCGGGGTGGCTTTGCTCTCAACTGGACCGGCCCAGCGGCGCGCCGGGTTTCAACCGCCCGGGCTCAGGTGACGTTGATCATGGCCTCGATCTTCGGCTTGCCGTATTCGGCGGCGCCCGCCTTCACCTGCAGATTGGGACGAATCTGCACATAGGCTTCTCCGTGGGTGTGCCCGCAAAGCACGGTGAGCCGCCGTTGCGGGTAGCGCGCGGCAGCCTCAATAAGCGCCTCGCCGGCCGCGGCACACGTGAAATGGGGCAGCCAGTCTTCGTTGCCGGGCTGTCCGCCGTGCCAGCAGGCCTCTTTGAAGGGCGGCACGTGCATGAGCACCAGCACGTGCTCATTGTGTGCGAGGGCTTCGGGGAGGACGTGGCGCAACTCCCGGGCGCTGCGGTCGCCCAGCTCGTTGAGCCGGAATGCCAGCGCCGCCTGGTTGAGCGGGGCGAGGTCCTCGATCATGGCGTAGTCGTTGAGTTGGACGGGCGACATCATGAACTCGCCGTGCCGCGCGTCGGCCCAGCCGCCGGAACCGACCAGCGCCGTGCGGGGGGTGAGCCGCACCACGCCCGCCTCGGGCAGCCAGAACAGGTTCTTCACCTCGTGCATGAGGTGGCGCATGCGGAACTCGACGTCGCTGAACGAGCCGTAGTAATAGTCGTGATTGCCGAGCACGAAGTAGATGGGAAAGGCGCTCTTGTCAGCGAGTGCGCGCAGAAAGACTTCCACATTCGTGGCCTGTCCGATATCGCCGCCGAGCAGCAGCGCGTCGGGCCGCGCCGCGCGCAGTTCGGCGAAAAACTGCTGAACGCGCTCAGGGGTAAGGTGGTCAAGGTGCGGGTCGGTGACCCAGGCGATGCGCTTTCCAGGCTGCGCGGCGTTCATGGGCGCGCCGCTTCCGTGGCCGCGTCCGCTGGCGGGGGCACGGCGTTGGCGCGCACGCTCATCGCAATCGCACAGGCAATCATCAGAATTCCGGCCACTTTCCAGAGATCAAACCCGTGACCCCAGACTACCACATCGTAGGTCGCGGCAAAGCCAATCTGGCT
>NPIG01000881.1_pt1 | contig 19124 bp, 21 predicted proteins | sample 8637441 | NCBI WGS metagenome assembly NPIG01 (sample SAMN07420675, study PRJNA396082) | bioreactor metagenome | isolation source: sample BR6 brine-fed electro-methanogenic bioreactor BR | place: Japan: Kochi | collected 2016-06-14 | reverse complement strand
TGGACCTGGTCTATCCCGCGCTTCTGGCCGCGGTGTTGATCGGGGCTGTGCGGGTGCTGGTCGCCCCGTTCTGGCTGCAATTCGGGCTGTGCGTGCTGGCGCTGGGCGGGATGACGGCCGATTACTTGGAAAATGCCCGCGTGGCGGCCATGCTGGGCGGCGGGCCGGTGCCCGATGCGTTGATCCTTGCGGCAAACCGGGCGACGCAGGTCAAGGCGGCGGCGACCTCGGCGGTGATGCTGGCGGTCTGTGCCGGGCTGGCCCTTGCGGCATGGAAGACATGGAGAAGGACATGAGCGAACCGTTTACCGTGGCGATCGACGGGCCGGCGGCCTCGGGCAAGGGGACCATTGCGCGGGCGGTGGCCGCGCGCTTTGGCTTCGCGCATCTGGATACCGGGCTGCTCTATCGCGCGGTGGGGGTGAAGATGCTGGACGGCACCGATCCGGTCGAGGCGGCGCAGGCGCTGAGCAAGGCCGATCTGGCGGACGAGGACCGGCTGCGCGGCGCCGAGGCGGCGCAGGCCGCCAGCAAGGTGGCCGTTCTGCCGGATGTGCGCGCGGCGCTGGTGGATTTTCAGCGCGCCTTTGCCCGCCGCGCCGGCGGCGCGGTTCTGGACGGGCGCGATATCGGCACGGTGATCTGCCCGCAGGCCGAGGTGAAACTGTTCGTCACCGCCAGCGCCGAGGTGCGGGCGCACCGGCGGTTCCTGGAGTTGAAGGCGAAAGGCGGCGACACCACCGAGGAGGCGGTGCTGGCCGATGTCATCGCCCGCGACGAACGCGACAGCGGACGCGCCACGGCGCCGCTGCGCGCGGCCGGGGACGCGGTGCGGCTCGACACCTCGCACCTGAGCATTGACGAGGCCGTGGCCGAGGCGGTGCGGGTGGTGGAGCAACGGTACAAGCGGAACTGAGGAGCAGGATTGATGAAACAGCGGACGATGGGCAAGGGCGGCGCGGAGATTTCGGCCATCGGGATCGGGGCGATGTCGTTCTCGAATTTCTACGGGCCGACCGACGAGGCGCAGAGCCACGCCATCCTGGATGCGGCGCTGGAGCTGGGCGTCAGCCATATCGACACCTCGAACATCTACGGAATGGGCAAGTCGGAACAGGCGATCGGCAGCTATCTCAAGGCGCGGCCCGGCGCGCGGGAGCGGTTTCATATCGCCACCAAGGCCGGGATCACGCGGGACGCCGACGGCAACCGCTGTTACGACAATTCGGCGGCGCATCTGGAGGCGGAGCTGGATCAATCGCTGGCGCGGATGGGGATCGATTGTGTCGATCTGATGTATATCCACCGCCGCCAGGCCGAGATGCCGATCGAGGAGGCGACCGAAAGCCTGGCCGCGCTGGTCAAGAAGGGTAAGGCGCGCGCCATCGGCTTTTCCGAGATCGCGCCGGCCAGCCTGCGGCGGGCGGCGGCGGTGCATCCCATCGCGGCGGTGCAGTCGGAATATTCGCTGTCGACCCGGGCGCCCGAGCTGGGGCTGGTGCAGGCCTGTGCCGAGCTGGGCACGGCGCTGGTGGCGTTTTCGCCGGTCGGGCGGTCGCTGCTGACCGACACCCCGCTGGCCAAGGAGGCGGTGGCGGAACTGCCGTTCCTGTCGGGCAACCCCCGGTTTATGGAGCCGAACCTGTCGGCCAACCTGGAGATCACCGACGGGTTCCGGGCGCTGGCGGCGGAGATGGGCGTGCCGGCGGCCGCGCTGGCGATTGCCTGGCTGCTGCACCAGGGCGATCACGTGATCCCGATCCCCGGCACCCGCTCGGTTGCGCATTTCCGCGAGCTGGTGGCGGGCTGTGATCTGGCGCTGACCGAGGCCGATATGGCGCGGATCGAAACCGTGCTGCCGGTGGGCTGGGCGCATGGCGACCGCTACAACGCGGACCAGTGGAACGGGCCGGAGCGGTTCTGCTGAAGCGGTCGTTGTGCTGAGGGGCGGCGCCCGGCCCGGCGGTCGCCCCGGCGCTATCATCCCCGTGAAAGCGGGGATCTCATTTCCCCGGCGCCTGCCCCGAGAGGCCGCCGCTTTCGCGGGGGTGACAGGCAGGGGAGTGCGCTGTCGGGCCGAAGGTCGCCCTGCAGGTCATGTTCGCTCTGACCCGGTCGCGCGGCACACCCCGCCCCGAGAGGCCCCCGCTTTCGCGGGGGTGACAGGTTTCTTGGCCTATACCCCGACCCGGTCGCGCAGCACCCGGCTGAGGGGCGGCGCCCGGCCTGGCGGTCGCCCCGGCGCTGTCATCCCCGCGAAAGCGGGGATCTCATTTCCCCGGCGCCTGTCCCGAGAGGCCGCCGCTTTCGCGGGGGTGACAGGTTTTTTAGCCTACACCCCGACCCGGTCGCGCAGAACCCGGCGCAGGATCTTGCCCGAGGCCGATTTCGGGATCTCGTCGACCCGTTCCATCACCCGCACCTGCTTGTAATGCGACAGCCGCCCGTCGAGGTAGCCCTGCAGATCCTCCAGCGTCGGGTCGGCGCCGGGGGCCGCGACCACGAAGGCCATCGGCAGCTCGCCCGCCTCGTCGTCGGGCACACCGATCACCGCCACGTCGGCGACCTCGGGGTGGGTCAGGATTTCGGCCTCCAGCTCGGCGGGGGCGACCTGGAACCCCTTGTACTTGATCAGTTCCTTCAGCCGGTCGGTGATATAGAGGTATCCGTCCTCGTCGAAATGGCCGATGTCGCCGGTGCGCAGCCAGCCGCCCTCGACGATGGTTTCGGCGGTGGCCTTGGGATTGTTGAGATAGCCCTTCATCACCTGCGGCCCGCGCACCCAGAGCTCACCATCCTCGCCCAGCGGCAGGTCCTGCCCGGTCAGCGGGTCGACGATGCGGCTTTCGGTGTTCGAGATCGCCACGCCCGAGGCGCCGGGTTTGCCCTTGCCCTGCGGCGAGACATGGCTGACCGGGCTCAACTCGGTCATGCCATAGCCCTGGGTCGCGTTGGTGCCCAGCCGTTTGCCCATCGCCTCGGCCACGTCGGCACCCAGCGGGGCGGCGGCGGAATTGACCTGTTCGATGAAGGACAGGTCGTAGTTTTCCACCAGCGGATGCTTGGCCAGCGCCAGCGCCACCGGCGGCACGATCCACAGCCGCGGCGTGCGGTACTTGCTGGTCAGGTCGAGAAACTGTTCCAGGTCGAAGCGCGGCATCGTCACCAGCCCGCCGCCGGCGGCGAGGTAGATGTTCATCAGAACCTCGAGCCCGTAGATGTGGAAGAACGGCAGAAAGGCCACCGTCAATTCGCCCTCGCGCACGTCCGCGGGAACCAGCGACTGGTCGATGTTCACCGACAGGTTGCGATGGGTCAGCATCACCCCCTTGGGCAGGCCGGTGGTGCCCGAGGAATAGGGCAGCGCCACCACGTGTTCGGCGGTGTCGACCGGCGCCTGCGCCTGAAGCGGTTCGCCCATCAGATCGGACAGCGGCACGGCCCCCTCGGCCGCGCCGATGACCACGATCTCCTGCACCTTGGTCCCCTTCACCGCCTCCCGCGCGGTGTCGAGGAAGGGGGCGACGGTGACCAGGATCTCGGCGCCGGCATCGTTGAGCTGATGGTTCACCTCATGCGCGGTATAGGTCGGGTTGATGGTGGTCACGGTGCCGCCGGCCCAGGCCGCGCCATGGAACACCACGCAGTATTCGGGGATGTTGGGCGCCATCAGCGCCAGCACCTTGCCCGCCAGGCCGCGCGCGGTCAGCCCGCCGGCCAGCGATTTGACGGCGCCGATGAACTGCGCCCCCGTCATCTCGCGCCCGCTGGGGCCGTCGATCAATACGGTCCGGTCCGGGTCGATCCCGGCAAAGACCCGTTCGGTGACGGATTTATCGGTGATTTCCACATCGGGAAACCGGCTCTTGATGATTGTCATGTGAAGTCCTCCCAGGGGAATTTCTACACGTAGGGGAGGCATTGCCAATCGGTTTTCGGCGCCATCCCGCCCAGGGCCGGGGCGGTGGGGGAGCAACCGGCGCGCAACGCGTCTTTCCCTTGCGCTTATGAACGCGACCCCTTATAGAGCGCCTGTCGATAAGGGCGAAAACGCCCGCAAGCGAAGAGAGCGAGCAGGGTCGGGGACAGAACCGGCCCTCTTTGTTTTGCGGGACGTCCTGACCAACGAAATCCCAAGACCGGCGGAGACAACCGGACGGCCAGCTAAAGCGTTAGTAAAGGAAACCAGAGACCACATGGCTCAGAACGCATCTATGGAGGAATTCGAAGCCCTCCTGAACGAAAGCTTCGAAATGGACACGCCCGAAGAGGGGTCTGTCGTCAAAGGCAAGGTTATCGCCATCGAGGCGGGCCAGGCCATCATCGATGTCGGCTACAAGATGGAAGGCCGCGTCGATCTGAAAGAATTCGCAAATCCCGGCGAAGCGCCCGAAATCGGCGTCGGCGACGAGGTGGAAGTCTACCTGCGCGCGGCTGAAAACGCCCGTGGCGAAGCCGTCATCTCGCGCGAGATGGCCCGCCGCGAGGAAGCTTGGGACCGCCTGGAAAAAGCCTATGCCGACGACCAGCGTGTCGAAGGCGCGATCTTTGGCCGCGTCAAGGGTGGCTTCACCGTCGATCTGGGCGGTGCCGTGGCCTTCCTGCCCGGTAGCCAGGTCGATGTCCGCCCGGTGCGCGACGCCGGCCCGCTGATGGGTCTGAAGCAGCCGTTCCAGATCCTGAAAATGGACCGCCGCCGCGGCAACATCGTTGTCTCGCGCCGTGCCATCCTGGAAGAAAGCCGCGCCGAACAGCGCGCCGAGGTCATCGCCAACCTGTCCGAAGGTCAGACCGTGGACGGTGTGGTCAAGAACATCACCGAATACGGGGCCTTCGTGGACCTGGGCGGTGTCGACGGCCTGCTGCACGTGACCGACATGGCCTGGCGCCGTGTCAACCACCCCTCCGAGATCCTGTCGATCGGCGAAACCGTCAAGGTTCAGGTCATCAAGATCAACAAGGACACCCACCGCATCTCCCTGGGCATGAAGCAGCTGCAGGAAGATCCGTGGGATCTGGTCGGCGCCAAGTACCCGCTGGGTTCGGTGCACAAGGGCCGCGTCACCAACATCACCGACTACGGCGCGTTCGTCGAGCTGGAGCCGGGTGTCGAGGGTCTGGTCCACGTGTCCGAAATGTCCTGGACCAAGAAGAACGTGCACCCCGGCAAGATCGTTTCGACCTCGCAAGAGGTTGACGTCATGGTCCTGGAAATCGACCAGGCCAAGCGTCGCGTGTCGCTGGGCCTGAAGCAGACCATGCGCAACCCGTGGGAAGTCTTTGCCGAGACCCATCCCGAGGGCACCGAGGTCGAGGGCGAGGTCAAGAACATCACCGAATTCGGTCTGTTCATCGGTCTCGACGGCGACATCGACGGCATGGTTCACCTCTCGGACCTGTCGTGGGACGAGCGTGGCGAAGACGCGATCCAGAACTACAAGAAGGGCGACATCGTCAAGGCCGTCGTCTCGGAAGTGGATGTGGAGAAAGAGCGTATCTCGCTGTCGATCAAGGCGCTGGGCGGCGACAAGTTCGCCGAGGCCGTGGGCGGCGTGAAGCGTGGCTCGATCATCACCGTGAACGTGACCGCGATCGAAGATGGCGGCATCGAGGTGGAATACGAGGGCATGAAGTCCTTCATCCGCCGCTCGGACCTCAGCCGCGACCGCGCCGAGCAGCGTCCGGACCGGTTCTCGGTCGGCGACAAGGTCGACGTGCGTGTCACCAACGTGGACAGCAAGTCGCGTCGCCTGGGTCTGTCGATCAAGGCCCGCGAGATCGCCGAAGAGAAGGAAGCCGTGGAACAGTATGGCAGCTCGGATTCGGGTGCCTCGCTGGGCGACATTCTCGGCGCCGCTCTGAAGGGCGACAACGACTGATCGGGGATCTATCCCTGAACGGACACAGGGCGGGCCCCGGACGACAAGTCCGGGGCCCGTTTTCCTTTTGTGGCGGTGAGCGCCGCGATTCGGCCCGCCGCCGCGCGGTCCCGGGCGCGGCCCCGCAACGCCGGACAGAGCCCGGGATTCCGGGGGCGGGGGGACGTAAAGTTACCGGCCCGCCCGATTTTCCGTGTTAAATCCTGTACTTCTGGTTCCCGTATGGAAATATTCTGCGTATAGTCCGGGGAAAGCGTCACAGAACGCCAGACCCTGAAACATCTGCGCCTCGGGAGGGCCATCCATGATCCGGTCGGAACTGATCCAGAAGATTGCCGATGAAAACCCGCACCTGTATCAGCGCGATGTGGAGCGCATCGTGAACACCGTCTTCGAAGAGGTGACCGAGGCGATGGCGCGCGGCGACCGGGTGGAACTGCGCGGCTTTGGCGCGTTTTCGGTGAAAAAGCGCGACGCGCGGATCGGTCGCAATCCCCGTACCGGGGAAACCGTGCATGTTGAGGAAAAATACGTGCCCTTCTTCAAGACGGGAAAGCTGCTGCGGGACCGGCTGAACGGGAACGCGGACTGAAACGGAAACGCTGACTGATGCGCTACATTCGCTACGCATTCCTGGCCGTGCTGGGAATTGTGCTGATCTCGGTTTCGATGGCGAATCGCGGGGCGGTTGACCTGCGGTTGCTGCCAGAGGATCTGGCCGGGCTGGTGGGATGGAATTTCGCGATGTCCCTGCCGCTGTTCGTGGTGGTGCTGGGCGGCATCGTGGCCGGGCTGGTGATCGGGTTCGTCTGGGAATGGATGCGCGCGTACAAGCACCGCCGCGACGCCGGGCGCAAGGACCGCGAGCTGCGCCGGCTGGAGCGCGAGGTCGCGCGGTTGAAGCGCGACAAGGCTGCGGCCGAAGACAAGGACGAGGTCCTGGCGCTGCTCGACGAGGCCGGCTGAGCGCGGGGCGTCGCGCGCATGTGATCCCGGATCCGGTTTGCAGTTTCCGAACCGCGCTGTATGACGGCTGACATGACACCTGATATCCGAGTGAAGATCTGTGGGCTGCGGCAGGCAGCCGATGTGCGGGCGGCGGCCGAGGCCGGGGCCGCCTATGTCGGGTTTGTATTCTTTGCCAAATCGCCCCGCAACCTGGGGCTGGACGAGGCCGCGCAGCTGGCGCTGAGCGTGCCCGAGGGCATCTGCAAGGTGGCGCTGACGGTGAATGCCGATGACGCGACGCTGGACCGGCTGACCGAGACCGTGCCGCTGGACATGTTGCAGCTGCATGGCGCCGAAAGCCCCGAACGGGTGAGCGCGATCCGCGCGCGCTATGGCCTGCCGGTGATGAAGGCGGTCGGCGTGGCCGAGGCGGCGGACCTGGCGCAGATCGATGTCTATTCGCAGGTGGCCGACCAGATCCTGGTCGATGCCAAGCCGCCCAAGGGGGCGGTGCTGCCCGGTGGCAACGGGCTGGCCTTCGACTGGCAGCTGCTGGCGGGGCGGAAATACTGGCAGCGGCCCTGGATGCTGGCCGGCGGGCTGACCCCCGAAAACGTCGCCGCCGCGATCCGCCTGACCGGCGCGCGGCAGGTCGATGTCTCATCCGGGGTCGAGAGCGCCCCGGGGGTCAAGGACGCAGCGAAGATCAAACGTTTCTTGGAAGCGACGAAGGCATGACGATCCGGTTCCGCGAAGGGCGCCGCGCCGACGTGCCGGCCGTTGTGGCCCTGATGGCCGACGACATACTGGGCAAGGGTCGGGAAACCGCCGGGATGGACCACTACCTGGCCGCCTTCGACGCGATGCAGCAGGAGGGCGGCAACCGCCTGATCGTCGGCGAGGATGCGGCCGGAGCAGTGGTCGCCACCTATCAGCTGACCTTCATTTCCGGGCTGTCGCTGTCCGCCACGCGCCGGGCCCAGATCGAAGGGGTGCGGGTGGCCGGGCACCTGCGCGGGCAGGGGGTCGGGGCGGTGATGTTTGCCGATGCCGAGGCGCGCGCACGCGCGGCAGGCTGCGGGTTGATCCAGCTGACCATGAACAAGAGCCGCACCGACAGCCACCGGTTTTACGAGCGGCTGGGGTTCATCCCCTCTCACATCGGGTTCAAGCGGTATCTCGACTGAGCGCGACCCGGCCGCGTCATCGGCGGCCGGGCCGGGTTTGTCATTCCACCGGCATAAAATCGAACCGCTGCGCGGCGAAGAAGAAGAACTCGCAAGGCTCATCCGATACGCAGGCGGTCGAATGTTCCATCCCCGCCGGCACATACCAGTAGGAGCCGGGGTCCATGACCGGCGGGTTGCTTTCGCCTTCGAACGGGTTGGTCATCCGGCCCTTCAGGACGATGCCGTGATAGGCGCCGGTATGGGTATGCACGCCGCTGTCGAAATTGGCGGGGAATTTGCCAAAGGTGCCGTGACCGCCTTCGGTCAGCGCCCCATAGGCATCGGCCATCCGGATCGCCGGGTTCAGGTTGAAATAGCTCAGGTCGCCGGAGCGGACCACGACCGGCTTGTCGGGATCGAATTCTCCGCCGGATGCGACACCGGCAAGGGTCAAGAAAATCGCGGTGAGAAGCGGGGTGCGGGGCATGGTGTTCTCCTGTCTGTTGTCCCGCTTTCAAGCTATCGGCGCCGCCCCGGCGAACCAGAACCGCATGACCGGATCAGCCAACCGATCGTCCGGAGTTGACGGAGCCGTGATTGTGACCCCGGCGGTTTTTATGCCAAATCCTCCGGTATGGACGATGTTCTCAGCGATATCCTGACCCGTCTGCGCCTGCGCGGCTGCGTCTATTTCGAGCGCGATTTCCATGCTCCCTGGGCGCTGAGCATGGCCGATACCGGCTTTGCCCAGTTCCACGTCGTCACCCGCGGCACCGGGATCGTCGAGGCGGCCGGCGGGCGTCGCGACGTGGCGGCGGGCGATATCCTGTTCTTTCCGCATGGGCAGGCGCATGTTCTGGCCGATGCGCCGGGCCGCAGCCCGGCCGACGGGCCGCAATTCATGGCGTCGCTGGCCACGGGCGCGCCGATGTTCGCGACCGGGCGGCAGGCGATGCGGATGATCTGCGGGCATTTCGCCTATCGCTGGGATGTGCCGCATCCGCTGGTGGCCGAGCTGCCGGAGATGATTCATCTGCGCAATTGCGACGACCCGTTCAGCCCGGCGACGGGGCCGGTTCTGACCCTGATCCTGCAGGAGCTGGACCGGCGGGAACCGGGTCATACGGTCCTGGTCGAACGGCTGGCCGAGGCGCTGCTGATCCAGATCCTGCGGGCGCATTTCGCCAACGGCTACCGCGAGGCCGGGTTCTTTGCCGGTCTGGCCGACCCGCGGCTGAGCCGGGCGATCGCGCTGGTGCACCGGGACTATTCCGCCGCGCTGAGCGTCGCGGACATGGCGGCCAGCGCGGCGATGTCGCGCTCGGCCTTTGCCGAGCGGTTCTCGGCGGTGATCCGGATGTCGCCGGCGGAGTATCTGACGCGGTGGCGCATGATCGTTGCCCGCGACATGCTGGACGGTACCGACGATCCGGTCGCGGCGATTGCCGACGCTGTCGGCTACGGCTCGGATATCGCCTTTACCCGGGCCTATCGGCGGCAGTTCGGAGAAACGCCCGCCGCCACCCGCCGGGCATGAGGCAAGCGGCTTTACCGCTTGGCCTATAGGCAGTAAACGCTATCTGGATTGACAGCGGGGAACAGCGATGACCGACCTTTTCAACTCTTTCATGTCCGGCCCCGACGAAAAGGGCCGCTTCGGCATTTTCGGCGGCCGCTTCGTCAGCGAAACGCTGATGCCGCTGATCCTGAGCCTGGAAGAGGAATACGAAAAGGCCAAGACCGACCCGACCTTCTGGGCCGAGATGGACGACCTGTGGAAGAATTACGTCGGCCGGCCCAGCCCGCTCTATCACGCCGAGCGGCTGAGCAGCCATTTGGGCGGTGCCAAGATCTACTTGAAGCGCGACGAGCTGAACCATACCGGCGCGCATAAGATCAACAACGTGCTGGGCCAGATCCTGCTGGCCCGCCGCATGGGCAAGACCCGCATCATCGCCGAGACCGGCGCCGGGCAGCATGGCGTGGCGACCGCCACGGTCTGCGCCAAGTTCGGGCTGAAATGCGTGGTTTATATGGGTGCCCATGACGTGCAGCGGCAGGCGCCCAACGTGTTCCGCATGCGCCTGTTGGGCGCCGAGGTGATTCCGGTGACGAGCGGTCGGGGCACGCTGAAGGACGCGATGAACGACGCGCTGCGCGACTGGGTGACCAATGTGCGCGACACCTTCTATTGCATCGGCACGGTGGCCGGCCCGCACCCCTATCCGGCGATGGTGCGCGATTTCCAGTCGGTGATCGGCAAGGAGGTGCGCTGGCAGCTGGCCGAGCAGGAGGGCGAAGGCCGCCTGCCCGACACCGTGATTGCCGCCATCGGCGGTGGCTCGAACGCGATGGGGCTGTTCTATCCCTTCCTCGACGACACCGACGTGCGCATCATCGGCGTCGAGGCCGGGGGCAAGGGCGTCGACCAGAAGATGCAGCATTGCGCCAGCCTCACCGGCGGGCGGCCCGGCGTGCTTCATGGCAACCGCACCTACCTGCTGCAGGACGATGACGGCCAGATCCTCGAAGGTTACTCGATCTCGGCGGGGCTGGATTACCCGGGCATCGGGCCCGAGCACTCCTGGCTGCACGAGGTGGGCCGCGCCGAATATGTCTCGATCACCGACAAGGAGGCGCTGGAGGCGTTCCAGCTGTCTTGTTCGACCGAGGGAATCATCCCGGCGCTGGAGCCCAGCCATGCGCTGGCCCATGTGAAGAAGATCGCGCCGGGGCTGCCGAAGGACCACATCATCGTGATGAACATGTGCGGGCGCGGCGACAAAGACATCTTCACCGTCGCCAAGCATCTGGGTTTCGACATGTCGGACACCGAGGGGCGCGAGGCCGACTGAGCCGCGCACCTTGGGACAGGATGGCAGGGGCCGCCTTTGGGCGGCCCCTTTGTTTTTAGGGCATAAACCAAAGTTTGCGGCCCTAAACCCCGTGGGGCTTCGGGCCGGAATAAACCTGTGCCGAATGGTTTTCTGCTCCTCGATGGGCCGAATGTCGGGGCAGGCGGACATGCACCGCCGCAACGGTTCATGACCATATGAGGAGACACGACATGACCAAGATCCTGATGACCACCAGCGCAATTCTGCTCGGGCTGACCGCAACCGCTTATGCCTCGGATTACGCCGGGCGCGTGGGGCGCGATTTCGACGACGCCGGCCAGGCTGCGACCGCCACCGGCGGGGCCGGAACGACCGGGTCGACCGGCACCTCTGTGGCCGGCGATGATACCGGCACGCATGAGAGCGGCGATGACAACGGCACGGCCAGCAGCGGGTCCGATGACAACGGCTCGGACGACGACGGCGGTTCGGACGATGGCGCGGGCCACGACAGCGGCGACGACGGCGCGGGCCACGACAGCGGCGATTCCGACAGCGATGGCGGTGACAGCGGCGACAGCGACGGTGGCGACAGCGACGGTGGTGACAGCGACGGTGGTGACGGCCAAGGTGGCGAAGGTCACGGCGGCGACGGCCACGGCGGCGACAGCGATGGCGGCGACGGCGACGATTGATCGCAGGCTGTGAAACGGATGGCCGGCCGTGGTATCAGGACACAGATGTCACGGTTGAGCCAGCCCACTGATCTGGGGCACGGTTCCGCCGTGCCCCGCAACGTGCAACGAGGATGGACATCGATATGCCGCAGCGACTGAACAGGCTCGTTCTGGCCCTGGCGGTCGTGCTGGCCGGGGCCGGCGCCGCGCGGGCGGATCAGGTCACCGATTCGATCACCCGGCAGCTGCGGCAGCAGGGCTATACCGAGGTCACGGTGACGCGCACTTTTCTCGGCCGCGACCGAATCGTGGCCACCAGCCCGACGCGCGAGCGCGAGATCATCGTCAACCCGCGTACCAACGAGATCCTTCGCGACTATACCGAGGTGCGGGACGGCGAAGGCGCCGCCGCACCGCGCCGCGGTTTGCTCGATCTCTTCAGCCAGACGCAAGGTGGGGTTGCTACGGGTAGCGGCGCCGAAGGCGATGATGGCGGAGATGACGGTGGCGACAGCGGCGACAGCGGCGACGGGGAGAGCGGCGATGGGGACGGAACCGGCGACAGCGGGGACGGCGACAGCGGAGATGGTGGCGACGGCGACAGCGGTGATGGTGGCGACGGCGGGGACGGCGATGGTGGCGATGGCGGGGATGACTGATCCGCGACCCGGCGGAGCGGGCGTATGAGGGCGGGTTGGCTGCTGGGGCTGTTGATGTCGGTGCAGGGGATCTGCGCCCTGTTCTTCGTATCCGACATCGTGTTGACGGTTCTGGAGGTCCGTTCAAGCCCGGTCAGCTGGCAAACGCGGGAGCTGCTGGAAATCGGGGCCGCGGTGGGGCTGATCCTGGGGGTGGTCCTGGGCTGGATCGCCTACCGCCGCAGCCAGCGCCGGGTGCGGGCCGCCGAGGAGAGCCTGCGGCTGGTGCAATCGGCGTTCAAGGACCACCTGGAAGAACGCTTTACCGCCTGGGGCCTGACCCCGGCCGAGCGCGATGTGGCGCTTTTTTCGATCAAGGGGATGAGCCTGGCCGAGATCGCCGAGCTGCGCAACACCTCGGACGGCACCGTCAAGGCGCAGAGCAACGCGATCTACCGCAAGGCCGGGGTCAGCGGGCGGCCGCAATTGCTGAGCCTGTTCATCGAGGACCTGATGGCCGGCGACTAGGCGGTGTGCTCGGTCAGCACCTGCAGCGGCACCACCTCCAGCGCCCGCGGATGCGTCGCCTCCAGATGCACGCGCGGCGCACAGCCCTCGTCATGGGCCTGCAGGAACCGCGCGGCGCACAGGCACCAGCGGTCGCCGGCCTTGAGGCCGGGAAAGCTGAACTCCGGCCGCGGCGTGCTCAGGTCGTTGCCGACATATTTCGAATAGGCCAGGAATTCCTCGGTCATCACCGCACAGACGGTATGGCTGCCGTGATCGGCGGCGCAGGTGTTGCAATGCCCGTCGCGGAAGAACCCGGTCAGCGGGTCGGACGAGCAGGGCGCCAGCGCCCCGCCCAGGACGTTGAGACTGTCTTCCGGTTCCATGCGGCGATCCTACAGGCTTTGGGCGATGCGGCGGAACATCTCCAGGTTGCTTTCATGCGCGCCCGCGTCGCGGAATCCCCGGTCGGCACCGGTCGCCACGATCATCACGCCGGCGGGCTGGTCGATATAGATATATTGCCCATAGACCCCGCGGGCAAAGAATTCGCCCGCATGGGCGCCGACCGGCACCCACCATTGGAAGCCATAGCCGGTCTTGCCCGGCGCGGTGGGCGCGCTGGCGGCGGTCGAGGCGGCGATCCAGTCCGCCGGCACCACCTGATTGTTGCCATAGGCGCCGTTCTGCAGGATCATCTGGCCGAAGCGCGCGAAATCGCGGGTGGTGAAGTTCAAACCGCCCAGGACAAAGGCCACATCGGCCCCATCGGTGATGTAATAGCCGTCCCGCTCCAGCCCCAGCGGAGCAAGGATCTTTTCGCCCAGCAGTTCGGGCACGCTGCGCCCGGTGGCGCCGCGGATCACCATGCCGATCACATGGGTGTCGATCGAGACATATTGCCAAGTCTCGCCCGGCGCGGCGAAGCGGTCGGTGAAACTGGCGGTGAAATCGTCCAGCGTACCGCCCAGCGCCACCACCCGGCCCATCCGGTTGATGTCGGAGTTGAAGTCGAAATAATCCTCGTCGAAGGTCACCCCCGAGGCCATGTTCAGCACGTTGCGGATGCTGGCGCCGTCATAGGCCGACCCCGTGAGCAGGGGGGCGTATTTCGTCACCGGATCGTCGATCGAGGCGATCGCGCCCTCCTCCAGCAGCACGCCCAGCAGCGCCGAGAGATAGCTTTTGGCCACCGACCAGGAGATGCGCCGGTCATCGGGGCCGGTGCCCATGTAGTAGTCCTCGAACCGGATCTCGCCGTCCTTCATCGCCAGAAGCGAGGTGACCGCGCGCGCGGTCAGCCAGGCATCGGCGCCCTCGGGCAGGGTGACCTCGGCGCCATGGGGCAGGGTGCTGACCGGCCCGGCGCCGCGCGGCAGCGGCGCGGTGCGGAAGGCCGCGTCCATATGCGAGAAGTTCTGCACGATCTTGCCCTCGTCGAACAGCGTGTTGACCGCCCAGAGGCGCAGGATCTCTTCGCGCTTCCACAGGCCGACCACCACCGCGGCCAGCACCAGGGCCAGAAGGATGCGGCCCAGCCATTTCCCGAATGTACGCATGTCTTTCCTCCGCTTTCGACTATCTGAGCCGAGCCGGGGCGATGCGGCAAGCGCGACGCGGCGGAAACTGCTCAGGCGGCGGCCCAGCGCACCCAGCGGCCGTGGAAATCGGCGCGGCCCAGCGCGACGGTCAGATCGCCGGGCCAGAGCCGCAGGGTGAATGCGGCGCCATCAGGGTTGTCGTCGGCCTCCAGCCCCAGCCAGGCCAGCGGGCGGGCTTCGGTCGCCTGCGCGCCTGCCGCCTCGATGAGGGCACGGCCGCGGGCCTGCGCCTCGGGCGGGAAATATTGCCAGGCGATGGTGTGATAGATCAGGTGCAGCCACTCCTCGGGCTGCGCGGCGAGCCGGCCCTCCAGCCAGTTGATGGCGTCGGCGCGGTCCACCGGCGCCTCCTGCACGGCGATGGCGGCGCGGGTCAGCGCCAGACGCTGCGGCTGGTCGGGCCAGAGATAGGCCGAGAGGCGCAGCGCGTCCTGCGCCTCATGCGGGTCGAGCGGGTTCAGATCGACACCGCGCCGTTCGGCGATTTCCAGCGGTTGCGCCCCGGGCAGCGGGCCGGACCACTCCGGGGTCAGGATCAGGGCGGGATCGGCGGACCCCAGCCGCCCGGCGCCGGTCTCAACCGCGAAGCGGTCGAACATCAGGTTCAGCCCGGCGCTGGCGCCCAGTTCGGAGACCATGAAGGGCAGGGGGTGGCGCGCGGCGATCCAATGCGCGGCAGGGATCAGCGCGGCCGCGCGGCGCACCTCGTTGGTTTGCGGCGCGCTTTGCATCCAGTCCCGGAAAAAATCCCGGTGCCGCTCGAACGCGGCGAGGGCGGCGGCAACCAGGTCCGCGTCCGGGACCGCGTTCGGCGGGTAGGCGGCGGCGAGGTCCGCATCGGCACCCGAAAGCACCAATGCGTGCAGCCCGCCCGCGATGCGCAGCGGCAGCGAGGCGCCGGAGGGGCCGAGGTCGGCGCCCGGCCAGGCGGCGCAGAGCCGGCCCAGGGCGCTGCCCTCGGGCCAGTTTTCGGCCAGCCCGGTCAGCAGCCGCGCCATGAAGGGGGACCCGAGCCGGGCGCAAGAAGCGGCCTGTTGACGCAGGGCCCCCGGCAGGGTCACCGGAACTTGTCCATGAGTTTTTGCATCGCGCTGCGGTCGTCCGCTGCTGGCGGTTCCGCCGCCGTCGGGGCTTTGGCCTTGGCCTCCGTCTTCGGGCCGGTCGAGGAGCGCGGCGGCGCGGTGCGCAGGGCAACCGCGTTCATGAATTTTCCGTTGTCGCCGGCAGCCAGTTGGTCGGCCCCGTCGGAGATGCCGCGCAGCACGTCGTCGAGCCAATCGTCGTCGGCCTTGGGGAAATCGTGCAGCACATAGGCTGCCACCAGCTCCTTTCGGCCCGGGTGGCCGATGCCGAGGCGCACCCGGCGATAGCTCTCGCCGATATGGCCGTGGATCGAGCGCAGACCGTTATGGCCGGCGTGCCCGCCGCCCTGTTTCACCCGCACCTTGCCCGGCGCGAGGTCCAATTCGTCGTGGAACACGGTCACGTCGGCCGGTTCCAGCTTGTAGAACCGCATCGCCTCGCCCACCGACTGGCCGGAGCGGTTCATGAAGGTTTCCGGCTTCAGAAGCAGCACCTTGTCGCCGCCCAGCCGCCCCTCGGCGATCTGGCCCTGGAATTTCGACTTCCACGGGCCGAAGCCGTGGTCCCCGGCGATGCGGTCCAGCGCCATGAAGCCGATGTTGTGCCGGTTGCGCGCGTATTTCGCGCCCGGATTGCCAAGGCCGACAAAGAGTTGCATCGCAGTCCTTTCCGGTGGAACGGGTCGGCCCCCTACATGCCCGGAAACCGGCGCGGAATCCAGAGCAGGGCAGAGGGGGCCGCCGGCCCCCTCGCGGCCTCGGGCCGCTCACCCCCAGGGATATTTCGGGCCAGAAAAAGGGGACGTTGCATCCCCGGTGCGGCGCGGCAGACGCGGCCGCGTGGGGCCAGGGCGGGGGATACGAAAACGGGGCCCCGAAGGACCCCGTTTCCCAAACGCGATGAACCGCATCTTATTCTTCGGCGGCGCCTTCGGCTTCGGCCTCTTCGCCGGCTTCGTCGTCTCCGGCCGAACGCAGGCCCGACGGCGCCGAGATGTTGGCGATCACGAAGTCGCGGTCGATGGTCGGCTTGGTGCCGGCCGGCAGCTCGATCGCGGAAATGGTGACCACGTCACCGACGTTCAGGCCGGTGAGGTCAACGGTCAGTTTCTCGGGGATCTCGCCGGCGGTCACCATCAGTTCCACCTCGGGGCGGACAACGGTCAGAACGCCACCCTTCTTGATGCCCGGTGCGGCTTCTTCGTTGATGAACTCGACCGGGATGAAGAGGTTGATCTTCGAGGTGCGGCGCAGGCGCATCAGGTCCAGGTGCGTCGGCAGGTCCTTGACCACGTCGCGCTGCACGTCGCGGCAGATCACGCGCACGTCCTCGTGGCCTTCGACCTTCAGGTTCCACAGGGTGGACTTGAAGCGGCCAGCCTTCAGCTTTTTCAGCAGTTCGTTGAACGGGATCTGGATCGGCAGCGGATCGTTGTCGCCACCAAACACAATGCCCGGAACCATACCGGCGCGGCGCGCCTGACGAGCGGCGCCCTTGCCTGTCCCCGTCCGTTCCTGGGCGACGAGATCAGGAATCTCACCAGCCATGATATTTCTCCAATGTTAGGGCGGGGCTCCTCCAAGGCTGTAGCCCCGCGTGAAGCCGCGCGTATAGACGAGATCACCCGCGATGGAAAGGGGGATTCTGGCGGTCTGGGCGGGGCGCCGCGTTGCGCGGTTAACGCCTGGCCCGGCGTGCCGTAACCGCCGCCCCGGTGCACGCGGGGTGCACGCGGGGTGCACGCCCGGCACCCCCTTGATCTCCTGCCCGCCGGGGCGGTTAAGGCCGCGGGCGTTGCGCCGGTCGCGGCCCCGCCGGATCAGGCCCAGCGGCCGCCGAAATCCTCGGGCACCAGAAGGTTGTGGCGGCCCAGTTCGGTGACCTTGCGCTCGCCGCAGAGCGCCATGGTCATGTCAAGTTCCTTGCGGATCACCTCCAGCGCGGTGGTCACGCCCTTTTGCCCCATGGCGCCCAGGCCATAGACGAAGGCGCGACCGATCATGGTGCCCTGCGCCCCCAGCGCCAGCGCTTTGAGCACGTCCTGGCCCGAGCGGATGCCGCTGTCGAGATGCACCTCGATGTCGCCGCCCACGGCGTCCATGATCTCGGGCAGCATGCGGATGGAACTCAGCGCGCCGTCGAGCTGGCGGCCGCCGTGGTTCGACACCACGATCGCATCCGCGCCCAGCTTGGCCGCCATCTTGGCGTCCTCGGCGTCGAGGATCCCCTTGAGGATCACCTTGCCGCCCCATTGTTCCATCAGCTTCTCGATCTTGGTCCAATCGAGCGTCGGATCGAACTGCTCGGCGGTCCAGGCGCCCAGGCTGGAGGCGTCGGAGATCCCCTGGACATGGCCGACGATATTGCCGAAATGGCGCCGCTTGGCGCCCAGCATCTCGATCCCCCAGGCCCATTTCGTGGCCAGGTTGGCGATGGTCTTCGGCGTCAGTTTCGGCGGCGCGGAAAGGCCGTTCTTGAGGTCCTTGTGGCGCTGGCCCAGAAGCTGCAGGTCCAGCGTGATCACCAGGGCCGAGCAGTTGGCATCCTTGGCGCGCTGGATCAGGCGGCTGGTATAGTCGGTGTCCCGCATGGTGTAGAGCTGGAACCAGAACGGTTTGGTGGTGGCCTCGGCCACGTCCTCGATCGAGTTGATCGACATCGTCGAGAGGGTGAAGGGCACGCCGAAGTCCTCGGCGGCGCGGGCCGCCTTGATCTCGCCATCGGCATGCTGCATGCCGGTCAGCCCGACCGGGGCCAGCGCCACCGGCATCGCCACGTCCTGGCCGATCATCCGGGCCGCGGTGGAGCGACCCGACATGTCGACCGCCACCCGTTGGCGCAGGCGGATCAGGTCGAAATCGGAAACGTTGTCGCGGAAGGTCTGCTCGGTCCAACTGCCGCTTTCGGCGTAATCGTAGAACATGCGCGGCACGCGGCGTTCATAGATACGTTTGAGATCCTCGATGTTGGTGATCACTGGCATGGCGGGCCGCTCCCTCCGGCAAAGTCCCTGGTCAGATTTGGTTACCAATGCGCGCAAGATTAGACAATGTCGCAAATGACGGGGCGGCCGGGCGATGTGACGGCGCGGCGCGGTTTGCGGCGGCGCGGCGGGCGGGTAAGACAAAGGGGAGGACAGCAAAGCGAGGCGCCCATGGCAATGTACTTCGAGGATTTCCCGGTGGGGTTCGTGCATGAAACCGGATCGCGGCAGATGCCGAAGGAGGAGATCCTGCGGTTCGCCCGTGACTGGGACCCGCAGCCGTTCCACCTGGACGAGGCGGCGGCCAGGGACACCATTTACGGTGGCCTGATCGCCAGCGGGTGGCACACGCTGACCGTCGCGTTCCGGCTGTGGTACGATAGCGGGCTTTGGGCCGAGGCGTCGATGGGGTCGCCGGGGATGGAGGATGTCCGCTGGCTCAGGCCGGTGCGCCCCGGGGACAGCCTGCGGGTGCGTGCCGAGGTGATCGAAAGCCACGCGTCGACATCGCGCCCCGACCGCGGCCGGATCACGGTGCGCAGCGAGGTATTCAACCAGAACGACGAGAAGGTCGCGGAATATACCGGCATCCATATGCTGAAGACGAAGGCGTGAGGGGGCCGCCCAATCTGATCGGGCGCGTCCAGCGCATGGCCCCATGAGAGCAAGCCGCGCAAGCGCCGGACCGTGGACTGGCGCTACAACGGTGGATCGGTGCGCTTTATCCCTGCCAAATCCGGACAACATCCGATCAAAGCGCCCACGTCGACAGAGCGCCAGACCGCGGGGACGGTCCGGCGCT
>NPIG01000879.1_pt1 | contig 19131 bp, 15 predicted proteins | sample 8637441 | NCBI WGS metagenome assembly NPIG01 (sample SAMN07420675, study PRJNA396082) | bioreactor metagenome | isolation source: sample BR6 brine-fed electro-methanogenic bioreactor BR | place: Japan: Kochi | collected 2016-06-14 | reverse complement strand
CGGATGAAGGCGATCACGTGTTCCGCCCCGGAACCGGTAACCTCGACCGGTTCATAGCTGCCGGCGCCGAACAGTTCGGGCTCGCGCCGCCGGAAATCGAGTGTCCGGCGAACAACCCCTTGCTTGATGCGGCCATCCCTCCAGGCCGCCAGCAGAGAAGCCAGCTCTGCGTTCTCACGCAGGCAGCTCCGGCGCGCGCCATAATCGACCGGCCGGCGGTTATCGGGATCGACCAGGCTGAAGTCCCAGAACTCCGTCCCCTGATAGACATCCGGCACGCCGGGACAGGTCAGCTTCAGGACCGTCTGAGCGAGGCCGTTAACCGCACCCGCCGCCGCGATCCGGCTCACGAACCCGCAGAGATCGTCCAGGAACGGGCGACTCTGGTGGTGATCCAGCACGCGCGCCACGAACTCCGTAACCGCCCGCTCGTAGTCCTCGTCCGGCGCGCTCCAGCTCGTCCAGGCCTTGGCTTCCCGGATCGCCTTGAGCATGTAGTCGCCGATCCGATCCCGGAACGCCTCGAGACCGTCGTAATCCGGCGCCTCCATCCCGAAAGGCCAGGCGCCGACGACGGTCTGGTAGAATAGGTACTCGTCGTTGGGCGAGGGAATGATGGTACCGTCCCAGGCAGTCTTCTTGCGGGCGTTCAGGCGCGCCCAGCGCTGAACCCGCCGGCCCCATTCACGCGGAATTTCGCTCAACACGTTGAGCCGCGCGCGGACATCCTCGCCGCGCTTGTGGTCGTGGGTCGCCGTCGCCAGCATCGCGAACGGCAGCTCCTTCGCACGCCGTTGGCTCGCCTTGTGGAAGGCCGCGGGCCGCAGGCCGAAATGGCCCGGCTCGCCGCCGACCTCGTTCAGCGAGATCAGCCGGAAGTAGCGATAGAAGGCCGTATCTTCCATGGACTTGGCCATCACCGGCCCCGTGTACTGCTGGAGCCGCGCGGTGGTATCCAGAACGTCCTGCCGGCGATAGGAGCGCCGTCCCGATTTCAGGATGTCGAGGGTCAGGACGTCGTGCAGGAAATCATAGATCGAGGTATCGGGCCCGCGCGCGGTCTTGCGCGCCTTGCCGACCGCCCACTCGATGTCGCGCCGGTCCTCGTCGCCGGCGCCCTTCGCGGTGACGTAGGTCCGGTAGACCGGAAAATACGAGATCAGGCGGATCAGCGCCTCGCGGCAGGCGATCAGCGAATGGTCGCGCGTGCGCCGGCTCTGCTTGGCCAAGTGATGCAGCGCATTGGCGACGACACTGACCTCGCTGCCCAGGGTCTCGCGCATGATCAGACGCTTGGCCTCGAGAACGATGGTCTCGAACCGTTCGACATCGCCGATGAAGCGGTCATAGGTGCGGGTGAGGGAGCGCTCGCCGCGAGGATCGACGAACAGCCCGTTCACCTGCGTCATGAAATCGTATCCCGTGGTTCCGTCCACGGGCCAGTCCCGGCGCAGGGCTTCGTGCGGCGCCAGGATCTTCTCGACGAGCGTCCAGAATGCCGGGATCTTCACGCCGTTTCCCTGGCGCGACGTCCGGCGCCTGGCGCCCCGTGACCTGATGGCCGCCGCTGCCATCGCCTGCAATCTCGTCAGATAGGCCTTGGGATCCCGCAGGCCGTCGATGTGGTCGAGGCGCAGGCCCTGGATCATGTTCCGCTCCACCATTTGGCGGATCAGGCCGTGGCAGGCCTCGAAAAGGTCCGGCCGCTCCATCCTGAGACCCGCGAGTTCGTTGATGTCGAAGAACCTGCGGTAGTTGATCTCATGCGAGGCTATCCGCCAGTAGGCGAGGCGATAGGCCTGCCGGTCGAGAAGCCGGTGAAGAGCATCGAAGCTCCGCACCTGGCCCGGCTCCCCGTTGAATTCGCGAAGCACGGCCTCGATCGCCTGCGTCACCGCAGGATCTTCGCCCGCCACACCCGCGAGATCGCGCTTCAGGGCCGCGTGCCGGTCGCGTAGCGCCGCCCGCCCCAGGCGCCGCGGACCGGCACGATGGGTGTCCAACACCGGGACCAGCCGGCGGGCCGCCTCGTCCGAATGTTGGATCGCTTTGGTCAGCAGCATCGGGTAGTCCCGCGGCGCGACCGGAAACTCGGACTCGTAATAGGCGACCGCGAACCGGCCATCGGCGGCATCGAACCTGAGTTGAAGCTCGCCGTTCTCGAGCACCATTCCGTAGTGATCTCCGAGAACCGGCAGGACGACCTTGCCGTCCAGATCGGGGTCGGCCCCCCGCCAGTCGATGTCGAAGAATCCGGCAAACGGCGAGCGCTTGCCCCATTCCAGGACGTCGACCCACCAGGAGTTGTCCGGGCCCACGCCCATGTGGTTGGGCACGAAATCGAGAACCAGCCCCATGCCGTGCGCGTGCAGTTCGCCGACGAAGGCCTCGAAATCGGCCATGTCGCCGATTTCCGGGTTGAGCCGGTTATGATCGACCATGTCATAGCCGTGGGTCGAGCCCGGCCGCGCCAGGAAAACCGGCGACGCATACACATGACTGACGCCGAGTTCCGCCAGATAGGGGACGATCCGCTTGGCGTCCTCGAAACGGAAATCGGCATTGAACTGCAATCGGTAGGTCGCCCGCGGAAACGCCGGAGGACCGATGGTTTCCGTCATCGCGCACCTCCGTCCTGACCGGACAGGAACCACGCGACCGACCACGAGGGCAGGGAGCCGCTTTCGATGGCGGTCGCCGCCTCGGCCGGTGTCGCAAAAATCAATCTTCCGCCGATTCCGTCCGTCGGCACCGGCGTTTCTCCGTCCGCAAGGTTCGCCAGCAAAATCAATCGCGAACCGTCGCCCATGCGCCAGTCGACCTGCAATCCGCCGGTTCCGAACCGGCGGGCCGCCGCGGCGTTGCCTTGCTGACCGACCAGCCGCGGGATCACTTCCTGGCGGCGGACGAGCAACAGGTTCCGGTAATGGTCCAGCCAAGCGGCATGCGATGAAACGCCGACCTGGTCCCAGTCGAGCCGGGAGCGGACGAAGGTGCTCTCCGCGGTCGGGTCCGGGATCCGTTCCCGCGCGTTCTCGTCGCGGAACTCGGGAAACTTCGCGAACTCGCGGCGGCGGCCTTCGCGGACCGCGACAGAAAGCTCGTCATCGAAGTCGCAGAAAAACAGGAACGGTTCGGCGGCCGCCCATTCCTCGCCCATGAACAGGAGCGGCGGGCTGGATGCCAGCAGCATCACCGCCGTCAGGGCCCGCAGCACGTCCGGTTCGGCCAGGGCCGAGATCCGTTCGCCGAAGGCGCGGTTGCCGACCTGATCATGGTTCTGGATGAACGAAAGGAAGGCGGTCGCCGGCAGGTGGGCGCTTGGCTCGCCCCGGCCGGCACCCTCGCGGGGAGAGAAGGATTCGCCCTGGAAGGCGAACCCCTCGGTCAGACAGCGGACCAGATGATCGAGGGGCCGCTCCGCGAAATCCGTGTAGTAGGCCGCGCTTTCGCCGGTCGCGAGAACGTGGAGGGCGTGGTGGATGTCGTCGTTCCATTGTGCGACGTAGTGCCGGGGATTGCCTTTTGTATCCCGCTCCAGCCGGTGCGCCGCGTTGTGTTCGTTCTCGAGAACCAGATGGACCAGGCGCCCGTCGCCGAAATGGCCGTGAACCGTTTCGGCCAGCTCTTCCAGGATATCCGGAGAACTCTCGTCGACGATGGCATGCACCGCGTCGAGCCGCAGCCCGTCGAAACGGAATTCCTCCAGCCAATACAGAGCGTTGTGGATGAAGAAGTCGCGGACCTCGCGGCGCGAGAAATCGATGGCCGCGCCCCACGGCGTTTCGAATCGGTCGGTGAAGAACTGCGGCGCATAGGCATGCAGGTAGTTCCCATCCGGTCCGAAGTGGTTATAGACCACGTCCAGGAACATCATCAGCCCACGGCCATGGGCCGTGTCGATCAGCCGTTTCAGATCCTCCGGCGTGCCGTAACTGGAATCCGGTGCGAAGGGCAGGACGCCGTCATATCCCCAGTTACGCTTTCCCGAGAAATCGGCGACCGGCATGAGTTCGATGGCAGTAACGCCCAGATCCACAAGATGATCGAGCCGTTCGCGCACGCCGTCGAAGGTTCCCTGCGGGGAAAAGGCTCCGACATGCAGCTCGTAGATGACCGCTTCGTGCCAGGGTCGGCCGGTCCACGCCGAATTCGTCCAGATGTAGGAATCGGGGTCGACGACCGCGCTGGGCCCGTGAACATCCTCGGGCTGGAAGCGGGAAGCCGGATCCGGCACCTCGATGCGTCCGTCGATGCGGTATCGATAGAGCGTTCCCGCCCGGGCCTCCCGTACCGTCGTCTCGAACCATCCATCGCGGGCCGGGTCCATCGCCACACACCGCGGGTCGGCTTCCTCGAGTACGACCTCGACCTCCCGCGCGGCGGGCGCCCAAAGTCGGAATCGCACACCCTCGTCCGTGACTTCCGCCCCGAAAGGCATGGCATGACCGGTCTTCATCCGCTTCTCCGGGATATGCCGCTCACGAAACCTCCACCTGCGCCGCCACGAGCAGGCACAGGGTGCGGGGAGCGACCGAAACTTCGTCTCCCATCGCAAGATTCGCCGAGCCGGTCCCGTTTACATCCTCGGCGGTGTCCAACAAGACCTGCCAGCTCGCTCCCTGCGGCGGCTCGGTGATGCGGAACGGCACTTCATCCTCGGACGCATTGATGAGAATGAGGAAGGAATCGTCGGGCTCCTGCTCCCCCTGCTCGGTGAGGTGGGTAAGCCCGGCTTCGCCGCTCAGCCGCGCCGCCAGAGTTCTCGCTTGGCCGTCATTCCAGTCCTCTTCGGACATTTCCTCGCCGTCGGGGCGAAGCCAGGCGACGTCCTTCACCTCGGTACCCGGAATGATCTGTCCGTGGAAGAACCGGTCGCGGTGAAACACGATGTGATCGCGCCTCAGCGCAATCAGCTTGCGGGTGAACGCCAGCAGAGCCTGTCCCTCGTCGTCGATGCCCTCCCAGTCGAGCCAGCTCAATTCGTTGTCCTGGCAATAGGCGTTGTTGTTGCCGCCCTGCGTGCGGCCGAATTCGTCGCCGGCAACCAGCATGGGAACCCCCTGCGAGAACAACAGGGTGGCAAGAAGGTTCCGCATCTGCCGCGTCCGCAGCTCGGTGACCTCGGGATCGTCGCTCGGCCCTTCGGCCCCGCAGTTCCAGCTCCAGTTGCTGTCCGAACCGTCGCGGTTGTTCTCCTTGTTCGCCTCGTTGTGCTTCCCGTTGTAGCTGACGAGGTCGCGTAGCGTGAAACCGTCATGGGCAGTGACGAAATTGACGCTGGCCCAGCTGCGCCGCCCGCGCCGGTTGAAGATGTCCGCCGAAGCCGAAAAGCGGGACGCAAACGGGGCGAGCTGCCCCTCGTCGCTTTTCCAGAACCTGCGGACGGTGTCGCGGTACTGGTCGTTCCACTCGGCCCAGCCAGGCGGGAAATTGCCCACCTGGTACCCGCCGTCTCCGGTATCCCAGGGTTCGGCGATGAGTTTGACCGTCGAGAGCACCGGGTCTTGGGCGACCGCGTCGAGAAAACTCGCATGCTCGTCGAATTCGCCGGCAACCCGCGCGAGCGTGGTCGCCAGATCGAAACGAAAGCCGTCGACGCCCATTTCCTCGACCCAGTAGCGCAGGCTGTCCATGACCATCCTCAGCACGTAGGGATGGCGCAGCTCGAGCGCATTTCCGGTCCCGGTGAAATCGTTGTAATGCCGCCTGTCGCCTTCCATCAGGTAGTAGTAGGACTTGTTGTCGATGCCGCGGAAGCTGAGGGTCGGCCCCAAATGGTTGCCTTCGGCGGTGTGGTTGTAGACCACGTCGAGGATGACCTCGATCTCGGCGTCGTGCATCTGCTGCACGAATATCTTGAAGGAATCGACCCCCTCGGGACCGAGGTAGGCCGGATTCGGCGCCAGAAATCCGATCGTGTTGTACCCCCAGTAGTTGCGCAGCCCGCGGTCGATCAAATGGCGGTCCTGGACGAAGGCATGGACTGGCAGAAGTTCGACCGCGGTAATCCCGAGGTCGCGCAGGTAGTCGACGACCGGCGCGGTGGAAAGGCCCGAGAACGTACCGCGCGCCACCTTGGGGACATCGGGGTGGAGCATGGTGAAGCCGCGGGCATGCATCTCGTAGATCACCGTCTCGTGCCAGGGCCGCTGCTCCGGCCGGCGCCCCCAGGTAAAGGCGGGGTCGTTCACCTGGCATTTCGGGATGAACGGGGCACTGTCGCGTGCGTCGAAGGACAGGTCCGCGGCCTTGTCACCAATGGTGTAGCCGAACAGGGCATCGTCCCACTGTATCTCGCCGACCAAGGCCTTCGCATAGGGGTCGATCAACAGTTTGTTGGCGTTGAACCGATGACCGACCTCGGGGTCGTAGGGGCCATGGACGCGGTAGCCGTAAAGCTGCCCGGGCCGCGCGTCGGGAAGATAGGCATGCCAGATCTCGTGCGTCAGCTCCGGCAAAGTGATCCGCGCGATTTCCTTTTTGCCGTCCTCGTCGAACAGGCACAGTTCGACCCTCTCCGCGTGGGCCGAAAACAGGGCGAAGTTCGTTCCCGAACCGTCCCATGTCGCTCCCAGCGGATAGGGTCTGCCGGGCCAAACGCGAAAATCCGATACGTTCATGAGTATTCCTTCTCGGACCAAACGATGATGTCCTCCCGATGCATCATATCGGTATTGAGGTCAGCATCCTGTCCCGTTGCCGCAAGCCCCAAACCACCCAAAATTGCATGCACCACGCGTAATGGATGTTTCCGGTGCCGAGGATTCGTGAAAAATCTGAAGCCGGTCAGGCCGCCATCGCGGCAGCGTCGAGCATACGGGCCAGCACCTGCGGCTCATGGGCACCGGATATGGCCATGCTTTCGGCGAACACGAAGGACGGCACGCTGTTGATCCCGCGCCTATGGGCTCGGGCGTTCTCCTCGTAGATCGAGGCCACGTCCTCGTCGCTCAGGAGGTAGGTCGACAGATCCGGTTCGGGCAGCCCTAGCTTCCCGCCGATCTCGATCAGGATGCCTGTTTCGCCGATGTTGCGGCCGTTGACGAAATAACTCCGAAACAGGGCCTCGACCGTCGCGTCCGCCTTTCCATACCGCTCCGCCAATCTCACCAGGCGATGGGAATTGACCGAGTTCGGCGTGTGGCGGATGCGGTCGAAGGCAAAATCGATCTCCACCGATTGCCCGGCGTCGCTGATCGCGCCGTAGACCCGGCGAACCCGCGCCTCGGTCCCGAACTTGCGGATCAGATAGGTGTTCCGCTCCATGCCTTCGCGCGGCATGTCGGGATTGAGCAGGAAGGGCCGCCAGCGGACATGGATATCCAGGTCCGGCCGCAACCGCGCAGCGGCCTCGAGCCGGCGCTTTCCGACATAGCACCAGGGGCAAACGGTGTCGAAAATGACATCGATGTCCAAACCGCACCTACTCCAGGTTTTCGCGGGCCCGCGCAATCAGCGCTGCCGGTTCGTCATCGGCTTCCAGCTCGGCCGCCCCGACCGTCACCGTCACGTCGATGGGGCGGAAGACGTCCGGCAGGGCGAAATCGGTATATCCCAGGATACCGGCAACCCGGCGCATCACCGCTTCCCCCGTGCTCAGAGGCGTGTCGGGCAGGGCAACGCAGAACTCGCCATCGGTCCCGTAATGGGTGACCACGTCCTCGAGCCGCACCAGGTTGTGGATCCATTGGCAAACCTGGCGGATCAGGGTATTGGCGGCATCCACGCCGAATTCGTTGCGGACGGCTTCGGCGGTATCGACGAAATTGAAGGAGAGCAGCGTCACGTGACGCTGCCATTCACGCGCCTCCGCCGTCAGCACATCGAGATAGGCCCGGAAGAAATCGAACGTATAGGCTCCGGTCTTCTTGTCGATGGTGCTGTCGGCTCGGGTCAGTTGGACGGCATCGCGGATCTTCCAGCGCAGCCGCTGGCGGTTGCCCCATGTAGCCAGAACGAAGTTCAGCGACATCGCCGCCTTGGCCGGCCGCAACAGCCGGCTGGCGCCGTGTTGCATGGCCGTCGCCGCGTCGAGATCGATGCCGTCGGCTCGCAGGATCACAATCGGCAGATTGAACAGGCGCGGGTTGTTGCGCAACTCCTCGCAGAACTCGAGCACGTCCTGGACATCGTCAGGATCATTGAGGCCGACGACGGCGGAATCGAAACGCCCGTCGTTCAGGATGTCCCGTGCATAGACAGGGGATTCGCAGTGGCCGAGAATCGCGCGGTCGCCCATGGCCGTTTCGATTGCCGCCGCCTGTTCCGGTTTGCAGGAGATGGCGAGAACCGAGAACGGCCCCGCTTCGATGGCCAGATTCGGCTTCAGCGGAATATCGACACCAAAATCGCGGGCCAGGGCCGTCCGTCGGCGCAATTCGGCCAGCTGGGTGGACAGTCGCATGATCGGATGAAGCCGCAGGCACAACTCGTCCTGACGCAAGTCTCCGGAATAGACGTCGTCGAAACCGACGGCCAACGCCCGCTCGTAGATCTCGGGGTAGGGGTTCTCCTTCCAGGCCACGATCGGGATCGACATGGTCTCTCGATCGTTCCGCAGGCGCTCACCGATGGCAAACCCGTCGGAGCCATCCTCTGCGTCCATGTCGACAATGATCATGTCCGGCAGTTCGGTGCGTGCTTCCTCCATCAACTGCTCGACGTCAGGGCAGACCATCGCGTTGCAGTTGTTCTCGCACAGCAGTTCGGAGAATTGATCGGTCCGCGGTGTCGCGGGGCCGGCGATCAGGATATTGGCCAGACGGGTCATGTTCTCACCGGGTCATTGTCTCGCGCTAACTCCAATGATTATAGGGCTTAAGCACGTGAAATCAGCAGCGAAGTGTCAACGCCGCAAGAAATACTTGCACGGAGGGAAACCACAAACGGCCAAAACGACCGTGGTGCCGAGGTCTAAGCTTGTCCGCTGCTGGCTCTTTCGACCAGCCGAAATTGCTTGGGATCGCCCAGGACCGACAAGGCCAGGGTAATGGTCTTGGTCTCCTGGTCCATTTTTCGCAACCGGACATGGTCGGGGATGTCCGGACGTTGGATCAGCTTTTCCACCACCCACTTCGACGGGCGGGGCCCCGACTTGATAAACAGATCACCGAGATTGACCGTCGTTTTGCCCATCTAGTTTTTGCCTCTCAGCGCATCCGCCTCCAATCGCGGATTTCAGGCCTCTTCGATACCACGAACCGTGGCAGAACATCCAAGGAATATTTTCACTCGTCACTCAGAACCCGGTTGGCAGGCCTCCCTGGCGTGGAAAGCCAAGCCTCGCCGTCGAACCAGCCTCACCAATCTATGGACGGAAAGTTTATTAAAAATATAATTGACGAAAGCGCGGGGTGGTTCATGAGCTTGGCGATCCGTCCGCGCAGCAATAATCGGGGAGGGCGCCTCTTATGGCAGGTCAAGCTGCGGTCACCATCCACAGAAACTTCAAAAGGGTCGAACCGGACCTCATCCACCGGCTTTCCGGATTTCCGACCGGGTACTTCGCCGATATCCAGGGACGGCGCGGCGGGCTGGACACAGGCATCAAGCCCATGTTCCGCGCGGCACCGGTGATCGGGACGGCCGTGACGGTGAAGACGGTTCCCGACGACAATCTCGCCCCGTATTTGGCGCTCGGCATTCTGCAGCCCGGAGACGTCCTTCTCATCGCCACCGGCGACTGGACCGGATCGGCGGTGATCGGCGACCTCATCGTCGGCTATTTCAGGAACGCCGGCGTCGTCGCGGTGGTCACCGACGGCGCGGTACGCGACGTGGAAGGGCTGGAGAAGGTCGGCGTGCCCGTCTATGCCCGCGGCCTCACCGCCAGTTCGCCGCAGAAGAACGGCCCCGGCGAGATCGGCGGCGAAATCTCCATCGGCGGGGTTCTCGTCAGATCGGGCGATCTGGTGGTCGCCGACCGCGACGGTGTGGTCATCCTGCCGCAGGATCGGCTCTCCGACGCCGTCGCCTCGGTGCAGGACGTCAAGGCCAAGGAAGCGGCGATTGAAAAGGACATTGCGGCGGGAACCGTGCAGCCCGAATGGATCAAGGATTTCCTGGCCGGAGACGGGGTCGCCTGGCGCGACTGAGCCCCCTTTGCCGCACGTGACCGAAGCAAATGAATCGGGAGGACACAAACCATGGCTAAAAGAATCGCCATCGTCGGCGCGGGAGCGATCGGCGGCTATGTCGGCGGCCTGCTCACCCGTGGCGGGTTTGATGTAACACTCATCGATCCCTGGCCGGAGCACGTCGAGACCATCCGCCGGGACGGGTTGAAACTCCACGGCACGACGCCAGAGGAGGAGATCACCGTTCCCGTCGAGATTCTGCACATCACCGATGTCCAGCGCTTGTCCAAGGAGCGTCCCGTCGATATCGCGCTGATCTCGGTCAAGTCCTACGACACCGAATGGGCGAGCATGATGATCCGCCCCTACCTGGCGCCGGACGGCTACTGCGTCTCCATGCAGAACTGCATCAACGAGGAACGCATGGCCGGCGTCGTCGGCTGGGGCCGCACGGTCGGCTGCGTTGTCGCACGCATCTCGTCCGACTGCTACGAGGCCGGCCATGTCCTGCGCACGGTGCCCGTCCACGGCCCCGGCAGCAAGACGATCTACGTCGGCGAGGTTCACGGCCGGGTCACCTCGCGCGTCGAGGAGTTGGCGACGATCCTGGAGACCGTCGACGGCTGCACCGTCACCCAAAACCTGTGGGGCGAGCGTTGGTCGAAGCTCTGTCTCAACGCCATGCGCAACGGCGTCTCGGCGGTAACCGGCTACGGCGGCAACGCCCGCGACAGTGATCCGGCCGCAAGGCGCTACTGCATCCAGCTCGCCGGCGAAGCGGCCCGCACCGGCCGTGCACTCGGCTATTCCTTCGACAAGGTCGCCGCCCACGACGCCGGGTTGCTGATCCGCGCTGCCGAGGGGGATGCGGCAGCGCTCGAAGCCATCGAAGACGAGATCAAGGCCGAAGTGGCGGCCGGAATGCGCAGCGATGCCCAACGGCCGTCGATGGCCCAGGACATCATGAAGGGCCGGCGCACCGAGATCGACTTCATCAACGGTTTCGTCGCTGAACAGGCGGAGAGTATCGGGCTCACGGCTCCGGCCAACGCGGCCCTCGCCGAGGCCGTCAGAAAGGTCGAGCGCGGCGAGATCGAGGCCTGCCCGGAGAGCCTGCCCCTGATTTCGTGATGCGGCAGCTTCACACGCCGAAGGCCCAGCTTAGCGAATTCTTCCCACCGGAGCCGTCGCCCGGTTTCTAGCGACAGGAACAATGTCCTCCGCCGTGTCCACCATGACCACCGTGGCCGCCATGCCCTCCACCATGGCCGCCGGTGTCGGTCCCGCCGGTGTCGCTTCCGCCGGTATCGTTTCCGCTGGTTTCCGCGGCAGCCTGAGTGGTCGAGTCGCCGAGCGAGGGACCACCGCGACCGTCATCACTGCGGGTATCCGGAGAAAAACCGGTGTAAGACGAAAGCCTGGCTGCGGGCCAGATTTTCTCCAGCTTGGTCAGGAAGGCACGGCACTCACCGTTCTCGATGGCCTCCAGAAGGCCTTTCGGAGACAACTCGTCACACTCGTTTGCCGTAAGGGTTTGCTGCTGCTGACTGGCGCACCCCATCATCAACACACCGACACCCATCGAAACCATGAGTATTCTCATGAGGGCCGGAACCGATGAATTTCTGAATAACCTCAGGATTCCGCCCATGCTTCGACCTCCAGAACGAAACCGCATGAACGGATCATAGAAATAATATTTTTTATTAACAATTCACTCCATAAAACAAATAAGTAGTATACAAGTACTAAAGTGTTAATTCTGTTTATTGCAATAATTATGTAATTATTTTTTAACTCAATTTATTCCGTCATTTCGTCGCAACTCTTTAATGAGAAAATGGGTTGAAATGGCCCATTGCGATCTCGATTCGAAAGGCGGATCCCCACGGCCGTCACGGCGGCGCATTTGCGAGGCATCGGATGGATGCACGGAAAGAGCGAGTGTTCGAGGCCTGCCCGGAGAGCCTGCCGAGCCTGTCCTGAGTGGACGGCATTTGAGCCGCGCAGAAAGAGAGCAGGGGGGCCCGGTCCGCATCGGCTTTCCCGGTTTCTTTGCCGACATTAACGAAAATTCACGAGGCGGCCAGCGTCCGGCAATCCGATGCGATCTATATTCACTCGCATCGGCCCGCGAGATGCGGACTGAGCAACTGAAAAACCTCGTGAAGGATTTTCGAAATGAAGACCACCAGAATTCTCCCCGCCGCCCTTGCCGCCACCATGATCGTGGCCGGCGGCGCCTCCCACGCCCTCGCCGAGAGCGACCTCAGCGATCACACCCTTCCACCCTACTTTACGCATCCGCAGATGCAGCAGTCGGCCGCCAATAAGGAAGCCATGCCCTCGGCCCAGACTTCAAAGGCCGCTCTGAGCTCGAGCATGGCCGAGCAGAAGGCCAAACAAACGGTCGGCGCAGGCAAGGTCATCGCCACCGACACTTACGGCAGCGGCAAGGACATGTACTGGTTCGACATCCAGAACGGTGATTCCATCAAGCGGGTGTACGTCAACGGTGAAACCGGCAAGGTCGCAGTCATCGACGCAACGATTTTCGGTGTCGACCAAAAAACCGAGCACGACGGGCATCGCGGCTGATCCACGAAACCCTCTATCCTACCGGCCTGCCGATCCCCCCGTCGGCGGGCCGGAAACGGGTTGAATGCGAAACGGAGACACCTCGGATTGAGGTGTCTCCGTCCTGCCGTAACGATCCGCATGGGAGTGCGGACAGGGAGCCTTCCTTAGGGGTTGTACGAACTCTGGGCGAACCCGAACATGATGGCGATGATGATCCCGGCGAAAACGTAGCCGGCGATCCAGTCCCACGGCCGATAGCTGGGCAACCCCTTGCCCGCGCCGGGCTCGAGGACGTCCTCGGTCGGGGCTTCCGTGAGGCCGGTCGACATTTCGGTTCTGTCTTCCATGATTTTCTCCTTCGAACCCGTCAACTGCCGGAACCGATGACCTGGGGAAGCCACATCGCGATCTCCGGGTAGAACAGCACCAGGAACATGCCGATGATCTGAAGACCGATGAACGGCATGACGCCAATGAAGATCTCCTGCAGCGTCACGTCCTCGGGAGCCACGCTCTTCAGCCAGAACGCGGCCGGCCCGAACGGCGGTGACAGGAAGTAGATCTGCATGTTCATCACGAACAGCACCCCGAACCACACCGGATCGAATCCCAGCTCGACCACCACCGGGGCGAAGATCGGCACCGTGATGAACACGATGGCGATCCATTCCATGAAGGTGCCGAGCAGCATGAGGATGAGCATCATGACGACGATGATCCCCAGCGGCGGCAGGTCGAGGCCGGTCAGCAGCGTCTTCATGAAGCCGGTGCCGCCGATCACGTTGTAGATGCCGACCAGGCTGACGGCACCCAGAATGAGCCAGATGATGCGGCCCATGGTGTACATGGTCCGCTCGATCGCATCGAGGATCATCGTCCAGCTGAGATGCCGCCGCACGGCGGCCGTGATGACGGCCCCGAAGACGCCGACGCCGGCGGCTTCGGTCACCGAAGCGATGCCGCCGTAGATGCTGCCCATGACCCAGGCGATGAGGAACACCGGCAGGATCAGGCCCTTCATCAGCTTCAGCTTCTCGATGCCCGACAGTGCCTGCAGTTCCTTGGGCGGCAACGGCGCCAGATGGGGCTGCAGGTTGCACCGCACGAGGATGTAGGCGATGAACATGGTCGCATAAAGGATGCCGGGCGTGACGCCGGCCAGGAACAGGTCGGTGATCGAGATGCCGGCCGAGAAGCCGTACACGATCATCACGATGCTCGGCGGAATCAGCGTGGCCAGAATCCCCGAGGCGCAGATCGTCCCCATGGTCAGCTTGCGGTCGTAGCCGAGGCGCAGCATCTGCGGCAGGGCGATCAAACCGAGCATCACGATCTCGCCGCCGATCACCCCGGTCATCGCCGCCATGACGACGGACACCAGAGTGGTCTGGACGGCGACGCCGCCGCGGATGTTGCCGGAGATGATGGCCATGGCGTTGAACAGGTCCTCGGCCACCCCCGAACGCTCCAGGATGCTCGACATCAGGACGAACAGGGGAACCGCGACCAGCGGATAGTTGCTGAGAACGTGCAGGACGTTCGACGCCACCAGGAACAGCCCGGGCTCGCCGAACTTGAACAGGGTGATGCCGATGGAAACGACCAGCGTCGAGATGCCGAGCGGCATGCCGGTCAGCATCAGCGCCAGCAGCGCGACCACCATGACGACGGTAATGGTACCTACATCCATGGTGTCACCTCCACTGGCCGTATTCGCGGAGATGCCGGATCAGGTTGACCAGCAACTGCAGCGCATAGATCAGGCAGCCGATGACCAGGACCGATTTCGCAACCATCGGTTCCGGCGAGTTGAACGCGGTGCCCGACAATTCGCCCATGGTCAGCGCGTCGCGCATCAGCGGCCAGCTTGCATAGGCGAGGATCAGGATGACGACCAGGCCGACCGTGTTCGAGAAGAGGTCCATGAACCATTGGACCCGTGGCGGCATGATCACATAGAGGATGGTGATGGCGATGTGGCCTTTCTGCTGGGTGACATAGCCCACAGACAGGATCCATGCGATGGCGCACATCAGCAGCACCAGTTCGAACACCCACATGTTCGAGATGTGGAGGAAGTACCGCGTCACCACCTCGTAGACGGTGATGACGGCGAGGATGAAGTAGAACTGGCCGATCGCGCGGCCGGTGAAGGTCGTGAACCGGTCGATCGCCTTGAGTAAGGGTTCCATGGCCGAAATCGAGCTCCCCTAAGCCTTTTCCCGAAACGCCGGCGGGGATGAGGCGCCACACCCCATCCCCGCCTATGCGTTATCCGTTCGCGAGCACTCGGGTGCCCTAGAGGAGCGACATGCGCTTCATGAAGGCGACATGGGCGTCATACACCTTCTTGGCGAACTCGCTCTTCTTCGAGAAGTCCAGCCAGGCTCCTTCCGCGATCCGGCGGAACTTGGTGCGTTCTTCCAGGCTCCAGTCGACGACCTCGACCTTCTCGCCCTTGCCCGACTTGTCGAGGGCGACCAGTTCGCGGTCCTTGAGGTCGGTGAAGTGGCGCTTGGTCATGTACATCCACTGCCACCACACTTCGAGCGCGCCCTGAAGTTCCGGCCCCATCTTGTCCCAGACCTTCTGATTGACGACGAAGGAGTGGACGGCCTGCGAGTGAATGCCCGGCCAGATGGGGTAGGGGGCGATCTTGTTCACGCCGTTGACGCGGTTGTTGTAGTAGGAGCTCATGTCGGCACCGTCGATCACGCCCTTCTCGATGGCCGTGAAGATTTCGGTGGTGCCCATGGCCACCGTGGTCGCGCCGGCACGCCGGAAGACCTCGGAAACCAGCCCTTCGGGCGCCCGCAGCTTCTTGCCCTTCATGTCGTCGACGCCGCGGATTGGAACCTTCGCGACGAAGGCTTCACGGTTGTACGGGCCCGCGCCGACCACGTGCACCTTGCCCTTGCCGAACACCTGGTCGTAGCCTTCCTGAGCGAGTTGGACGCCGGGGCCGACGAAGTAGAACATCTGCTCCTGGTCGGGGCTGTCGTAACCCGCCACCAGATTGCCGAGCAGCGCGAAGCCCGGCTCCAACCCCGTGTGGTATTCCATCGACGTGATGTGGCCGTCGAGGATTCCGGCGGCGATCGCCGGCACGGTCTCCTTGCGCGGGACCACCTGCTCGTCGGCGAACCATTCGATGTTCAGCTGGCCGCCGGTCATCTTCACCAGGGCGTCGGTCCACGGCCCTTTCTGGAGCGCGAAGGTCTCGTCGCCGGAGCGGTCGCTGGTCTGGAGTTTGAGAGTGAAGTTCTCGGCCATCGCCGTCGAGGCGAGGGCGGTAGCAGCAAGGATAGCGGTAACCAAGCCCAAACGATGCTTCATGATGTAACACCTCCATGTTTGAGTGGGGATATGTTGTTTTTTTTATTGACCCCCGATTGTTTCCTTGGGACCGGGTCGGAAGCGACAGTCCGAAGGTACCCGTTTTTTGGTTTGGGTCGTTCTCCTGGAAATGCTAACAGCCTCCAGGATCAATTATCAACAATAGTGTTGACGAAAATACACCGTCGTCCTGAAAGATAACGACTCCACCCCAATGGATGGTTTTAAAGTGTTCTCTTTCGACGGCGAGTTGTCAGCCTCCTTTTCTTCCAGTCGAACCATCAAATATTGTGCAGCCTGCAAACACGCAGCAGTTCAATCAATTCGTCGGCTGCCCGCTCGCGGTGGGCGCGATAGAGGCGTCGGGCTTTCACCGCGTCACCCGCAGCGATGGCGGCGATCTGGTCGCGGTGGTCCGCAGTCGATTTGATCGGCTTCTCGCGGAGGCGGAGGGTCAGCATGCGCACCCGATGGGCCTGATTCTGGTAGGTCATGGCGATCGCCGCCAGGCGGCGGTTTCCGCAGCGGTTGACCAGTTCCGAATGGTAGCGATTGTCGGCGTCGGCCCAGGCATCGAGCTCATCGCGCGCGAGCGCGCCCTCCATATCGGCGACGGCCGCCCACAGGGGGACGAGTTCCTCCTCCGCCGGCTGGCGCGCGGCCAGCAGGGCCGCCGCTTCGCCTTCGACGCAGACCAGGATCTGATAGATTTCCCGCATGTCCTCGGGGGAGAGGGGAAGGACCCGCATGCCGCGGCGCGGGATGACCTCGACCAGACCTTCTTCCTGGAGGCGGATGACCGCCTCGCGAACCGGGGTGCGGCTCATGCCCAGGCGTTTGGCGAGTTCCGGTTCCAGGGCCTGAAAGCCCGGCGGCAGTCGGTTCTCGAGGATTTCCTGTTTCAGGTGCAGATAGGCCGTTTCGGTCAACGAGGGACGCGCGCCGAGCGGTTCGCTCTCGTTCGCGCCGTCATCGGCCGTCTCAGGTTCGTGCGGAGTGAAAGCCACTGTGAATCCCCTCGCACCGTACCCGGCGATCCGCCGAAACGGATTGACAACACCGCCGGACTTCCTGAATGTATACATAGCAGAATGCATTGACCGATGCAAACCCAGAGACACCACATCCACAGGACCCCCGACCGGCGGGCCGGCACCTCCGCCAGAAGGATCTGGCGAAGGGGACAGGGCATGTGCTTCGCTCCGGGGCAGGAAAGGCAGGACAATGAGCAGTGCCAATGACTCCTTCCGGATAGCGGTATTTCCCGGCGACGGGATCGGCCTGGAAATCATGGACGTTTGCCTCGCGGTCCTCGAAGCGGTGCAAAGCCGGGTCGGAGGATTCACGCTCGAGGCGGAACGCCTGCCCGCCGGGGCGGTGCTCTATCGCGAAACCGGCGCCGACATCACCGACGAGGCGATGCGCAAGGCGGGGGAGGCCGATGCCATCCTGCTCGGCGCGATCGGCCTGCCGGACGTCCGCTTTCCCGACGGCACCGAGATCGCACCTCATCTGAAAATGCGCACCGAGTTCGGCCTCTATGCCGGCGTGCGTCCGGTCAAGGCCTATCCGAACGTACCGTTGCCCCTGGCCGATCCAAGGGCGCGGGAGATCGATCTCATCGTGCTGCGTGAATCCACCGAGGGCCTGTTCGCCGAGCGGGAGAAGGGGCAGGTCATCGCCGACCGCGAGGCCCGCGACGCCCTGGTGATCACGCGCGACACCACCGAACGCCTGGTCGATTTCGCCTTCCGGCTGGCCGAAAAGCGCAAACAGCGGGGCGGCAAGGGCCGGGTGACCTGCGTCGACAAGGCCAACGTGCTCCGGTCGATGGCCTTTTTCCGCAAGATTTTCGACGAGCGGGCGAAGGGCTTTCCGGGCATCGAGGCAACGCACAGCTATGTGGACGCCATGGCCCTGACCATGGTGCGCCAGCCCTGGACCTGCGACGTGCTAGTGATGGAGAACATGTTCGCCGACATCCTCTCCGATCTCGGTGGCGGTCTGGTCGGCGGCATGGGAATGGCCCCCTGCGCCGAGATCGGCGAGGCCCATGGCCTGTTCCAGCCGGCCCACGGCACCGCCCCCGACATTGCCGGAACCGATACCGCCAATCCGACCGCGATGATCGTCTCCGCGGCGATGATGCTCGATTGGCTGGGCGAGCGCCACGGACATGCGCCGTGTTCCGCGGCGGCCGTCCTGCTGCACGAAGCCGTCGAGCGTGGCTTTGCCGAGGGCGCCTTACGGCCCCGCGAATACGGCGGCCCCGACGGCACCAGGGATTACGGCCGCAACCTGATCGAATTGCTGAACGGCTGACGGGCTCTCACCCGCCGGCGGCGGGCCCAGGCGCCGGGCTCGGGCACAAGAGTCTTGAAACGACATAACATATTGGGATATAAAGATATTTCCTGACTACAGGCCCCCAGAAACTGTGACCGCACGAGCCTCGGAGCATGCTCCGTTGGAGGTAAGCCGAATGGAGTAGGCGACACCTCCGGAAATTGCTCTAATCTCGTCGTAAAACGGGGGGTTACGTCCATGGAATCCACCAGATCCGGTTTCTTTCTGTCCGGCCTGGCGCTTTGCTTTGCCTTCGGAATCCTCTCCGGCGCCAAGACGGCTACCGCCGCCGATCCCTGCGACCCGGTGACTCTTCAGGCGGCAATGAGCGCCTGCGGTTTCGATATCGGCTGCATCACCCAGGCGACCAACGATTTCAACGCCCAATGCCTCGGCGGCGGGACGCCGCCACCCGAACCGCAACCGGCTCCCCAGGAAGCCGGGCCGGTCGATCCTCTCCAGCAGCAGATCGACGCCTGCGGCACCGACCTGAACTGCCTGAACCAGCTCATGCAGGACGCCATGGGCGGCGCCCAGGGCACCATGCCGCCGTCCCCGGGTGGTGGAACGCCGCCTCCACCCCCGCCGGGCGGATCGGGCATGGGCGGCAATCCCTTCGCCCAGTGCGGCAACGATCCCGCCTGCATCCAGCAGGCGGTGCAGGACATGCAGCAGGGCGGCGGCGGCCAGGGCGGAGGGCAGGGCGGTGGCGGCCCCACCGGTGACCTGCCGGGCCAGTGGTCGGCCGACGACAACAGCGATCTCGATTTCGACACCACCCAGCGCATGC
>NPIG01000742.1_pt2 | contig 19158 bp, 18 predicted proteins | sample 8637441 | NCBI WGS metagenome assembly NPIG01 (sample SAMN07420675, study PRJNA396082) | bioreactor metagenome | isolation source: sample BR6 brine-fed electro-methanogenic bioreactor BR | place: Japan: Kochi | collected 2016-06-14 | reverse complement strand
CGAGCGCTCGGCCGAGGCGTCGACCGTGGTCAGGCTCTGACGCAGCGCGCCGACGATGGAAGTAACGCCGCTCACGCCCTTGTCGGCCGCGGATTCGAGGTTCTGCACGCTCTTGTCCAGGGTTTCGGCAACCGCGAGAACACCGGTGCTGGCCTTGTCCGATACGACGGCAAGGTCGAGGGAGCGACGCCGCAAGGCCTCGCCGACCGCGCTGACCCGCAGCCGGCTCTGATCGGCCAGGCGGCCGAGTTCCTCAGCGCGGGCCTTCAATGCCTCGCCGACCTCGCCAATGCTGTTCAAGGTATCGTTCGCCGCCTCGCCGAGATCGCCCTGGCGTTGACGCAGGCCGGCCCCGACCCGTTCGACCTCGGCCAGAACCTTCTCGGCGGTACCGCCGAGATCNNGGTGCGGGTCGCCGCCGTGTCGGAGGCCTCGACCAGTTCGCGGACCTGCTGGCGGAACGCATCGCCCGTCGCGCGGACGTTGAGTGTCACCCGCTCGGAGGTGGCGATCAGGTCGCGGGCCTGATCCTTCAGGCCGTCGCCGATCGTCTTCGCCCGCTCGCTGACGTAATCCGAGGTCTCGGTCAGGGCCTTGGATTGCCTGGACAGCGTTTCCTCGATCTCCGAGGTCTGGTCCGCGACGCGAACGGCGACGCCCTCCAGGTCCTCGGCCTGGCGCCGCAGGGTCTCGCCCATCTGATCCGTCGCCGCCGTCGCCTTTTCGGTGCGTTCGGACATATCGCGGGCATGGGTACCCAGGGTATCGGCACCGTCGCGCAACCGGTCGCCGGCGCTTTCCGTCGCCTTGAGCAGCTCTTTCAACCGCTCCTGGAGAGCCTGCGACGCCTGCTCGGCGCGGGTCGCGGCAGCTGCCGCGGCGTCGGTCATCTCGGTGGCACTGGCATGGAAGAGCCGCGCCGAGGCGTTGGCGTGCTGCGCGCTTTCCTCCGACGCCTCGCCGATTTCGCGGGCCCGGCGGCGCAGCGACTCGCTCAGCCCGTCGGCCTGGGCCGAGGCCCGTTCCGAAGCCGTTGCCAAGTCGTGCGACTGCCTGAACAGCGTCTCGCCGACCTCTCGCGCCCGGTCGGCCGCTTTCTCCGAAACGCTCTGCAGATCCTCGGTGTGGCGGCGCAGCACCTCGGCGACGGCCTGCGCCCGAAGGTCGGCATCCTCCGAGACCTGGGCCAGTTCCGCCGTCCGCTTGCGGATCATGTCGTTGGCCGCATCGGCCCGCGCCGCCGCCTCTTGCGACGCCCGGGTCAGGTCGGCCGCCTGGCGGCGCAACGATTCGGTGATCTCGGCAACCCGCCGTTCGGATCGGTCGGAAGGATAGGCCAGACGCTGCAGGTGCCAGCGCAGGGTCTCCGTCTCGCGGCGGAGTTCGCGCCCGCGCTCGTAGAAGGCGATCACCATCCACAGCAGGGCGACCGGCGTCACGACGCCGGCAGCCAGCCCGCCCAGTTCGTGGGGCAGCAGGGCCAGCAGGTCGGAGAACGGAAGCTGTTCGTTGNNCGGCGGCGAAGACCAGCCAGGCGACGCTCAGAACCGCCCCGGCCACGACGTGGAGGCGGTAACGCAGATAGAACGGCGGCGTCCATTCGTCGGGCGCATCGACGAACTCCGGCGGGAGCGCGGCGTCGTCCCGGGTTGCCGGAGCGGCGAATGCCTGTTCGTAGACGTCCTCGGACGGCGGTGCCGGCGATTCGGCGACCGGTTCCTTCGAGGCCCCCTTCGGTCTGCTTTTTTCAGAGCGTCGTTCAGCCACGGGAATCCCCCAACTCTCCGTATCCGTGTACCGGCTGAAAGGTGTAGCGGGAAGTCTACACCATCCATATCTTGGTCGTAAATCGAGTTCGACAACAAGATATCGCGCCTACCACGAAAGTGCGACCCCTAACCCCTGGAGGCTAGGAGATTCCTGTGGATGGTTTCGAAGGGGGTAATCCGAATTTGCAGACAACGGCAAATCAGTACAGGTGCTGACCGCCGGTAATCCAGATTTCGCTGCCGGTCACATAGGCCGAATCATCCGAGCACAGATAGAAGATGGTTCGCGCAACATCCTCGGGTGTTCCCATCCGGTTCAGCGAGATGCGCGGCACCAGCACCTCGTATTCCGGCTGGATCATGTCGGTCTCGATCTCGCCGGGCGCCACCGCGTTGACCCGCACGTCCAGTTCGGCGAACTCGTGCGCCATCTGGCGGGTCAAGGCCGACAGCGCCGCCTTGGAGATGGAATAGGCCGATCCCGCGAAGGGATGCACGTAGTGGCCGGCGATCGAGGTGACGTTGACGATCGCCCCCTTGCCCTTGCGCAGGGCCGCCGCGAACCCGCGCGACAGTTTAAGCGCCGCGAAGAAGTTGATCTCCAACACCTCGCGCCAGGCGTCGATGTCGCCGTTGAGGCAACCCAGGCGTTCCTTGAACGGCGTCTTTGGCGACATGCCGGCGTTGTTGACCAGGGCGTGCAGCGGCCCGCCTTCCAGCATCTCGTTGGCCGCCTCGATGAAGTGGGCGACGCTCTCGGCATTGCCCAGATCGGTCGGGATATGCCCGGTCCATTGCGGATCGCGCTTGCAGGCCTCCGGCACGTCCTCGCGCGAACAGGTCAGGATCCGCCAGCCGCGCTCACGGAAACACATGGCGACGGCATGGCCGATTCCCCGGCTCGCACCCGTCACGATGACCGTTTTCGTCTCCTCGCTCATGGCGAGAACGATAACAGGTTCCCCGTCGCCTGTCATAGCCGCCGTGAGAATGAGTCTGACCTATACCGTCCCCGCGGACTGGCGCCGGGGTAGGACGGCTCTCTCGCCGGCTGAGCCGGCCTCAAACACAACGGGGCTTCCCATGCCTCGCATGCAAAAAAGGGGTAGCAAACTACCCCTTATGATTAGGGAGGCCGTTTTCGAATCCGGTTTCAACGGGTTGCAGCGAAAAACTGAATCCGTTTCTCCATTACTTCCGCATATCTAGTAATAAAAAGTGGTAGATCGGCAATAATTAAGATAAGCACTCCTAATTTCGAATCTATTTTCAAATGATTGCAAGGAAAACCAGAATCAAATTCTCAATATTATATAAATACAAAAATAAAAAAAGGTGGTGGCATACTAATCATTGGGGTTAGAGAAACGAAATTCGAATCCGAATTCAAAAGACTCGCGGCCGGAGTTGAATCGATTTCTCGTCCCGGCCCACCGGAGGCGGCTGCCGGGCAAAGCCCGCCGTTTTGAATCTCTTTTCAGGACAGTCGGCGACGGAATTGATTCAGCTTCTCAATTTCCTGCCCCTCGCGGATCGGTTGGAGGATTCGTGAGGTTTCCTCATCCGCAATGCCCCGGCAAAGTCTCCCGGCTGTCCGGTCTAACCGGAGAGGCTACCGCTTCCCCCACGGCGGCGAAGCACCTATCTTCGACCCATGTGCACCAACTACCAGGCCATCACCCGCCAGAAGGAGCTGGAGGCGCGGTTCAACCTCACCGCCCTGCCGCCGCTGCCGGTCGAGGACGACGTGCGGCCAACCGACCGGGCCCTGGTCGTCGCCGGCGCCCGCCAGCCCGTCATCCTCTCCTGGGGCATCCCGGCGCCGTGGGACGGCAAGCCGCTGATCAACGCCCGCGCCGAGACGCTCACCGAGAAGCCGACGTTCAGACCGCTGCTGGAAAGCCGCTGCCTGGTCCCCGCCGCCGCCTATTTCGAATGGCGCCGCGACGGCAGCGCCCGCCTCAAGAACCGCATCGCGCCTGCCGACGGCCAACCCTTCGCCTTCGCCGGGCTGAGGACCGAGACCCACTTCACCATCGTCACCTGCGCCCCGGCCCCCGGCATCGCCCATATCCACCCCCGCATGCCGGTGATCCTCGACGCGGACGCCGAAGCCGCCTGGATCGACCCGGCCCTCCCCTTCGCCGACGTTCGCGAGTTCCTGGTCCCCTTCGCGGCACCGTTGGCCGCCGACGAGGAGCAGCCGCGTAACTCGCAGCCGGACCTCTTCGGCTGATCGTGGCGAGGACTGGCACCGGATCAATCCGGGGGCGGGTCACCTCGACAGAGGTTCAGTGAGGCCTTCCGGTTCGGCCTGGAGCCAATCGATCTGCGCCTCGCGCACGTGACAGCGCAAGTCCCAGGTTCGAAATCAGATACATCGAAATATTCAATTTATAGGCCCAATAAAATTCATTTTTTCAAATTAGTCAGCGGTCGTATAGTTGATTCGGATTCAGGCCCATCTACCTGACCTACCGGAACAAAACCGCAGGCATGATGGGTTCCTGCCCTTTCCAAGGAATTCTCCGATGCTTGCCGTCGTAGCTACTGCGGTTGGCTGTTGTTCGGTTCTCCTGGTCGAAGCATCGATCGTGTACTACCGGCATCCCCGCTCGCCCGCGTGGCTGCGCAGCCGACCCAACCTGCAAACATCGATTTCGACGTTGTTCGGATGCGGCCTCATGGCCTCGATTGCGATGTTCGTGCGTTTTGTTCTCGACAGCGGATACAGCGACCTGCGTTTCGGTGAACTTGCTCTGATCGTCGGCCTGATCGCTGCTTTCCTTGGGCTGTTTCGATTGCTCCGGAATATCGGGAAAGCCCTCGTTGTTGCAGACAAGGATTCGGCTTCAGCCGTAGCTTTCGGCGACTTTTCCAGATACGAGCCATTGTCGCGCAGCCTCCCGCCTTCCAACGACAGAAAAGCGGCGTAGGCGTGCGCCCGGGATGAATACGGGAGTATGAAAGATGTCAATTACAGAGGGTTTGGCCCTTATTGCGATAGGAGTCCTTCTCCTGCGCGCCATCGTCCTGGTGCGGGACATGCCCGGTGTTTCGAAACGCCTCAACAAGTTCCTGACCGGGCAAATCATGGCCCTGACCTTTACCGCCCTGTTCGGAACGGGGCTCATCATGACATTGAACGCCGTATTCACGATACCCCTCACCTGGGTGGACCCAGCGTCCTGGATCGGTGTCATCGGACTGAGCGTGGCGGCCTGGGTCGGCTTGAATCGGACGATGGGTCGGAAGCGGGTGGCCGAGGCCGATGCCACCGTACTGACCATGCCGGAAGCAGCTCCCAAACCTCGCCCGGTGCGTGGGCGTTCTCCGAGAAAGCGGGCAGCGTGACCTGAACACAATAACACTCCGATCTGACTGGCTTGTCGCTGTCGGCACCTGAAGGTCGGGTGCGCGAGTTTTTCGCAACACGAACATTGCGGATCAGACCATGACCAACCCCTCTCTTCCCTCTGAACAACCCGCACCCGAATCCTGTGGGACTTGGGGCGACACAGACAATTTGATTCTCGGTTTCTGGCTACTGCTTGCCGGGATGGCGGGTGCCGCTCTGATCACGGCGCGCGCATGGAAGGAGGCTGTGATCGCCGTAATCGGCCCAATCCTGATCGCCGCGCCATGGGCATTCGGCTTTGAGGCCGACCGGTCTTCCCTGTGGAACAGTTTGATCTGTGGGGCCCTGGTGGTCGTTTTTGCGGCGTTCCGGCTCTCCGACATATTCGACGAAGGCCACCAGGGCCACGATCACGGTGTGCCCGCGACGTAAGGAAGAAGTCCCGGGAGGTCCGGTCCGCTTAGGTCAACTGACGGCGGCCCGGCATTGGAAGGGAAATATCAGATGAGCAAGCGAACCATACTTGCGTTGATCGAAGATCCGGAAATGCATGAAAGCGCGGTGGAAACCGCTTTCCTGATCGCACGAGACTTCGGCTTCCACCTCGACGTCCTCCATATCAAGAGCGACCCAAACACGTGCACCGCCTTTATACGCACGGGCATCAACGAGGACTTGATCGACGCCATCACGAAAGCGAACGAGAGGCACATCGCCGAGCGCTTGCAGGGGGCCCGTAACCTGTTCGATCGTCACTGCAAATCGTTCGGTGTTTCTGAACTCAATGGCGATATCCCGCCGCCCGATGGAGCTTCCGCGACCTGGATTGCACAGACGGGGATCCATGAAACGTTGATCCCACACCTGGGTCGCCTTGCGGACTTCATTGTGGTTCCGCAACCGACCGATCGAACGATGATCGACCTCAGATTTTTCGTATTCTACACGGCCCTGCGTGAGACCGGCCGGCCGGTGCTCGTCGCGCCGCCAGCGGTGCCGTCCGCGATCGGCCATTGCGTCGCCATCGCCTGGAACGGGAGTGCCGAAGCGGCACACGCCATCGCCGGGGCTCTGTCCTTTATCGAAGCGGCCGAACGGGTGGTCATCCTAACCTCGGAAAGCGAGCGGACGAAAGCCAAGGTTGCCCCCGAACTCGCGCGATACCTCGCGTATCACGGAGTCGCCGCGGAAGCGCAGGTTTTCGAGAAGTCGCGGCACCCCTCCGTCGGCGAGGCGATCTTCGATCATTGCCGGAACATTAAGGCGGACCTGTTGGTAATGGGAGCCTACACCCACAGCCGCACACGCGAATTGCTGTTTGGCGGCGTAACCCAGTACGCTCTCGATCACGCCGACATTCCGGTCCTCATGGCTCATTGAGCACAAACGGTTTCCAACTCGATGGGGAGATTGCATGGATGCCTACGATCACGACCAAGGAATCACAAACCAGGCATCGCGCCTATCAGATCTGGGAAGCCGAAGGACGCCCATATGGAAAGGATTTCGAGCACTGGCTGAGAGCGGAAGCAGAATTGTCGCACGCCGGCAATACGAGGGTTGCCAGGACGGCTAAACCCAAAGTCAAGCATAGCGCGACAAAAGCAACCACCAGCTTATAGGCCGCAACGTCACCTGAGTCAGCCGCCCGCCTCCACCGCCTGACGGGACCCGGTCGCGGGTGCCGCGGGATCGGCTGCCGCGCGGGTTCCGGCGAATGTCTGAACGGCAAGGCGGGCACCTTTGCCGTCCCAGGCGAGGCCGAAGCCATAGTGGGTCAATCCCCGGCGCAGGATGTTCCGGCGATGCTCCGGACTGTTCATCCACCCCTTATGCAGGAATTCAACGGCCTCCCGGTCGGGCGGTGCCGTGTATCCGTCCCACCGTGCGATGTTCTCGGCGATTACGCGGTAGGGCGGACCGCCGACGGCCGCGTACCGGTCGACGACCGTGTCGCCGTCCGGTGAGACGTGCGCGTGGTAGCGTCGCTGCAGCATGTCCTCTGCGTGGACTTGAGCCGCCTCGCTCAGCGCCGTGCCCGGCACGAGTTGCCGCAGCCCGGCCTCCCGGCGCGCGGTGTTGACCAGTTCAAGACTGTAGGCCCGAAGCGCGGCAAGCGTATCGTCTGCCACGCCGGGATCCGTTTCCCCTCCCCGGGCCGGAACGGTGGCCGCGAGCGCCGCGAGCGCCAGGAGAAAGAACCTGTTCCTCGCCCGGGGAATCGCCGACATCTATGAGTCCTTGAGCGACAACACCATGACCCGGGCCGGCGGCAAATTGCCCCAGATGATGTCCTCGTGACGGATCTCGAAGCCGTTCTTTCCCAGAAGCCGGACCTTGCCGAGATTGTAAGTGTACTGAACCACCAATCCATCGTGCGGCAGCACCCGATGCCATTGCTGCAGGATTTCCGACACCTCGGCCCGCGGCAGGGAAAGCAGGGGCAGGCTGGAGACGATCGCGTCCGGCCGCACCGAGCGCGGCAGGAGCTGTTCCAAACGGGCCGCATCACCGAGAACCACCTGGGCCCTGGGGAACCGCTTGCTCAGGTGACGGGCGAAAACCGGCGACCGCTCGACGACGATCAACCGTTCCGGGCCGATGCCCCGTTCCAACAGGGCTTGCGTCAGGACTCCGGTTCCCCCGCCCAACTGTACCACCGTGCTGCCGGCTGCGGCGGGCACCCGGGCCGCCATTTGCCGCGCCAAACGGCCGGAGCTCGGCCAGACCGAACCGACGGCATTCGGGCACCTTGCGAACTCGCGCACGAAAACCCAGGGCGCGGATCGCGGCACCAGGTTGACGGCATCGGAGTGGAATATCTCCGGAAACGGTTTGGTCATGACGGCATCGAAACCTCACGGCCCTGTGACTCCGGGCTCGCAGGTAATATGGCGCTTGATCTCGTCCTGTGCGACCTCCGCCGGCCCAATCTTTTGGGGAATACCCGGCTCGGCTGCCCTTCTTCCCACGTTGCGTCCGCTACAGCCTCGTCTCCCCTACGCCGGGATGACGCCCCCAATCTTTTCCTCGATCAGGTCCGCCAACGCGAGGTAGAGGTTCGCGACACTGGAGTTCTTTCGGTACACGAGACCAATCTCACGGAATAGACCTTCGCCCCTCAACCTGCGAGCCGCGACTTCATTCTCGTCGCGCACCTCGGATAGGACGTAAAGCTCCGGGAAGAAGGAGACCCCCATGCCCATGCCCACCATATGGCGCAGCGTATCGAGGCTGGTTCCCGAATACTCGTAGAGGAGGGTTGCCCCGCAACTGTCGCACAGCGCGCGGACCTGAGAGTGCAGTTGATACCCCCACTCCAGCGTCAGCACCTTTTCCCCCTTGAGGTCCGCCTGCGATACGCTCTGTGCCGTAGCGAAGGGATGATCGGGGGCGCAGACCACCAGAAGGTCCTCCTTGAACAGTCGGCGGACAAACAACGACGGATTGGTGACCGGCAGGGGTGTCAGCAGCAGGTCGAGTTCACCGGCCGCCAGCTCGTCCTGCAACCTGCGGGGCGTTCCCTCGCGAACGAAAAGCTTGAGGTCGGAAAAGCGTGTATGCAGGTCGGGCACGATGTGGGGCAGTAGATAGGGCCCGAGGGTCGGCGGCACGCCGAGCTTGAGTTGGCCGACGATGCCGGTCGTCGCGGTCTGGCTCATATCGACGATTTCCTGGACTTCGCGCAGCACGCGCCGAGCCCGTTCGGCGACCTCGCGGCCGAAGGGAGTCAGCACCGCGCCGTTCCGGTCGCGCTCGACCAGCCTGGAACCGAGTTTTCTTTCCAATGCCGCGAACTGGGCACTGAGCGTCGGCTGGGCGACGTGAACCCGCTCGGCAGCACGCCCAAAATGCCCTTCGTCTGCGATGGCGATCAGGTATCCGAGTTGCTTGAGGGTCGGCATTGGCAGGCTCTCCTTCCGATCGTTGATTTATAAAATCTATTAAAAATGACATTTATTTTCTATTTGAAAAATGAACTCGGTGCCCTCACCTCACCGGGGGTGTGAGAGACGAACAAGAGGCAGAAAAGGGCTCCCGATGACTCAGGCGCAGGCACGCGGCGGCAACGCCTTCCTGAACAAGGAAACTATTGGCGGACTCATTCTGGTCGCGGCCGCGGCGATGGCGCTGATCGTCAGCAACTCGCCGTTGGCCGCGGGGTACCGGGCGTTTCTCGATCTCCCGATTGCCGTATCGATCGGGCCCCTGGCCCTCGACAAGCCGCTGGTCCTGTGGGTCAACGACGGCCTCATGGCGATCTTCTTTTTCCTGGTGGGGTTGGAGATCAAGCGCGAGGTCATGGTCGGCGAATTGTCGTCCCGTGACCGTGCCGCTTTGCCCCTGATCGCCGCAATCGGTGGAATGGCGGTGCCGGCACTTATCTTCGTGATGGTGAATTCGGGCAATCCCGCGAACATGGCCGGCTGGGCCATTCCCTCGGCGACCGACATTGCCTTCGCCCTCGGCCTCCTGACTCTTCTGGGACCGGTCGTGCCGACGGCGTTGAAGGTGTTCCTGCTGGGAATCGCCATCATAGACGACCTGGGAGCGATCATCGCCATCGCCCTGTTCTACACCGAAGACCTCTCGCCTCTGTCTCTGGGTCTCGGGGCCGTCGGCTTCCTCGTCCTACTCGCAATGAACCGGTTGGGGATCACCCGCATCGGCATCTATGCCCTGGTCGGCACCTTCGTCTGGACGGCCGTACTCAAATCCGGCGTCCACGCGACCCTGGCCGGCGTCCTGGTCGCCCTGACCGTGCCCCTGCGCGATGCCGAGGACGCGCCCGTTCTCAACCGGGTCGAGCACCAGTTGCATCCCTGGGTCGCCTATTTCATCATGCCGGTCTTCGCCTTCGCCAACGCCGGCGTTCCCCTGGCCGGCCTGTCGATGGAACAGGTTCTCGCCCCCCTTCCCCTCGGCATCGCCCTCGGCCTGTTCGTCGGCAAGCAGATCGGCGTGATGTCCTTCTCCTGGCTGGGGGTCCGGCTCGGCCTCTGCCGGCTGCCCGCGAACACCGGCTGGAAGGAGGTCTACGGGATCGCCTGCCTGACCGGGATCGGCTTCACCATGAGTCTGTTCATCGGCACGCTCGCCTTCGACCCATCCGAGCAGCTCAACGCGGTCCGCGTGGGCGTGCTGATAGCCTCGTCCCTGTCCGCTGTCGTCGGCATGATCGTCCTGCGCCGCATCCTGGTGACACCCACCGAGATGCCGCGCGGAGCGCTCACCGACATCAGGAATTGAGACGGCGTTGTCCTTGGAAAGGAGAGCACGATGAAACGGTTTAAAAACATCCTCGCTCACTATGACCTGGCGTTCGGCAGCGACGATACGCTCGAACGGGCCATAGAACTCTGTCGGCGAAATGAGGCTGATCTGACCGTTCTGAGCGTCGTGCCCGCCCACGGCGATTCGGCTCGGCTCAAGGCCGAGCGGGAACGCATCCTCTCGCGTGTCGCCGCGAGCATCGACCTGCCGGCCGAACGGTTCACCTGCGAGGTTCGGCAGGGCGTTCCGGCCGAGGAAATCCTGCGCGAGGCGCAGGGGGTCAAATGCGACCTGATCATGATCCCCGACCAGCCCGGCGAAACCTACTCGCAGTTCTTTGCCGTGGATACCGTGTCGGAGCTGATGCGAAGGGCCGACTGCCCGGTCTGGGTCATCCGCCCCCCGAAAGGCGGCAGCTACCGGCGCATCGTCGCCGCCGTCAATGCTGGCAAGGCCGGTGCGCTCGATTGCCCGGCCAACCGCCGGATTCTCGAGATCGCGTCCTCCCTCGCCCGCCTGGAACACGGCAGCCTGGACGTCGTCTACGCCTGGGACTTCACCGGCAAGGAGAAGGATACGGTGGAATCCGAACTCCCACGCGGGAGATATGACGAACTGATCCGGAACGGACGTCTGCGCAACCTCAACGACCTATGCGGAGTCATCGAGAAGGTGCTGGGCAGCACCTCGGGCCTGCTGCCGGTGGCGGTACGCGGGCATCCCGACCGTGCGGTCATCGACTACCTCGAGCAGCACGATGCCGACCTGCTGATTGTCGATGGCAAAATCGGCAGCCCGATCCTTTCCGCCCTGGTGACGACCCAGTCCATGCGCCTGATGCGCGGCGCTTCCTGCTCGGTGCTGTTCACGCGGGCGAACGCCGCCACCGACAGCCTGAACATCCGCGCCGCCGCCTAGCCGAGCGGCGGCTCATTCCCCTGCGCCGTGCTCACTGGATGATCGGTACCCAGCCTCCTTGCGCGGGCTGTGCCGGCGGAGCCGGTTGTGTTGAGGGGAACGGCTGCGGTGCCGGTTGCGCCGACGGGAACGGCTGCGGCGCGGGCGCAGCAGGTTGCGGCGCCGGAGCGGCCACCGGCGGCGGCGCGGCACTCAAGGCGTCGTCGACCGACGCGGCGCTCCGTCCCGGCACGGCCGTCCCGCCCAGGCTCAGGGCCGCCGCCCGCTGGCCGAGGTCGAGCGTGCCCTGCGCTCCCTTGTTCGCGTCGATCCGGTAGGTCACGACGTCGCCCGCACCCTGCCCGATCCCGCGTCCGTCGAGGATCGTGGCGGTTCCCGCTCCCGTTCCTTCGACGACCAGTTGCTGCCCGGCCTGCCGGTTGAACTCGATCTCGGTCCAGCGGGTACCGTCGTCCAGCGGATAGGCGCGGATCTCGACACCCGGGATCTGGCTGGTCGGCACGCCGCCCGGGAATCCGGCGCGGCGCCCCTGGGCATCGACGATGTACAGATGGACCGGCGAATGCGCCATCACCCGGTCGCCCGTCTTGTTCATCTCGGCGATCATGCGGCGCGCCAGGTAGCGCCGATTCGCGGCGTCCTTGATCTTCTTGAGTTTCGCCTGCTGGTCGGCCGGCAGCCGCTGCAGGGCTGCGTTCTCCGCCGCAGTCAGGGGCTTGGTCTTGTTCGGATCGACATAGGTGCCGCCGACGGTCGGATAGCCGGGATTGGCCTGATCGGAATAGGCCGAACTGCCGCCGATGCCGTGCATGGTCCCGATACTGAAACGATCCGCCCATTGCTCGACCGTCCAGGTCTCGGGCTTTTGGTTCGGCCAGGGATCGAGGATCGTTCCGGTATCGACCCAGCTGGTCCCCGACGGATAGATGACCACCGCCTGGTGGCCGCCGTAATAGGCCTCGATGGGGCCGTAGTCGTAGCCCTCGATCAGGGCCCGCTCGGCCGGATCGCTGCTGTGGCGCAGGCCGTCGAGCAGGGCCAGGACCTTCGTCTGATAGGCGCCACAGGCATAGTCCTTGTACTTGTTGTCCCACCAGGACAGCAGGTTGTTGCGGATGCCGCCGCCGACCAGTCCCTTGGGAATCCGGGAGTTGTAGAGAGCGAGGATCTTGCTGAAATCGCCGACCGAAACCGGACCCGAGAAGGGCTCGAAGCGGACCGTCGCGCTGCCGCTCTCGGTCTCCTTCTCCTCATGCTTTCCGCCCGGCGCTATGCGGACGAACTTCCAGGTCGTCTCGCCGGACACGCTGACCGAAAAGGCGCTGCCATCGGCCGGCGGCGTGATGTCAGCGACCTTGCCGTCGGTGGCACGCGCCTGGCCCGGCGAGATCGAATACTTCTCCTTCTCGATGGTCCAGTCGCCGCGGCCGCTGAAACTGCCGGTGTTGATGGAATAGGACATGCCGTCGAGGCCGTGCCGCTCGATGACGATGTTCGGCCCGACATTCCCGTGCGTCCAGGGATCGACGCAGTAGAGCCGCCGCTTGCCGTAGGTCAGGCCCTCGACGACGATCCCCTTGCCGGCGTCGAGCCGCACCGTCTGGCCGTCGGCCAGCGTGCGCCCCTGCACGACCACCCGCATGTCCTTGGCCCCCTGGACGATCGCCCGGTAGTTCACCGACGCGGCATGCACCCCGGCCGAGGACACCAGAAAGATCGCCGCGGCAACGCAGGCGACCCGAAACGGAATGCGATTGACGGACATTGGCCCACCCCTTTTCTTTGTTGTCGGCGCTCCAGGCCTGCCCCGTGCTGCCATGGCCCGGCCGCCGGATCGGATTTCCGATCACGGAATGGTATCCCGTGCGGGCGGCGGGGGCACGCTGATTTTAAGGGGAAAAGGAGGATGGACAGAAGCAGCGCCCGACAAAATCTGGCACCAGATAGGCAGCGGTTCGTGACCAACCTTGATAGTCCGCCGGGTGACTGCAGCGGCAGTTCATACCCCCAGTCTTGTATGACCGAATTGGACGCGAAAGCCGATAGTCCGCTTTCAGGTGCGGAACGGGGAAAGCCGACGCCGCTGTCGGTAGGTACTTCGGCAGGTGCTGCCCCTTGCCGGACACCTTAAGATCGAGCTCGCCCGTGATTCTCGCCGACCGCTTTATTTATGAATGTCTTGCGCTCAACGCGATCGACGCGGCCCGATGATTCTCAGACGGATTTCCAGATCCGTGTTTCGTTGGAAAGCACAAGGAGCGCTTTCGCTGCGCCGACGTCCGACAGGCAGCCGGAAACAGTCTCCAGGGGCATGGAGGCAAGCGCCGTCGACAGGCCGTCGGCGACCATGGCGCTCGACGCGACCACCGAGACCGAGCGGTATCGGTTGGCGCTCCCGCCGTTTTTCGGGTCGAAGAGATGGTGGTGCCGTCCCGAGGCGTCAAACGGCGAGCCGTATCCGCCGGACGTCGCCAGCGCCATATTGGTGAGGTCGAGGGTTTCGATCTCGCGGCCGGCGTTTTCCGGATCGCGGATGCCGGCCCGCCAGGGGCGTCCGTCCGGATGGTCTCCGAGGGCGCGGGTCTCGCCCATGTCGACCAGCACGTTGTCGACGCCGTTGCGCCGCAGCAGATCCACGACCTTGTCGGTGATATAGCCCTGCGCGATGCCGTTCAGCGTGACCTCCATACCGGGCCGCGAGAAGGCGATCCGCGCCGCATCGATCTCGACGCCGCGGAAGTCGACCAGCCTGCGGGCCCTGTCGATCTCGGCAGCAGATGGCCCGGCCGGGTCGCTATCGGGCCGGGCAAAATGATCCGCGTGGAGGCGCCACAGCGGCTGCACGGTTATGTCGAAGGCACCGCCGGTGATTTCGCTCATGTCGCGGGCCCGTGCCATCAGGATGACCATGTCGGCCGGCGGCTCTGTAAGGATGCCGTCACGATTCAGGCGTGAGAGCGCGGACTCGGGAAAGAACAGACTGAAGATATTTTCCAATCGCCGTACTTCGGCGGTCACGGCAGCGATCAATCTTTGTGCCTGGACGGCTTCGGGGTGATTGAGATGCAGCGTCGCGCGCGCGCCCATGGCCACACCGCTCCAGCGATGGAGGGTGCCGCCGGGTGCGGCCAGGCTGCCGGCAACGCCGAGCAACGGCAAACCCGTCACCGCGGCCGAAATCGTCAGGAAACGTCTGCGTCCAATTGAGTAGGTCATGGCTTGTGCATGTGGTTCATGGAGGTTTGGTCCGGAGCCTGGGACACGCCGCTGTCGATCCCGGCGTCTCCGAGGATATAGTCGCCCGGAATCTCGGCGAGCGGCACGATCTCGCCGCCGAACTGCGAGACGAACTGTTCGGCTGCGTTCCTGTCCTTGAACGGGACCGCTTCGGCCGCGCCCATACCGCCGCGCCGGTTGCTGCCGATCACATAGATCGCGGTCTCGGCGCCGATCCAGCTTCCCATGTCGGGCGTGTTCCAGTCGCCGATGGTCGCGGCGTCGTTGACGTAGAAGCCGGTGATCCGCTTCGGCTCCTCGGGCAGCAGGGTGAAGGCGATGGCGTCGCGCACCGAGCTGAACCAGTAGGGATCGACTCGCCCCTCGACGAAGATCTGCCCCTTGGGCCCGGGATGGTCGACGACGATCATCCCACAATAATGACCCACCGCCTCGCGCCCGGGCGCCATCGGATCGGCCTCGACGACGGCCTTCTGCTCGTCGCAACTCGCGGCCAGAAGAACCGAGAAACCGGCCAGAAGGAGTTGCGCAAATCGCCTTGCCATCACAGTTCCCTCCTGCGGAATATGAGCCCCGCCGCAACCAGGGGAGCAACGATCCAGGCCGCCATGACCGCGAGCAGAAGCCCGCTGCCGAAACCGGTCTCGGCACCCGCGGCGCCCATGCCCGACAGAAGGCTGGCCCCCGGCGTACCCGTGAGGTTGAGGATACGGAACACGTCGGCCGGGTTGAGCAGGAACACGATGTTAAGAAAGCTTGCGCCGATCCGCTGGCCATGGTCCATGACCAGCGCGCCGAGCAGGACCAGATCGAAGACCAGCACGAAGATCAGCCACACGCCGACCGCCAGGCCGGCCGCGGTCGCCCGCTCGCGAACCATCACGCTCAGCAGGTAGCCGATGGCGATGAACGAGGCCCCGAGCAGGACCGACGTTGCGATGAGGATTCCGAAGTCGCGCCAGCCGCCGGCATCGACACCCTCGATGATCGTGCCGACGATCAGCCCCGCGACGCCGTAGCCGACGACCGTCGCCAGGGCCAGTACCCCGACATGGCCCAGGAATTTTCCAAGGACCAATTGCCACCGGGAAACCGGATAGGCGAGAACCAGCAGCAGGGTACCGCGCTCGACCTCGCCGACGATGGCGTCGTAGGACAGCATCAGCGAGATCAGCGGCAGCAGGAAGATGCTCAGGCTGGCAAGGCTGACGACGGTCACCGACAGCCGGTCGACCTCGACCGTGCCCGTCGGGGCGCTGCCCAGCAGGGCGAGCGACAGGGCCAGCACGGCCAGCAGCACCGTGGTCGCCAGGACCCAGCGGTTGCGCAGGGCCTCGCGGAATTCCTCCTCGTCGAGGGAGAGCGACATGGCGGCGGTGGAATCGAAGTCGTCGCCGGTGGTGATGCCGATGTCGACGAGGCTCTGGTAGTCGCCGAATCCGCCGATGAGGTTGAAGATGTTGTTGCGCAGGTAATTCTCGATGCTGCGGATGCTGCTGTCGCCGCTGAGCGTGCCCTCCACGGCGGTGAGCGAACGCACCTGGGAGATGGACTCATTGAAGGCGTCGATGAATTCCTGGACGCTTTCGACAATGGCGTCGTCGTCGGTGGCGACCGTGACGGTGCTCGCGCCGACGCTGAGCATGGTGAATGTGACGCCGCTGATGGCGTCGGAGACATCGTTGGTGTTGCGTGTCTGCGTGGGCCCGCCGTTGATGGTGAACTGGGCGTCGCTGCCGGCCGTCTGGGTGGCGGTGTCAAGATTCATGACAGCGAGGAAGTTGCTGGTGTCGCCGGCGCCGCCGAAGCGGATGGTGCGGCTGCCGAGCCGGTCGGACATGAACCGTACGCCGTCGGTGGCGGCGTCGTAACTGGCCGTGACGCCGGCGTCTGAGCTGTTGATGCGCTCGAGCACGTCGACGAGGCTGTCACTCGTCGGGTCGACGGTGACGGAGATGCCGTTGATGGAAAAAGTGCCGGCCGTGACGGCGCCGTTGGCAAGGTTCTGGGTGTTGAGCGCGGCGATGGCATCGACTGCGCCAAGGTGCCGGGTGCTGGTGGCGGAGGTGCTGCCGTTCGCGTTGGTTTCCTGGGTGGCCTCGGTTACTGCGATGGCGTTCAGGAAATTGCTGGTATCGTCGGCGGCGCCGAAATTGATGAGGCTGGTGTCGCCGGCCGTGTTGTTCTCGAAGGTGACGGTGTCGGAGACGGCGTCGTAGGTCGCGGTGACGCCCGCGGCGCTGCCGTTGATGGCGGCAAGGACACTGTCGAGACTGTCGGTGGCCGGGTCGACAGTGAATTCGACGCCGTTGATGGTGAATGTGCCGGCCTCGATGTTTGTGGTGATTCCGCCTGAATCGAGGGCCGCGCCGGAATTGATTGCACCGCCCACGATGGCGCTGCTGCTCGCGATGGTGGCGGTGGCGAGTTGGAGTACGTCGATCTCGAAACTGCCCAGTACCGGATTGGCCCCGGAGACCTCCGAGGTGACCACGGTTTCTTCGCTTGAAGTGCTTTCGAAAGTGTCGAAGACGTTGAGCAGCCGGAAGTCCTGCGCGCGGTTGCGCAGGGTCTGGAGTTGGGTGCGCAACGTGCGGACAGCGCCCTGCTCGGTTTCGAGCGCGCTGATTCGGTCCTCGAGCCGAAGGATCGGCTGCTGCTCCAACTGCATCAGTTGGCGGATGAGGGTTTCCGAATCGAGGCCTGTAATCAGGCCGCCCACGTTGAACCCGCCGCTCATAGGCAACACTCCCTTTGTCGCGCAATACCGCCCCAGGCGGTTTGGTCTCTACCGAACTATCGGCGGTGCAGCGGAAAACTTTAGCGTAGAATCACGCAAACCCCGGTGGCGCCAAGGAGAATTATATAAACCCGAGGGCAAAAGCGTCAAAGGGTCAGGAATTTATGGACATTGCATGGAGATTATACTAATAATATGATTTTATTGGGAGCTGATAGCAAGGATTCGGGAAGCCGGGAGGGAATATGGAGGGGACTGTAGCCGAAACGGGGTCTGACTGGTCCAACGCATGCTGTAGATTCCCAACCGATTTGAATCAGGAGCAGTGTTTTGGCGCGAGTAGCAGGAACAGGAGCGGCTCCGGGTAGCCGGGCCGGGCGAAGCGGAACATCCATGCTGGTCACAACGGCGGGTGACCTGGAGCGGGAAGCAAAATCGCGGCGGTACAACCTCGTCGAAGCTTTTGCGGTGTACTTGTTTGTGCTGGTGATTCTCTGGCCGGTGTGCTACGGGCTCGGGGTGCTGCCGGACAACGAGGGGGTGCAGGACCTGGCGGTGTTGCCGTTGGTGCTGGGCGCGGTGTACCTGCTTTTCGTGAGCCCCTTTCTGCACCGCGACACGCTGAGTTCGTGGGGTTTGGGCAATCCGAAGACGCTGTGGGCGATGTTGACGCGGGGTCCGGGCTGGCGGCGCGGCGTGATGTGGGCGGTGGTGCTGACGGTCTTTGCGGGGCTGAATTATGTGAACTGGTGGCAGTGGGCGGAGGTGGCCGACTTTTTCAACTTTGAGAACACACCGCTGGAACACGCGGACGAGTCGTTTCCCGGCATCCTTTTCGTGTTTGCGTTTGGCGGGCTGCTTTCGCTGGTGATTCTGTGTTTCGGGATTCGGTACGACAATTTCGTGCCGGCCTTCAAGACGGCGATGAAAGTGGCGTTGCCGTTGTTTGCGCTGGTGTGCGTCGGCGCATACGTGCAGCGGGGGACGGCGGCATTCGAGGGTTTCCGCGTGTCGAAGTTCACGCTGGACGTGTTCGGGTATCTGTTCTGGGGGTTCACGCAGCAGTTGCTGTTTTCGGCCTATTTCGGCACGCGTTTGCGCAAGGCGTACGCGCCGTCCCGGAATCCGCGCAACACCTTGCCGAAGGAGGCGCGGTATCGCGCGGCGTTGCTGGCGGGGCTGGGCACGGCGCTGGTGGCGGCGCCGGGGGTGTGGATATTGCTTCTGGCGGTGTATCCCGACGCGCCGACGCCTGCGAGCGCCATGCTGTGGTTCGCGGCGTTTGCCTTGCCGGTGGGCGCGCTCTATGGGTATTTCTGGGCGGTGGACCGCAAGCGGCTGCTGGTGGCCACGCTGACGGGCTCGTTCTTCGGGTTCATCCACATTGATTCGTACGGGCTGGTGATCGCGACATGGGTGCTGGGCATCTTTCTGTCGTATGTGTTCATGTCGGACAAGAACCGGAACCTGGTGGCGCTCGGGTTCATCCACGGTCTGAACGGCAGCACGCTGGGCTGGCTGTTTTCTTCCGGCCAGTCGGGCGTGCTTGAGATCGATTACAGCGTGGGTCCCTGGAACATCGACGACCCGACGGCGGGCGTACTGGTGATTCCTATGGCCTTGATCGCGGCCTACGTGGTCACGCTGGCGTGGTCGTGGGGGAAGGTCACGGTTCAGACGCCCGCGCGCGCTTCCTGACCGCAGCCGTGCCGGGCTCCCGCCTTTTCCCACCCGGGTGGCCTCGTCTCGATGTGACGAAGGACATTCCATACGCTGATATTGAAGGACTTCCGGGTTGCGTTGTGGGGCTTCCTGGACTCGCTTGCTTTCCGCATGCTGCCCTTGCGGGTTTGTGAAATATC
>NPIG01000876.1_pt1 | contig 19175 bp, 15 predicted proteins | sample 8637441 | NCBI WGS metagenome assembly NPIG01 (sample SAMN07420675, study PRJNA396082) | bioreactor metagenome | isolation source: sample BR6 brine-fed electro-methanogenic bioreactor BR | place: Japan: Kochi | collected 2016-06-14 | reverse complement strand
CCGGTACCGGGTGCGGCGGCTGCAGCAGCATTTCAATTCGGTCAACCAGGTGCGGCGCTCCGCCGCGGACCGGCCCTGGGCAAACCTGCCCACCGAGCAACAACTCGAGGAACGGATGGCCGCCTTCCGCACCAATCTTGACCTCATCATTACGCTCTGCCAGTCGCAAGGCGTGCCGGTCATCATAGGCACCGTGCCTTCCAACCATTGGACCCCCTGGATTGACCCGCCCCAGCGGGAAGCGCGGGCGCTTTACGAACAGGGCCGGTACCAGGAAGGCTACGCGGCCATGCGCAAGCTCGTGCGCGGCGTATACCGCTCGCAATCGTCCGATGCGGAAAATGAGATTATCCTTTCCCTGGCCCGCGCCCATGGTATTCCGCTGGCCGACGTGCGCCAGGCGGTAGTTGAAGCAGAGCCCCACGGCGTGCCCGGCGAGACCTTGATATACGATGAGTGCCATCTCAACGAAGAGGGCAACGACATTTGGGTGGCTACCTACAAGCCCCTTATCCTGAGTCTCTTCAAGTGAATCTCCGCGCGACTGACAGCCAGAAGAACGCCCCCGTGCGCAGGGCCGGCCTATGGTCCTGGACTGCATTTGCGGCCGTCTTTGGGCTCGCGCTTTTCCTGCGCGTGTTCGAACTCGACAACCAGTCCATCACCGGAATGGAGGTCGATATTCTCGCGCACCTCGATGAGCCGAACTTCTTCGAGTATATGAAGGGGGTTCAGTTCAACAATCCGGACCATGTCCCGCTCATGTTTTTCGCGCTCTACGGCTGGACCCGGCTCTTCGGCGACGCGCTGCTGTCCGTGCGGACCCTGGCCGTCCTCATCTCCATGGCCACGTTCCCCTTGCTCTACCTCTTCACCGCCCGGCTCTATGGCCGCCGCGCCGGCATTCTGGCGATGCTGATGCTCGCGCTGTCCCCGCCCTTCATTCATTCGGCCCAGTCGCCCAGGCCCACCACGCTGCTTGTTCCGCTGGCCCTTCTGTCGGTCTACGCGCTGCACTGCGCCGGCGAACACGCAGGCCGCCGCTGGTGGCTGCTCAACTTCGCCGCCAACACGCTCATGCTCTGGACCCACCTGATGAGCGGGTTCCTGCTCTCGACGCAATTCGTCTACCTCGTGCTCGCGCGCACCCGCATGCGCGTCACGGTCAAGTGGCTTGCCGCCAATGGCGTGGTGGCGCTGCTCGCGCTGTTGTGGATTCTGCCCACCTTCTCCAACATCCCCGCCGCAGAGCACAGTGTTCGCGACGGCTACTATATGCCGGGGGTTGTCGATACCGCGTACGACCTCCTCGGCGATGACCTGCTTGCCCGCATGGTTGTCAACACCTGGTTCCGTCTGCCGGACACCCCGGGCTTCGGCCAGGCCTTTCTCTATCTCGAGGCCGCCCTGGTGTATCTGGGTTGGGCGCTCATGGGTCTGCTGGCGTGCGGCCTTCTCTGGGGCGGGTGGCGTGTCCTGCAGGCAATCCGCGGGACCCGGCGCGGTGGCGCCGCACCCGCGTTTCGCGCCGAGTTGCTGCTCATTCTGGTCGCCGTGATGCCGCTGTTCCAGTTGGTCGCCCTCTGCTACGCGTGGCGGCCCGTGCTCGCGCGGCGCTACACCCACTACAGCTCGCTGGCGCTCTACATGCTCCTCGCCGGCGCCGTCACGCGCATACCCTGGCGCCCTGCGCGCTGGTTCAGCGTCATGTTGATTGCGCTGCTCTTCGGTTACCAGGCCTTCTGGTGTGTCAATGCCGTGCGCCGTCAAGACTGGCGGGGGCTGACCCGGGAAATCCAGACAAACGCCCGCCCGGGCGATACCATCGTCATTCATGACAGCCCGCACATTTTCGACCCGACCGTGCCGGACCACCCGTTCCAGTATTATTTCCGGGGCAGTGCCCTGCCGCAGATAATCGTGCCCACCCTGCGCAAGGCCTGTGACACGGCGTTTGAACTGCTCAGCGACGCGGAATCGGACCGCTCGGTCTGGTTTCTCATCAATACGAATGTTGAGTATCAGCCCCTCATAGACGGTTTCCAGGAATGCCTCACCTCCGCCGGGCTCACTTTTGAGGTGGCCGAGTATCGGGGGACGTGGCATCAGCTGTACCACATTCAGCGGGCCGCGGATACTCCCGCCGCAGAAGGCGGCCCGCCACCGGCCCCGCTTCCCGGCGGGGTGGATTACAGCACCGTATTGGAGCGGCTTGGACTTGCCAAACTGGACCGTCAGATGGACGGCAAGATTGCGCGCATGCTCTACGACTATGTCGAGCGGGAGGAACAACTGCCCAAACCCGGTTCCCCCGGCATCGACCTGGCCCGGCTGTCGCTCTATGCATATTCCCGGGGTTACGCCGCATTGGCCTACGCACTGGGCAAAGAGGCCTTTGAGCAGGACTGGGAGAAGCCATTCCTGCGGGGCGTCGCCGACCTGGGTGTCGAGGCGAACGAGTCCGCGCCGGGCGGTCCTGCCGAGGTCATGGTCATCTTCTGGTCGGGGGGAGGCGCGGGCTATTCGCCCCACCACCTCTCGAAGGACATCTACTGGGAACAGGCGGAGACGCCGGAGGACGTGTGCCGGCTTGGCGCGGAATTCCTGCGCATCTGGCGCGACGACGCCGGACCGCGCCGTGTGTGGCTCGTTGTGCTGGCGCCGGCCGCGGCCGGCTGGAACCAGGGCCTGCTCTCGCCTTGTCTCGAGGCGACAAATCTCTCCGCCGACTGCGAGCGCCTCGACCATCCGGTGCCGGCGGTGCTCTGCCGAATCAAGGATGCCTCGCCGGAGAACTTCCCTCACGAGTCTCCGGAATGAATCGGCTGCTTGATTCCCTGCGGCCGGGCTGCAAACAATAGCCGCGTGCAGACTAAGTACCACGTGTCAGAATCACAACGCAGCAGCAACGGTCTTGGGCACCGATACGCGGGGCCGGTCCTGTTCCTGCTTATCCTGGGCGCCGGGCTGTGGGTCCGCCTCTACGCTGTCGCCGGTGAGTCCGCCTGGTGCGACGAAGTGCTTACCCTGACCTGCCTCCCCGCTCATAGCCTTCGCGCGTTCCTGCGTTGCGCCTTTGAGACAGATCCCGTACCGGAGATTGTGCCTGTCTACTACGCGGCGGAGTACGCCTGGTCCCGCCTGTTTGGGGGCGGCCTGCCCGAAATGCGCCTGCTGTCCGTGGCGGCTGGGCTGGGCAGCCTGACGCTCGTATTCCTGCTTGGGAAATTGCTCTATGGCGCGCGCGCGGGACGTGTCGCCATGGCCGGGCTCGCCATGTCGCCCACGCTCACTTATTACGACCAGGAAGTGCGTTTCTACGCGTTTCTCGTGCTCTTCGGGCTGGTGGCGATGTACGGATTCACCCGGGCGATACAGACCGGCCGCGCGCGCTGGTGGGCGTTGCACGGCTTCGGCAATGCGCTGCTCCTGTGGACGCACGCCTTCGCCCCGGCCCTCTTTGTTGGACAGGGATTCTATCTGCTCGCCTTTCACTGGCGGCGCTGGCGGTTGTGGCTGGCATGGGGGGCGGGACACGTCTTCCTGCTCGCTGCATTCTTGGCCTGGATGCTGTTGCTCGGATACGACTTCGGCACCCACAGCCAAACCTACAGCGATGTGCCGCCGGACTGGCGCGACCTCGCCGCCACCTGGCTCATCTTCGCGGGCGGCCGGTTCTCCGAGCTGGACCCGGCGCTCTGGCTGCCCGGTGGCATTTCCTTCGATGAACCACTCGGGCTGTTCGCCCTCGTGTTGCTGTTGTGGGCCGGCTGGTCCGCATGGCGCGGCCACCGCGGCGGGCCAGAGCCGACGCCGGAACACGCCCTCGCGCCCACCCGGAAATGGGGTCTGCTCTTGTGCTGGCTGCTCGCGCCGCCGCTCTTTCTGTTCTTCGCGTCGCATGTCTGGAAGCCCTGTTACCTCTTCCGCTACGTGCTCTTCAGTCTGCCTGCGCTCTGGCTGGCGCTTGCCGCGGGCCTGCAAACCGTGCGCCCCGCAGCGCTGCGCGCTCTGGCAACGGGCCTGCTGCTTTGCCTGGTTGCCTACCAGAACCTAGCGCTGCCGCGTCCGCTCCGGCCGGACTACAGGAGCGCCGCGGAGATGGTCAAGGGCACAGAAGCGCCTTGCGCGGTGCACGCGCTGAAGCTGTTCAACGGTCTCGGTATGGAATACGCCCTAAGCGGGGCCGAGCCAGTGCGCTTCATCGAGGGGTTCCCCGAATTGTGCGCGGCCGCCTCGGAGTCCGCACGCAGCGGGAAGACCACATGGGCCGTGTTCTACCGCTGGTCCAACTTCGCGCCCTTTGAGGACACGCTTCGCGCAGAGAATCTCAGTTTTGAGCGGCATACCCTTGGCGGACTTCCGCCCCTCATCGTCTACCGGGTGGACGCGGCCCGTATTGCGACTTCGATTCCCGGGCCCTGACCCGCGTCCGGTGGAAATACGGCGGTTCAGGACTCTTGGGGCACGGCCACCTCGTAGCCCAGATAATTCCGCAGGGCCTCGAGCACGGGCGCCATCACGTGGCCCGGGCACATGCTCACATGGTGGCGGTACCCGAATCTGCCCACGTGCCGGAGCACCTCCTGCAGGCAACCAATCCGGGCAACCCCCGCGCAGCCGAAGAAATCGTCCGGAATGGGGTCGCTGGTGATTGCGCCCTCTCCAAAATAGAAGCGCGGATGACCGTCCCAGGTCATCATGCTGCCGAAGGTCATGGGCCCGGCCTTGATGCGCCCCTGGTTGCAGCCGAATGTGCACGCGGAATCATGAACGGTGCCGAGGATGGCATGGTCCGTCACACGGCCCCGGCCCTCCATGAGGTCCATGGGCACGGGACCACAATGGAAGAGAATGCACTTCTCGTCATCCTCACCGTAGTTATTGTTCCAGTCGAGACAGGTTGCCGGTGCGTAGCCCGCCAGGCGAAGCGCGTGCATGGCCACCGCATTGCCCACATCAACCTCGCAGGCGGCGGCGATACGCCGGTTGTTCATCTCCCCAAGCAGCACGCAGGGTGAAATGCCCAGCACGGACTCAAATTCGTTCCAGCACCGGATGGCAACGGCGTCCATCCCGTACTCTTCAACATAGCGGTCGAGCACGACCCCGGTGCGCACCAGTTTGTCCAGGGCCTGCTCGGGCACGTTGGTCCAGTTCGCGCAGGCCAGCAAAGCGTCCTTCTTGGCGGCGTAGGCATCATCCTGCGTCTGGTCGGCCACCCGTTTGAACACCTCGCTCAGGTCGATGGCTTCCGTGGTAATGCCGTGCCGCTGGAGCGCCACCTCATCGATGCGCACGGTCTTGAACGCCGTGACACGGGCGCCAATCATGCCCACGGTCATGCGGCGGACCCCTTTGGCGACGCGGCAAAGCCGGTCGAAGTAGTCAAGCTGCTGCTTGAAGCGGTTGCTCGACGGGTGCACCGCGTGCGGCGGGAGAACGGTCGACTTGATGTCGTTCTGGTAGAAGACGTCGAGGATGGAGAACTTGCCGCAGAAGGCGTCGCGTCGCAGTGCCGGCGACATCTTGTCCAACTCGTCGGGGTAGGCCTGCACCAAAATCGGCACATGCGCATCCTGCAACGCGGCCACGGCGCCGTTTTCATCCCCGAAGTTCGGGAGGCTCATGATGACCCCGTCGAACTTCCCGTGGTTCTCGCGAAGGAAGTTGGCGTAGGTCCGGCCTTCTTCCACCGTCTCGACTGCCCCGAAGCGCGTGGCGCCCGCATCCAGCATGATATAGCCGTGCCCGGATTCCTCCAGCACCTGCGTCAGTTCGTTGCGGGCCGATTCCATCAGGCTTCCGGGAAACATGCCGCGGTTGCCAAGAAAGACTGCAAACGTCGATTTTTCCTCGTTCATGTGATGACTCCCTTTCGTTCCCATGGCGCACGCTTCAGTCGGCCCGCATTCCGCCAAACCTCGCGCACGGCGGCGAGACCCTCCAGCGGCACACCTCGGCGAATCCGATTCCTGGAGAATAGTACGGGCGCGGGCTTACCGTCGCAAATGCGCCCGATTCACGCAGAGCCGTTTTGCAGGCCCTGCCGCATCGGGGTCTCTGGCTCAGGAAACGGACCCGGGAATGCTGCCTTGCCTGCCGCCGACAACGCCGCGTGCGAAAGGGCCTTTCGGGAGCACGCCGCGCCCACCGCGAAACCGCTGTGAGTCTGCCCATTTCACCAAGGGCGTGTAAGAGATGCAGCTTCACTGACGGTGAACACCCGCCACTGCAACGTGCAGGAAGAGCGGCTGCGGGTTTCTGTTGTTCGTATCCGGGCGCGGGTTGAGACCATGAGGGCCGTGATTCTGCGGGACTCAGGCCGGTCTCACGGACTTGATGAATCCGCGTAGAGCTTCTCGATGGCATCTTTGTACAGGACGTCGATGACCCGCCGCTTGATTTTTTCGGTGGGGGTGATTTCACCGGTCGCCTCGCTGAACTCGTGGTCCATCACCGCGATCTTTTTGATCTGGGCGAAGCGGGGCAGGTTGGCGTTGACTTCGGCCACGCACTGTTCGAGCAGCGCCACGACTTTCGGATGGGCGGCAAGTTCCGCGTCGGTCGCACACGCGATTCCGTTTTCGCGCGCCCAGGGCCAGAGCGCTTCGAAGTCGGGGCACACAAGCCCGACGAGGTGCTTGCGGGATTCTCCAATGACCACGAGACGCTGGACATAGAGGTTGGTGGTGAAGGCGGATTCGATGGCGAGGGGGGCAATGTTCTTGCCGCCGGAGGTGATGATGAGTTCTTTCTTGCGGTCGATGATGGTGAGGTAGCCGTCCTCGTCGATCTCGCCGATATCGCCCGTGTGGAACCACCCGTCACCGTCGATGGCCTCTGCGGTTTCTTCGGGCGCGTTGTGATAGCCGCGCATGATGTTCGCCCCGCGGATGAGCACCTCCCCGTCGTCCGCGATGCGTTCCTCCACCCCTGGAATGGGCGGGCCAACCGTGCCCAGCTTGTTCTTGCCGGGCCGGTTGACGTTCGAAATGGGGCTGGTTTCGGTCAGGCCATAGCCCTGGAATATGTCGATGCCCAGGCTCTGGAAGAAGTAGCAGAGTTCGAGGCTGAGGGGCGCGCCGCCGGCATAGGCGACGCGGACCCGCTCCATGCCGGCCTGCCGGAGCACCTTGCCCGCGATGCGGCGCGCGAAGACGCTGCGCAGCGCCAGGCCCATGGGCACCGCACGGCCTTCGTTGCGCAGGTCGAACACCTGCTTGCCCACATCGAGCGCCCCGTTGAACAAGGCCTGGATGCGTCTCGGTTTGGTGGCGACGACCTGCTGCACCTGCATGTATATCTTCTCGAAGAGACGGGGCACGCTCATCAGCACCGTCGGCCGGATGGTGGTCAGCGCGAAGCGGACCTGCTCGGGGGCGATCCCGTCGGCGATGACAAGTCGGGCGCCGGCATTGATAGAGGCGAGCAGGTCGGCGGTGAGGCCAAAGGAGTGGCTGAAGGGGAGGTGGTTGAGGAAGATGTCGTCTTGCGACAGGTCAAAGAAGTCGAGGGCGGCGCGTTGGCTGAGGAAGTTGGCGTTGGTGAGAAGGGCGCCCTTCGGCCGGCCGGTAGTGCCGGAGGTGTAGATGATGGCGGCGACGTCCTCCCCCGAGATGCCCGGAATGTCCCGCATGAGGTCGCTTTCGTCAAACTTGCCGTCCGCCATGCATAGTAACTCGGTGTATGGGGCACACATGCCGTCTGCATGCGGTGTGTCGCCGTCCATCACAAAGACCTTCTCGAGGGCGGGCAGTTCCCCGGCCTTTGAAAGCACCTTCTCCGCCTGCTCAAGGCTGTCGACCACGGCGAAGCGCGCGCCGGCGTCACGCATAATAAAGGCGGCCTCGCCGGCGGTAAGGGTCGGATAGACGGGCACGGCGACGGCATTCGTCATGAACAGGCTGCAGAACGAAGTCACCCACCGGGGGCGGTTGGGCGACATGATCGCCACGGTCTGCTGCGGCTGGAGGCCCAGCATGCGCCAAGCGGTCGCCAGAGCGTATACTTCATCGGCCACCTGGGCCACACGGTATTCCTGCCAGTCCTCCACGTGCCGCCCCTCGCGATACCGCGCGACGAGTTTCAACTCGCCAGCGAACGTGCGAAACCGGTTGCAGCCGACGGCGGCCACACTTCTCTCCTCGAAAGTCGCTGTGTGCATTGACGTATTCCCCTCCGGATTCCGGCGAGACCATTTTCGCGAGTTGAACGGACTTCTACCATGTGGTAGGCTATCAGGTACCTTCTGGTAAATCAAGGAGGGGAACGGCTGCATGTCCGCCGAGGTCAAAGAACAAATCACGCAGGAGGCCATCCGTCTTTTCGGTGCGCGCGGCGTTGACGCCACGTCGCTGCAGGCGATCGCGGACGCCGTGGGTATCACCAAGCAGTCGGTGTTGTACCACTTCGCATCGAAAGAAGTGCTTCACGAACATGTGGTGGGCGTCTTGCTGGACCATTGGGAGCGGGAACTGCCGGCGCTGCTTTCCGCCCATAAGAGCGGGGAAGACCGATTTTCGTCAATACTTCGGGCGGCGATAGCCTTCTTTGTCGAGGATGTCGACCGGGCGCGCGTCACCATCCGAGAGATGCTGGACCGGCCAAAGGAGCTTCGCGCATTGCTGCGCGAGCGGCTGAGTCCATGGACAACGCTGATTGGCGAGTATATCCGGATGGGGCAGTCGAATGGGATCATTCGTGAGGACGTTCATCCGGAATCGTATGTGACTCAGGTCATCATGCTGTCAATAGGGACTGTGGTCATGGGCGACGTGGTCGCCGGGCTGGTGCGTTCGGGCGAAGGCGATTCGCTGGACGAACGAATCTCGGAACTGGTGCGTATCGCGCGGTTGGCTCTGTTCGTGCCGAACGAGGTTCGCCAGGGAGGTGGCCGGCGCTGACCACACGGGCTTTCGGTGCTTTGCACCGTGGATGCGCGGCCTTCAGGCAGCGCAAGGAGAAGGCATGCCGAACTTCTACGAAGATAATGAGGACCTCCGCTTTTACGTGGAGAAGGCGATTGATTGGGATTCCCTGGTGGAACTGGTTGAGTACCGGTATCAGGCGAAGGACGGGTTCACCAGCGCGGAAGAGGCCGTGGAGTTCTACCGCAGCGTCCTGGAGATGGTGGGCGACTTCGTTGCAAACGAGGTGGCTCCAAGAGCCGGGGAGATCGACCGAACCCACCCTCGTCTGGAGCAGGGGGACGTGCGGTTTCCACCCGTACTGGATGAGATCTTCGAGCAGGTCCGGGAGTTGGAGATGCACGGCATGTGCCTGCCGCGCGAGTTCGGGGGGATGAACTGCCCCCTCCAGGTCTTCCTCATCGTGACTCNNCGTGGGTTTCCATGGCGGCATGGCGCTGGCCATGCTGGTCTTCTCCATCGTTGAGCAAAGCACAGAGTTTGACTTGGACAACGTCTGCATCAAGCACACGCGATTCGGTGAGTACATTGCCGAGATAGCTGCCGGAGAAGCGTGGGGCAGCATGGATATCACGGAGCCCGGTGCGGGCAGCGACATGGCTGCGTTGACCACGCGCGGTGAGCAGGATGACGACGGCAACTGGTATCTCACCGGGCAGAAGATCTTCATTACCTCCGGCCACGCGAAGTACCACTTCGTGGTCGCCCGGACAGAGGAAAGCAAGGCAGAGGATGCCTTCAGCGGCCTGCAGGGGTTATCGATGTTCCTGGTCCCGGCCTACCGGACCGGCGAGAACGGGACGCGCGAGTATCTGGCGAGTTTCGACAAGCTGGAAGAGAAACTGGGACACCATGGCTCCGCCACGGTTGCTGTCAGTTTTGATCGGACGCCGGCCTTCCTGATCGGGAAGCGTGGAGAAGGCTTTCGGCTCATGCTGATGCTGATGAACAACGCGCGCGTCGGGGTAGGCTTCGAATCTCTCGGGCTCTGCGAGGCGGCGTGGCGACTGGCAAAAGACTATGCGGCGGAGCGGACCAGCATGGGCAAGACGCTGGACCAGCATGAGATGATTGCCGACTACCTTGACGAAATGAAGACGGACATTCAGGCGATCCGGGCCTTGAGCATGAAGGGCGTGGCGGAGGAAGAGCGGGCACAGCGCATGTCGATTCTTGTCAATGTGCTGCCGCCGGAAATTGAGGCAGAGCGCGAGACCCTGGAAGCACAGATGCAGGCGCATCAGCGGAAGTCGCGGCGGTTCACACCGCTGGTCAAATACCTCGGCGCAGAGAAGGCGGTCGAGATTTCACGGCGCTGTATCCAGATTCACGGGGGCTTCGGCTATACACAGGAATATGGCGCGGAGAAGCTCCTGCGGGACGCAATGGTGCTGCCGATCTACGAGGGCACCAGCCAGATTCAGGCACTGATGGTGATGAAGGACAGCCTCATGGGCGTTCTGAAGGATCCGGCCGGATTTCTGCGCGGTAACCTCGGCGCATGCTGGCGCAGTTGGTTCGGCGCTTCGCGGGCGCAACGCCGTGTCGCGCGGCTGCAGGCGCGGTCCTGCGCGGCGACACGGTTTCTCATGCGCCGTCTGTTCATGAAGAAGCTGGGGGGCTTGCGCGGGAGACCGTTGCGCGAGTGGGGCAGGGAGTTGAAGGCGTGGGACCCGAAGCGTGACTTCGCCCTGGCCATGCTTCACGCGGAACGGCTGACAAGAATGCTGACGGATGTGGCGGTGTGCGAAGTGTTCCTGGAGCAGGCAGAACGATTCCCTGAGCGCCAGGAGGTGCTGAACCGCTATCTCGAGCGTGCCGAACCCCGCGCGCGCTACTTGTACAACGAGATAAAATCAACCGGAACCCCCTTGCTCGAGCGTCTGGAAAGCCAGGCCGCCGAAGGCCCGCGGGAGGCCTAGCAGAATGCTTGCCCGCCACATCGTGCACCAGGGCCCAATGATCAAGACGGTCCTGCGTACGACGGTTGCGGTCCTCATGGGGCCCCTGCGCCGAGTCCGGCCCGTTCCGGACCAGTTGCCTGCGCCGCCGTGGGCCGCCGTGCTGCCCCCGCTCCCCGGAGCGTTGATGGACGATTTCATCACGCATCTCGGCGGCGATGCGGCGTCTTATCGAGACCACGTACCGCCGCATCTCTTCCCGCAGTGGTGTCTTCCAGTTGCGGGCAAGGTGACGAAAGACCTGCCGTACAGTATGGCGCGCATGCTGAACGCCGGCTGCCGTATTCAGGTCAACAGCCCGCTTGGACGCGGCGAAGCCCTGCATGTGCGCGCGCACCTCGAATCGATAGACGAGGATGCGTCCCGCGCCATTGTCCAGGTGCGGCTGGTGACAGGAACGGTTTCCCAGCCGGATGCGCTGGTCTGTGACCTGGACATCCTGTTCCCCGCAAAAAGGAAAGGCGTCAGACGCGGGAAGGAGAAGCCACGGATTTCCGCAGATACGCGGGAAATTGACCGCTGGCGGCTTTCCCGGCGAAGTGGAATGCAGTTCGCTCTGTTGACCGGGGATTTCAACCCGGTGCACTGGGTAGGTTGGTATGCGCGCCTGTCCGGCTTCAGGAATGTGATTCTTCACGGTTTCGGCACAATGGCGCACCTGGTGGAAACGTTGAACCGGCGTGTTCTTGACGGGCGGCCCGGTCGCCTGCGCACGCTTGAACTGCGTTTTACGCGCCCTTTGGTTCTCCCGGCGGCGCCGGCCGTGTTCACAGGCGCGGACGGCGCGGTATATGTTGGCGACGCCCCCGGCGAGATACCCTATGCCATGGGGCGCTACACGACGAGTGAGGAGTAGACGGATGAGCGATTTCCTCGTGAACCTGGGACGCAAACCGGCAGCGCGCAAGGTGATTCAGACCCTTGGGCTTCCCATACCCCTCCCACAGTATCTGGCCCGGGCGGACGGCCCCTGGGCCGAACGGTTCCTCGAAGGCCAGTCCGTGGTGGCGGGGCATCTGCCGGGCGGTGTCATGGCGCCGGTGCTGGCCCCCTGCCTTTGCGGTACAGGCGCCACCCTGTCGGTGGCGGGCACGGAGGCCCAGTGCGCGTGCTATAGCGCGCAGGGTGACGTCACCGCATTGAGCGGTGACGGCTTTCCCGACGGTATGCGGCCCCGGGCGGTGGTCTTTGACGCCACCGGGTTGCAGGGCGCACAGGACTTGCGCGCGGTCTACGCGTTCTTCCACGGCCTGATCAAGAAGGTCGCCCCCTGCGGCCGCATGCTCATTGTGAGCCGGCCCCCGGCCGGGTATGAAAAGCCTGAGGCCGCGGCGGCGGCGCGCGCACTCGATGGATTCGTGCGCAGTATGGCGCGCGAAGCAGGACGCAAAGGCATCACGGCGCAACTGGTCTGCGTGGCCCAAGACGCGGACGAGCGCCTTGACCCGGCGCTGCGTTTCCTGTTGTCGGAGCATGCCGCATACATCTCCGGTCAGCCGGTGCATCTGTCGGCCCTGGTTCCGTGTTCCTCGCCGTTGCCCCGGGTTGAGCCCCTGAAGGGCAAGACGGCGCTGGTCACGGGCGCGGCCCGCGGCATCGGCGCCGCCACGGCGCGCGCGCTGGCGCGCGAGGGCGCACACGTCGTCTGCGTGGACCGTCCCGGCGAATCCGCCTCGACGGAGCAGGTGGCGGCAGAAATTGGCGGGAGCGCGTTCGCCTGTGACATCACCAGCGCGGATGCGCCCGGGAAGGTTTCGAAGCATATCGCCGACACCCGCGGCGGGCTGGACATTGTCGTGCACAATGCGGGCGTGACGCGCGACAAAACGCTGGGAAACATGGATGAGGCCCGCTGGGACATGGTGCTCGGCGTCAACCTCATCGGATTGATTGCACTCAACGAGGGTCTGATGCCGCAACTCAAGGACGACGGCCGCATCGTCTGCGTGTCCTCGGTGGGCGGGATTGCCGGAAACGCGGGACAGACCAACTACGCCGCGTCGAAGGCGGGCGTCATCGGCTACGTGCAGGCGCTCGCGCCCCGGCTGGCCGAGCGCGGCATCGCGGTCAANNGGTCAACGCCGTCGCGCCCGGCTTCATTGAAACCGCCATGACGGCCGCCATGCCTTTCGGCACGCGCGAGGTGGCGCGCCGGTTGTGCAACTTGTCTCAGGGCGGCCGGCCGGAGGACGTGGCGGAAGCGGTGACGTTCCTTGCGAGCCCGGGCGCGGCTGGCCTATCCGGCCAGGTGTTGCGCGTCTGCGGCGGAAACTATGTGGGCGCTTGAAACAGCGGGGAGTGTTTGATTTGGCAATAGCATTCGGTAAAGGAAGCTGCCGGGCCGTGGTGGTTACGGGCGTGCGAACGCCCTTCCTCCGCGCCTTCGGGGCGTTCACCCCCATGGACACGATTGCCCTGGGCGCGGCAACGGTCCGGGAACTGCTGCGGCGCACCGGACTCAAAGCGGAAGAGATTGACGGCGTTGTCTGGGGCGGCGTAATCCTCCCCGGCACTTCGGTGAATGTCGGCCGGGAGATCGTTCTCGAGATGGACCTTCCCCGCACCATCGAGGCCACGACCGTCACCCGCGCCTGCACCTCCGGGCTCAAGGCCATCACCCAGGCGGTGGCGGCCATCGAGCGCGGCGAAGCCGACGTGCTCATCGCGGGCGGCAGCGATTCCACCAGCAACGCCGAGGTCACGATGCCGCCCAGTCTCGTGCACAAGGCGGCGCCGGTGGTGCTCAGCGGCAAAGCGGGCGTGAAGGACTACTTCCGGTTGATGACGAAACTGAGTATCCGCCGCGACCTGATTCCCAAACGCCCCAGCATACGCGAGCGCTCGACCGGCGAACTGATGGGCGAGGCCGCCGAGCGCATGGCGGAACTCAACGGGATAACACGGGAAGCGCAGGACGCCTTCGCGGTCCAATCGCACCACCGCGCGGCGGCGGCCATTGAGAGCGGACGCCTCGCGGAGGAAGTCTTCCCGGTCCAAACGCCGGACGGGAAGACAGTGGACCGGGACAATATCGTGCGCGCCGACACCAGCCTGGCGAAGATGGCGCGGCTCAAGCCGGCCTTCGCCGAAAACGGCACCCTGACCGCGGCCAACTCGAGTGCCTTGACGGATGGCGCGTCGGCGGTGCTGGTCATGCGCGAGGACAAGGCGCGGGCGATGGGCTTCACGCCCCTGGCGGCGTTTCGAAGCTGGTCCTATGACGCGGTGGACCCCGCGGGCCAGATGCTGATTGGCCCGGCCATATCCATGCCGAAGGCGCTGGCCCGTGCGGGCATGGCGCTCGGTGATGTGGACCTGGTCGACATCCACGAGGCCTTCGCCGCGCAGGTCCTTTGCGTGCTCAAGGCGCTCAACGACGATACGTTCGCGCGGGAGGTCCTCGGCGCGGACAAGGCCTGCGGCGAGTTGGCTTCCGAAGCGGTGAACGTCCACGGCGGTTCTGTCGCTCTCGGCCATCCCTTCGCGGCCACCGGCGCGCGCATGGTCACGACCGTGGCGAACGAACTGGCGAAGACCGGACGGGAAACCGCTTTGCTCGGCATCTGCGGCGCCGGCGGTGTGTCGGCGGGGGCGGTGATGGAGCGGGTCGGATGAAGGCATTGAAGAAGATGCTGGAAACATGGGACACGAGTCTCTTGGGTTTGTGGCCGGCGGGTGGCGACATGCCGGCTGGGCCGCATAAGGAAAGGAAGGTTTCGTGAAGATAGCTGTACTTGCTAAACGCGTGCCCGACACGGCAACGGCATTGCAGGTGGCCGGGGACGCCAGAACTGTCGACATGGGCGCCAATCCCAAGTTCGTCATCAGCCCCTACGATGAACACGCCGTGGAGGCCGCTGTGCAACTGAAGGAAGCCGTTGGCGCGGAAGTGGTCGTTCTGACCGTGGGCGCCGGCGAGGCGAAGGAGACCATGCGGTCCGCACTCGCCATGGGCGCGGACGCCGGATGCATCGTGACATCAGGCGATGCCGAGGTGTTGACCGGGCCCGGCACCGCCGCGCTGCTGTCGGCCGCGTTGAAGGAGGCCGCTCCGGACCTCATCCTTGCCGGGAAACAGGCCGTCGACGACGATGGAAGCCAGGTTCCGGCCCGCGTGGCCCAGGCGCTCGGATGGCCCCACGTGTCCGCCATCAAGAGCCTGGAACTGTCCGACGGCAAGGCCATCGTGGTGCAGGATGTCGAGGGCGGCAGCAAGACCTGCGAGGTCACGCTCCCGGCCGTCTTCAGTGTGGACAAGGCGCTGAACAAGCCGCGGTATCCCAAACTGCCGAATATCATGAAGGCGAAGAAGAAGCCCTTCGACGAGAAGACGGCCGAGACCCTCGGTGTGCCGAAAGACGCCATCGAGCCCCGGCTGGTCATCGAGCACCTGGAGTTGCCCCGCCAGGACCGGCGGCGCAATGTGATGGAAGGCGAGGGAGCGGAGAATGTGGCCGCGTTGGTCCGCCTGCTCCGCGAAGAAGCCAAGGCACTGTAGGAGTTCAAGCAGCATGAGCATTTTGGCAATATTGGAACAACAGGACGGTCAGGTGCGCCGGTGCGCCATCGAGGCGGTGTCGGCGGCGGGGCAGCTCGCGCGCGCCGCAGGACTCGAACTCCACGCGGTGCTTCTTGGCGCGCGGATTGCCGGCGCGGAAAGCCAGTTGGCGGGTCTCGGCGTCGCGAAACTGCATGTCTGCCAAGACCCCGTCTTCGAGCACTACACAAGCGACGCCTATATCCCGGTTCTCGCCGGCCTTGCAACCGCGATTGACGCGAAGGTCATTGTGGGTTCGGCGAGTATTCCGGGCAAAGAGATGTGCGCGGCATTGGCCGGCCGCCTGGGGGTGGAACTCGCGCAAGACTGTCTCGAGGCCGGTTGGGATGACGGCGTGCGGGTGCTGAAGCCCCTCTACGCCGGGAAGATTCTTGCCCGCATGCGCATGACGAGCAGCCCGGCCATGGTCTCCATGCGCCCGAACGTCGTGCCCGTTGCACCCGAAGGGGATGCGGTCCCCGAGGTGGCGCCCCTCGAAAAACCCGCCCTGGACCTGCGCGTCGCCATCAAGGAGGCGGTGCGCGCCGCGGGGGACATGATCGACCTGACAGAGGCGAAGATCATTGTCTCCGGCGGGCGCGGCATCGGCGGTCCCGAGGGCTGGCCCATGCTCAAGGAACTGTGCGGCGTGCTGCATGCCGCGCTCGGCGCGAGCCGGGCCGTGGTGGACGCGGGATGGATCGACCCCGGCCACCAGGTCGGCCAGACCGGCAAGNNCTCCGGCGCCATCCAGCACCAGGCCGGCATGCGGACGGCGCGCACCATCGTGGCCATCAACAGCGACCCCGACGCGCCCATCTTCAAGATATGCGACTACGGCATTGTCGGCGACCTGCACAAGGTCGTTCCCCTGTTGACCGAGGAGTTCAGAACGGCGCTGGCGGGCTAATTGAGCAGCCCTTCCCGTCAGCCGCCCAGGGAGTGAAAACGTTGTTGACCCTTCCCGAAAAGATTCTGTTCGCCCTGCTCCTCGCGGGCGCTACCGCCGTCTTTGTCCATCGCATCCGGTTCCTCGTCAGGCTCATTCGCCTTGGCGCGCCCGACCCGGACGAACGGCTGGCCGGCCTGCCAGGCCGCATTGTGCGTGTATGCGTCGACGTCTTCTCCCAGCGGCAGGTCCTGCGAAAACCGCTTGTGGGCGCGTTTCATGTGCTCATCGTCTGGGGGTTCTTTGTCTTCGCAGTGAATACGATCAACCACTTCGCCGGCGCGTTCCTGCCCGGTTTCCATCTCTTCGGCGACACGATGCTGGCGCGCTACTACGCCGCCATGGCCGATGTCTTCGCCGTGCTGATTATTCTCGGCGTGCTCGGCCTCGCAATCCGCCGCCACGTGTTCCGACCCCCGAACCTCACCCGGCCTTCCTACGAGTCCGCACTGGTCTTCTGCGCCATCGGAGGCGCCATGGCGGCCTATCTGGCCGCAAAGGCGACCGCGATTGCGGCGGGGCAGACGCCGCACCCGGAGTACCACGTCGTCGCGGTGCGCATGGCGGCGGTGCTCGGGGGGCAGGGGGGCGCCATGCAGACCATCCTCGCCCATGCAGCCTGGTGGAGCGAAGCCCTCCTGCACCTGCTCCTCATCGGCCTGCTTGTGATCCCCACCAAGCACCTGCATCTCGCTGCGGGCCCCCTGAACCTCGTCTTCGCGCGAACGCGGCCGCGCGGCGCGCTCGCGAAAATGGACCTCGAAGACGAGGACGCCGAGACCTTCGGGGTCGCCCGGATTCAGGAATTCACCTGGAAACAGAACCTCGACCTCTACGCCTGTATCGAATGCGGCCGGTGTCAGGACTACTGCCCCACGAGCAATTCAGGGAAGCCGCTCAAGCCCAAGGAATTGATCGTCGACCTCAAGGACCACCTGCTCGCCGCCGGTCCGGCACTGCTGAAAGGCCAGGAAGACCTGCCCGCCCTGCCCGGCGAGGTCATCGCGCACGACACCATATGGGCATGCACCACCTGCGGCGCGTGTGTGGAGCTTTGCCCCATGGGCATCGAGCACATCGACAAGCTCACCGACATGCGCCGCTACCTGTCCCTCATGGAGGCGGCCTGTCCCGAGGAAGCCAACGACGGGTTCCGCAACATGGAGACGGCCGGCAATCCCTGGGGGCTCGCGCCCGCGGACCGGGCCGCCTGGGCCGGGGACCTCGACGTGCCCCGCATGAGCGACGTGCGGGAGACGGACGTGCTCTTCTGGGTCGGGTGCGCGGGCTCTTACGACGACCGTGCGAAGAAGGTCTCCGTGGCGATGGCGCGCATACTCCAGGCGGCGGGCGTCCGGTTCGCCATACTCGGCGAAGAGGAGCGGTGCCACTGCGAGAGCGCGCGCCGGCTCGGCAATGAGTACCTCTACCAGACGGCCGCGCAGGAAATCATCGAGACCCTGGGCCAATACCGCTTCGAGCGCATTCTCGCCACCTGCCCGCATTGCTTCAACACCCTCGCGAACGAGTACCTCGAATTCGGCGCGAAATACAATGTCGTACACCACACCACGTTCATCCGGGAACTCATTGACACCGGGCGCCTGTCCCTCAGGCGGGACAAGAAAGCCCGGGCCGTGTTTCACGACCCGTGTTACCTGGGCCGCTATCAGAAAGAGTACGACGCGCCCCGCGACGTGCTGGCGCGCGCCGGCCAGTCGAGCGTGTCCATCCACCGCGAGCGTGAGCGGGGCTTCTGCTGCGGCGGGGGCGGCGGGCGCATGTGGCTCGAGGAGACCATCGGCGAGAAAATCGGCACGGTCCGCGCGCGTGAACTGGTTGAGGCCGGCACGGAATCCATTGCCGTGGCGTGCCCCTTCTGCATGACCATGCTCACAGACGGCGTAAATGCCTGCGGAGGCAGGGACGTCCCCGTGCGCGACATCGCCGAGCTCGTGGCCGAAGTGCTTGAACCCTGAGAGAAAGGCCTGCCTCGTGTGCGCAAGAACCCTCATCCTCACCGCAGCGCTGCTGGCAACGATGCTTGCTGCGGTGGCCGACACGAACTTGACGGTGATGTCCTTCAACATTCGCTATGGTACGGACGGAGACGGGCCCAATTCGTGGGGAAGACGGCGCGAGACGGTCGCCAACGCCATCAAGAGCAAGCAACCGGATGCGGTCGGATTGCAGGAATGTATCGATTTCCAGGCAGAATACCTGGTTGACGCCATGCCTGAATATCAATGGATTGGCATGGGGCGGGAGGAGGATGGTGGCCATGAAATGACCGCCATCCTCTATCGCAAGAAGACCCTCAGCCCGTTGGAAACCGCCAATTTCTGGCTGTCGGAGACACCCGACGTGCCTGGCTCCCGCTCATGGGACAGCGCCTACGTCCGTATGGCCACCCAGGTGCGGTTCATGCACCGCGAAACAAGGCAGCGCTTCCTTTTCGTGAACACGCATCTGGACAGTCGGGGTGAACAGGCGCGGGTTGAAGGCGCGAGGGTCATTGTCCGGCGCCTTCAGTCCATCCCGGAAACGTTGCCGGTCGTCGTCACAGGCGACTTCAATGCCCTCGCGGAGAAGGACGAGCCGTGGCGGGTCTTCCAGGACGCGGGCTTCACGGATTCATGGTTGACCGCCCGCGAACGCACGGGCCCTCCCGTGACCTTCGGCCGGTTCCGTGCACCGAGGACAGACAGGGACGCCCGCATTGATTGGGTGCTTGTCCGGGGAAACATCACTGTGCACCGCTGTGAGACCCTCCTCTACAACGAAGAAGGCCGCTACCC
>NPIG01000862.1_pt1 | contig 19198 bp, 17 predicted proteins | sample 8637441 | NCBI WGS metagenome assembly NPIG01 (sample SAMN07420675, study PRJNA396082) | bioreactor metagenome | isolation source: sample BR6 brine-fed electro-methanogenic bioreactor BR | place: Japan: Kochi | collected 2016-06-14 | reverse complement strand
TGCTCTACCAACTGAGCTACCGGCTCACAAGGAAGCACTTTATACCGAACCCCTCGGAGTAAGTCAACCCTTTTTTCAGTTTTTTTCCTGGCGCATGAAACAAATGGGTTTTCGGCTCCGGGCAAAACCCGGGTCAAGCTCAGCCGAAGGGGTTTCGTAGCTGAATCGTCTGGTCCCGGCGGGGGCCGACGGACACCAGTACGACCGGGCAGCCGGTTACTTCTTCGAGTTTTTTCAGGTAGGCAAGGGCCTGGGCCGGCAGCATATCGTTTGTGGTGGCGCTCGATATGTCGGACTTCCAGCCTTCTATTTCCTCGTAGACCGGGGTGCACTCCTTGAGGACTTCGAAGTCCCTCGGGAAGGTTTCGAGCAGTTCGCCCCGATAGGAGTAGGCGGTGCAGACCTTGATGATGTCCAGCTCGTTGAGCACGTCCATCTTGGTGATAGCCAGCCCGGTCATGCCATTGGTGCGCACCGCTTCGCGCAGCGCCACGGCGTCGAACCAGCCGGTACGCCGCGGCCGGCCGGTGGTGGAACCGAACTCCTGCCCGGCCTGGCGCAACTGGTCGCCCATTTCATCGTTGAGTTCGGTGGGGAAGGGTCCCTCGCCGACCCGGGTTACATAGGCTTTGGAGATACCGATGACCTCATCGATAAAGCGCGGGCCGATGCCGGTTCCGGTGCAGGCACCGCCGGCAACGGTGGAGGAGGAGGTGACATAGGGGTAGGTGCCGTGGTCGATGTCCAGCAGGCTTCCCTGGGCCCCTTCGAAAAGGACGTCGTGCCCCGCCTCGATGCTCCGGTTGAGGATGGTCGAGGCGCAGCCCAGGTATTTCTCCAGCTCGCGGGCATAGATGCTGTACTCCTCGATGATGGCCTCCTCGGAAAGGGGGGCTTCGCCGAGGAACTTTTCCAGGAAGAAGTTCTTCTCGGGAAGAACCTCCTTGAGCTTGCGGGTGAAGGTCTGGGGCTGGACCAGGTCGATAAGACGAATGCCGCGCCGGCCGATCTTGTCTTCGTAGGTCGGGCCGATGCCACGCCCGGTGGTGCCGATCTTGCGGTCGCCGGAACTCTTCTCCCGGGCGATGTCGATCGCCTTGTGGTAGGGCATGATGATGTGGACGTTGCCGTCGACCACCAGCTGGCTGTCCTGCTTGAGGTAGCCTTTCTTCTTCAGGTTGGTGATCTCCTCGAGAAAGACCTTCGGGTCGAGAACCACGCCGTTGCCAATGATGCAGCGCTTGCCCTCATGGAGGATGCCCGAAGGAATCAGGTGCAGGATGGTTTTTTCGTTGCCGACCACCAGGGTGTGGCCGGCATTGTTGCCGCCCTGGAAGCGTACCACATCATTGGCGTACTCGGTGTAGATGTCAACAACCTTGCCTTTGCCCTCATCGCCCCACTGGGCGCCCACAATTACCACGTTGGCCATATGCAAATTCTCCTGATCGGATTTACAGTGCAAAATCGTCGGCGAGAATCGCCGAATAGGGAAGCCGTTGTTTGAACCCGTCCGTCAGGCGGACCAGAAGTGTATCCTCTTCAGGGTCGCCGATGACGAGAACGAAGCGATAATTCATTTTTCTGGCGTAGCCCAGGGTGTCCTCAAGCCCTCGATGAATGATGTCGCGGGCCGCCGAGTAGCCGCGTTGGCGTAAGATCATGGCGGCGAGCTGGGCACGCTGTTTATCTGCCCCGGCCTGAAAGATCAGGACATCGGTGCTCTGCAGGTCGGCCTCGTCCAGATCCCGGTCGAGGGCGAAAAGAAGGTTGAGCAGGTTGAAGGAAAAACCGGTGGCGGGGGCGGGAAAACCGTAGCGGGCCGTGAGGTTGTCGTAGCGACCGCCGAAACAGACCGCGCGGCCCATGCCGCTGAGGAAGCCCTGGAAGGTGACCCCGGTATGATAGTCGAGCCCGCGCAGTTCGCCTAGGTCGAAGGTTACGTGATCTTCGACCTCGTAAACCTTGAGGACCTCAAGGACCCGGTTGAGATTCTCGAGGGCGCGCTGCGAGCGGTCGTTGAAAACCATCCGGGAGGCTCTTTCGAGAACCTCCCGGCCACCGAAGAGGCGGGGCAGAGCCAGGATCTCCTGACGGGCCTGGTCCGGAAGGGGGGCGTTTTTCAGCAGTGCCTGCAGTTCGGAGGTGTCCTTGCGGGCGATGGCCTCCTGAACCTTGCGCGCCTGGGGATCCGGAAGGGCGCAGTTGGCCATGACCCCGCGAAAGAACTCGACCTGGCCGATATCGATGGTAAATTCCCTGGCGCCCAGCGACTTGAGGGATTCCACGGCCATGGCGATCATTTCGGCGTCCGCTTCGGGGCTGTCCAGGCCGATCATTTCCACGCCGGCCTGGAAAATTTCCCGGTCCTTGCCGACCTGCTGTTCGGTGTGGCGAAGAACCCTGCCGGTATAGCAGAGTCGCAGCGGCAGCGGAAATTCGCGCATGCGGGTGGCCACAATGCGGGCCACCTGGGGAGTGATATCCGGGGGAAAGGCGACCAGTCGGCCGCTTTGACGGTCGTCGAAGCGAAAGGTCTTCTCTCTTAGACCTTCGCCGAGCCCCCGTTCCAGAACGTGGAGGTACTCCAGCGACGGAGGGACGATAGGGCGAAAGCCCCACTGGGAAAAAACCCCCTGCAGGGTGCGGGTCAGATGTTCAATTTTGGCCGCTTTGATCGGGAGGAAGTCTTTGACCCCTTTGGGCAGCATTACCTCGGGGCCGATATTGCTTGGCGTCATGTAAGTCATCCGATCCAGTTGGATCCATAAACGGGATCTGATTGTTGGGAGTGCGGATATCCTGAACCTGTCACTGCCGACTCAGAGGCTGACCTGGATGGCCGACAGAATATTCTCGTTGCTGCGTAGCTTCTCCAGCAGCGATTCGGGGGCCCTGCTGTCAACATTGATCAATGAGATCGCTTTGCCCAGAATCTTGCGCCGGGAAAGGTTCATCATGGCGATATTGACGTTGGCTTCGGCCAGTACCTGGCCGATAAAAGCGATCACTCCCGGACGGTCTTCGTTGTGCAGAACCAGGATGTGGCCCTGGGGCACGGCTTCAACGTGATGGTCGTCAATGCGGACTAGGCGGTAGTCGTTTTCGGCAAACAGGGCGCCGCATACGGACCGTTCACCGTCGCTGCCGGAGACGGTCAGGCGGATCAGGTTTGAGAATCCTTCGGCCGTGCTGCTGCGCGCCTCGACCACGCGGATTCCGCGCTCCCGGGCCAGGTGCGGAGCATTGACGTAATTGACCAGCGGTCCGATGATCGGGGTCAGCAGGCCTTTCAGCAGGGCCATGGTCAGGGGGCCGGTCGGGTGTTCGGTTACGGTCCCGGCATATTCCACGGTGATGGACTGTATCCCCCGGGTCTGCATTTGCGCCAGGAAAGAGCCGAGCCGTTCGGCAAGTTCTACGTAGGGACGGATGATCGCCAAAAGGTCGGCGCTGATCGAAGGGACGTTGAGCGCGTTGACGATAATCCCTTTTTGCAGAAAGTCGACAACCTGCCGGGCCGCCTGCACCGTGACATTGACCTGGGCATCCACGGTCGCCGCCCGCAGGTGCGGGGTGCAGATGACCTGTTCGAGGGGCAGCAGGGGATTGTCAGGCTCTGGGGGCTCCTTGGCAAAGACGTCCAGAGCGGCGCCGGCCACCCGGCCCTGCTTGATGGCCTCGGCCAGTGCCTCCTCGTCAACCAGCCCGCCAAGGGCGCAGTTGACGATCCGGCAGCCCGGCTTGAGCTTTCGCAGCGCCTCTTCGTCAATGAGGTTGACGGTTTCGGAATTCAGGGGGATATGCAGGGTTATAAAGTCAGCCCGCGCTAGCAGGTCATCAAATTCTGCCGGTTCGGCCCCCATATGCCGCAGTACGTCTTCCGCCAGGTACGGGTCATAAACAATGACGTGCATGCGCAGGCCCAGGGCCCGCTCCACCACCAGCCGACCGATTTTCCCGGCGCCGATCACGCCCAGGGTTTTGCCGGCAATGTCGACCCCCATGAAGCGATCTTTTTCCCAGCGGCCGGCTTTCGTCGATTTGCTGGCGTCGGGTATCTGCCGGGCCAGGGCCATCAGCATGGCGATGGTGTGCTCGGCCGTGGTGGTGGTGCTGCCGAAGGGGGTGTTCATGACGACCACGCCCTTGCGATTGGCGGCGGCCAGGTCCATGTTTTCAATGCCGATTCCGGCCCGCGCCAAGATCCTGAGCTTGGAGGCTGCCTGGAGAACTTCTTCGGTGATCTGGGTGCCGCCCCTGACGATCATGGCATCAACATCGGTGACCGCTTCCAGCAATTCTGGATGGGAAATTCCCGGATGATATTTCAGGGTGATGCCCTCTGCATCTTCAAGGACTTTCAGCCCTTCAGGGGAGAACTTGTCGGAAACGAGTACCTTCATGGTGCTACCCTGTGCGGGGGATGGTGATCGGCGGGCGCAACTCAGCCTTTGCCAAAAGCAATACGTTAGCAACACAGTCAACGCTTGTCAAGGGCAAAGCCTGGTTCTTTCGGGTGTGGAAAGCCACGTAAAAACGGGTGGATAGGTTCTTTGGTAAACGAAAAGGCTCCGCGGTCGACCGCGGAGCCTTTGGGGTGCAGGGTTGGGAAGTCGGTTTACAGCTTGGTCACATTGGACGCCTGAGGCCCCTTCTGTCCCTGAACAACTTCGAACTGAACCCGGTCACCTTCGGCGAGGGTCTTGAAGCCGTCGCCCGAAATGGCGGAGAAATGAACGAAAACGTCCGGGCCGCCGTCCTGCTGGATGAAACCGAAACCTTTGGCGTCATTGAACCACTTAACTGTACCTTCTGCCATTTTTTCTCTTGCTCCTTTTGTTCCCCGGCTCAGCCGGTTTGGAATGATCTGGTCCCGGTTTCACCTCAACAAAAAGAACCATGCAGCCCTCGGGGTCTGCACGGCTCACTTTTTCTTTGGTGACCCTTACTTAACCGGAACTTCACTTTTCTCTTAGCATGGGTAAACGGTAAAAGCAAGCCAATTATGAAGAAAAATTAGGTTAAGGGCGCGGGGCCGTTCTTGGCTATATTTCAGGTTCGAAGACCGCAGAGTCCCCTCCTGGAGGTGGGGCCGTCGATTCGACGCTTGTTTGCGGCTGCGACGGTCAGGCCCGCATCACGTTTTGCGCCTGCGGCCCCTTGGGGCCCTGGATAATATTGAAAGAAACTGGCTCGCCCTGGCCGAGGGTTTTAAACCCCTCCATTTCGATAACCGAATAATGGACGAATACGTCAGGTCCGTTTTCTTGTTCGATAAAACCGAAACCCTTGGCGTCATTGAACCATTTTACCGTACCTTTAGCCATTGCATGCTTCTCCTGTTCTTAAGCGATTCTGACATCTCCGGAACCTCCGGAGCACCTCTAGCCTGAATGACTTTACCCGTTGAAAGAAAAAAAGCAATCAATTTTGTTAAAAAAAAACAATCTTCGGGTCTGAACAAGGCGGGAAAGAGGCCGCTGACCAACGGCTTCTTTCCCGCCAAAACGCGCCGGCCGGTTTGCGGCGCCCCTTTCAGTGTTTCGGGGGCGGTCGATCGCGAGGATGGTTGTTTTTTACGCGGGCCAGGCACGACAGGCAGATCGTCGAGGTGTCGATCTCGCAAAGATTTTTCCGGATCTGGTGCCCCTGTGCTGCCACAGGTCCTTGGTATTTCCCGCACCATGCACAGTAGCGAAGCAAGGGACCTCCCGTTAGCGATCGTTAATTATTCTCAGGGTATCATAGTGACTCCACCTGTCAAGCCGGGCCGGTCGTGGCGCTGCCCCGAAGCGGCCGGTTTGCAGCCTAGCGCAAATACTCGATCAGCAAGCGCACGCCGACTCCGGTGCCCCCTTTGGGAATGCAGGGACGACCCTTCTCTTCCCAGGCGGTTCCGGCGATATCGAGATGGGCCCAGGTGAAATCCTCGGCGAACTTTTGCAGAAAGGCTGCAGCGGTGATGGTGCCGGCAGGGCGGCCCCCGATGTTTTTGACGTCGGCCACCTCGCTCTTGATCTGGTTGGCATAGTCTTCCCACAGAGGCAGTTGCCAGAGTCGTTCGCCGCAGTGCTCTCCGGCTTTGATCAGTTGTTGAATCAGGCCGTTATGGTTGCCCATGATCCCGGTGGCGTGATGCCCAAGGGCGATGATGCAGGCCCCGGTCAACGTGGCCAGGTCGATAACCACTCGCGGGTTGTGCCGTTTGACGTAGGTTAGGGCATCGGCCAGTATCAGGCGGCCCTCGGCGTCGGTGTTCAGGACCTCGATGGTTTTACCCGAAAGGGAGGTGAGAATATCGCCCGGGCGGATGGCGCTGCCCGAGGGGAGGTTTTCCACTGCCGGGACGACCGCGACCAGGTTGACCGGCAGCTTGAGCAGGGCCGCGGCAAGCATGGTGCCGATGACCGCCGCCCCGCCGGCCATGTCCATCTTCATTTCGTCCATCTTATCTGCAGGCTTGAGGGAAATGCCCCCGGCATCGAACACGACGCCCTTGCCGACCAGGGCGATGGGGCGGGCCTCGCCATTTTCCCCCTGGTACTCCAGGACAATCAGGCGGGGGTCGCGGATGCTCCCCTGCGCCACTCCCAGCATGGCGCCGAAGCCTTCCTGCTCAAGCTCGTTCTTGTTCAGGATGGTGCACTTGAACCCTCCTTCGCGGGCGGCCGCTTCGGCCTGGCGGGCAAGGAATTCGGGGGATTTTATATTGCCCGGTTCATTGACCAGGTCGCGGGCGAGAACCACTCCCCGGCTGATGCAAAGCGCTGCAGAAACTCCCAACTGGGCTTCTGTCACATCGGCCGATTTGCCCGCAAGCAGGCGCACTTCCTTCAGGGCGGGGGGAAGGTCTTCGCGGTTCTGGGTTCGGTAGGCGTCGAACCGGTAGCTGGCCAGCAGGATACCTTCGGCAATCGCCTGGCCCGAAGCCTTTGAGTTGCCTCTCTTGAATGAGAGCGATTCCAGGTCGACCGCAAAGGTGCTGATTTTTCTCCCCTGCAACAAGCCGGTTGCCGTGCCGAGAGCCTGGCGAAGGCGGTCGGGTCCGGACCCCTTTTCCTTGCCGAGTCCGATCAGGAGAACTCTTTCGGCGGGAAGTTTTTTGCCGGGCTGAAATATCAGATGCTCTCGGTGCTTGCCGGAGAACTCCTTATCCCGCAAAGCTCTTCCGAGGGCTCCGTCAAGGACTTGATCCAGCTCCTTGAGCTGAGGCGTGCGGGCCTTCCCTTCGTAGACGCCAAGTACCAGGCATGGGGTCTTCTGTTGGAGCGGGTTGGTTTTTTTTACCTTGAAATCCATAACGTCGGTCCTTTCGGTGGATGGGGGAGTGTCGCCCGGCTGGCGCTTTGTCCGTGGCCTTCCCCTGTCTGGCGCACCGTTTGCGGGCCCAGCGGGGACAGGACTTCGAAGCGAAAGGCTTCGTTCAAAAAGAGTTCATTTTGCTTAAGTTTAGCCTCAGGCCCCGGTCTTATCAATGTGGACTTTGACATTTGATGGGCAGCAGTTACAATGACTTGACTGCTTTGCAGGCGGTCAAGACCTGCTTTTGATGGAGTTGTTCAAGGTTTTTGTGGCGGAAAAGGAGGTTGTCATGGTTCGAAACGCATGGGGCAGGTTTTTTCTCGCACTGATGGCCTGCCTGCTGACCGTGGCCTGCATGCCCCGCGGCGGCCCGACGCCCAAAGGGGGAGCCGGGGATGTGGCCGAAAGTGTAAAGCGCGTCGCTGTCTACCAGGATGGCGACGGCAAAACCGGGATCAGCGGTCAGGTTCTGATCAAAGAGACGGGGGAGCCGCTTGATGAGGGGTATGTCTATATCTATCCCGATGCCGTGTCCAACCTCCTGGGACCCTCTCAGTTCATTTCCCAGCCCACCGATGCCGAGGGTCGCTACCGCCTTGACGTGCTACCGGGCGCCTACTACGTCGTAGCCCGCAAGCGGATGAGTGGACAGGCTTCCGGGCCGCTTTCCCCTGGCGATTACTATTCCGAGCATCAGCGCATCATCAGCACCGTGGTCGAGGGCAAGATGGCGCTTGTCGATCTCGAGGTAGTGCCGATGAAGGCTCCGATGTTCTTCAAGAAATCGGTCGTTGAAAAAAAGAGTGACACGGGTATCCGCGGTCTGTTGCTGGATGCGGAGGGCAAGCCGGTGCCGGGAAGTTTCGCCATTGCCTACACCAACAAGGATATGCAGCGTCTGCCCGATTTCGTCTCCACCCTCGCCGATGGTGAGGGCAACTTCACGATCTACTTCCCCGAGGGAGGTACCTACTATGTGGGGGGCAGGGTCCACGCCTGGGACATGCCCCGGCCCGGGGAGCTCTATGGCAAGTTCGGCGGCGACGACCCCCAGCCGGTCCAGGTGGAGACGGGGGCCTTCGTTGACAACATCCGCATCGAAATGACACCCTTTACCGAGGAATACAAGTCGGGCAAAAGCCGCCGGCCTTATTGAGTTCAGCCCGACAATGTCGAGTTCCGGGCAAGCGGGATTTAACGGAAGCCGATCCGTTTAAAAAGGATCCCCAGGTACTTGTTCAGAGGGTGATCCCGGTCGAGGGAGTTCAGTGGGGGCGGTTTGCGGACGCCGAGTTTTTTCAACTCGTCGATGATTTTCTGGTTGCGCTCCAGTTTCAGGCCCCGCCGGAAGGCATTAATGGCCCGGGCTTTCTGTCCCGCCAGCAGATAGACCCGCCCGAGATTGAGCGCATGAATGGAGTTGTGCGGCTCCTCCTGAAGGGCTTCCACGCACATGTAAACGGCCTTCTGGATCTGGCGGCGCTCCTGGGCCAGGCAGTAGGCCATATAGGAGCGCAGCGTCGGGGTGTTGCGCAGTTTGGCCGCAGTTTCAAAATGGACCACGGCCATCAGAGTGTTGCCCTGTTCGGCGGCGGAAATCCCTTGCTTGACCAGATGGATGAATTCGGTGCTCGGCATGATGTCGGTTTCTCCGTTGGGTTGGTCGCTGTTTGCCAGGTATTGGCCCTTGCAAGATAACCCTCATTGTACATCCCTCCCCGGCAGTGGCAAATCCCTTGACCCCCACGAGCCGACCGGGACTGCCGGGCTGCCTGGGGTGGGTCGGTTCAGTTGAAGTGTCGGGCCAGTTCGGAATGATAGCTGCTGCCGAGAGTGTCGGCATGACGGGCCAGCCAACTGCTGAACAGGGTGTGGCCGGCAGGTCGCCCCGGCGCGATCAGCAGATCGGAGGTCAGCACGTCGAGTTCCTTGCGGGTCAGGGGGACATCGTTGACCGCGCCGCCGATCAGGCCGGAAAGCTGGAGGGCTCGTTCCGGGCGCACATGGATGATCCGGGCGTGACTTCCGATGCGTTTTTCCAGCAAAGCGATCATTTCGTCGAAGGTGAAGGTTTCCGGTCCTCCGGCATCGATAGTCAGGTTTTTTCGTTTATGGCCGGCTCTGACCGCCAGCTCTGCCACGTCATCCACGTATATCGGCTGAATCCGGTATTTCCCATTGCCCGGTACCGCGAAGATCGGAAACTTGCGCAGCATCCAGGCCAGGTTGTTGAAAAAGAGACTTTCCTGGCCGAACATGACCGTGGGGCGCACGATGGTGAAGGACAGTCCCGATTCGCGGACCAGGCGTTCCGCCTGCCCCTTGGCGCGAAAGTACGGATAGGGGGCGTTTTCGTCGGCATGCACCGCGCTGATATGGACGACATGAGAAATTCCCGCCTGGCGGGCCGCCTCCAGCAGAACCCCGGTGCGGGCCACGGCATCGCCGAATGAGAGGCCGCCGTGCTCAAAGCGGATCCAGTAGGTATTGTAGAGCGTCGAGGCGCCGGCAAGGCTTGCCGCCAGGGCCGGGGGATCGTCGAAATTGAAGGGAGCTGCGGTTATGGCGGTGTCGAAGGAGTTTTCCCGCCCCGGATGGCCAGTCAATGTTTTGACTGTTTTCCCGTTGGCCAGCAGGCGCCGGGAAATATAGCGGCCGGTGAAACCGAAGGCCCCGGTCACCACATTCAATTCCCCTTCCCCCGTCATGGCCCTCCCCGAGAAATTGGTGCACGCAGATTCCATAATGGCTCCAAGTATACCATTGCCGGAAAGGCTTTGGTAACGTAACGGATGTGCCGGAAATGAAACCGAAGCCGCCTTCGATTCCCGCCGAGCGGGCGGACACCATCCGCCGCCTGCTCCTTGAGCTTCTCACCGGCCCCCCGCAGGGCATTCGGGATCTCTCGGTGGCTCTCGGGCTTGCCGAACGGGAGGTTGTTCCCCATCTGGAACATCTGCGGCGCACCCTCCACGGGTCCGACCGAACGCTGGTGGTTTCACCGGCTGTCTGCAGAAAATGCGGCTTCATCTTCGTCAAGCGGCAGCGGCTCAGTCGTCCCGGCAAGTGTCCGGTCTGCCGCGGCCAGTCTATTGCACCTCCCCGTTTTGCCGTTCGTTAATCTCGGGCGATTCCGTCTTTCTGCGTCATTCCGTCGGTGAGATGGCAAAAATGAATACAGCTCCATTCGGCGTGTCCAAACGGAGAGGTGCGTTCTGTCGCGGGCTGCATGCTCTGGCGATGCATGGCATGAGCAGTGCATAGGGTCAATTTTGTCAGTTTGGCCAAAGACGATCCCGGCGACCGGCCGGTAGAAAGGAGTCTGATCATGCGTAACGCGAAAAAACTTGGTGGGGCGATTGCCCTTCTGGTTGCAAGTGCCTCCCCCGCCCTGGCCGTTCCCCGCCTTACCGAAGGGCCGGCTGATTACGTCCTGATGCCTTTTCTTGGCTATGCGGCCCTGCTCGGTGTCGCCCAGCTGATTGGCGCCCTGAGCCGAAAGGGGGGCAGATAGCCATTCATTAATTATGAACCCTGATCCGATGGTTTGGGGTTTTTTTAAGGGGTCGCATATTTTTTGCGACCCCTTTTGGTTTTTTGGCCCCCCGTATGCATGGAATCAGCCCGGAGACACTTGGGTCTGCAGGGCGGCTCGCTAGGAGGCTGTCCGACAATTAAGAGACCGGCTGCAAACCCAGCTGTTTGGCTCATATTTCGGCTCCCTTTCGGCCCATAGCTACGGCTATGAGCTCTCAAGCGACCCAAAATCTGTTCTCAAACTTCTGGATTTTCGCTTCGGCCCTATTGTCGGACAGCCTCCTAGAGGCCGCTGGAATCCAGGGACGTGGTAATTTCCAGCTCCCGCAACTTAAGGGCGATGCGCCGGCGCACCTGAGTGGGGATTTCCACATGCAGGCACAGGGTGTCCCGACGCAGTTTGCCGGCCTCGATCCGTTGCAGGGCGTTGCCCCCGGCCCCGGGCAGCCAGCGGATGTTTTCCCCCGGCAAGTAGGTACGTTCCTCGCCGGAGAGCAGGCTTTTGACCTCGCTGCGCGGGTCCACGCTTCTGCCGAGCAGGTGCAGACCGCCCAGAACGAAAAAGTGGTAACAGCCGTGGGGCCGTTCGCAGAACTGCACGTAGATTTCATCGGAAAGCTCCCGCAGCAGGCCGAGACCCTTGCGCAGCCCGGGGGCGGGGGTCAGATGCAGCACTCCGCCCCGTTCCTCCAGTTGCCCCAGTTCGCCGGTCTGCCGGAAGGGGGGGAAGCCGCCCAGGCCGACCACCAGACCTTTGTCCTCGGGTCGGGTCCCCACGCAGCCGTGGATGTCGATGATCAGCGACGACGCGGAGAGCTCCAGATGCTGCACGTAGGAGCGCAGGCCCTCCTCAAGCTTGTAGCAGTACGGATGCCCCTTGGCGTTCACGTAGGGATAGATGACATCGATGTTGCTGGGGTTGAGCGGTACCCCCCAGGTCTTGAGTTTCTCGAGATTTTCGTCGGTCAGCGGTTCCCGGCCGGAAAATCCGAGGTTAACCACCGCCGCGCATCCCTTGCCGGTGCGCAGGAAATACAGGGCGACGTCAAGGGTGTGGGGATCGTAGGGGCCGTGAGTGGCGGTCAGCAGCGGCAGCTCGGAGCCGTAGGCTTCCCGGCGGCGCAGCAGCAGAACGCCTCCCGCCTCGTCCGGCAGAAACCGGGCGGCAAAGCCCGGCAGTCCGGAATCGCAGGATCGCCAGCCGCTGTCGCTCCTCGGGGCCTTGCCGAAAAAGCGCTGGAGAACCCTCTGGCGCCAGACGGCGCTGAAGCGCAGGGCCCGGTCGGGGAGCCGGTAGTAGACGGCATAGGTCGCCGGATCGAGATAGACCCGAATTCCGAGGCGCCGCAGCAGATCGCGGTTGTAGTTGTTTTGAGTGGTTTTAAGCAGCCGCCCGGTGATTTCTTCCATGGCGGCGAACTCGGCTTCCGCGGGCGTTTCATTAAGCAGTTCGACCCGTTTGAGGTGGCGGTAGTCCTCCTTGCCGATTTCCACCTCCAGTCGGTTGAGGTGACGACGGAAGGGGGCCGAATAATCGACGGTGAAGCGGTTGATGAACAGCTTGGGAATGTTGGGATGGGGTTCGGTCATGGGGGTCGGACTCCACGCAGGTGAGTTTATTCAATGATACCCCTGGCCCCACGGCAGGACAACACTCATTATCCCCGTCCGTCGATGGGGTGGGCCGGGTGATAAGTCTATCGTAAAATCGGCACCTTAGATGGGTTTTGGGTTGCATGTTCAAGGCAGGTAATGTTATTTTACGGATGTTTATGCCGCCGCTCGTCGATGCTTCGGCTCTGGGAGGATGTTCTTGTTTCTACAGGCAGCCGAGTGTTTCAGATTGAACCGGAAACGACTTGCCCTGGTGTTTCTGGTTCTCGGCCTGTCCCTGGGGCTGGAGGCTTTCGCCGCATCACAGGGACCGGAGCATCTGCGGTATGCCGGGGCCACCACCCTCCAGCGGGATTTCATGCCCAAAGCCGCCTGGGCCTTCGAAGCCCGGACCGGAGTAACCTTCGGCATTCTGGGCGGCAATACCGATCCCGGCCTGCAGTCCCTGCTGGCCGGAAAGGTAGACATCGCTGGCGCCGGGCGCTTTCTTACCGACCGTGAAAAGGTCGCCGGACTGGTGGAAACCCTGGTGGGGTGGGATCCCCTGGCGGTGGTGGTGCATCAGTCCAATCCGGTGGAAAATCTCGGCCTCAAGGCGCTGCAGGGAATTTTCAGCGGCAGGCTCGCCTCCTGGAAGGAGGTCGGCGGCTTCGATCAGCCGATCCTGGTGGTGACCAGCCCGGAGGGGTCGGGGATGCGCGCCACGGTGCAGGAGGAGATCCTGCAGGGCGAGGCATTTTCCCCGCACCACCTGACCTCCGTCCTGGTCGAGGGGGTGGATCTGCAGGTCGCCCACTTTCCCATCGCCGTCTGCGCGGTCAGCAGGAGCATGGTCGATGCGCCGGGGATAAAAATCCTTCGGATAAACGGGCTCGAACTGAACGAAGAAAACGTACGCAACGGCAGCTATCCCCTGCTCAAGCCCCTGCTGCTGGTGACCCGGGGCGAGCCCCGCGGCGCGGCGGATGACTTCATCCGCTTTGCCCTCAGCTCCGAAGGACAGGCGATCATGGCCCGCAAGTTTTTTCGGGCAGAGACCCTGCACGAAGCTTCGAGTCAGCCCTGACCCGGGTGACCGGATGCCTTGCGCGGACCCACCGGTTCGCCCAGCCAGGCCTGCCTCGGCGACGCCTTGGCCGCACATATAACGAGCCGCCAATTTATATAACAGACACGATTTCTAACCGCACAGGACATTGGCAAAGGATAGGTAATGTTCACTTCGATGAAATTGCGCTGGAAAATTCTTTTGGCCCTGATCGGGTTGTCGGTTATCCCCCTGGCGGCCGCGCTGATTATTCTCTCCGGTTTCACCGACGAGCAGATGGAGCGCGGCATGCAGGTGCGGGCCGACGAGGTCGCCCGGTTCGTTCATGAGAGCATCGAGGCTTCGGAGCGGGAAGCCGCCAACTACATCCGTCTCTCCAGCCGCGACACGGACCTGGTCAACTCCATATACTTTTCCGACAATCCCGACGAGATGCTCGGTCTGAAAAGCGGGGTCGAAGATGCCCAGGAGATTTTCAATTTCGACCTGATCCAGATTCTCAACCGGGAGGGCAAGGTGCTGCGCCGCAGCCTGGGCGAGGAGCATCATGATATCCCCCAGCTCAGCGGTCTCGAGCATCCGGTGATCCGGGCCGCCACGGCCGGCACCGACGCCAGCGGGCTCGGCCAGTTCGACGGCCATGCCGCCATCGTTGCCGTTTCGCCGATCCGCTATCATCAGAAGGCGATCGGTTACCTGATCGGAGTAATTTTCCTCGACGACATCGCCGAGCATATCCGCTCGCTGGGAGGGACGGCGGTTGCTTTCTACCGTGCCGAAGGGGGCGTGTCCACCACCGACGAGAATCTCCGAGAACTGTCCGCCGAGCAGATTGTCGATAAGAGCAGCTGGACCCAGAGCCTGGGCGGCACCCCCTACAGCCTCTACAACATCAGCTTCGACGCCGGCGGGGAGGGGATGGTGATTGCCTATGACCGCTCCGACCTGGTGGAGGCGCGTCGCAACATGAAGGCGTTGCTGCTGACCATTCTGGTGGGTGTCGGCACCCTGGCGGTGGTGACCGGCATCGCCATCTCGCGGGGGATTGTCCGGCCGCTCACCGAGGTGGTGGGAAATCTCAAGGATATCGCCGACGGCGAGGGGGATCTGACCCGGACCCTGGCGGTGCGCTCCGGTGACGAGGTCGGTGAGCTGGCCGCCAACTTCAACCGGTTTTCGGGACGCCTGCGCGAGATGGTGGGACGCATCAAGGCGGTGCGCGGCGGTCTGACCGAGGCGGCGGAAAAGATCCGTCTTTCTTCCGGCGATGTCAATCAGGGCGCGGTGCGCCAGTCCCGGTCCCTCGAAGAATGCCACCTGGCCATTCAGGGGATCGATCAGACTCTGGCCGGCATTGCGGAAAACACCGGCAATCTGCTCGATGCCGCCGAGGGGAGTTCGTCGGCGACCATGGAGCTGGGCTCCACCATCGAGGAGATCGCCGAGCAGATGGAAAAGCTTTTTGCCATCGTCGAGGAGGTCTCCAGTTCGATCACCGAAATGTCGGTGGCCAGCCAGCAGGTGACCGACAACGTCGAGGCGCTCTCGTCCTCCACCGAGATTACCGCTTCATCGATCACCGAAATGGATGCCTCCATCAAGGAGATCGAGGAAAACGCCGAACGGACCAACGCCCTGTCCGAAGAGGCCGCGCGGGATGCCCAGCGCGGCAAGGAGGCGGTCGACGAGACCATCCAGGGCATCGGGGCGGTGCGGGAGATCGTCGACGGGGCCAGCGCGGTCATCCAGGACCTCGGAGCCCAGTCGAGCGCCATCAGCAAGATTCTCACGGTGATCGACGAGGTGGCCGACCAGACCAGCCTGCTCGCCCTGAACGCCGCCATCATTGCCGCTCAGGCCGGCGACCATGGTCGCGGCTTTGCCGTGGTCGCCGACGAGATCCGCGAGCTGGCCGATCGCACCGCCGTTTCCACCCGGGAGATTGCCGCGATCATCACCAGCCTGCAGACCGGTACCCAGGGGGCGGTCAAAGCCATGTCCAGCGCCAGCGACCGGGTTCACAAGGAAGCCGAGCGCTCGCGGGCGGCCGGCCAGGCCCTGGAAAAGATCCGCACCAGTACCCTGAACGCCACCGAGCAGGTGCGCGGCATCGTTCGGGCCACCCAGGAACAGGCCCGGGGCAGCCAGCAGATCACCCAGTCGATCAATCAGGTGGCGGCGATGCTCAACCAGATCGCCGCCGCCATCAACCAGCAAAGTGATGGCACCCGGCAGCTGGCACAGGCTGCCGAGTCGATGAGGGAGATCGCTTCGCGGGTCAAGCTCAGTACCAGCGAGCAGGCCAACGGGGCCCGGCAGATCAACCTCAGCATGGAAAACATCCGCGATATGATCGAGCGTATCGACGAGGCCACCCGGGAGCAGACCCTGCGCAGCCGGCAGGTCGTGGAGGCGGTTTCCACGGTACGCAGCATCGCCGAAAACAACGCCGCCCGCACCGCTGAACTGGACCAGGTGGTGGAGCTGCTCGCCGAGCAGACCGTGACCATGGAAAACGAGGTCGGCGCTTTCAAGGCATGAGGGACTTGTCGCTGAACGTCACCATCCTCGGTTCGGGGACCAGCACCGGGGTTCCGGTCATCGGCTGCCGCTGTCCGGTGTGTACCTCGAGCGATCCGCATAACCAGCGAACCCGCTGCAGCATCCTGGTGTCGGCCGGCGGCAAAAACATCCTCATCGATACCGCCACCGATCTGCGCCAGCAGGCCCTGCGCGAGGGGATCACCCAGATCGACGCGGTCCTCTACACCCACACCCACGCCGACCACGTTCACGGCATCGACGATCTGCGCTCCTTCAACCTTGCTTCGGGGGAGGCGATTCCGATCTTCGGCTCCGGCGAAGCCGTCGAAGCGATCCGGCGCGTGTTCGGCTACATTTTCGACGACGGCCAGGAGGCCGGCTACCGACCTCGGCTCGAAACCCGGGTGCTCGAGGGCCCCCTGCAGCTGTTTGGCCTGCCCATCGAGCCGCTGCCGCTGCTGCACGGGCCGGGCCGTGCGCTGGGGTACCGCATTGGTCCCCTGGCCTATCTAACCGACTGCAGCGCCATCCCCGACGCGACCGAGGCCCGGTTGCAGGGGCTCGACGTTCTGATCATCGACGGTTTGCGATTCAAGCCCCACGCCAGCCACTTCAACATCCCCCAGGCGATCGAGGCGGCGCGGCGCATCGGCGCGCCGCGGACCCTGCTTACCCACCTCAGCCACGATGTCGATCCGGGCCGCCATGCTCATCTGTTGCCGTCGGGGGTGGAATTCGCCTATGATGGCCAGCGTCTGAGTCTCGATCTGGGGACGAAAGGATAGGCGCGGCAGGCTGCGGCGATGGTCGCCATCATCGTCAAGGGTGATTTTTGCGGAGCGAACCCGGATGCATCAGGAAATCCGCCTCCACGGCCACATCGACGAGAACATTGAATATTTTGTCACCGCCGCGGGCCGGGACGCCTACCAGAGCTATTTTTTCGAAACCGCCGGCGACAGCCTGAGAATCTTCGCCCCCGGCAACGAGTTCGTCGTGGGCGCCCAGGGGCTGCGCCATCGCGGCAACGGCGGCGCGTTCTGCGAATACATGTTCGGCGTCGACCAGCCGCTGGCCGACCTGGCCAAGGCGGATGTGCGCAACCGTCTGGTCCTTTTCGGCGGCACCTACCAGCGGAATTTCAACCTCCAGTTCTCCAACCACACCGAAGGCTTCCAGAGTTACGAACAGATTTTTTTCGAAGGAAACGCGGTCTGCAATTATTTCTTTTTTCTGGCCGGTTCGGTTTCCGGTTCGCTTGGCGAGCAGCAGCAGGAGCTGCTGCGGTTGCTCGGCAAGCTGCTCAAGCGCAGCGCCGAGGTGGGCAAGGAGGATGACTCCGGTCTGATCGGCGAACTGTTCGGCCTGCTCGGACACCGCAGCGCCCTGTATCTGTTGCGACTGGTCAACAAACAGCACCGTCGTTACCATGAGGCCTTTCGGGCCCTGTACTTTGCCGACAAGGCGATTGCCGACGAGGACTACGCCCGGCTCGAACAGCTGGCCGAATCGCTGGGGATCGACAAATATCAGCAGGAACGGATCCGCATCGACGTGATGTACAAGCACCCGGACAACCGCCGGATCGTCGATGAATACCGGAACATTCTCATCGACTGTTACCGCAAGGGGCGCATCGGACAACTGGAAAATGCCCGCTTGACCCGCCTCAAGACCCTGTCGGTGCGCAACAAGATCCCTTCGGCCCTGTTCTACACCCTCGACAAGATGCTCAAACACGACAAGCTGAGCGACCCGGAAGAGCACGATTACCTTTCCCAGACCCGCCAGGCCCTCGAGGGGATCTTTCTGCAGGAGCGCGCGATCGACGCCAGCATCGATCGCGAGGACATCATCAAACTGCTCCAAGCCAAGCGGCGGGCCTGCGAAAACCGCGATCACACCTTTGAGCAGATTCTGCTCGAAACCGGCAAGGCCTGCGACGAAAAGATCTACAATGGCGCCGACATGGCGCTGCTGGAGAACTTTTCGCACATCCTCACCTATTTCGACCGCTTCGACAATACCTCGGCGGTCATCAACCAGCTTGCCTTCATGGAGCGGGTCAATGTCACCGAAGGCATGCTGCGCAGCCTGCTGGGCAACAAGCGCGCCTTCGACGAGCTCGACCCGCTGCTGTTCTACGAGCTTTTTTTCTCCGGCATCCTCGAAAACAAGTACCTCGGTCATTTCGGCCGCAAGAAAATTCTCGCCCTGGCCGGTGGTCTGAAGGAGATCGAGGAAAACCGTCTGACCCTCGAAGGGCTGTTGCACCGACTGAGCGACCTCGACCAGCTGGATCGTCTCTACGCGATTGTCCGCAGCCACGTCAAGGAGCGTATCCGCAACTTTTACAGCCGCTACAACACGCCCGCCGAACAGCAGGCCCTGCAGGCCGAGGTGGCCGAAGAGTTGGGCAGCAAGGGCCTGCTGCGCGGTGAACTTTCCTGCAGCCTGTTTCGCGACGTGGTCCTCGACATCAAGAAGGAGGCCATCTATGTCCACAACCTGCTGCCGCAGATCGTCGCCGGACAGGACACGGCGCTGCGCGAGGACTTTCTCGACAACAGCGGCCTCGACCGCTTCTACGTCGAGGAGCTGGAGCGGGAGTATTTCGAACTGAACGACCTGAGCCTCGAGGATCTCTACCAGATCCGCAAGGGCCTCAACGCCTGAGTTTCCGCCCCTCTCTCCGGAGCTTGCCAGGATCCGATATCCCGATATAATTTCGGACATTTCCATGCAATGCGAGGTGTCATGAGCCAGCCATCCCTGTCGGCCATCCGCAACATCGGCATCATCTCCCATATCGACGCGGGCAAAACCACCGTCTCCGAGCGGGTCCTCTACTACACCGGGGAAATTCACAAGATGGGCGAAGTCCATAACGGTTCGGCCACCATGGACTGGATGGACCAGGAGCAGGAGCGGGGAATCACCATCACCGCCACCAGCACCACCTGCCGCTGGGGCGATTTGTGGATCAACCTGATCGACACCCCCGGCCACATCGATTTCACCATCGAGGTCGAGCGCTCCCTGCGGGTGCTTGACGGCGCGGTGACCATCTTCAGCGCCGTCGAGGGGGTGCAGCCGCAGAGCGAGTCGGTCTGGCGCCAGGCCGATCGCTACCGGGTGCCGCGCATCTGC
>NPIG01000304.1_pt4 | contig 19222 bp, 9 predicted proteins | sample 8637441 | NCBI WGS metagenome assembly NPIG01 (sample SAMN07420675, study PRJNA396082) | bioreactor metagenome | isolation source: sample BR6 brine-fed electro-methanogenic bioreactor BR | place: Japan: Kochi | collected 2016-06-14 | reverse complement strand
CGATGACGTTGCGCAGCTCGCGAACGTTCCCGGGCCAGGCGTAACGCGTCAGACAGCGCGCCGCGGCGGGGGTCAGCCCTGGTTTGCCGACCCCGAGTTCTCCGCCGAGCCGCTCGAGGAAGAACTCCGCGAGCGGCAGGATGTCCTCGGGCCGGTCGGCGAGCGCCGGGAGCATCACCTCGATCACGCGCAAGCGGAAGTAGAGGTCTTCCCGAAAGGTCCCGGCCTCGATCATCGCCTCGAGGTCTCGATGGGTCGCGGCGACGACGCGCACGTCCACTCTCTCGAGGCTCCCGCCCACGCGCACGACCTCACCCGACTCGAGGGCACGAAGCAACGACGCCTGGGCGCCTTTCGAGAGATCGCCGACCTCGTCGAGGAAGAGCGTCCCGCCGTCGGCGCGGTGGAATGCCCCCACGCGGGCGCTGTCAGCGCCCGTGAACGCGCCCGCGTCGTGGCCGAAGAGTTCGCTCTCGACGAGCTCGTCCGGGATCGAAGCACAGTTTCTGGAAACGAACGCGTGTTCCGCGCGCGGGCTCGCCAAGTGAACGAGCTGAGCGACGAGCTCCTTCCCGCACCCGCTCGGGCCGCGCACGAGCACGCTGGCTCCGCTCCCGGCTGCCTGCCGTGCGTCGGCGAGCGCCGTCAGGAATGCGGGGTTCTTGCCAACGAGGCTCTCCTCGAGCACCACTCGGGAGTCCTCGCTATCGCGGCCGACGACGGCCCCGGTCGCCCGTCGCTCCGCGGCGGCGCGGGCGCGCTTCTCGCCATCGAGACGCCGCCAGAGCGCGAGGAGCGTCGCCGCCGTTGGCGCCGCGGCCTCCAACGCGGCGACGCGCTCGGGGCTCGGCACAACGGCGAGTTCGAGGCTCGCCACACCCACCGGAAGAGACCCTTTTGCGAGCAGCGGGACGCCGAGCACGATCGAGCCCGGCTCGAAGTCTGCCCGGCTGTCTCCGGTGCTCGCCGTGCGCGACCGGGCAGCGAAGTCGAGATAGCTGACCCCGCCCGCTCGCAGCGTCTCGTGCAGGAAAGTCTCGCTGATCGTGCACGGCCGATGTTCGTCGAGGTGCGCGCAGAGGACGAAACGCTCGCCCTCCCAAGCGAGCAAGACGCCGTCTCGCGCGTCGGCCAGCAAGGCGATGCCGCGAAGCAGCCGCTTCAGCGCCCCTTGTGCCTCGCCCGTCGCCGCGCCCCCGGAGGCCAGGGCACGCATCGCCTCCTGCGCGGCGCCTTCCGCCCCCAACTTCGCGGATGGGTCGGAGTCGGCAAGGGAGAGCCAGGTCTCGCCCGTCCCCAAGCTGCCGTCGACGAGGCCCACGCTCCCGGACAGCGGCTTCGCCGGCACGATCTCGTAGCCAGCGACGAGAACGCTCTCGCCCTCGGAGAGCGGTGCTGCGCTTCGCACGCGCCGCTCCGAACGCGTCTCGCGCGAGAGGAGAAAGGTTCCGTTTCGACTTTCGAGATCCCGGACCCAGAGAACTCCGCCGCGAAGAGCGAGCGCGGCGTGCCGCTTCGACACCCCCCTCCCCGTGAGCACCACGTCGCAGGCCGCAGCGCGCCCGAGGATCACTTCGCNNCGTGTGGTCATGCCGCCCTCCAGGGCGTGAGAGATATTTTGCCTCATTCGCACGGCGCCCGGGAAGCCCCCCTCCCCAACACCTCCCGTATCGGGTCCCGAGAGGCGCCCAGCCGATGGCACGGCCGTTGCTCTTCATCGTGTCGGGCCACGAGATGCCCGGAAAGGAGAGCACGATGAGGAACAGAATCCTGACCATCGCCGCCGCGCTCTCGCTCGCGTGCGGCACGCTTGCCATCACCCTGGCCGGAGCGGGGACCTACCGCATCGCCCTCCCCGGCGAGGTGATGATCGGCAACCGGATCTTCAGCGGCGAAACGCTCGAGCTCGATCCGACAGGGCACAAGGGCCTGCTGTACCTGCGCATCGATGGAGAGGTCATCGGCTCGGTGCGCTCGCACTGCCTGTGCCACGCGGAGAAATGCCCCGTGGTCTTCCGTTTCAGGAAGGACTCGAGCGGGATCTACCACATCGAGAGCTTCGTCGTGCGCACGGCCGCGGGAACCAAGGTGCACCGGAAGTTCAACGTGCTGAGGGTCGCCAAGAACAAGGGTCGCGCGGTGCCGGTCGGAACCGCGACGGCACGCGCCGACCGAGACTCTCCCTAGTCGGCCTCGTCCAAGGGGGTGCCGGAGCCCAGGTTTCCCCTCCGGCATGAGGAGCCGGTGTCGAGGGCGCCACTCGGCACCGGCTCCCGCACCGTTCGATGCGCCCCACGTGCTCTTGATATAGTGGCGTCGCGAGGTGGCCCATGGACGATCGCTCTGGGTCTTTTCTCGGTCACTTTCATCTTCTCGCGCTAATCGATCGGGACGAATGTGGCGCGCGCTACCGGGCGCGAGACCTCCGCCTCGATCGCCTCGTGTCCCTGAAGATCCTCGAGAACGAGGCCTCGGCCGCCCAGCGCCGGCGCTTCGAGCGGGATGCTCGCGGCGCGGCGCGACTCGAGCACCCGGGCATCCTCTCCGTCTTCGAGCTCGGGGAGTGCGAGGGGAGGCTCTTCGCCGCCACCGAACTCCTCGAAGGCGAGACGCTGCGCCAACGCCTCGAACGCGGCGCCCTCCCCCTCCCCGAGGCCCTGCGCATCGGCGCAGAGCTTGCCGCCGCGCTCGGCTCCGCTCACTCCCGCGGCGTCGTTCACCGCAACCTTCGCCCCGAGACCGTGTTTCTGCCGCTCGAGGGGCCGGCCAAGGTCCTCGACTTCGGTTGGGCTTCTCTGCAGCCCCTCCTCGACCCGGCCCAGGCGGACGCCGACAGCACGCTGACGCTCGGCACGCGCACGATGCCCCTCGAAGGAAGCCTGGGCGCAATGGCCCCCGAGCAGCTTCGAGGCGAAGACGCGGCCCCCTCGGCGGACCTGTTCGCCTTCGGGGCGCTCCTTCACGAGATGCTCACTGGGGTCCACCCTTTCGCGCGATCGAGCCGGGGCGAGACGGTCGCCGCCGTGCTCCGTGACGAGGCGCCCCCGCTCACCGGCCGCCCCGCCGTCCTCAATCGTCTGGTCGCACGCTGCCTCGCGCGCGATCCCCTCGATCGGTATGCAAACGGCCGCGAGCTCGAACTCGCCCTCGCCGCAGCCCAGCAGCCGAAGGCGGGTTCGTGGAGTTCGAGCCGGCGATGGATCGTCCCGGCGCTCTTTCTGCTCGCCGCGCTCGCCGTCGGGCTCGTACAGCGCGGCTGGATGGATCAGCGCGCCATCCTCGTCTACCCCTTCGGCGCGTCGTCGCAGGCCGCTGCGCCGAACACCTTCTCGCTCGGCATGACCGACGCGCTGATCCGGAAGCTCCAGGGCATCTCCGGGATCCGTGTCATGTCCTACTCGACGTCGCTCGAAGCCCAGCGCGCCGGGTCGGACCTTGGGGAGCTCTTCGAGACACTCGACCTCGATGGAGTCGTCCTGGGTTCGGCGAGACAGGACACGCGACGCGCCACCCTCTCCGCAAGTTTGGTCGTCCCCCCGGAGGGGAAGCCTACGTGGCAGCGAGATGTCGCTGCCGAGCTCGACGCCGTGCTCTCCGTCCACGGTGACCTCGCCTTCGAGATCTCCGAAGCGCTCGGCGTTCCGCTGACTCGCCGCGAGAAGCAACAACTCCGCACCGGCCGCAGGACTCCCCACGAGGCGTTGATGGCCTTCCTCGCCGCGCAGTGCTACCGGGAGGACGTCACGCCACAGTGCTGGGCCCGAGCGCTGGTGCAGATCGACCGCGCTCTGGCGATCGACCCCCTCTTCCCGGAAGCACACGCCGCTGCCGCGACGATCCACGCCTGGAACCCGCTGATGGGTGGGAGCCGCGTCGAGGAGTCTCTTCCCCGGGCGATGTGGCATGCCCAACGCGCCATCGCGCTCGCTCCCGAGATCGCGGCCTCCCACATCGCGCTCGGCACGGCACACCTCGCGTCCTGGCGGTGGGACGAGGCGGAGCTCGCGTACCGGCGCGCAGTCCGGCTCGAGCCGGGCTCCGCGGACGCGCACCTCCAGCTCAGCGAACTGCTTCGCGAAACGCGGCGCTGGGACGAAGCCCTGATCGAAGCGCGCTACGCGGCCAGGCTCGACCCGCTCAGCCCGGCGACGCGCACCCGCTACGGCTGGATCCCCTTCGAAGAGCGGCGCTACCAAGTGGCGATCGGCATCTGGGACGCCGTGCTCGAAGCGCACCCGGACTTCCTGCTCGCGCGCTACAACCTCGGCCTCGCGCACCACGCGCTGGGCATGTACGACGAGGCGGAGCAGGACTTCGCGAGCTCGTTGGCGTTCGCTTCCCACGCCCGGCCTTGGCGGGCCGTCGCCGACGCCGCCCGCGGCAACCTCGCACCCGCCCGCGCGCTCCTCGCCGAGCTCGAGGGCTGCTATCCCGAGAGCGGGCACTGCCGCCCGACGATGATCGCGGGCCTCCACATCGCGCTCGGCGACGAGAACGCCGCGCTCGACTGGCTCGAGGAGGCCTACCGCGCTCACGACCACCTGATCGTGCCTGGCACCAACGACAAGGGCTTCGACCCGATCCGTGGACACCCCCGGTTCCGCGCCGTGATGCGGCGGATCGGGCTGAACGACCCGTTCGCGCCGCCGGAGTCGGGCGAGCGGACGAGTAGACGCACACAGAGAGTCCCCGATGGCTGAACTGACCGGACGGACCCTCGCTCACTACGCTGTCGGCGCCCGGCTCGGCCAGGGCGGGATGGGAGTCGTCTACAAAGCCCGGGATCTAAGGCTGGAACGCAACGTCGCCATCAAAGTGCTCCGTGACGACGCTCGGGCGCACCCCCACCGCCTCGAGCGATTCTCAGCGGAAGCGCGCGCGGCGGGAGCGCTCAATCACCCCGGCATCCTCACCGTCTACGAGTTCGGAGAGCACGCCGGGCAGCCCTTCATCGTCACGGAGCTGCTCGAAGGCCACTCGTTCCGCGCTCTCCTGGAGAACGGCCCCCTCCCCCTGAATAGCGCGCTCGGCCTCGTCACCGACGCGGCGGAGGCGCTCGGCGCCGCGCATGCGCGGGGCATCACGCACCGCGATCTCAAGCCGGAGAATCTCTTCGTCACGACGGAGGGACGCGTCAAGCTGCTCGACTTCGGTCTCGCCAAGCTCCGCGAGCCCGACGAGGCTTGGGAGGAGCGAACGACGACCGCGTCGCTCCACACCCGGCCCGGCGCGCTGCTCGGCTCCGTCGCGTACATGGCGCCCGAGCAGGCCCGGGGGGAAGAGGCCGACGCACGGAGCGATGTGTTTGCGCTCGGGGTCGTCCTCTTCGAGCTGCTGACCGCGCGGCATCCGTTCCGCCGCAAGAGCTCCAGTGAGTCGATCGCCGCCCTCCTTCGCGACTCGGCTCCGCCGCTCGAGAGCGTGCTCGAGGGATGCTCTCCGGTGCTCGCGAACCTCGTCGCTCGATGCCTGAGCGTGGAGGCGAAGGAGCGTTTCGCCTCCGGGCGTGAGCTCGCAGCCGCGCTGCGCGCGCTCGGGAAGGACTCGGCCTCGCCATTCGGAGCTTTCTCGAGACGGCGCTGGGTCGCAGCGGTCGTCGTCTCGCTCGCTCTCGTCGCGCTGTGCCTGGCCATTGCTGGGATCTGGCCGCCCCGCCTCTCGGCTCGGCCCGACCCACGCGCCGTCGAAACCACGATGCAAGGACGCGCCTTCGAAGAGCGCGCGACGCGCCTGGCCTATCTCACCGCCCGCTCCCGCTTCCTGACCGCGCTCGAAATCGCCCCGGACTACGCGCCGGCCCACGCCGCACTCGCGCGGCTCTTCGCGACGGCGGGCGCGCTCGATGCGCTCGACGCTCGAGAGGCGCGGCGCATGAGCTTCGAACACGCTCGCCGGGCTCTCGAACTCGACGAGACCCTCCCGGACAGCCACGTCGCCCTCGGCGCCGCGTCCGCGTTCGCATGGCGCTGGAAAGAAGCCGAGCAGTCGTTCCGGCGCGCGCTCGCACTCGATCCCGGCTCCGCGCTCGCACACAGCGATCTCGCCCAACTCCTCGCGCTCACTGGACGCATCGAGGAAGCGGTTCTCGAAGCCGAAGCCGCTGTACTCATCCGCCCCCACAGCGTGCGAGACCGGACCCGACTCGGATGGGTCCACTACGTCGGGCAGCGCCACGACGAAGCCGAGCGGCACCTTCGCGCGGCGCTCTCGCGGCATCCGGGCGACCCGCTCGCGTCCCTGCGCCGCGCCAGCGCGCTGACTCTCCTCGACCGGAACGAGGAGGCGCTCGCCAGTCTCGAGCGTGCCGACGAGCTGGAGGAGCGCGCGCAGGCACTTGCCGCTACCGTGCTCGCGCGAGCCGGCCGGATCGACGAGGCGCGGGAAGAGCTGGCCTCCCTGACCCGCCCGCGNNCGGCCGGAGAACCCCCCACGCGCTGCTCGCACTTGCCCATGTCGCGCTCGACGAGAACGATCTCGCCCTGTCGCGCCTCGAGCGCGCCTTCGCGGTGGAGGACCCCTGGCTCGCGCACGTGCTCGTCGATCCGCTCCTCGGCCTCCTTCGCAATGCACCCGAGCTCGAGGAGCTCACCCGGCGCGTTGCGCGGGGCGCTCCCCCGCCCGAGGATCAACGCCAGCTAAACCCGACCGTGAACAGGTAGGCCCGCGGATCCTGGTAGTCGCTGTCGCGGGTCGCCTTGCCGAAGTTCGTGCCCGGCACGAACGACGCGGGCGCGACGATCTCCGTTTGCCAGAGCGGGTACCCGTTCTCGTCCGTCGCCTGCTGGCCGGTCCCGGGATCGATGACCGGGATCGGCTGTTCGTTCGCGTCGAGAAGCAACCCCTCCTCGTACGCGGTCTCCCCGTAGGTCGAGAAGCTCGTCATCCCGTCGCGATCGAATGCGTTCGTCACGGTCACTTTGAACCACGCGTGAAGCCCCTCCCCCAGCGCCACCTCGTGGCGCGCCGAGAGGTCGAGCGCCCACGAGCTCGGGAAGCGATGGGAGCCGAGCGGCTCCCAGTAGTGGTCGTAGAACGCCGCGCTCTCCCCGACCGTCCGCGGGTCGTCGCCGAGGATCGAGGTCAAGCTGTTGCGGGCCCACGGGCGCCCCGTCTCGAAGCGCAGAAGTCCACCGAGTACGAGGTGACCGTAGTTCTCGAAGTCGAAGCGGAGCTGCCCCCAAGCCCGGATCCGGTGTTCGACATCGCCGTCGAGCGGCCCGCTGGGAGACGCGGCCGCGGTGGGCACGAGGTTCGGGTACAGAGTTTCACCGTAGATGAGGCGCCCCGTCAGGCGCGACCAGGTCCAGTGCCCGCCGAGGGACCACGTCGTGTTCGGGCGATAGTCGAGACTCAGAGCCAGCGCCTCGTAGATGCGGTCGTGTTTATCGAGATTGGCAAAGCTCACGCGATCGACCTGGGTGACGAGGGTCCCATCGGGATCGACGTCGATGACGTGGGCGCGATCGCCCCCCACGAAGTAACCGATGTCGTCGCGAAACTCCCGGCGCACGACACGCAGCGACGCCGACCCGCGCCCCCTCGAGAAGCCGTGGGTCGCTGCAAGCTGGACTTCGCGCACGTAGGGCGAGCGCGTGCCCGGCTCGATGAAGCGCGTCGGGAACTCGCGACTGATGTAGTCGACGAGCCACGCCCAGTTGCCGGTATCGTTCACGGCCGCATCGATGGTCTCGGGGACCACGTCGTAGAGCGATGGCCCGACGTAGCCGAACCAGGTGCGCTGCGGCGCCACGCCGACGCCATAGGCCTGGTTGGCGTAGCTGTCCTGAAAGCGCCCCTGGTAGTGGGAGTAGCTCGCCTGGAGCTTCCACTGTCCGTCGATGTCGAAAGCCACCGCGAGGCGCGGTGAGGTCCGCGCGAAGCGCACGACCTCGCCGCCCACGGNNGTGCCGTAGCTTTCGTAACGCAGCCCCGCGTCGAGCCGCCACCGGCCGATCTCCCACGTGTCCATGAGATAGACGCCGGTGTAGGGCAGACGCTGCTCGCCGCCCTCGCGCAGCGCCTCCCACAGCGCCGCAGGCCCCTGTCCCGGGTAGAGGTTGTAGTGGACCCGGCCATCCTCGTGGACCATGGGCCGGCCGTTCGCGTCCCTGACGACGAAATCGTCCGCGATCACGAGGAGGTTGAAGCCGTTCGGCGACTGACGGTTGTCACCTCCGGTAATGCTCTCGACGTACTGACCTCCGAGCTCGAGGATGTGCGAGCCGCCGTGGGGCCCGGTGAACGAGCTCGTGAAGTTGAGGTCGAAGGAGCGGCCGTCCTGCCAGCCCGGATCGCGAGGATCCCACCAGTGGTTGTGGTAGAAGAGAAACTCGCCGACGTTGTAATAGGGCGTCCCACCTTCCGGGTCCCCTCCGCTGAAGTGGCTCCAGTCCCTCCGCGCGTAGCGCGCCTCGAGGATGCTCCCCGAGGAAAGCACTCCCTGATAGGAGACCGTGCCCAAGGTCGCCGGAAAGCGGCCACGACGATTGGCCGCCTCGGCGTCGCCCACGGGGTTCCGGGCCTCCCCACTGAGGCGCCCGGACATCTCCAGGTAGCTCGCGTCCACCACGTGATCTGCCGCCAGCGCGAGCCTCAACTTCCCCTGGTAGCGCTGCTTTTTCATCCGCGTCTCGTAGGACTGCCCGGAGAAGGCCACGCCCGTGCTCTTCTCGGTGGGCCGTGTCCACCCGGCCAGGAACCACCACAGGCGATCCCGCACCACGTGCCCCCCCGCCGTGCCGAGCATCCTGTACTGGAGCTCGTGACTCGGCTCGAAGGCCCCCGAGCCTCGGCGCTCTTCCTGAAGCGGCGTCATGCCGTTCCAGGACTGCTTCCAGCCCTCGAAGCGCAAGGTCGCCGCGAGGTCGTTGCCACCCGACTTCGTGATCGCGTTGATGACGCCGCCGAGGAAGCGGCCGTATCGCGCCGACACTCCGGAGCTCATCACCTGGACCTCTTCGATGGCATCCTCGACGTAGAGCGGTTGCGCGTAGCCGAAGGGTCCCGAGAGCTCCGAGCCGTCGAGCAGGACGACGGTGTCCGTCGGCAGCGCCCCCGCGATCGAAAGGCGGGCTCCACTCGAGACGACGTTCGAGGAGTGAGCGGCGATTTTCTGGATGTCCCGCATAGGAAGAGGGAGCCCCTCGACGCGGTCGTCGTAGTCGTAGCTCTCTCCGCCGCCCATCAGCTCGGCCGTGGGGGCCACGACCTCGACCTCGATGTCAGCATCAACCGTCGCAGGGGCTTTCAGCGTGATCTCGATCCGCTGAGTCACTCCAAGACCGACGCGAATCCGCTCCGTGCGCGGCAGCCAGCCTTCGGCTTGCACCTTGATCTCGCACTTCCCGACCGGAAGCAGCTCGAAGAGAAACTCACCGCGTTCGTTCGTGCGGCGGCTCTGCGATCCCGGCAGAGCTCGCGACTCCAACTCGACGAGAGCGCCGGCGATCCCTGCGCCGCTCTCGCTGACGACTCGCCCGGTAAGGCGCGCCGCCGTACGCCCCTGCCCGCGCACGAGACTCGAAGAGAGGAACAAGACGAGGACGACGACGAGGACCCAGCGAAAGGCGCGCATGGTGAGACCCTCCCCTCGGCCGGGAGGACAACCCAGGCGTGTCGCCATGTGCTCTGCTGCCCTCAACCGGCCTGCGCGCTCGCCACGGGGCGGCGATCCATAGCCACACCGGCTCGCAGAGTCGATCGCCGCCAGGTGGGAGCTAGCAACGATACGAAGCAGAACGAAACCAAACGGAGATTATAACAGCGAACGCCTCCAAGTTGACCCTTAGTCATCCGATTTCGCTCCCGAGACACACCGAGCGACCCAGAAGGCATGGCGCACCCCTCACTTCGAGCCACACCTCCCCGTCCCCGCGCTTGTGGACACCAGACTCGGCCACTGGCAAGATGCGCCTAACTTCGAGCGCGCCCGCGTAAGCCCCGTTTGCCCCCGATCGCTCCCCTACGGCAAATCGCAGACGTGCCGGTCACTTGGCGCCCCGAGTCCTGGGGGTGCGACGGGAGGACGTGATGGCGCGCCTCGCGCACGGCCATAACAAGCCGTCTTCCGCCTTGCGTTCCCCGCGTTTCGCGGTACTTCCAGCCGAATCCCCCATGAGATCGAAGGCCCCCGAGAACTCGGGGCCCTTGAAGTCGAAGGAGAGTGCATCGTCATGAAGCGCCGGTTCGTGGTTCTCGTGTGTCTCGTCGGCTTGCTCACCGCCGCCGCCCCCCAAGNNCTCGCCGCCGAGCTCGTGCTCGAGAAGTCCGCCGCGGGGACCTCGCTGCGCCTCGGCGCGGAGGCTCCGTTCCGCGTGACCGACTCGGCGGTGTCCGCGACCCGGGTCATCGTGCTCGAGAAGAGCGGCACGCGGGTCGCGACCTGGCTCGAGACGAGCGCCGACGGCCTCCCCGCCGCCTACTACGCGCTCGGGCTGCGCGGCGCCCCGCTCGGGGAAGCCCGCGCGACCTCGTACCAGCTTCGCCTGAACCACGGCACCTTCGACCCACTGGCGGACGCCCCGCGCGTTCAGCCTGCGCTCGCCGCGAGCGAGAGCTCCCGGCTTCATCTCGTGCAGTTCGTCACGCAGCCGCTCGCCGAGTACCAGGAGCAGCTCGTCAGTCTCGGGGCCCAGGTCCGGCACTTCGTGCCGCACCACGCTCTCGTCGTCGAGATGAGCGATGAAGCGCGCGCAAAAGTCGAAGCCCTCGACTTCGTCCGCTGGATCGGGCCCTACCACCCGGCCTACCGCGTCGAAGCCGCGCTGCGCCTGAACGCAGCCGACCTCGCCACCCGCTACGCCGCGGGGCGCTACAGCATCCTCCTCTTCGAGACGGGCGCAGAGCACAAGGCACGCCTCGCGCAGCGCATCAAGACGCTCGGCGGCACCGTCGACCAGGAGAACGCCGGCAAGTTCCTGATGGTCGCGTCGCTCAGCGCCGAGCAACTCCTCACGATGGTCCAGTGGGACGAGATCGCGTTCGTCGACCGCTACAGCCCGCTCGAGCGCGACATGGACCTCGTTCGCATCCAAGGTGGCGCGAACGAGCTCGAGACCGTGGCGGGCTACACCGGCCAGGGCGTCCGCGGTGAGTCGTTCGACACCGGCTTCAACGTCAATCACCCCGACTTCGCGTCGCGCCCGCCGCTTCAGCACGGTGGCACCGTCCAGAACGACAGCCACGGCACCGCTTGCCTCGGCGTGCTCTTCGGCGACGGCACCGGCGACCCCAAGGCGCTGGGGCTCATGCCCGACGGACAGCCGATCTGCGCGGACTACAGCAACGTCGGCCTGACCGGCACCGACCGCTACACCCACACCGGCGAGCTCAAGCAAGCGCCGTACTTCGCGGTGTTCCAGACGGCGAGTGTCGGGAGCAGCCGCACGACCGAGTACACGACGATCTCCGCCGACCACGACACCCTGCTCTTCGACTGGGACGTCCTGCACTGCCAGTCGCAGTCGAACGCCGGCAACCAGAACTCGCGCCCGCAGGCCTGGGCGAAGAACGTCGTCTCCGGCGGCGCGTTCAACCACTACGACACCGAAGACACCAGCGACGACTGCTGGTGCAGCACCGGCAGCATCGGCCCTGCCTCGGACGGACGCATCAAGCCCGACCTCAGCTTCTACTACGACGACACCTACACGACCTACACGACGGGTGACGGTTACGGGCAGTTCGGCGGCACGAGCGGAGCGACGCCGACGATCTGCGGCCACTTCGGCCTCTTCTTCCAGATGTGGTCGGACGGCATCTTCGGCAACGACGTCAACCCGAGCGCGAGCGTGTTCGAGAACCGCCCGCACATGACGACCGCCAAGGCGTTCATGATCAACACGGCAATCCAGTACCCGTTCAGCGGCACGAGCCACGACATGACGCGCGTGCACCAGGGCTGGGGCGTCCCGAACGTCAAGAACCTCTACGATCTCAAGGACAAGATCTCCTTCATCGACGAGACCGTGCTGCTCACCAACACCGAGAGCGTCGAGTTCAACACCTTCGTCGAGGCCGGTGAAGAGGCGCTGCGCATCACGATGACCTACGCGGACCCGGCCGGAAACCCGGCCGCCGCCATCCATCGCGTGAACGACCTGACGCTCAAGGCCGTCTCCCCCTCGGGTACGACCTACTGGGGGAACCACGGGCTGCTCGAGGGCAACTGGTCGGTGCCGGGCGGCTCGGCCAACACGGTCGACACCGTCGAGAACATCTTCGTCCAGAGCCCGGAAGAGGGGCTGTGGATCGTCACGGTCACCGCGAGCGAGCTCGTCCAGGACGGCCACGTCGAGACGCCCGAGCTCGACGCGGACTTCGCGGTCGTCGTCAGCGGCGGCAAGCTGAGCACCTGCAGCTCGGACGGCGTCGTCGCGCTCGGCAGCTCGAAGTACTCGTGTGAGGACGAAGGGAGCGTGCGCGTCGTCGACTGCGAGCTCAACACGGACGACAACGCCGTCGAGACCGTCTCGATCACGGTGCACTCCGACTCCGAGCCGGGTGGCGAGACGCTTGTCCTCACGGAGACCAACCCCGCCAGCGCGACCTTCGTCGCCACCTTCCCGATCAGCGGCACCAACGCGCCCGGCACCGTACTCGTCGCGGAAGGCGACACCGTCACGGCCACCTACGTCGACGCAAACGACGGCCAGGGCGGGATCAACGTGACGAAGACCGACACGGCGCTGATCGACTGCACCGCCCCCATCATCTCGAACGTGACGGCGAGCGACGTGCAGCCGCGCCGCGCGACGATCACGTTCACGACGGACGAGGATGCGACGAGCACCGTGCGCTACGGCGAGAGCTGCGCCGCGCTCGACCGCAGCTCGAGCTCGGCCTCGTACAAGACGAGCCACTCGATCACGCTCTTCGGCCTCGTCGACAACACCACCTACTTCTACGCGGTCGACGCGACCGACATCGCCGGCAACGCCGCCACCGACGACAACGGCGGGCTCTGCCACAGCTTCGCCACGCCGGAGATCCCCGACGCCTTCACCGAGCTCTTCGGCTCGGACAACGACATCGACTTCCGCCGCTTCACCTTCACGCCCAACGGGAGCATCGACTTCTACGCAGGGTGCACCGACTCGGTGACGGCGTTCCGGACGGACCCCGCGGGCGGGACGGCGCTCACGCTGACCGACGACACGAGTGAGCAGATCGATCTCACGGGCGGCGCCACCGTCTCTCTCTACGGCACCGCCTACTCGAGCGTCCACGTCGGCAGCAACGGCTACCTCACGTTCACCGAGGGCGACTCGGACACCTCGGAGAGCCTGGCCGACCACTTCGACCTGCCACGCATCTCGGCGCTCTTCGACGACCTGAACCCGGCCTCTGCCGGCACCGTGACCTGGCAGCAGCTCGCGGACCGTTTCGTCGTCTCCTTCGTGGACGTGCCCGAGTACAACCAGTCGACGCCCAACAGCTTCCAGTACGAGCTCTTCTACGACGGGACGATCTCGATCACGACCCTCGAGGTCTCCGCGAGCGACGGTCTGACGGGCCTCTCGCGGGGAGGCGGCGTCCCCGCCGACTTCTTCGAGACCGACCTCAGCGCCATGGCGGCTTGCACCATCGCCACCGTGCCCGGAGAGGCGGGCAACGCCCCGGCGCTCCTCGTCACGGGCTACGACCGCGCGACGGGGCGCCTCTCCCTGAGCTACGGCGTGCCCTGCCTCGCGACGGACCACGTGATCGAGTACGGGCTGCTCACGCCGAGCAACGTCGCGAACTTCACGTGGAGCGGCCAGGAGTGTGGCATCGGCGCGAGCGGCACTGCCGAATGGGTCACGGGTACGACGACGAACTCGCTCTTCTTCGTCATCGTCGCGAACAACGGCAGCGAGGAGGGCTCCTACGGTCAGGCGAGCAGTGGGGCGGAGCGCCCCGAAGACTCGACCTCGACGAGCTGCAACTACCCGCAGAACCTCGCGGAGGCGTGTGAGTAGCTCACACGCCCCCTTCTCGAAGCGATGACGGAAGCCCGGCCCGAGAGGGCCGGGCTTTCTTCGACCAGGAGTCCGAGCGGTCCCGTCGCGTCACCGACCGGTCCTCGTTACGGTTGATCCTCTCGCGTTATCCGCTATTATTTTAGCGCTCCGCTAAAAAAACCGCGCCCGAGGAGAGCAAACGATGGCCCGCGACTCGGATGAACCCACATCCACGGCGACGACACGGCGCGAACGGCAGATCCTCGACATCCTCTTCCGGGAGGGCGAGGCCTCCGTCGCCGAGATCCAGGAGCACCTGCCGCGCTCGCCGACGGCCGGGGCGGTCCGTCGGATGCTCAATCTCCTGCTCGCGAAGGGAGCCATCACCTATCGCCACGATGGTCCGAAGAAGATCTACCGCCCAACCGCCGAGAGCGACGAGGCCGGCGAGAGCGCTCTGCGCCACGTCGTCGAGACCTTCTTCGCCGGGTCGGCCTCACGCACGATGGCCTCGCTGTTTCGCTCCTCCGTCCTCGACCTCGGCGAGAAGGACAAGGAGGCGCTCGCGAAGTTGATCGAGAAGGCGAAGTCGAGGAGGGGGCGGGGATCATGAACTCACTCGCCACGTGGGGCGCCACGCTCCTCCCCAGTCTGCTTCTCCTCCTGCTCAAGTCCACGCTCGTCGCCGCCCTCGCGCTCTTCGGTGCGTGGTTCCTGCGCCGAGCCTCCTCGGCCGAGCGCCACGCCATCCTCGCCTTCGGCACCGTCGCCCTGCTCGCTCTCCCCCTCGCCGGCGCGATCGCGCCGCGGTGGCATCTTCCGCTCGTCGAGGCGCCGTCGGCACTCGCCGCGGAGGCAGCCTCAGGGCACTCCGGCGCCGCCCCGCTCCAACGAGCGCAGCAAGCCGACACCCCTCTCGCATCGCTGTGGGTTCTCGCCGGCTGGGGCGTGATTTCTCTCGCACTCGCCGGGACCCTGCTGGGCTCGAAGATCGCGGGCCGTCGGCACCTCGAGCGCGGGAGCGTCGATTCGGACGCGGCGCTCGAAGCCGAGGCGGCTGAGCTGGCGCAGCGCCTCGGGTTGCGCGCGGTGCCCGTGCGGCTCTGTCCCGCCGTCTCGATCCCGCTCGTCGCCGGCACGTTCCGCCCGCGCATTCTCCTCCCCCCGGGCGCGAGGAGCTGGCCCAGCCCGTGCCGCGAAGCCGTGCTCCTCCACGAGCTCGCCCACGTCAAGCGGCGGGACGTGCTCGTCCAGACCCTGGCCCAGCTCGCCTGCTGCGCGTTCTGGCCGAACCCTCTCGCGTGGGTGCTCGAAAGGCGCCTCTTCCTCGAGCGCGAGCGCGCCGCGGACGATGTCGCCCTCGGCCTCGGGGTCGATCCCGCCGACTTCGCGGAGCGGCTGCTCGCGATGCTCGAGCGCACTCGAGCCGAGCGAGGCCGGCTATGGGTCGGCACCGCGATGGCGGAGGGTTCCGACTTCAAGGAGCGCATCCTCTCCCTGCTGAACCCGGCGGCACGCAGGCGGGGCGCGCGAAAGGCTTTCCTCGCCGCCCTCGCGGCCGTGGCGTGCATCGTCCTCGTGCCGCTCGCGCCGCTCAGCCCCTGGGCGGTCCTCGGAGATCCCCTCCCCCGACAAGGCGACTCCGGGCCCACCTCGGATGGCGCGATCACCGCGCTCTGCGCGGCCCTCGACGACCCGGACCCGAGCGTGCGCCGACAAGCCGCCGTTTGGCTCGGCCGCCACGCATCTCCCGAGGGCGTCCCCCGCCTCGAACGCGCGCTCTTCGATGAGACCGACGACGACGTGAGGACCGCGGTGGCCCACGCCCTGGGACGCACGGGGGGAGCCCAAGCGCTCTCGGCGTTGAAGCGGTCGCTCGCGGAGGATCCCTGCCCCTCCGTGCGCGAACGCGCTGCTTACTGGATCGGCAGGCACGGCGACTGACACGCCTCGACATCGGAGGACCGCCATGACGAAGCCTCGCTCTCGTCCCCGCTCTTCGTGTGCCCGATGGATGACCCGCAGCACGACTCTCACGCTCCTCGCGCTCTTCGCCGTCTGCCCGAGCGTTGCCGAGGTCGTCGGCGTCGAGATCACGCACCGCGAGACGATCGAGTTGACGCGCGGAGAGAGCCGCGCCGGCAACTACGAGCGCATCGAGGGCATTCTCCGCTTCGAAGTCGATCCCGGCGCGCCGGCGAACGAGCGGGTCCGCGGTCTCGAGCTCGCGCCACGAAACCAGCGCGGCCGCGTCGAGTTCGCGGCGGAGTTCGAACTGCACCGGCCGCTCGACCCGGCGCGAGGGAACCGGCGTCTGCTCTATCTCGTCAACAACCGGGGTCACAAGCTGGGAGACGGATTCTTCGGCAACTCCCGCGCGGGCCACTGGCTCTACGAGAACGGCTGGAGCTATCTGTGGTGCGGCTGGAACGCCGACGTCCCGGAACACGAAGCTCGGCTCAACATCGAGCTCCCCGTCCTCACTCGAGGCGGCGAGACCCTCACCGGCCGCGTCTTCGCCGAGGTGGTCAATTGGGGCAACGACAATGTGCCGAGCCTGCCCCTCACCTGGGGTGGATCCGTGCCCCACGCGGCCGCGTCGCTCGATCGCCGGACCGCGACGCTGTCGAAGCGGCGCTATCCGTGGGAAGAGGCTTCACCGATCCCGAACGATCGCTGGGAGTTCGCGCGCGTCGTCGATGGGGAACTCATCCCCAACCCGCGACACCTCCACGTGCACGCGGGGATCGAACCCGGCTGGATCTACGAGCTCGTCTACGAAGCCCGGGACCCGAAGCCGACGGGGCTCGGCCTCGCGGCCATCCGTGACGCCGCTTCCTTCTTCCGCTACGCCGAGACGGCGCCCGACGGTGCCACGAACCCCCTCGCGGGAGCGGTCGAGTTCGCCTACGCGTGGGGGCACTCTCAGTCCGCGCGCGTTCTCAACCACTTCGTCTACGAGGGTTTCAACGCGGACGAGACCGGGCGCTTCGTCTTCGACGGGATGATCCCGAATTGCGGCGGCGCGGGACGCGGTCAGTTCAACTCCCTCTTCGCGCAGACGACACGTCACGGGAGCCACCTCGAAGACAACCTCTACCCCATCGACGTGTTCCCGTTCACGAGCACGAACCAGCGCGATCCGGTCACCGGCCGGAGCGGCGACGCGCTCGCCGGGGCCCGCGCGAGCGGGGCCGTTCCCCGCATCCTCGCCATCAACTCCTCGACCGACTACTGGACACGAGGAGCCTCGTTGATCCACACCGACGTTCTTGGGAAGAAGGACGCCGCGCTCGATGCGTCCGTCCGCATCTACCACGTCGCGGGCATCGCCCACACGGAAGGCCGCCTCGGCGTCCTCGGCCGCGCGCTCCTCGTCGCGCTCGACAAGTGGGTCACCGACGGCATCGCGCCACCGGCTTCGAATACCCCGCGCCTCGACGACGGCACCCTCGTCGACCTCGAGGCCATCCGCGAGAGCTTCCCGGCGATCCCCCGCGTCACCCTCCCGGACTCCTTCTACAAGCCGTATCGCCTCGACCCGGGGCCGCGCTGGGAGAGCGAAGGAATCGCCGACCACGTTCCTCCCAAGACCGGCCCACGATTCGAGGCGCGCCTGCCGCAAGTCGACACGGACGGGAACGAGCTTGGCGGCGTGCGCCTGCCCGAGCTCGCCGCGCCGCTGGCCACCTACACGGGCTGGGGTCTTCGCAACCCAGCCTTCTCGAAGACCCTCGGGCGCAACGCGGGCCGCATCTGGCCTTTTGCACTCGATGCGGAAGAGCGGGAGGCGAGCGGCGATCCCCGCCCCTCGATCCGCGAGCGTTACCCGAGCAAGGCCACGTTCGTGTTCGCCCGGGCCAAGGCGATCATGCAGCTCCACCACGAGGGCCTGCTTCTCGAGGAGGATGTTGCGCCGTTGCTCGAGGAGGCCTTGCGCGAGAACCACTGGCTCGACGAGCCGAGCCCGCTACGCCTGGTGTCGGCGCGCGCCGAACCCCAGAAGGTCGTACCCGGCGGCACCGTCCTCTTGGTTGCCGAGCTGCGTGGCGAGACGGCCCCCGTCGCCGTCGAAGTCACATTCCGCGAGGCGAGGAACTGGACCCGCGCGCTGCGTGACGACGGCCGCGAAGGCGATGCCGCCGCAGGAGACGGGCGCTGGACGTATCGGCTCACACTGCCGGGCAACGTCCCCCCGGGCTCCTTCCACTTCGACGTGCGCGCGCTCGACCGCGACTACCGGCCCGTACCGCTCGCCGATGGCGCGACCGGCACGGTCGTGATCGAGGTCGTCCCTGCGAACTGACGGAGAGGGGGCGCGACGCCCCCTTCCCTCAACTCCTCTTCGCCAGCTCGACACGCCTGTTCTGCGCGCGTCCGGAGTCCGTCTCGTTGTCGGCGACCGGCTTGGTCTCGCCGAAGCCCTTCGTGCTCAAGCGCTCCGCCGCGATGCCGTGCCCTTCGACCAGTTGGCGCTTGACGCTCTCCGCGCGCCGCGTCGAGAGCTCCATGTTGTAGGCCGCATCACCGACGTCGTCCGTGTGCCCCTCGATCCAGATCGCGAGCTCGGGATGCTGCGTGAGGAGCTCTGCGACCTGCGCAATCGCGGCCTCGGACTCGGCATCGAGCGTCGCCTTGTTCGTCGCGAAGCGGATGCCGTAGAGGGCGACGCGCCCCGTGGCCTCGAGCTGGCTCGCCATGTCTTCCGCTGCAACCTCGCTGCTCACGGTGAATGGGATCGACGCGATCTCCTCGCCGCCGCTGTCGCTGCTGTTGAAGCGGAAGGTGTACTCGCCGCCCTTCGTCGGCGCGCGGAAGTCGAGTTCCCCTTCGGCCCTGCCGCGAAGGTATCGATAAGACAGATCGTGGCGATCGTTGAGCGTCTCGTCGCCGTGCGGGATCTCCGCCGGGACCACGCCGATCCACGCCTTGTGGGACAGCCCCTCGGGAGCCACGAACGAGAGAACGATGCGCTCGCCAGGGATGAACGCCGTCTTCGCGATCGTCAGCTTCGCGCCTTCGAGCGTGGGCTGCGTGACCGCAAAGGCGACGTGGGTGATCTCGTCCCCGGGGTCCCCGGAGTGCATCCGGAAGTCGTAGCGGCCCGCCTTCTCGGGAGCCGTGAAGGACATCGTGCCGGAGGTGCCCGTGAAGTAGTGATAGGTCAGATCGTGGCTGTCGTTCACCGCCTCGTCGCCGTGAGGAATCGCCGCCGGGAGCAGGCCGATCCACGCATTGCTCGCGAGCCCCGCCGGGGCCTCGAAGGTCACGGCGATCGCGGG
>NPIG01000183.1_pt2 | contig 19251 bp, 19 predicted proteins | sample 8637441 | NCBI WGS metagenome assembly NPIG01 (sample SAMN07420675, study PRJNA396082) | bioreactor metagenome | isolation source: sample BR6 brine-fed electro-methanogenic bioreactor BR | place: Japan: Kochi | collected 2016-06-14 | reverse complement strand
TGGGCGGCCTCGTCGACGGTGAGCATGATGTAATCCTCGTTCGAGATGTCCTCGAAGCTGGCCTTGCCCCGGCGCTGGAAGCGGTGGTTGTTGGGCACCCAGAGCCGCCGGGTCGAGCGCATCAGCGTTTCGCTGTCCAGCTCGGGATTGGTGATGTTCGAGGTCAGCACCACCGCGATGTCGAAGCGGTTGGACAGCAGCCCCTCTTCGATGCTCTCGCGGTTCAACTCGCTGAGGCGGATTTCCATCCCGGGATAGAGATGCGCCAGCCGGTCGAGGTGATAGGGCAGGAAATAGCCGATCACCGTATAGGTCGCGGCCAGCGAGATCACCCCGGTGACGGTGGAATGCTGGCGGGTGAGCTTGGTCGCCTCGTCCAGTTTCTCCAGGATCTCCCGCGCCGAGCCGAGGAATTCGCGCCCCGCCTCGGTCAGNNCCGTGGGCGGAGCGCTGGAACAGCTCGGCGCCGAGTTCCGCCTCCAGGTCGCGGATCGCGCCGGTGACCGAGGATTGCGAGATCGACAGCAGCGTTGCGGCGCGGCTGACCTGCCCCGATTCCGCGGTGGCGACGAAATATTTCAGATGGCGGAGGTTGATCATGGGCATTATCCGAATTTCTGAAGATGCAGTATCGAAAACCCAGATAGCTGGTGCCGCGGCGTCAGGGCAAACCAGCGGATGCCTTATTTATCAGCGGTTTGGCTGACGCATGCGGCTTTCTGCATATCGAAATTTCCGAAAATGCTTGCACAGTTTTTAGAAATTTACATGGACTGCCTTTGAAAGGAAAGATGTTTCGGGAAGCAACTGAGGCGAAACATGCGTGCAATTATCGATCTGAATTGTGACATGGGCGAGGGGTTCGGCCATTGGACCCTGGGTGAGGCATCGGATGAGGATCTGATGGCGCTGATCAGCTCGGCCAATATCGCGGCGGGGTTCCATGCGGGGGATCCCAACTCGATGGATCGGGTGGTCAAGCTGGCCCAGCAGCATGGCGTCGGCCTCGGGGCGCATCCCGGCTATAACGACCTGCAGGGGTTCGGGCGGCGCTATATCCGCACCAACCCCGAAGAGCTGGTCAACGACATCGTCTACCAGGTCGGCGCGATCCGCGAATTCGGCCGCCGCCACGGCATCCCGCTGCAGCATGTGAAGCCGCATGGCGCGCTCTACATGGAGGCGGCGGAGAACGAGGAGCTGTCGCAGCTGATGGTCGACACGCTGCGCCGGACCTGCGGCGAGGCGATCGTGTTCTGCATGGGCATTTCCAAGACCTATGAGGTGGCCCGGCGCATGGGGCAACCGGTGGTGCGGGAATTCTATGCCGACCGCGATTACGACGACAGCGGCTCGATCGTGTTCGCCCGCAAGGTGGCGCGGACCGATCCGCAGGCGATGGCCGAGAAATGCGTCCGCGCCTGCAAGGAGGGCGTCGTCCGCACCGTCACCGGCAAGGACATCGAGATCGAGTTCGAATCGATCTGCTTCCACTCCGACACCCCCGGCGCGGTCGAGAACGGCAAGGCGATCCGCGCCGCGCTGAACGAAAACGGCATCACCATCGCGCCTGCCGCGACCGTACTTGAAAACCTGGCCTGAACCGACGGGCCGAAAGGGAGACAACCATGGCACAGATTCAATCCCCGCTGCCGGGAACCTTTTATCACAAGCCGTCGCCGGACGATGCGCCCTACAAGACCAAGGGCGACGCGGTCGCGGTGGACGATGTGATCGGGCTGATCGAGGTGATGAAGACCTTTATCGAGGTCAAGGCCGAGCAGGCGGGCACCTTCGCCGGCTATGTGGCCGAGAATGAATCTCCGGTGACCGCCGGTGCGGTCCTGGCCGAGCTGGACGGCTGATCATGGGGCAGAAGCGTCTGTTCATTGCCAACCGGGGCGAGATCGCGGTGCGCGTCATCCGCGCGGCGCGGGCGCTTGGATTTCATACCATCCAGGCCCATTCCGAGGGCGATGCCGACATGCTGGCGGTCAAGCTGGCGGATGAGGCGGTTTGCATCGGCCCGGCGCCGGCGCGCGACTCTTACCTGAATATCGAAAAGGTCGTGGCGGCCGCGCAGCAGGCCAAGGCCGACGCGGTGCATCCGGGCTATGGCTTCCTGTCGGAAAGCCCGGAGTTCGCCCGCGCGCTGGAGGCCGCCGGCATCGCCTATGTCGGGCCATCGGCAGAGACCATCGAGCGGATGGGCGACAAGGTGGCGGCACGGCAGGCGGCCGAGGCGGCGGGCGTGCCGGTGGTGCCGGGGTCGAAGGGCCGGATCGCCACCGTGGACGAGGCGGCAGAGGTGGCCCGCGAAGTGGGCTACCCGGTGATGATCAAGGCCGCCGCCGGTGGCGGCGGGCGTGGCATTCGCATTGCCGCCGATGAGGCAGAGCTGCGCAAGCTTGCCCCGCAGGCGCAGGCCGAGGCGCAGGCCGCCTTCGGCGACGGCGGTCTTTACCTGGAACGCGCGGTGCAAAGCCCCCGCCATATCGAGGTGCAGATCCTGGGCGACGGCGAGACAGCGGTGCATGTCTACGAGCGCGAATGCTCGCTGCAGCGCCGCCGCCAGAAGGTCTGGGAAGAGGCGGGCGCGGCCTGCCTCGATGATGCGACGCGCGAGGCGCTTTGCGCCTCGGCCGTGGCGCTGGCCAAATCGGTGAACTACCGTGGCGCGGGCACGTTGGAATACCTCTATGACCAGGCCCGCAACGAGTTCTATTTCATCGAGATGAACACCCGCATCCAGGTGGAACATCCCGTCTCCGAGATGATCACCGGCGTCGACCTGGTGCAGGAGATGATCCGCGTCTGCAACGGCGAGACGCTGAGCCTGACCCAGGACGAGATCCGCCGCAGCGGCCACGCCATCGAAGTGCGGATCAATGCCGAGGATCCGTTCATGCAGTTCCTGCCCTGGCCCGGCCAGGTCGGCGCGATGACCCTCCCCGAGGGCGACGGCATCCGCTTCGACCATTTCCTCTACGAGGGCTATCAGATCCCGCCGTTCTACGACTCGCTGATCGGCAAGCTGATCGTGCATGCGCCCACCCGGGCGCAGGCGATCGACAAGCTGGCCGGCGCGCTGAAGCGGCTGAAGCTGGACGGGCTGAAGACCACCGCGCCGCTGCATCTGGCGCTGGCGGCGGACAAGGACGTGCGCGCGGGCGATTTCCACACCCAATGGCTGGAGCCCTGGCTGGAGGCCGGCAACCTGGCCGCCGCGACCGAGAAAGAGGCCGGCGAGTTGGCAACTGCAACAACAGGAGGTGCGTCGTGAAGACACGATATACATATGGCGGCGACGAACACATCTATGTCGAGATGGACGACGAGATGTCGCTCGACGCGTTCTTCAAATCGCTGTCGATGAGCAACGCGGTGCGCGCGGCCAACATCCCCGGCGTGACCGAGATCTGCCCGGCCAACGCCTCGTTCCAGGTTCGGTTCGACCCGGACGTGACCGCGCCCGACGACATGATGGCGCGGATCCAGGACCTGGAGCACATGGCCGAGAACGCCGAAAAGCGGCTCTCGACCCGCATTATCGAGATCCCGGTCTATTATCAGGACCCCTGGACGCATGAGACCCTGATGCGGTTCCGCGAACGGCACCAGGATCCCGAGGCGACCGACCTGGACTATGCCGCGCGCATCAACGGCTATGACAGCGTCGAGGCGTTTATCGAGGCGCATCATTCGCAGCCGTGGTTCGTTTCCATGGTGGGTTTCGTCGCCGGTCTGCCGTTCCTCTATCAGCTGGTCGAACGCGACAAGCAGATCGAGGTGCCGAAATACGTCCGTCCGCGGACCGACACGCCGAAGCTGACGGTGGGCTATGGCGGCTGCTTCTCCTGCATCTATTCGGTGCGCGGCGCAGGCGGCTACCAGATGTTCGGCATCACCCCGATGCCGATCTACGACCCCGAGCAAAAGGTGTCCTATCTCAAGGACTTCATGGTGTTCTTTAAACCGGGCGACATCGTGAAGTGGAAGCCGATCGACCGCGAAGAATACGACCGCATCCTCGAAGAGGTCGAACAGGGCACCTATGCCCCGCGCATCGCCGAGGTCGACTTCGACCTGGATGCGTTCAACGCGGACATGCAGGGCACCAACGCCAAGCTGATGGAGGCGCTCAATGACGTTTAAGATTGTCAAACCCGGCCTCGCCACCTCGATCCAGGATCTGGGGCGCCCCGGCTACTTCCACCTTGGCATTCCGCAGGGCGGCGCGATGGACCGTTTCGCACTGCGCGCGGCGAACATGCTGGTCGGCAACCCCGAGGATGCCGCCTGTCTCGAGGCGGTGTTCATGGGCCCCGAGATCACCTTCGACAAGGCGGTCAGCGTGGCGATCACCGGCGGCGAGATGCCGGTGATGCTGGACGGCGAGGCGAAATCGACCTGGACCGCTTTCACGGTGAAACCGGGCCAGACGCTGAGCTTCGGCTTCCTGTCGGGCGGCGCGCGGATCTATATCGCCATCTCCGGCGGCATCGCCACCGAACCGGACCTGGGCAGCCGCTCGACCTATCCGATCGGTGCGCTGGGCGGTGTCGACGGGCGCAATGTCGAGGCGGGCGACGTGCTGCCCATCGGCGATGGGGCCGTGGTCGAGGAGGGGCGCAGCGTGCCCGAGGGCCTGCGCCGTGGTCCGGGCAACCCCGCCGAGCTGCGGGTGCTGACCGGGCTCTACTGGTACCGGCTGACCGAACAGGCGGGCAAGAACTTCTTCGACGACACCTGGATGGTCGCGCCCGAGGCCGACCGGATGGGGTACCGGTTCAAGGGCGGCCGGCCGCTGGACTTTGTCGAGCGTGTGCAGCCCTTCGGCGCCGGGGCCGATCCCTCGAACATCGTTGACGGCTGTTATTCCTACGGCTCGATCCAGGTGCCCGGCGGCACCGAACCGATCGTGCTGCACCGCGACGCGGTGTCGGGCGGCGGCTATTTCACCCTGGGCGCGGTGATCTCGGCCGATATGGACCTGATCGGGCAGTTGCAGCCGAACACGGCGGTGAAATTCGTCCGGGTCGAGATGGACGAGGCGCTGCAGGCGCGCGCCGACCGCAAGGCCATGTTGGAGAAAATCCGAAAAGAGCTCGTCTAAGAGCCTGTAACAAAACCCAAATCGCGGAATTCCGCATTGAACTGAAGCAACTGACAAGGAGGTCAGAACAATGAAGCTCACCCTGAAGGCAGCCACCGCGCTTGCGCTGGCGACGGCGATCCCCGCCACCGCGTTCGCGGCGGACGCCTGGTACCCCTATCCCGCCGAAGAGGTCACCCCGGCATTCTCTGCCGATGGCACCGTGTCCGCCGTCACCTACACGCCGCTGGAAAAGGCCGAAAAGCCGTGGAACATCTGCGTGTCCTTCCCGCACATGAAGGACGCTTATTGGCTGGGCGTCGACTATGGCGTGGCCGATGAGGCCAAGCGCCTGGGCGTCAAGATGAACCTGGTCGAGGCCGGCGGTTATACCGAGCTGAGCAAGCAGATCAGCCAGATCGAGGATTGCGTGTCCAGCGGGGCCGACGCGGTGGTGATCGGCGCGATCTCCTACGAAGGCCTCAACAACGTGGTCTCCGAAGTGGCCGCGAAGGGCATCCCGGTGATCGACGTGATCAACGGCATGTCCTCGTCCGACCTTGCCGCCAAGTCGCTGGTGTCGTTCAAGACCATGGGCTTTGAGACCGGCAAATACCTGGCCGACAAGCACCCCGCCGGCACCGAGCCGGTGAAGGTCGGCTGGTTCCCCGGACCGGCAGGCGCCGGCTGGGTCGAGGCCGCGCATGCGGGCTTCATGGAGGCCGTCAAGGGCTCGGCCGTCGAGGTGCTGGAACCCCGCTTCGGCGACACCGGCAAAGAGGCCCAACTGAAGCTGGTCGAGGACGTGCTGCAGGCCAACCCGGACGTGCGGTACCTGGCGGGCACCGCCGTGACCGCCGAGGCGGCGCAGGGCCTGATCCGCGAACGCGGGCTGCAGGGGCAGGTCGATCTGCTGGCCTTCTACATGACCCCGGGCGTCTACACCGGCATCAAGCGGGGTTTCATCCTGGCCGCGCCGGCGGACTCGATGGTCATCCAGGGCCGTATCGCGATGGACCAGGCCACCCGCATCCTCGAAGGCAAGGACTACATCAAGCATGTGGGGCCGAAGATCTTCGTGGTCGATCCGTCGAACATCGCCGACACGCCGCGTGAGAACATCCTGCCGCCGGACGGCTTCAAGCCGGTCTTCTCGGTCGACTAACGGCAGTGCCGACAGGACTGGGCCGGGCGGAATGACGCCCGGCCCGCATCATGGGAGATCAGGATGCAACGCGAAAAACTGGTGCAGACCAGGGAATTGTCGAAACGCTATCCCGGCGTTCTGGCGCTGAACGCGGTGGATTTCGACCTGGAACCGGGTGAGGTTCATGTGCTGTTCGGCGAGAATGGGGCCGGCAAGTCGACCCTGATCTCGATGCTGGCCGGGGCCAACCGGCCGAGCGAGGGGCAAATCCTGCTGAACGGCGAAGAGGTTCATTTCGACTCGGTTGCCGACGCCCAGCGGCGCGGCATCTACACGGTGTTTCAGGAATTTTCGCTGATCCCGACGCTGACCGTGGCGGAAAACATCTTTCTGGGATGGGAGCCGATGCGCGGCCCCTTCGTCGATCACCGCGTCATGCGCCGTCGCGCCCGCGAGATGTTCGAAGAGCTGGATTTCCCCATCGATCCTTCCGCGATCACCGCATCGCTGTCGCGCGCGCAACAGCAGATGGTCGAGATCACCAAGGCCTTCCACGGCGATCTTTCGGTGCTGATCCTGGACGAGCCGACCGCCTCGCTCACCGACCGCGAGGTTGATCACCTGTTCGGCTTCATCGAAACGCTGAAGACGCGCGGGGGCGGCATCATTTACATCTCGCACCGGATTCAGGAATTTCAGCGCATCGCCGACCGGGTGACGGTGCTGCGCGACGGGGCCAAGATCGGCACCGTGGCGATGGGCGACACCGACGAGGACGCGCTGGTCGAGATGATGACCGGCCGGGCCATCACCGAGATTTATCCGAGCATCGCCCACGCCCCGGGCGAGGTGCTGCTGAAGGCCGAAGGGGTGGAGACCCCCGGCGTGAGCGCCGCCTCGCTGGAGGTCCGCGCGGGCGAGGTTCTGGGCATCGCGGGTCTCGTCGGGTCGGGCAAGTCGCGCCTGTTCCGCGCCATCATGGGGGTCGCGCCACGGCAGGGCGGCACGGTCACATTGAAGGGGCGCGACGTGACGCATGCGCCCACGCGCGAGATTATCGAGGCGGGCCTCTATTACCTTTCGCCCGACCGCAAGGCCGAGGGGCTGGACCTGGCGAAAACCTCAAACGACAACCTCGCGCTCAACCTGGTGATGGGCGGTACCGGCGTATCGAAGGCGGGGTTCATCAACTGGAAGACCGTCCGCGAGGAAAGCGCGAGGATCGCGGATTATGTCGAGCTGCACGAAGGTTACCGGGCAAAGCTCGTCTCGCAGCTGTCCGGCGGCAACCAGCAGAAGGTGCTGTTCGGCAAATGCTTCGGGCAGGAGGTCGACATCTATGTGTTCGACGAACCCACCGTGGGCGTCGACATGGGCACCCGCGCGGCGCTGTACCTGTTGATCAAGAAGCTGGCCGAAAGCGGCAAGGCGGTTGTGGTGATCTCTTCCGACCTGCCCGAGGTGCTGCACCTGTCGCACCGGATGCTGGTGCTGGCGCACGGACATATCTCCGCCGAACTGAGCGGTGAGGCGATGACCGAGGATACGGTCCTGAAACACTTTTTCGATGAAAGCGGAGCCAAGGCATGAGCGAGCAAACCAAGCAATCCGGCGCGGGGGACCTGATCACGCGCGTCTTCGTCAAGGTGGGGGTTCTGCCGTTCTTCCTGCTGGGCGCGCTGGTGATCTTTACCGCGCTCTCCTCGAAATTCCTGACCGGGCAGAACCTGGTCAACGTGGCGCGGCAGTCGGTTTACCTGGTGCTGGTCTCCATGGGCCAGATGCTGGTGCTGATCTCCGGCGGCTTCGACCTGTCGGTGGGCACCGCGATTGCGCTGACCTCGGTGGTCTCGGCCTCTGCCATGGTGTTTTTCGTCGGGATCTTCCCCGATGCGATCTGGCTGGCGATCCTGCTGGGGGCTTTCACCGGTTTTGGCGCGGCGCTTCTGGTTGGGCTCGTCAACGGGATCGGCGTGGCCTATTTCGATGTCTCGCCCTTCATCATGACGCTGGGGGTGTCCTCGGTCGGTGCCGGTCTGGCGCTGTTCCTGACCGGCGGCGTGCCGGTCTCCGGCCTGCCCTTTGCCTTTGGCGACACTTTCGGTTTCGGGCGGCTCTGGGGCATTCCGATCCCCGTGCTGATCGCGCTGATCTGCATCGTGGTGATGTGGGTCTTCATGTCCCGCACCCGGCTGGGCACCCGGATCTATGCGGTGGGCGGCAATATCAAGGCGGCGCATCTGTCGGCGATCAACACCAAGCGGACCCTGATGCTGGCCTATATGGTCTGCGCGCTGATCGCCTCGCTGACCGGCCTGCTGCTGACCGCCCGCGTTGAATCGGGCGAGGCGAACCTGGGCGGGACCATCGCGCTGGAATCCATCGCCGCCTGCGTGATCGCCGGGGTGTCGCTGCGCGGCGGCATCGGCCGGGTGGAAAACGTGGTGCTGGGCGCCTTCTTCATCGTGCTGGTGCAGAACGGCATGAACCTGGCGCAGGTCAGCTCCTATATGCAGATGGTGCTGCTGGGCGTTCTGCTGATCCTGGCGGTGATCTTCGACCAGCTGCGCTATCGCATCATCATGAGCGGGCGCTGATCCGCGCCTGATCGCCCCGACGGCCCATCCGCCGCCCCGGCCCCGGCGCAATCGCGCCGGCGCCGGGGCGGCGGGTGATGTCGTTTTGGAGGAACAATCGCGGATCGGGGCGGGCGACCGGCCATTCCCCGATTGCGCCGCGCAAGCGGGACCGCCATGATCCCTGTCGAAAAGGAGATCGCATGCCGGCAACCACATTTCTCGAAACCCCGCAGGGCCGCCGCCTGGCCTATCACCGCAGCGACGGGCAGGGGCCCTGGATCGTGTTCCTGGGCGGGCTGAAATCCGACATGGAGGGCACCAAGGCGCTGCATTTGGAGGCCTGGGCCAAGGCGCGGGGGCGGGCCTTTCTGCGGTTCGACTACTCTGGTCACGGCGAGAGCAGCGGGACCTTCGAAGAGGGCTGCATCGGGGATTGGCACGAGGATACGCTGGCCGCCGTCGGCGCCCTGACCGAGGGGCCGATCGTGCCGGTGGGATCGTCGATGGGGGGCTGGCAGGCGCTGCTGCTGGCGCGGGACATTCCGGGGCGGATCAAGGGCATGGTGACCATCGCCGCGGCGCCGGATTTCACCGAGGACGGGTATTGGGCCAACTTTACCGACGCGGAAAAGGCCCAGCTTGAGACCCAGGGCTATGTCGAGAAAGAATCCGACTACATGGAACCCTATCACATCTCGAAACGGATGATCGAGGACGGGCGGCGGCGGCTGGTGCTGCGCGACCCGCTGAACCTGCCGTTCCCGGTGCGGTTCCTGCAGGGCACGGCGGATACCGCGGTGTCGACCGAGACCGCGCTGCGGCTGCTGCAGCATGCCGACGGGCCGGATATGCGCCTGACCCTGGTGAAGGGCGCCGATCACCGGTTTTCCGATGGTCCCTGCCTGGATATGATCGAGGCGGCGCTGGAGGATGTGCTGAGGTAAACGGTCATGCGTGTTTTTGGTAAACGGTTTGGGCGGGGGCTGTTTTCCCTCGGTGCGGTTGTGCTGCTGCTCTGGGCCGTCGGCCCCTATGAGGCGGTGCCGCTGCGTGCCGATTTCGATGGCGCCCGGCTGGAGAACGGGGTCGGGGCCTATCTGGCCGGCCAGGAGGCGCGGTTCGGCGACATCACCCCCGGAGTGGAAAAGCGGGTGATCTGGCGGCAGGGCGCGCGGGAGCGGCGCACGCCGGTGTCGATTCTTTACGTGCACGGGTTTTCCGCCACCTCGGAAGAGATCCGGCCGGTCCCCGACCTGGTGGCGGCGATGCTGGGCGCGAACCTGGTCTATACCCGGTTGCGCGGGCACGGGCGCGGCGGCGCGGCGCTGGCCGAAGCCTCTGTTGCCGACTGGATGGCGGACCTGGCCGAGGGGCTGGCCGCCGCCCGCGCGGTGGGCGACCGGGTGGTGGTGATCGCCACCTCGACCGGCGCAACATTGACCGCGGCGGCGCTGCTGGACCCGCGGATGTCGAAGGCGGTCGAGGCGGTGGTCTTCGTATCGCCCAATTTCCGCATCCATGACCCGGCGGCGGTGCTTCTGACGCTGCCCGGCGCGCGCTACTGGGTGCCGCTGCTGGCCGGGCGCGAGCGCAGCTTCGCGCCGCAGAACGACGGCCAGGCCACCTATTGGACCACCAGCTATCCGACCGTGGCGCTGATGCCGATGGCGGCGCTGGTGCGCAGGGTGGCGGGGCTGGATTTCGCCCAGGTGCGGATCCCGGCGCTGTTCTGGCTGTCCGATGCCGACCGGGTGGTGCGCCCCGATGTCAGCCGCCGGATCGCCGAAGCCTGGGGCGGCAAGGTGCGGGTGCAGGCGGTCGACATGGGGCCGGGGGACGACCCCAATGCGCATGTGATCGCCGGCGACATCCTGTCGCCGGGCCAGACGGACGCGGCGGCGCTGGCCATGGTCGACTGGCTGCATGCCCAGGGGATACGGTGAGGTGCGGCGCCCCGGCAGCCTGCGCGCGCTGGAACAGCTTGGGCGCATAAGGCTTTCGAAACATTTCTATTTTCGCGACTTTCTGTACTCCGAAATCGGCAGTTTCCACCGCATCCCGAACCTGCCCGAGGATCCCGATCTGGCACTGGAAACCGGCCGGGCCCTGTGCGCGACCCTGCTCGACCCCTTGCAGGAGACCTTTGGGCGCATCGCGATCCGCTCCGGTTATCGCGCCGCGGCGCTCAATCGGTTCGGCAATGAAAACGGGCTGAACTGCGCGGCCAATGACAACCCGATGGAATGCCATATCTGGGACCGTGGCCGGGGCAACGCGCGGGTTGCCGGTGCCAGCGTGGTGATCCCGTGGTTTGCCGACCGATTTGCCCAGGGCCGGGACTGGCGCGATCTGGCCTGGTGGTTGCATGACCATCTGGCGCCGTCCGAGCTGTGCTTTTTCCCCAAACTCTGCGCCTTCAACATCGTTTGGCGGCCGACGCCGCTGCGGCGCATCGACAGCTATATCGCGCCGCGCAGCAGCTTGCTGCGCACCGGGGCGGAACCGGCCGAGGACGCGGCGCGGCGCCGGGCGCGGTACCGCGATTTTCCACCCTTTCGGGGCATCGCCTATCCCTAGACCGCGGATCGCGCCGCCGGCCGCTGTGCGCCGGGTCCGGGCACGGGGGCAGGATCGACGCCCGGGGCACGGCAACCGCTTGCCCGGGCCGCCGCAAACCCGCATGGTGTCGCCACGGCCCGCCGAGGCCGCCGACGCAAAGAGGATTTCCCATGACCGAAGCTTTGGTGCTGTTGCCCGGAATGATGTGCGACGCACGGATTTTCGAGCCGCAAATCAATATCCTGACCCGCGAGCGCGCGGTGATGGTGGCGCCGGTCACCTTGGGCGAGCGGATCGAGGAGATCGCCTCGAACATCATCGACCAGCTGCCGCAGCGCTTTGCTCTGGCCGGGCTCAGCATGGGCGGCATCGTGGCGATGGAGATCCTGCGGCGGGTGCCCGACCGGATCACCCGGCTGTGCCTGATGGATACCAATCCGCTGGCCGAAACCCCGCCCGAGGCCGCGGCGCGCGAACCGATGATCGTGGGGGTTCGGGCCGGGCGCCTGGACGAGGTGATGCGCGAGGCGATGAAGCCCGATTACCTGGCGCCGGGGCCGGGGCGGGTGGCGGTCCTGAACACGGTCTACGCCATGGCCGCCGATCTGGGGCCGGAGGTTTTCATCCGGCAGCAGCGCGCGCTGCAGCGCCGCCGCGACCAGCAGAGCACGCTGCGCAAATGCAAGGTGCCGACCCTGGTCCTGTGCGGCGCCCACGACCGGCTGACCCCGGTCAAGCGCCACAGCTTCATGGCCGAACTGATCCCCACGGCCCGGCTTGAGGTGATCGAAGAGGCCGGCCATCTGCCGCCGCTGGAGGCGCCGGAAGCCACCCTGCGGGCGCTGCGCGGATGGATGGAGATGCCCCGGCAGGCGGCCGAGGCATGACGCAGCAGGATCAGGGCAGGCTGTTGATCTATGCGCCGGTGCCGGTCTTTCGGCGGGACGGCGCGCTCTGGGCGGAGCGCCAGGCGGTCAACGGGCTGCGGCTGTGGGCGGCGCATTTCGATCATGTGACGGTGATGATGCCGTTGGGTCCGGGGCAGCCGCCGGCAGGTTGGGTGCCGCTGGATGCGCAGGCCGACGCCCTGGCCGGGGTCACGATCGAACCGCTGCCGATGGCCTATCGGCCCGACCGGTTCCTGCGCGAACTGCCGGCGACGCGCGCCCGGATCCGCGCCCTGATCGAACGGGCCGATTACCTCAGCTTCGCCATTGGCGGACTGTTCGGAGACTGGGGCGCGGTGGCGGCGCTGACCGCGCACCGCATGGGGCGGCGCTTCGCGGTCTGGACCGACCGGGTGGAATCCGAGGTGACCCGGCGCGGCGCCGGGCAGGGGCCCTGGCGCGCGCGGCTGCGCGCCCGGCTGACCCACCGGCCGATGGCGGCGCTGGAACGCGCGGTGATCCGCCGTGCCACGCTGGGGCTGTTTCACGGCCGCGAAACCTTTGATCACTACGCGCCCTACTCAACCAATCCGCAGATGGTGCATAATATCCACCTGGCGCCGCAGGACCATATCGCCCCCGCCGCGCTGGCCGCGAAGCAGGACGAGCTCAGGGCCGGCGCGCCGCTGCGGCTGCTCTACGTGGGGCGGGCCGACCCGATGAAGGGGCCGCTCGACTGGGTCGCGGCGCTGGCCGCGCTGCGGGACCGTGGCGTGGCGTTCACCGCGCAATGGCTGGGCGATGGGCCGATGCTGGAGGATCTGCGCGGAACCCTTGCCGCGCGCGGGCTGGAGGGGCACGTGCAGGCCCCCGGCTTCGCCGACGACCGCGCAGCGGTGCTGGCGGCCTATCGCGCGGCGCATCTGTTCCTGTTCTGTCACAAGACACCGGAATCGCCGCGCTGCCTGATCGAGGCGCTGGCCTCGGGCGCGGCGCTTGCGGGCTACGAGGGGGCCTATGCGCGCGACCTGCTGGCCGGCCAGGGCGGCGGCGTTCTGGTGCCCATCGGCGAGCATGCGGCGCTGGCCGCGGCGGTGGCCGAGCTGGATGGCGACCGGGCGCGGCTGGCCGATCTGATCGGCCGCGCGGCGCAGGATGGGGCGCCGTTTACCGACGAGGCGGTGTTCCGTCACCGCTCGGAGCTGATCAAGGCTTATCTGTAGCCGGCCGGTCGGGGTAGAGCGCGGCACGCTCCTCCTTGCTCAGGATCCGGACCGGGGCGGTTGGCGCGCCGGTGCCGGCCGCGAAGAACGGGGTGTCGCGCCAGCGTCCGCTGAGCCGGGCGCCGATGCCGCGCCGCAGCACCCCGCCGACCACCGTCAGCCCGCCGATATGGCGGGTCTTGCCGCCCGGTTGCGGCACGAAGCCATGCGCGCGCACCGGACCCAGCGCCGCCGGATCGGCAAGCCGCGCGGTGAGCATCCCGGCAAAGGGCAGCGCGGGGCTGGCAAAGGTGTTGAACATCGGGGTGCCGCAACAGGAGGCGTACCAGCGCATCATGCCCTTCGGCCCCAGCCGGATCACCGCCAGCCGGTCCTGCCCGGCCTCGAACCGGACCGCGTCCGGCGCCATCTGGAACAGGTCCACCGGGCCGGGGGCCGGATCGGGCTGCTGATGGAGCAGTTCATTGGCGCGGCAGTCGGCGCAATAGCAATCCACATGGGTGCCCGAGGCCACCCCCGCGGCGGTCAGGTGGCCGCGGATCGTGCCGCAGCCGCATTGAAACGCAAGCGGCGTGGCGGTCGTCTTGCCCCACGCCATCGCCTCAGCCCGCCGCGGCGTTGGTATTGGCCGGTTTGCCGGCGGCGCGCCGGGCCTTGCGCCGTTGCGACGGCTTGGTGCTGTTGGTGTTCATGAACTCGATCACCAGAGGCCGGATATTGTCGCGCCAGGAGCGGCCAGCGAAGATGCCGTAATGGCCGGCGCCGGGCTCCACATGGCTGGCCTTCATGCTGTCGGGCAGCCCGGTGCACAGATCCAGCGCGGCGATGCACTGGCCCGGCGCCGAGATGTCGTCATTGGCGCCCTCGACGGTCTTGACCGCGACGTTGGTGATCTTGCCGATATCCACCCTGTGGCCATCGACCACGAACTGGTTCTTCGCGATCTCGCGGTTCTTGAACACCCGTTCCACCGTCGACAGGTAGAACTCGGCGGTCATGTCCATCACTGCCAGGTATTCGTCGTAAAAGCGGTTGTGCGCATCGTGGTCGCCCGCCTCGCCGCGCATCTCGCGCTGGATCTGGCCCGAGAAGGCCTCGGAATGGCGGTCGGCGTTCATCGACATGAAGGACGCCAGTTGCAAGAGCCCCGGGTAAACCAGCCGCCCGACGCCCGGATAGCTGAAGCCGACGCGCTGGATCGCGGTTTCCTCCAGCTGGCCCATGGTCACCCGGCGACCGAAATCGGTCACCTCGGTGGGGGTGGCGTCGGGGTCGATCGGCCCGCCGATCAGGGTCAGGGACAGCGGCTGCGCCTCGGGATCCTGTTCGGCCAGATAGGCGGTCGCGGCCAGCGTCAGCGGCGCCGGCTGGCAGACCGCGATCACATGGGTGTCGGGACCCAGGTGGCGCATGAACTCGACCAGGTAGAGGGTGTAATCCTCGACGTCGAACTTGCCTTCCGAGACCGGGATGTCGCGCGCATTGTGCCAGTCGGTCACGTAAAGTTCGCAATCGGGCAATAGGCTGGCCACGGTCGAGCGCAGCAGGGTGGCGTAATGGCCCGACATCGGGGCCACCAGCAGCACCTTGCGCGGCTGGATATCGCGGCCGGGGACCTTGAAATAGATCAGATCGCCGAACGGCTTCTCAACCACAGTCTGGATATCAACGACATGGTCCTTCCCATCCGCGCAGGTGACCGTCCGGATGCCCCAGTCGGGCTTGACGATCATGCGCTGGAAGGTGCGCTCGGTCACCTTTCCCCAGGCCGCCATCCAGTTGAAAACGGGGTTCGGGACCATGCTGAAACCCGGGTAGGAGGCAAAGGACTGTGCCGTCGCGCCCAGCCATTGATTGGCGTTTCGGGCCGACTCCATCAGGTCGTAGGTCATCATGTAGCGCATTCGGGTCTCCTTGGTTCGCGACCTGTGCCGCTTGCTTCAATCGTCGCTTTGCCTCCCGAACGCTGCGACGTTATTCTGCATAGCAGAAAGAGTAGGGGGGATTCGTTAAAATGACAACTGGAGACGATGCTGGCGGCGGTTCGGTTCCCGGTGAACATCTCGACCGGTTGAGCGAAAACCTGAAAAAGGTCGAATCCCTGTCCAAGCGTCTGATCGACGTGATGTCGCGCAAGACGGCGCACAATCCGGGCCTCGACGCACCCGACCAGGAGCTGTTCGCCAAGGCGGCGACCGCCTATTGGACCGAGGCGCTGCAGAACCCGGCCAAGCTGCTGGAGCACCAGATCGAATTCTGGGGCAAATCCGTCAAGCATTTTGCCGAGGCCCAGCAGGCGCTGGCCCAGGGCAAGCTGTCCGCGCCCGCCGATCCCGGCCCCCGCGACCGGCGGTTTTCCAACCCGCTGTGGGACAGTCACCCCTATTTCAACTTCGTCAAGCAGCAGTACCTGATCAACGCCGAGGCCATCGAACAGGCGGTCTCCGGCGTCGAGGGCATGGACGCCAAGGAAAAGCGGCGGCTGAAATATTTCGCCCAGCAGATCGTCGACATGATGTCGCCGACCAACTACCTGGCGACCAACCCCGATGCGCTGGAACGCGCGCTGGAGACCGAGGGGCAATCGCTGGTCGACGGGCTGGAGAACCTGATCGCCGATCTGGAGGCCAATGACGGCGAACTGGTGGTGCGGCTGGCCGATGAAAAGGCCTTCGAGGTGGGCGGCAATATCGCCACCAGCCCCGGCGAGGTGGTCTTTCGCAACCGGATGATGGAGATCATCCAGTACACGCCCGCCACCGAAACCGTGCACGAGATCCCCATCGTGCTGTTCCCGCCCTGGATCAACAAGTTCTATGTGCTGGACCTGAAACCGCAGAACAGCCTGATCAAGTGGATCGTCGAGCAGGGCTACACGCTCTTCGTGGTTAGTTGGGTGAACCCCGACCGCTCCTATGCCGAGATCGGCATGGAGGATTATATCGAAGAGGGGTTCCTGACCGCGATCGACGAGGTCAAGGCGATCTGCAACGTCGAACAGGTCAACGCGGTGGGCTATTGCATTGCCGGCACCACGCTGGCGCTGACGCTGGCGCTGATGAAGAAACGCGGCGATAAATCGGTGAAATCGGCGACCTTCTTTACCGCGCTGACCGATTTCGCGGACCAGGGGGAATTCACCCCCTTCCTGCAGGACGATTTCATCGACGCGATCGAGGCCGAGGTGGAGGAGCAGGGGATCTTGCGGTCCTTCATCATGACGCGGACCTTCTCCTTCCTGCGCTCGAACGATCTGGTCTACGGCCCCGCCGTGCGCAGCTATATGCTGGGCGAGGCGCCGCCGGCCTTCGACCTGCTTTACTGGAACGGCGACAGCACCAACCTGCCGGGCCGGATGGCGGTGCAGTACCTGCGCGCGCTGTGCCAGCGCAACGAATTCTGCGAGGGCGGGCTGAAGATCCTGGGCGAGACCCTGCACGTGAAGGACGTGAGCGAGCCGCTGATGTCGATCACCTGCGAGACCGACCATATCGCCGCCTGGCGCGACTGCTATCGCGGGGTGCAGCAGATGGGCTCGCGCTCCAAGAACTTCATCGTGTCGGAATCGGGCCATATCGCCGGCATCGTGAACCCGCCCAGCAAGAAGAAGTACGGCCATTACACCAACACCGATCTTTCGGCGGATGCGAGCGGCTGGAAGGAGGGCGCCACGTTCCACACCGGGTCCTGGTGGCCCCGCTGGTCGGACTGGCTGTCCAAGCGCGCGGGCAAGCAGGTTCCGGCACGGAAACCGGGCGATTCGCGTCACCCCGGCCTGGGTCCGGCCCCCGGTACCTATGTGGTGGCCAAGCCAAAACTCTGATTTTTCGCGGAAATTGCAATTTTTCTGCGGTGCAGCGATTTTTCTTGAAATGCTGCGCCGCAGCATGCATATTGTCAGCAGCTGAACCGAAATACGGGATTGTCCCGTGCAGCGCGCAAGGATTGTGAAAATGGCAAACACCCAAGACTTTACCGCGATGATGAAAGATGCAATGGGCGCATTTCCGGTCGACACTTCGGCGATGGAAGGTGCATTCAAGAGCACCGCGACCCTGAACGAAAAGCTCTCCGGCGTGGCGCTGGAAGCCGTCGGCAAATCCTCGGAAATCTCCGGGGCCTGGACCAAGGACACCCTGGCCAAGCTGGCCGAGCTGTCGAAAGCCAAGGCCGAGCCGGCCGACTACGCCAAGGCGATGACCGATTTCGCTGCCGCCTCGGCCGAGGTCGCCGCCGAGAACATGGCCGCCTTTGCCGAGGTCGCCAAGAAGGTGCAGCTGGAGACCGTCGAGCTGATGGTCACCGCCGGCAAGGACATGCGCAACGAGGCCGGTGCGGCGATGCAGAAGACCACCGCCAAGAAACCGGCCCGCGCCAAGTAAGACGCGGCCGAATTTTCGGCAAAAGGGCGGGGCTGGGACCCGCCCTTTTCTTTTGTTCTGCGCTCGCATAGTGTTTGCTGCAACGCATCGTGTTTGGAGGGCGAGACGTGGCCGAAGAGCAAAAACCCCTGCTGATAAAGCGCTACGCGAGCCGACGGCTCTACAACACCGAAACCAGCGATTACGTCACGCTGGAGGACATCGCCGGCTTTATCCGCGCGGGGCGCGAGGTTCAGATCGTCGATCTGAAAACCGGCGACGACCTGACCCGGCAATACCTTCTGCAGATCATCGCCGAACATGAAAGCCGCGGCGAAAACGTTCTGCCGGTCAATGTGCTGAACGATCTTGTGCGCAGCTACATGGTGCCCGGCGGCGGTATGATGCCGCAATTCCTGCAGACCTCCTTCGAGATGCTGCGCGAAAGCCAATCCAAGATGATGGAGAACATGAACGCCATGAACCCGATGGCGGGCATACCCGGCTTCGAGGCGATGCAGGCCCAGCAGGAAGCCTTCCTCAAGGCGATGACCGGCGGTCTCGGCGGCGGCTGGTCCGGCCCCGAGAAAGAGGCCAGCACCGCCGCGGACAAGGGCGAAGACCTCGACGCGATCAAGAAGCAGCTGGCCGAGCTGCAGGAAAAGCTGTCCAAGCTGAAATAACGGAAAGGGGGCGCCTGGGCCCCGGACGCGCGGGGGGATCTGCCCGGTCGGGCGGTCCCTTGACCCGCGGCGAATGTCCCGTCAGTCGTATTGGATCGGTGTGCGCAAGCGTGGCTCTTCCAGCCATTCGAAGTAGCTGCGGCGCAATCTCTGCGCCACCGGGCCGGCGGCGCCGTTGGAGAAATGCCGGTCGTCCACCTGCGCCACCGGGATCACACCGCCGCCCGAGGAAGACAGGAACACCTCGTCGGCGTTCTGCAACTCCTCCAGCGGCAGCGCCCGCGTTTCGACCCGGAGCCCTTCGGCCTGCGCCATGTCCAGAACCGTTTGCCGGGTGATCCCGTGCAGCACCCCCTGGTCCGGGGTCACCACCCGGTCGCCGCACACCGCAAAGACGTTGAAGCCCGGCCCCTCGGTCACGTTGCCCTGGTGATCCAGCAGCAGGGTGGTTTCAAACCCGTTCTCCTTGGCCTCGAACAGCCCCGAGGTGAAATCGCCCCAGTGATAATTCTTCACCCGCGGATTGACGCTGTCCTGCGGGATCCGCCGCACCGCTTTCGCGACCCAGACACTGGTGCCCTGATCCGCCGTCTCCGGCTTGACGATATGCACATAGGGCACGCACCAGGCATAGAAGTGGTTCTCGCAATCGCGCGGATCGCGGCTGCCCGGGACCGGGTTGGGCCCGCGCGCGGCGACCATCGCCACATAGGCCGC
>NPIG01000872.1_pt1 | contig 19274 bp, 16 predicted proteins | sample 8637441 | NCBI WGS metagenome assembly NPIG01 (sample SAMN07420675, study PRJNA396082) | bioreactor metagenome | isolation source: sample BR6 brine-fed electro-methanogenic bioreactor BR | place: Japan: Kochi | collected 2016-06-14 | reverse complement strand
CCGGCGATGTCGGGCGCGCTGCCGTGCACCGGCTCGTACATGGCCTTGCGCTTTCCTTTCGCGTCGGCGGCGCCGAGCGAGGCCGAGGGCAGCATGCCGAGCGAACCGGTGGCCATGGCCGCCGCGTCCGACAGGATATCGCCGAACAGGTTGTCGGTGACGATCACGTCGAACTGCTTGGGATTGCGGACCAGCTGCATCGCGCAGTTGTCGGCGTACATGTGGCTGAGCTCGACGCCCGGGAATTCGGCGTCGTGGATCTTCTGGACCTCCTCGCGCCACAGGATGCCGCTTTCCATGACGTTGGCCTTCTCGGAAGAAACCACGCGGTTGGAGCGCTTCTGGGCCAGTTCGAAGGCGACGCGGGCGACGCGCTGGATCTCCGGCGTCGTGTAGACCTGGGTGTTGATGCCGCGCCGGGTCCCGTCGGGCAGGGTCTCGATGCCGCGCGGCTCGCCGAAATAGACGCCGCCGGTCAGCTCGCGGACGATCATGATGTCCATGCCCTTGACCACGTCGAGCTTGAGCGTCGACGCCTCGGCCAGGGCATCGAAGACCACCGCCGGGCGCAGGTTGGCGAACAGGCCGAGATCCTTCCGCAACCGCAACAGGCCGGCCTCGGGCCGCTTATCGAAGGGCACGTTGTCCCACTTCGGCCCGCCGACCGCGCCGAGCAGCACCGCATCGGCGGCCATCGCGTCGGCCATGGTCTCGTCCGAGATCGCCTCGCCGTGGGCATCATAGGCGCAGCCGCCGCACAGCCCCTCGGTGACGTCGAAATCGACCGAGCGGCGCTTGGCCATCCAGTCGATGACGCGCCGGACCTCGGCCATGACTTCGGGACCGATGCCGTCACCCGGCAGGATCAGCAGTTTCTTCGCGGCGGCCATGTCTCTCCCCTCTTTTTCTGTGCTTTTGCGCGGCTCAGCGGTAGAGCCAGGGCTGATTGGTTTTCTGTTGGTCCTCGAATCCCTCGATCTTCGGCGCCTTCTGCATCGTCAGCCCGATCTCGTCGAGACCCTCCAGCAGGCAGTGCTTGCGGAAGGGATCGATGTCGAAGGTGACGCAGCCGCCGTCGGGACCGGTGATCTCCTGCTTCTCGAGGTCGACGGTGAGCGTCGCGTTGGCGCCGCGCTCGGCGTCGTCCATCAGCTTGTCGAGGTCCTCTTTCGAGACCTTGATCGGCAGGATGCCGTTCTTGAAGCAGTTGTTGTAGAAGATATCGGCGAAGCTGGTCGAGATGACGCAGCGGATGCCGAAGTCGAGCAGCGCCCAGGGGGCATGCTCGCGCGACGAGCCGCAGCCGAAATTGTCGCCGGCGACCAGGATCTTGGCGCCGCGGTAGGCGGCCTTGTTGAGCACGAAGCCCGGCTTCTCGGCGCCGTCGTCGTCATAGCGCATCTCGAAGAACAGACTCTTGCCGAGACCGGTGCGCTTGATGGTCTTCAGGAACTGCTTGGGGATGATCATGTCGGTATCGACGTTGATCATGTTGAGCGGCGCCGCGACGCCGGTGAGCGTGGTGAATTTTTCCATCCGAGCGTTCCTTAACTTCTATCGATCCCAATCCGTGTCACGCGTAGATTTCATCCAGGTCCTTTTGCGTCATAGGCCTGCGGATGACCAGCGTTTTTGCCATCTTGTCATGCAAACACTGTTTCTTTTCCGTCCAAACCGCCATCAGGAACCCAACGAGAAGAATCAGCATTGAAATGATCTTCCCGGCGTTGCGTCCCAGGGCCCGCCTGAACGAGAGCCGCCCTCCCGTCTCGTCAACGACGATGATTCCGAAGAGCCGTTTGCCCAAACTCGCCTGCCCCCGACTTGCCTCGGCCAGAGGCCAATAGACGAATAGGAGGATGAAGAATTCGATCGTGTCGGAAGACAGACGTGAAACCTTCTCCTTGGTCCCGGAATCGATGGGCCACCATTTGCCTTTGGTAAGGGTCGTGGTCTGGTAGCCGCTTGTCGTCTCCGTCTTGCGCATCTCGCCCCTGTAATGATTGGACCACAGGCCGAAATACGTGTCCTTCCTCTCGACCAACGCGAAAATTTCCTTGGCCCCGTCTTCGTTTGTCCGCTCTTCCGCCTCGAGAACCACCGTTTGGCTGCTCCTGACGTTGACGTTCGGCGTCACGAGAATGACCTCACCGAACACGGCGTTCATCCCGAGGGCAAGAACCGTAACCACGACGGAGACAATCACTCCATCGACAACCAAAGCAGCACAGCGTGCCCAGAACCCGGCATATTTCATGGTCCCCCTCCCCCAGGGATCATTCGACAAACCGGCCGGCCCTTACTCCCCCTTTAGTTCGCGGACGTCGGTCAGGTGGCCGGCGATGGCGGCGGCCGCGGCCATGGCCGGACTGACCAGATGGGTCCGTCCGCCGCGGCCCTGGCGGCCTTCGAAGTTGCGGTTCGAGGTGCTGGCGCAGCGCTCGCCCGGCTCCAGCTTGTCGGCGTTCATCGCCAGACACATGGAGCATCCGGGCTCGCGCCATTCGAAGCCGGCCTCGGTGAAGATCCTGTCCAGGCCCTCCATCTCGGCCTGCTCCTTGACCAGGCCGGAACCGGGAACCACCAGGGCGCCGACATGCGCCGCCACCTTGCGGCCCTTGGCGACGGCAGCGGCGGCCCGCAGGTCCTCGATGCGGCCGTTGGTGCACGACCCGATGAACACCTTGTCGACCTTGATCTCGGCAAGCGGCGTCCCCGCTTCGAGACCCATGTAGGCCAGCGAGCGGTTCATGGCGTTGCGGCGGCCCTCGTCGGCGGCATCGGCCGGGTTCGGCACACGGCCGGTGATCGGCAGCACGTCCTGCGGGCTGGTGCCCCAGGTCACCTGCGGCGCGATGTCGGCGGCCTTGAGCACGATCTCCTTGTCGTACTTCGCGCCTTCGTCCGAGGTCAGGGTCTTCCAGTAGGTGACCGCGGCCTCCCACTCGGCGCCCTTGGGCGCTAGCGGCTTGCCCTTGATGTATTCGAAGGTGGTCTCGTCGGGCGCCACCAGACCGGCCCGCGCGCCGCCCTCGATGGACATGTTGCACATGGTCATGCGGCCTTCCATGGAAAGCGACCGCACCGCCTCGCCGGCGTACTCGATGACGTGGCCGGTGCCGCCGGCGGTCCCGATGGTGCCGATGATGGCGAGGATCAGGTCCTTGGCGGTGACGCCGAAGGGCAGCGGCCCCTCGACCGTGACGCGCATGTTCTTGGCCGGCGCCTGGATCAGGGTCTGGGTCGCCAGCACGTGCTCGACCTCGGACGTGCCGATGCCGAAGGCCAGCGCCCCGAAGGCGCCGTGCGTCGAGGTATGCGAGTCGCCGCAGACGATGGTCGCGCCGGGCAGGGTGAAGCCCTGCTCGGGGCCGATGACGTGGACGATACCCTGGCGCGGGTCGGTCATGCCCAGATAGGTTACGCCGAAGTCCTTGCAGTTGGTCTCCAGCGCCTCGACCTGGATGCGGCTTTCCTCGTCGGTGATGCCGACGCTGCGATCGGTGGTCGGCACGTTGTGGTCGGCCACGGCCAGGGTCGCAGATGGCCGCCGCACCTTGCGGCCCGCGTTACGCAGCCCTTCGAAGGCCTGCGGGCTGGTCACCTCGTGGACGAGGTGCCGGTCGATGTACAGGACACAGGAACCGTCGTCCTGGACCTCGACCAGATGGCTCTGCCAGATCTTGTCGAAAAGCGTGCGTGGTTCGGCCATTTATTGCGGCTCCCCTTCCCTGATGGCACGGACGGCAAAAGGGCCCGGGACGGTGGTCCGCGGGCCCGTTCGCGTCGACCTTAGTCTTTGGTCTGCGATTCGGCTTCCGCCTGCTTCTTCTTGGCCCGGACCGCGGCGTGGGCGGCAGCCTTGGCCTCGGCGGCGGCCTGCTTCTCGGCGGCGGTCAGCTTGGCCGAGTAGCCGTCGGTCTTCTCGGCGATGCGGGCCCGCTTGCCGCGGCGATCACGCAGGTAGTAGAGCTTGGCGCGGCGAACGTCGCCCCGGCGCACCACCTCGATGCCGTCGATGTTGGGCGAATAGAGCGGGAACACGCGCTCGACGCCCTCGCCGTAGGAAATCTTGCGGACCGTGAACGACGAGTTCAGGCCCTTGTTCTTGCGGCCGATGCAGACGCCCTCGAAGGTCTGCACGCGCTCGCGCTCGCCTTCGACGACCTTGACGTTGACCCGCAGGGTGTCGCCGGCGGCGAACTCGGGCACACCACGCTTGGCGGCCAGATCCTGGATCTGCTCTTTTTCGAACTGTTCGATGACATTCATGACTGTCGTCCTTTCAAACCCCGATCGCGCACCCGGCGCGAAATCCTTTAAAACTCTCTCGCATCCCGTTCCCGGCTCCGCCGGTCCCGGCCCTAACCGGGCCCGTCGCGGGCCGCGATGTAACGTTCCCACAGGTCCGGCCGCCGCTCGCGGGTGACGCGCTCGGCCTCGCCGCGCCGCCACTCCCGGACCTTCTCGTGGTGCCCGGAGATCAGAACCTCGGGCACCGCCCGCCCCTGCCAGAGCTGGGGCCGTGTATACTGCGGGTACTCCAGGAGCCCCCGCTCGAAACTCTCCTCGTCCAGCGATTCCGGCGCCCCAAGGACACCGGGAACCGCCCGCAGGCAGGCGTCGATCAGCGCGATGGCCGCCGGCTCCCCGCCCGAAAGCACGAAATCGCCGAGGCTGACCTCCTCGAGGTCGCGGGCCTCGATGACCCGTGCGTCGACGCCCTCGAAGCGCCCGCACAGCAGGACCACCCCGGCCCCCGCCGCCAGTTCGCGCACCCGCGCCTGGGTCAGCGGCCGGCCGCGCGGCGACAGGTAGATCGCCGGCAGGGCCGGATGGGCCTCCTGGGCATCGGCCAGGGCCGCGTCGACCACGTCGGGCCGCATCACCATCCCCGGACCACCCCCGAAGGGGGTGTCGTCCACGGAGCGGTGTTTATCGCGCGCAAAAGCGCGAATGTCCACCGTTTCCAACGCCCACAGCCCCTTTTCGAGGGCCTGCCCGGCCAGCGAATGGCCGAGCGGACCGGGAAACATCTCCGGGAAGATGGTCAGGACGCGTGCCGTCCAGGTGCGGGCTCCTTGCGTCATCCTGTCTTCCCGTCTTCCTCGTCGGTGCCGGACGCGACATCGTCCAGCAATCCGTCCAATGGATCCACGACAAGCCGGCCTGCCGTGACATCGATTTCCGGCACCACCTCGCGGTTGAACGGCAGCAGCACCGTCTTTCCCGCCGGGCTTTCGACCTCGAGCACGTCGCCGGCCCCGAAGTCGAAGATCGCCTTGACCTTGCCGACCGGCGGATCGCCCTCGGCGGCGTCGATCCGCACCACCGTCAGCCCCACCAGGTCGGCTTGGTAGTACTCGTCCTCGCCGGCCGCCGGCAGCGCGTCGCGCGGCACATAGAGGTAGGCCCCCTTGAGGGCCTCGGCCGCGTCGCGGTCCTCGACCCCTTCGGCACGGGCGATCACCTGCCCCTTGGCTTCACCGGTGACCCTCAGCCGGAGGGCCCGTGACCCGGTCTCGTCCGAAACCGGCCCATAGGCCGCGACGTCGGCGGGATCGTCGGTGAAGCTCTTGATCCGCAGGTCGCCCTTGAGGCCGCGGGTGCCGGTGATGACACCGACACAGACCTTTCCGGGCACCTCGGACGGAGTGCGACGGCGGGCCGCCAAGGCGATTCAGCGCGAAGCCGGGGCTATTCGCCCGCCTTCTCGCCCTCTTCCTCGGCCGGAGCCTCTTCCGCCGGAGCCTCTTCGGCAGCCGGCGCTTCCTCGGCGGCAGCCTCTTCGGCCGGAGCCTCGGCGGCGGCTTCCTCGGCCGGAGCCTCTTCAGCCGGAGCCTCTTCAGCCGGAGCCTCTTCGGCCGGGGCCGCGGCGGCAGCGGCAGCCTCGGCGGCGGCGGCTTCGGCGGCCTTCTTGGCCTCCTCGGCTTCCTTCATGCGCTCCTGGGCCTTGGCCTTGGGCTGGCTCTTCTTGGTCTGCTCGGCACGCACCCGCGGCTCCATCAGGCCGGCGTCGGCGCAGAACTTGGCGACCCGGTCGCTGGGCGTGGCGCCGACGCTGAGCCAGTGCTTGATCCGCTCGACGTTGAGCAGGATGCGCTCCGGATGGTCCTTGCCGACCATCGGGTTGTAGCTGCCGACCCGCTCGATGAAGCGGCCGTCGCGCGGGCTGCGCGAATCGGCGATGACGATGCGGAAGTAGGGGCGCTTCTTGGCGCCGCCCCGGGACAACCGGATTTTCAGTGACATGTGGCTTCGTAGTCCTTCTGTTGATGACTCTGCGTCAAAGCAATTGGTGTGTATTCCAGTAAAACTTCGCGAACCGGCCGGTCCCTCCGCGGGACGGCCCGATCGTCAATTCGATCAGCGTCCCGGGAAGCCGCCCCCCGGCGGCATCATTCCGGGCGGCAGGCCGCCGCCCCGCAGCAGCCCCTTCTTCCCGAGCTTGCCCATCTTCTTCATCATGGTGCTCATCTGCTGATGCTGCTTCAGCAGGCGGTTGACCTCCTGCACCGAGGTCCCCGATCCGGCGGCGATGCGGCGGCGCCGCGAGCCGTTGAGGAGCTTGGGCCGGCGGCGCTCGGCCGGAGTCATCGACTGGATGATCGCCTGCTGACGGGCGATCGTCTTGTCGTCGACATTGGCCGCGGCCATCTGCTTCTTCATCTTGCCGACGCCGGGCAGCATGCCGAGCAGGCCCTGCATGTCGCCCATCTTGCGGATCTGCGCCAGCTGCTCGCCGAGATCCTCGAGCGAGAACTCGCCCTTCATCATCTTGGCGGCGGCCTTCTCGGCCTCGGCCTGATCGATGGTCTCGGCGGCCCGCTCGACGAGGCCGACCACGTCGCCCATGCCGAGGATCCGCCCGGCGATACGCTCGGCCTGGAAGGATTCGAGAGCATCGAGTTTCTCGCCGACGCCCATCAGCTTGATCGGCTGGCCGGTGACCGCGCGCATCGAAAGCGCCGCGCCGCCCCGTGAATCACCATCCACGCGGGTCAACACGATGCCGGTGATGCCGATCTTCTCGTGGAACTCGCGGGCGAGATTCACCGCGTCCTGGCCGGTCAGCGCGTCGGCGACCAGCAGGGTCTCGGTCGGCTGCGCCGTGTCGCGCACCATCGCGACCTCGGCCATGAGTTCCTGGTCGATGTGCAGCCGGCCGGCGGTATCGAGGATGACCACATCGAAGCCTTCGCGGCGGCCGGTATCCATGGCCCGTTTGGTGATCGCGATCGGCTGCTCGCCGAGCACGGCCTGCAGTACCTGGACCTCGGCCTGCTGGCCGAGCACGGCCAATTGTTGTTGAGCGGCCGGGCGGTAGACGTCGAGCGAGGCCATCAGCACCCGCTTCTTCTCGCGCCTGGTCAGACGGATCGCCAGCTTGGCGCTGGTCGTCGTCTTGCCCGAGCCCTGCAGGCCGACCATCAGGATGGCGACCGGCGGCGTGCCGGCGAGGTTGATGCCGGCCGAAACGTCGAGCTCGCCGCCGAGCATCTCGACGAGGTGATCATGGACGATCTTGACCACCTGCTGGCCGGGAGTGACGCTGCGCAACACCTCCTGGCCGACGGCGCGCTCGCGCACCGCGTCGATGAAGTCCTTGACGACGGGGAGCGCCACGTCGGCCTCGAGCAGGGCGACGCGGATCTCGCGCATCGCCGCCGAGACGTCGGCCTCGTTCAGCGCGCCGCGCTTCTTCAGCGACTCGAAAATGCCGCCCAGTCTGTCGCTCAGGCCCTCGAACATCGGTGCCGTCCGGCTCCCACCAGCAAACGAAAAACGCCAGTGCGCGAAACTCGCGGACTGGCGGCGCCCCTCGGGGCGTCTAAAAACCGGCGCGGACTTTAGGCGGGGGGAGGGAGGAAGTCAAGCGGGGTTGGGGGCGCTTCGACCGCATATTAGCGTGGCCGATCCCTTCCCCGGGTTCTGATAATTCCACCGTCCCACTACGGACTATTTTTACGCGATTTGTTTTTTCTCTCTTTCGCAGCTTTTGCCCGTCGTTGTTCGCGGTTCAAACCACGAGGGTTTTGTTTCGTTTGATCCTTGCCATTTTCTATCAAAAAGATGCTTTCAACGTTCGGATATTCGTTCTCAGATATGGCATATTCGTTAAAACGTCCTTCCCTCATAATATCCAGGGCAGCCTTGTTTTCTGCTAACTCACCCAACATGGCCTCGGTCCATTCAGGCATTTCAACTAACATCAAGTCTTCAGAAGAACCTGTAGGCTTTCCGGTTTTTGCCCGCGGTTCAGTCGCAATTCCAATAATTCTCTCAATGTGACGATTTTTTTCAAGTAAAGCCAAAGCATACCAGTAAAGCATTCTCCGCCTTATTTCTCGGTATTGATCATACCCTCCATCAAGTTCTACATCCGGAATTTTGAAGGTCATAAAGAAAAAACCAGTGCCTTGATCGGTATCCTCTGGCACAGGAATGAAAGCCCTAACAAAACGGTCGTGCTGATGAGATTTTTTTAGTGCATCAATTATACCTCGCCCATACGAACGACGCTGGTAGCGAGGCACAAGTGCCATATGGCGAATAGCTTTCTCAAGTTCAGCTATGTTAAATTCAGCGCCATCGTGAACGATCGTTGTCCCTGCCAACATGTTATTTGTGAACGCCTCGATAAGAGAATCCCAGACATAAGAATCCTCATCGGCAATTTTTTTTGTTTTGTATTTAGGATCTAGAACGAATTCTTCGTAAATACCTGCTTCAAAAACCGCCCGGTCTTTCTTCTTCCAAGCCTCGCCGTCGTTTTTCACGAAGTCGTGCTCGCCCAGCTCATTGGTCCGTTTCAGGTAGTGCGCGAGCAGATTTTCCTCCCCAAAGGCAGCGTGGAGATTCCCCGACCGAATAAATGCTTCCTTCTTCTGCAAATACGATGTGAAATCTGTAACGGTATCCAATTCCCCCAACATGATTGTCAGGGTCGAGTCGTCTAGGACGTGTACAAATGGTCCGGACGGATCAATATCGCCAATCGTGAAAGGAGAATAATTGAGGGCTCTCGGATCAATGTGATCTCTACGTTTGAGATCTGGCATGATCATCAAGCTACCTGATCCCCCCTGAAAAAACTCTTTACATGCCCGTCCAGCTCCACGAGCGACAATGATACCGTGAACCCGCCTCTGCTCGCTCGGTGGGATCTTCAATGGCAACTGATTGGTACATTTACGATCAAGAAATATCCGATTTGGAAACTGACTAATCCATCTCTCGGCGCCACGAATTTGATTGAAAGACTTCAAAACCGCGCGCTTGAACCACCTCATCCAAGCAAGATCAAGGTTGTCCCCGCTTGGCCAAGAAATACTCTTGTCGCTAAAGATCAGAACATCATCGCCGCAGACAATCAAAAGGTCGCACAGCTCTTTGCCGTCGCCTGCCCCGTTCGATCTCTTGTCAATGAAGAGGTTCGGATATGACCATAGGTTTAGGAATGTATGGTCCGCGAGGCGAGCCAAATATCGCTCGGAGTCTGTTGTTCCAGTACTACGTTTGATCGGTGACGCCATGATTCTACATGCTTTTTATAGGGTTTCCGCATGTAGTATACATCCTATACGGGTTTTCGCTATTTTTTCGACAACGAATTTCTTTCCGAATTCCACTCATCAGAGCACGCTGCGAGGGGCTGAGTTAATGGGGCAATGAACCCGCATTTCCATGCGCAGCTAGTCAATGATCCGTTCGGCGATCCGGACCTTGACGTGGCGGTTACCTTCCGGCGCCGGGTGTTGCTGTTGGACCTCGGCGATCTGCGGCCACTGCCGCTGCGCAAGATCCTGACCGTCGAGGCGGCCTTCTTCTCACATACCCATCTCGACCACTCCCGCGGAAGCGGGAGTCCAGATTGCTGCCGACGGCCTGGATTCCCGCGTTCGCGGGAATGACGAAGAGTAGGGGCAAACAAAAAGAAGGCCGCCCGAAGGCGGCCTTCCGAATTCAAAACCGATTGGATCGCCTTACTTGGCGGCCTTCAGCGCCGCTTCGATCCAGCCGTCGAAGGTGGCCTGGTTCTGTTCGATCCAGGCATCGGCGTGGCGGGTCGACGCCTTCCAGGTGTCGCCCTCCTCCTTCTGAAGCTGCAGGTTCTCGGCCGACACGTCGTTGGCCGGGATGGTCATCAGCTCGAACAGCTTGGCCGCGGCCGGATTGGCCTCGAGCCATTTCTTGTTGGCCATGACGTTCTGCTGGTTGACCTCGAAACCGTAGTTCTTGCCGTTCGGCAGTTCGGTGTCGGCGGTGCGGTTGTCGGGCAGCGACGAGAACGGCACCTCCATCCAGATCACGTCCTTGCCCGGCACCAGCACGCCCGAGACCCAGTACGGCGTCCAGGTGTAGTAGAGGACCGACTCGCCCTGGCGGTACTGGGTGATGGTGTTGGCGATCAGGGCCGAGTATTCGCCCTGGTTGTGGGTGACGGTCGAACGCAGGTCGTAGGCGCCCATGTGGTGCTCGATCACCCGCTCGCAGCCCCAGCCCGGAGGGCAGCCGGTGAGATCGGCCTTGCCGTCGCCGTTGGTGTCGAACAGCTTGGCGATCTTCGGGTCCTTCAACTGCTCCATGTTGGTGATGCCGTGGGCGTCGGCGGTCTTCTTGTCGATCAGGTAGCCCTGGGCGCAGTTCTCGATGAGCACCCCGACGATGGACAGCTTCTCGGCGCCGCCGGCCTTGTCGTAGAAGGCGTTGTGCAGCGGCGTCCAGTGATCGGCCATCAGCGTCACGTCGCCGGCCGCCACCGCGAGGTGCAGGGCGGGATACTTGGCGTTCTGCACCTCGGCGACTTTGTAGCCGAGACGCTCCAGCGCCTTGATGACGAGGATGGTCTGGAAGTTTTCGCTGTCGATGTTGTCCTGTCCGATGACAACGGTCTGCCCCTTGCCGGGCAGATGGCTATCGGCCGAAGCGGTGCCAGCCAGAAGTGCTGTCGCCGCAACGGCGACGGCGAGGGCCTTTGTGAGGTCCTGTCGTCCAATCATAATATTTCCTTCGCATTCAATTTACAGGAACGCGACGCCGGGAAGTGCTTTGGCGTCACGCGTTCGGGTGGCCTTGCCACGCCATCGTTGCGCGGCGGCCCTTCTTGGTCTTGAAGACTCGGGATTTCCCCCCGGACGTCCCTGGTTCGGCGACCATGGTAACAGATCGATCCGCCGAACGTAACCGGGGGGCCGGAATCCGCCGTTTCGCCCCCCCTTCCGGAGGGCCGGCCGACGGGATCAGCCCGCCGCGTCGAGGGCGCGGCGGATGGCGAAGGCGAGTTCGGCGATGTTGTAGGGCTTGTGCAGCAGGGACTTCGCCAGGCTGGAAACGATCCGGTGCTCGCCGTTCGCGTATTGCTCGCGCATCCGCGTGAATCCGCTGGTCAGCAGCACCTTGAGGTCCGGCCGGTCCTTCAGCGCCTCCAGGGCCAGCCCGTAGCCGTCCAGGCCGCCCGGCATGATCACGTCGCTGAACAGCAGATCGATCGAGGAATCCTTGCGCAGCGCCTCCAGGGCGGCGTGGCCGTCGTGCGCGGTCACCGTCCGATAGCCCAGCGATCCCAGGAACGAAACGGCGGCCCTGACCAGATCCGCCTCGTCGTCGACGACCAGTATCGTCTCGTCGCCGCGCGGCAGCTCCCGGTCATCGGAGGAGCGCTCCTCGACATCCTCCCGTTTCCCCGACGCCCGGGGCAGGTAGAGCCGGATGGTCGTCCCCGCGCCGAGTTCCGAATAGATTTTCGCGTGCCCGCCGGAGCGCTGGATGAAGCCGTAGACCATGCTGAGGCCGAGCCCCGTGCCCTGGCCGACTTCCTTGGTCGTGAAGAACGGCTCGAAGGCCTTTCGAACGGTCTCGGGCGTCATCCCGGTTCCGGTGTCGCTGACCGCGATCATGACGAACTCTCCGGCCGAACTCCCGGGATTGCGGTATGCGTAGCTTTCGTCGACGACCTTGTTCGCGGTCTCGATGATCAGGGAGCCGCCGTCGGGCATGGCATCGCGGGCGTTCAGCGCGAGATTGAGGACAGCGTCCTCGAAACCGCCGGGATCGATATCGACCAGCCAGGTATTCTCCGCCAGGTCGGTCCGCAGCGATATCTTCGGCGTCAGGGACTTCGCGATCAGGCTCTCCATGCCCCGGATGAACTCGTTCACGCAAACGCGCCTGGTCTCGCCGGCCTCCTTGCGCGAAAAGTCGAGCAGCTTGCGGGTCAGATCGGCGGCGCGCGTGACTCCGTTCATCGCCGTCTCGAAACAGGTCGCGGCCTGCGGACTGTCGAGTCCCGCCTCCTTCAGCAGGCTGACATTCATCGAGATGATGGAGAGAACGTTGTTCAGATCGTGGGCCAGCCCGCCCGTCACCTGGCCGACGGCCTCCATTTTCTGGAAATGACGCAGCTGGAGTTCCCGGTTCTTGTGTTCCGAGATATCGATGGCCGTACCGCGGAATCCCCTGAAGTTGCCATCCGTGTCGAAGATCGGTTTTCCGCTGTTCTGAACGAAACGCTCGTCGCCGTCCCCGTCGTAGACGATCGGGTATTCCAGGTCCCGGAACGGTTCGCGCACCTCGAGATAACGGGACACCTTTTCGAGAACCTTTCCGGGATCGCCGAGAGCGCCCCGGTCGCGTTGCCCCGCCCCGCCCCGCCCGCCGACCGGATCGGCAGGCTGCGTCGCCACGCTGGACGACAGATAGACGATTTCGTGGTTTTCGTCGGTCTCCCAGAACATGTCGGCGGCCGTCTCCGCGAAATCGCGAAAGCGCTCCTCGCTCTCGCGGATCGCATTCGCCGCCTTCACGGATTCCCGCGTGCCGTATGCCATGAGGGCCAATACGGCGATCAGCATTCCGGTCCCGGCAAGCCCGGCCAGGAGAGCGCCCCAGAAGATCCACTTCCCCGGCAGCGCCTGGGTACCCGGATCGAGCCTGAAATCGATCAGCCATGTCCGGCCCGCGACCACGATTTCCCTGCCGTAACTCCAATAATCGAGAGGGGTGCGGGGCGCCCCGGCCTGCGGCGCCTTGGGGTGGAGAAGCCGTGGACCGTCGGAGGCCGTCTGGTCGTAGACGAAGACATGCAGATGGGGAACGATCGGATCGTCGATCTGCAGGTTGGTCGACTGGGTGACGATTTCCCCGATCCGGAAGATGCCGACGGCGAAGCCCATCAGATTTTCCCGGCGCAACCCGACTGTCACCAGTTCCACGCCCTTTCTGTAAATCGGACGGAATACCAGGAAGGCATCGTCGAAGAAACTTCCCTCGGCCAGGCTGACGACCCCCGTGGCCAGCGTTTCCCCGTTGTCCCCGGAACGCGCAAGGGCCGCATCGAGCATGGCATCCGAGGCGAGATTGAGACCGATCGCCGCCTCGCTCCGGGCGAACGGCTCCGTATACAGAACCGGGTAGTATTCCGGCCGGCGTGCGGCCGGAACCCGTTCGCCCGCCCGCCAATCGGAGATACGGAAATCCGTCAGCCCCACCGCCCGGGCGGTGGCCTCGAACAGCTCCCTCTCGTCGTCACGAACGCGCGGAACCCATTGGATGGCCTGTATGGCCTTGCCATGACGGTCGAGGATCGAGGAGACGAAAGACCTGAATTCCTCGCGCGTGATCTCGTTCGAGGAATCATAAAAGCTGGTCAGCGCGTGAAGCTCGCTCAGGTTGGCCCGGATTCCGGCCTCGAGGGCGGCCGAGTAGCTGTGGGCGATCCTCTCGAACTGAAGGCGGTAGGTCTTGTCGTAGGAATCTTTCGCGACAAAGGCACCAGCCATGGAAAGAGCGACGCCGACGGTACAAACCGCGGCGACAACCCACCCGATGCGAAAGCCACTTCCAAGCCCGCCAATGAAGAAATGTTTGACGGTTGGCCCGCCCTTTTCTGTCGTTTTACGAGCGGCCCCGAGAGAATTACTTTCCCTGCCGGCGTCGCTCCGATTTTTCACGTTCATGTCTATCCAAACATGACCCGGAACGATTCCATTATTCATGATACGTGTACCGAAGACAAGCGACCCCCCGAAAAGCGGCCTCTTCGCGCCGGCGGGTCGGATAGGAGCGGCAGGGTGGCCGACCGAATCTCGGGAACGCATTCCCCGCGAAGCCGCGGCGCTTTAGAATGGAAGGGCCATGAACCCGCATTTCCAGGCGCGGCTGGTCAACGAACCGTTCGGCGATCCGGCCCTCTACGTGGCGTTCACCTTCCGGCGCCGGGCGCTGCTGTTCGACCTCGGCGACCTGCGGCCGCTGTCGCCGCGCGAGATCCTGGCCGTCGAGGCCGCCTTCGTCTCGCACACCCATCTCGACCATTTCTGCGGCTTCGACACCCTGCTGCGCCTGCACATCGGCCGCGAGAAGACCCTCGCCCTGTTCGGCCCGGCCGGCTTCATCGGCCAGGTCGAGGCCAAGCTCGCCGCCTATACCTGGAACCTGGCACCGAGCTTCGAGGCCGATCTCGTGTTCACCGTCACCGAGATCGAGAGCGACGAAGCCGGGCGGGCCGCCGAGTTCCGTCTGCGCGAGCGGTTCGCGCGGCGCGACCTCGGGCCGGTCGTTATCAAGGACCGGACCTTGGTGGCCGAGCCCGACTTCCGGGTCCGCTTCGCGATCCTCGATCACGGCGTGCCCTGCCTCGCCTTCGCGCTCGAGGAGAGCCGCCACGTCAACGTCTGGCGCAACGAGGTCGAGGCCCTGGACCTGCCGGTCGGTCCCTGGCTCGCCGATCTGAAGGCCGCCGTGCACCGCGACGAGCCCGACGACCTGCCGCTGCGCATCCACTGGCGCGACGAGACCGGCGAGCACCGCGAGCGCGAGCATCTGCTGGGCGAGCTGCGGCGCCGCTGCCTGTCGGTGGTACCCGGCCAGCGCATCGTCTACGTCACCGACGCACTGCCGCACGAAGCCAATTTCCGCGCCATCGTCGAGCTGGCCAAGGATGCCGATTTCCTGTTCGGCGAGGCGACCTTCCTGGCCGAGGACGCCGAAGTCGCGGCGGCCCGCGGCCACCTGACGGCCTGTGACATCGGCACCCTGGCCCGGCGCGCCGGGGCCAGCCGCCTGATCCCCTTCCACTTTTCGCCGCGCTATTCCGAGCGCGCCGAGGAGGTCGAGGCCGAGGCCGGCAGGGCCTTCACGGGAGAGACGGCGGGATAGGGGCGATGCGGATCAGGATTCTGAAACGGCCCCGGCGGCGACGGTCCGCTCGGGGACGGCTTCCGGCAGATCGACCATGAAGGTCGTGCCGCGGCCGGGCGCGGATTCGAAACCGATGCTCCCGCCATGGTGTTCGACGATGGCCTTGGCGATGTAGAGGCCGAGGCCGGTGCTCCCCTTGCGCCGACCGTCGCTGGGTTCGGCCTGCGAGAATTTCTGGAAGATGCGGCCGCGGAAGTTGTCGGGGATGCCCTCCCCCTCGTCGCGCACCGTAATTCGGAAACCATGGCCCCGGCGGATCAGCAAAATGCCGATACGTCCCTGCGGCGGCGAGAACTTGGCGGCGTTGGACAGCAGATTGGACATCACCTGCATCAGCCGGTCGGGATCGCCGCGAACCGTGGCACCGGACGCTTCGTTGGCGAAGTCGAAGGCGACGTCGAATTCGCTGCAGTATCCCTCGTTGGCCTGCAGCGCCTGTTCGAGCAGGTTGCCGAGGTCGACCGACGCCATGCGGTATTCCAGACTTTGCGATTCCAGCTTGCCGATATCGAGGATGTCGTTGATCAGGAGGGTCAGCCGCTCCGCGTTCCGATACGCGATGTCGACCATCGACGCCATTTCCCCCGACAGATTTCCGACCGCACCCGACCGGATCAGCCCGAGGGATCCCTTGATCGAGGTCAGCGGCGTCCGCAGTTCGTGGCTCACCGTGGAAACAAAATCGTCCTTCACCCGCTCCGCCCGCTTGCGCTCGTCGATCTCGGAAGTGAGCTGACGGTTGATCTCCTGCAGGTCGCGTGTCCGCAGGTCGACCAGCTCGGACAGGCTCTGGACCCGCGGAATCCATCGCAGCAGCCCGACGGCAAGCAGCACGAACCCGCCCAGGTACCCGACGACCTTCTCGAGGATCGCCTCGACCTCGGTATCGCCGATCACCACGAACCGCCCGAGGCTTTCGAAATTGTCGCTGAGATCGAGTACGCTGCCGAACAGCAGCAACCAGAAGCCGCCGAGGATCAGGTTCCAGCCGTTGCGGAACCTTTGGAATCGCTTACGCCCCGCATGCCACAGGTAGACGCAGATACCCAGCAGGACAAATACGCGTACGGTTTCGAGAAGGATATCCGTCATACAACAGCCGTCAGCAGGAACCGGACCTGATAGATATTCATCATTTCACACAACCCAAGGTCAAGTGGCCGATAAGTTCGGCTCGCCATTTCCGATCCCGGCGATGCGAGGATGCCCGCCCCAGTCCGCGCTCGCCCCCCCTGTACAAGCGGAAGTGAACGGGCTGCCGAAAATGCTCTCTTGACCTGCTGCCGCCGGCTCCCGAAAATCCGCTCACGGAAGGGGCCGGGACGAATCGGACGGATGCCGAATCCGATCGTTGCGTTATCCGGGCCCGAGGGGAATCCGGTTCATATCTTTTCCGGGCAAAGGCGCCGCATCTGGGCCTTCGCCGTGGACAGTCGTGTAATGAAGGAAGCTGATGTCATTGGGTCTTCGTGATAGCCGGGCCGCGCGGAAGCGGCGGGCTCGCCGCCGTTTTTTCCTGGTCATCCTGTTTCTCGGCGGCCTGTTGGCCCTGGGCTGGTCGGCCTACCAGACGGGCCGCGAGCTGGCGAAACTGGAAGTCAAGGTCCTCGACGAGCAGGTGCGTAACCTGACCGCCGAACTCGACCAGTCGCGCCAGCGGGTCGCCACCCTGGAGGTCGAAAACCGCAAGCTCGCCCTCCAGCGCGAGCAATGGCAGAAGCGTTACGACGCCGAGGTGCCCAAGGGCCAGGACAAGGAGCTGCTCGCCCAGCTGCAGCGGCAGATCGCCGACGAGGTGCCGGTCGACCGGCTGCGCCTGATGATCGACGCCGCCGGCCTCAAGCTGACCTGCGACGGCGAGCCGGCGACCAAGCGCTTCATCGTGCGCACCGCCCTCTACCAGGGCAGCGACGATACCGTGAATTTCGGCAACGGCGTCGTCACCGTCACCGCAAAGGGGGAAAATNNATGCCACCGACCCGTCGGGCAAGGTCGAGGCTTGGTTCGACCCGGCCAAGGAAGTCACCGTCACCTTCACCGAACTCGGCGGCCGCAAGACGGCGGCCAACGGCCGCCTGCCGCTGCACCACTCGATGATCGTCGGCGAGCACGAATTCCGCTTCGCCGTGAAGACGGGCGAGCGCAGGGGCTTCATCGAGGTCACCGCCGACCGCTGCGCGATCCCCGGGCAATGACGGCCGGGGCGGTTCCGGGAACCTACGACGCTCTCGTTCGCGGGATCGCCGCCCATGGCCTGATCCCGCGCGGCGGCTTCCATCCCGAGCCTTCCGACGGCGTGCCGGGGAACCCGGCGACACTGGTGCTGATCGGCAATGCCGGGCCGGCGATGTGGCAGGCATTCGCGAAGGACCAGGGCCAAGAGCCGGACCCGCTGGATGCCTGGACGCGGAAGGTCCTGTCCGGTGCGGCCGAGCGATTGGGCGCAGCGGCGCTGTTCCCCTTCGACGGCCCGCCCTACCTGCCGTTCCAGCGCTGGGCGATGAAGGCGGAGGCCGTGTTCCCCTCGCCCATCGGACCGCTGATCCATCCCGAATACGGCCTGTGGCATGCCTATCGCGGGGCGCTGGCCTTTGCCGAGGCCCTCGAAATGCCCGAGCGGGCGCAGGCGGACAATCCATGCGATGGTTGCGCCGCCAGACCCTGTCTGACCACCTGCCCGGTGAACGCCCTGTCGCCGGGCGCCTACGACGTGCCGGCCTGCGTGGCCCATGTCGACAGCAAGGTGGGCGCCGATTGCCTCGACCTCGGCTGCGCTGCCCGCCGCGCCTGCCCGGTCGGGCAAGATTACGTCTACCCCTCGCCCCAGGCCTGCTTCCACATGGACCACTTCCGCCGCGCCAACCGGAATCGGGGGTGACCCTGTTCCGGCTGCAGGTCCGCGAGATTCACCATCGGTTCCGTCGCACCCCGGCTCGGAAAGAAGAGCGCGCCATAAGCCGTACGGGCCCGAAATCGGTGGACATCGGGGGCGCGCAGGCCATATTAACCCGGTCATGAGCGGACTGCCTTTCATCAAGATGCACGGTCTCGGCAACGACTTCGTTGTGCTGGACGCGCGCGCGCGCGCCATGGCCCTGACCGACGACCAGGTGCAGGCGATCGCCGACCGCCGTACCGGCGTCGGTTGCGACCAGCTGATCGTCGTCGGCGCCGCCCAGCATCCGCGCGCCGACATCTACATGCAGATCCGCAACGCCGACGGCGGCGAGGTCGCGGCCTGCGGCAATGCCACCCGCTGCGTCGCCGCCATGGTCATGGAGGAGCGCGACACCCGGAACCTGGTCATCGAGACCAAGGCCGGGCTGCTGGAAGCCGAAGCCGTGACCAACGGCCTGGTCACCGTCGACATGGGCGAGGCGCTTCTCGACTGGCAGGACATCCCGCTGGCCGAGACCGCCGACACCCTGCGCCTCGACGTCGAGGCCGGGCCGCTGGCCGACCCGACGGCGGTCAGCATGGGCAATCCGCATGCCGTCTTTTTCGTCGACGACGCGGAAACCATCCCCCTGGAGACCTGGGGACCGGTGATCGAGCATCACGGCCTGTTCCCCGAACGCACCAATGTCGAGGTCGCCGAGGTCATCTCGCCCCGGCGCATCCGCATGCGGGTCTGGGAGCGCGGCGTCGGCATCACCCGGGCCTGCGGCACCGGCGCCTGCGCCACCGTGGTCGCCGCCCATCGGCGTGGATTTTCGGAACGCACCGCCGACGTGGTGCTGGACGGCGGCACGCTGCGTATTGAATGGCTGGAGACCGGCCATGTCCGCATGACCGGCCCGGTGACCGTGGCCTTCCGCGGCATCCTCGAGGAAAGCCTGCTCAAGCAGGGTTGAGTCCCATGAACGCGCCCAAGGTCGTCACCCTAGGCTGTCGCCTGAACGCCTTCGAATCCGAGGTGATGCGCCAGCACGCCGAGAGCCAGGGCCTGAACGACACCGTCATCGTCAACACCTGCACCGTCACCGCCGAGGCCGAGCGCCAGGCGCGCCAGACCATCCGCCGCCTGCGCCGCGAGAACCCGGGCGCGCGGATCATCGTCACCGGCTGCGCCG
>NPIG01000871.1_pt1 | contig 19281 bp, 27 predicted proteins | sample 8637441 | NCBI WGS metagenome assembly NPIG01 (sample SAMN07420675, study PRJNA396082) | bioreactor metagenome | isolation source: sample BR6 brine-fed electro-methanogenic bioreactor BR | place: Japan: Kochi | collected 2016-06-14 | reverse complement strand
AAAAAAGAATTATTCCATGTGAATGGCTTCAGCCGGACACTCATCCACACAGGTTTCGCAGTCAACACAGGTATCTGCATCTACAACAGCCTTCTCGTCATTCATCGAGATCGCAGCGGTTGGACAGATATCAACGCATGTTTCGCAGCCTGTACATTTCTCCTTATCAATAACAGCTACCAATTGGATTCCTCCTATAGTATTGTTTAAAAAAAGATGAGAAATAGGTTTCGATATACGCACCACGATCAGAGGCCGAGAACCTCTTTCATCGTGTATGTGCCCGCAGGTTGACCCGGCACCCATTTCGCTGCCCTGATCGCGCCCCGTGCAAAAACAGAACGATCGTACGCGCGGTGAGAAAGTTCAATCGTTTCAAAATTGCCTGAGAATAAAACAGAGTGATCACCAACGATATCCCCGCCACGGATCACATGTACACCAATCTCATCAGCGCGTTCAGTCATTCCCTCACGCCCATACAACTTATCCCGTGCCCCCATCTCCTCTTCAAGGATTGCCAGGATTGTTTTTGCTGTACCGCTTGGGGCATCTTTCTTGTACCGGTGGTGTGCCTCGATCACCTCACAGTCATAATCAGGGAGGAGTGATGCTGCATTTCGTATCAGCTGCCAGAAGATATTGACACCCACACTGAAATTTGTGGTCTTGACAATAGGCACGACTCCTTCTGTTGCTTTTTTGATTCGTTCCTCCTCCTCTCCGGAGAAACCTGTTGTCCCGACAACAAGAGCCACCCCTGCGGATGCTGCAATTTCAATGTTCCTGACTGATGCACTTGCTATTGTGAAGTCTATGAGGCAGTCAGGTTTTCTCTCCCTGAGGAACTGCTCCAGATGCTCTGAATCCACAACAGGCTGTCCGAATGCCTCCCCGGAGCGGATGTCAATACCGCCCACAAAGGTGAGATCGGGATCTTCCTCAACCATTCTTCCGATGATTGTACCCATACGGCCAAATGCACCGCAGATTGCAACTTTAATCATAATGACTCAGTATCTCCTTCAATACCGCTTCTTTTTGAGGGTCAAGTTCGGTGAGTGGAAGCCTGAGCGGACCTGCTGCTCCTCCCCTCAGCTCGACACCTTTCTTCACAGGTATTGGGTTTGTATCAATAAACATGCCACGGAAGAGCGGGGAGAGCTCGTAATGGATCTGCTGGGCCCTGATAAACGATCCGGTCCGGCAGGCATCATAGAGAGTTCCCATTCTGACGGGCTCAAGATTTGCAGCAACAGAGATGACTCCATGTCCACCCAGTGCGAGAATCGGCAACGTCATGTTATCATCACCTGAGAGGAGAGCGAATGGATCCTCCCTGTCCAGATCCCGGGTCATCTCAATGATCTGGGAGATCTGGCCGATATCGCCGCTTGCCTCTTTCACTCCGATGATATTCGGATTCCTTGCAAGTTCAACGATCAGATCCGGGGGCAGGTTCTGACCAGTCCGTGATGGGACATTGTAGACGATGATCGGGATGCCGCAGTCAGCCAGTCTGGTATAATGTTTCATCAGCCCGGCACGGTTTGGCTTATTGTAATATGGACTGATAACGAGTGCAGCGTCAGCCCCGATCTTCTTTGCTGCTTTTGTAAGTGTCAGTGCCTCTTCGGTGTTATTCGAACCTGTGCCGGCAATGACCGGTATCCTGCCTCCGACAGCCGAGACCACCTCTTCGATGATCGCTTCATGTTCGGCAAAATTGAGGGTTGCAGATTCCCCTGTAGATCCACAGGGGACAATTCCATCAATACCCTCTGACAAAAGATTTTCGACGTTTGAACGAAGCCCGTTGATATCAACGGACATCGTTTCTGTTCTTTGAAAAGGAGTTATGATTGCCGGTATTATTCCATGGATCATACGCTAGCTTATCTGCGTCTTCTGGTATTTACTTTTCTGGTAATGTAACCCGCCACACGATTTCGCACACCTTTGCTTTCGATGGTGGTGAGATTCGAAACGGCGAGTTTATTCTCATCAAATTCATTAGAGAAGTAATTGCCATGCTTTTCCAGGAGACCTGTTCCGATTGATTTAATGTAGCTTGGTTTGATTCCCATGTATATCGTCCTCAAATTTCCATAGTAGTAATGCGCGATGACAACATAATGATTGTGTTTGCAACCGATGACGGATCCGGTCCAAGGATCCGTATCATCGGCTCTTTTCCAACAGCCCCGCGATCGATTATCATATCCGGGACGTCCTCTTTACAACATGATGCAACGCCCCAATCCATCGTCTGTATGCCGGGGGGCTCATGTTCCCTGTCAAACCAACATACAGTAAAACTCATATCCTCCAATAGAGCGGCCAGAGGCTCAGTAAACCGGATATTTGCAGCAGATCGTATCTCAGGGTTAAACCGCATTGCTGTCAGTACGATCCGGGCAACATGGTCACTTGCACCGAATGCACACTCTCCTACCGGGTGAACACTCTTCCGAAGCGTCACAATCCTCCCTTCCACCCCCGCCACATCAGCCGGGCTTCGGGCACCTTTTCGGGCATAGACAATGTTACTGCCAACTTCGGGGATAAGACGGGGATCCATCTTCCCCTTCAGCTCACTGACAGCATACGCGAGTGCATCGAGTATGTCGGTTTTTTCATCTCTATCAATCATTTGAACACACCCGGATTCGTGTAACCCCTTCGATTGCCGACTGGATAAAGAGATCGAGATCCATCAGTGGTTCAATCGATCGTATCCTGTCACGATCACACCCCGCTGCAAAGCCTTTATCTTTCATCTTCTTCTTCACGGTTTTTACCGTCACCTCTTCTATTGCCCCGCCTTTGACGAGGGCACAGGCGATGATGAGACCAGAAATGCTGTCTGCGGACTGAAGGCAGAGATCAACCGGGGTTGAATGATCCGAAAAGAGATGGTGGTTGTGCTTCATGACAGCATCTGCGATCTCTTCAGATATGCCTGCCTCGCGGAGCATCTCCGCGCCAACCATGCCGTGCCTCTCCATATCTCCGGAGACGATCTCATAATCGATATCATGCAGGATACCGATTGTCTCAAAGAGATCGGGATCTTCATTCAGATGTGGGGCAACAGCCCGCATGATTGCACCGGTTGCTACACAATGCTCAATGAGGCTCTCTGAAGTGACATGTTGCCTGAGGAGGCTCATGGGATCATCTGGTACCATACATTATGGATCTTTTCTGAGGGAGATAGATTCTCTGGTTGGCATCCGGATCAAATGATGAAAGAAAGTGTGATCTACCGGGTTATCCAATGGTTTTGACAGGAGTTATGTGAAAACCATTAAGCCTCTCCTCAGGAGAATATATGTATGCAAAAATGGCTCATGGACATCGCCATAGGGGTTATAAGCCTCATTATATTCCTTGTTCTTCTCATTGGACTGCCAGCGATAATGAATCCGGGATACGCCTATCTCCTCGCTCTCCTGATCTTCATATTCATCCTCATCGGAGCGGGATCAACAGTAATAGAGAAATCAATCTGAACCAGATATTCATTAAAGGATCCCCGCAAAATCATATTTTTTCTTTTTCTTCGTTATTTTGCCTGGGGGAGTTGTTATTACTCGCAGATTTCTTATTTTGCTTCTTCTCTTTCCGGTAATATGAGAGAGGGTGGCTGATAAGTTTGCATTTTGCATTTTTTCCGAAACAGATCCCATGTGTCATCATGGTTGCACAGGATGGTGTTGTATATCCGTCAGTTCCCTGGCTGATGATATGATTCACCTGGTAGGATGTTACTTCAATATTGAAGTCACTCCCTTGTGAGAAGGTACTGATAATCTCTGTTACATCCATTCCGATGGTATGGAGGAATGTGGTCAATGCAAATCTCCCCGAATGGGTGAGATATTTTCCAGTAACAGCCGCCTCATAGAGCGCATGGATACAGGGCGGGAACCGTGACTCCTCGACATCGCCATACTCTTCAACGGTACGTTCGGCAATAATGGACTGGACAACCTGGAGATGAACAGACAGGCTGTCACAGACAGATTCGGGCAGGTCAAGAGGAAGTTGATCGAGGAGGAGTGTTCTGATCCGCTCACGGAGAAGAAGATCTTTTTCTTCCTCACTCAGAAAGACCTGTCCTTGTGATAGATCACGGTTCACAAGCCGGAAAGTGTCTTCCCGCAGTGTCTGTGTGATCTCGATATAGCGGGTGTAGGACATACTGTCTCCCAAAAGAGGCATATCCAGTTCCCGAAAGATATGAAGGCGAAGAGCATCGTTCTTTTCGATGGTCTGAAGGAAGTAGAATGCCCGTTCAGCTTCATATCTGGCAAGGGTAGTGATCCCCTGACGGTTTTTGATGCAGGATACAAGAATCCTGGCAAGGCCATAACTGAGAATATCAAGGAATGGATCATCACTATCTGTCCATGCCCTCCCTTTTTTTGACTGGGCGGCATCACGTATTCTATCCACTGCTGCATCAAGGTAGATCCGGTTCTCAGGGTTACCGGTAATAGCGCGAAGAGAATAACCACGCGCTGCGATTACTTCCTGTGCTTCTTTTAAAAAAGGGTAGTGGGCAAGATCCTGCAGTTCAAGCCGGATTTTCATTAATCTGCCTCAATACGGGGTGCGAGGAGATAGGTGACACGCCCTTTGTCCTGGGCGATTGGAAAGAGGAACTGAACCGGATGATCGATTCCAAGTTGAATTTCTACAGTCTGGGATCGCCCGATTACTTTACCCATATCCTTGAGATAGTCAAGTGAGAAGAGCGATCGTGCTTCTGCTGGTTGAACGAACTCGACATCGTCTTTTCCTAGCTCGAGCTTGATATTATCAGTATCGCCCTCTGCCAGCATGATAAAAAGAGAGATCTCAGGGTCAATTTTTAGTGCAATCTTATCAGAAACAACAGATGCTGCTTTAATTGCATTGTTCAGCGTATCGCCTGGAACCCTCACAACTGCCGGCAGATTAAGTGTTGGCGGATTTGGATCCTTGCGGATCGTCTTTGTATCAAGAAGTGATATCGAGTATCGGTAGCTTTTGAAACTTATCGCGAGTTTTTTACTTTCAGCATCCAGTTCAAGCTCGATCGGATCACTTTTTCCTACCATCCCGAGGATATTCTTCAATTTCGCAATATCAAGTCCAATTTCGAGTTCTGTTGCAGCATATGACTGAAATGCACCTGCATCCAGCTCAAGTGAGATCATCGCGACATTTGAGGTATCTACTGCCCGCGTTGTAAAACCCTTCTCACTTATATGAAGACGGCATTCTCCAACCAGAGCTGATATGGCGTCGATCGATTCTCTGAACGTATCTGCATCAATAGTTGCTTTTAACATCACAAACCCCTTATCATATTGATACGAACTAAATACGGATAATTATATTGTTCTATTATCGACACACCCGATGATAAATGATCTGTTACATTGCTTCTATTATTTTGATTGGGGAGAGGAGAGAAGAGAAGATGGGTTCACAATGGTCACGTGATTCGGCTTACACCAGAGCAACCGGTGAGGGGTACCGATCTCGTGCTTCGTATAAACTGCTGGATATCCAGGCAAAATTCGGGATCATCCGTCCCACAGATTCGGTGATCGATCTTGGATCTGCTCCCGGTTCATGGCTTCAGGTATTGAGGAATATCACCGAGGGAGTAATCATTGGCATTGATCTCAATCCGATTGCTCCACTTCAGGGTGTACACACCATAACAGGAGATTTTACAAATCCCCTCATACGTGCAGAAGCACAACGGATCATTGATCCCGTCAGTATTGTCACCTGTGATGCATCCCCGAAGATTTCCGGGAAGAAGAGCTATGATCAGGCGCGCATAATCGATCTGAATGAAGAAGCGCTCAGGTTTGCCCAGGCAGTGCTAAAACAGGGAGGGAATTTTGTCGTGAAGACATTTCAGGGGGAGCTCTTTAATGATTTTCTCGCCGAAGTCAGGGCGAATTTCTATTCTGTCAGGATATACAGCACAAAAGCAACCCGCAAAGGCAGTACTGAGACCTATATAATTGCCAGGAACTATATTCATAAAAGAGATGACAGAGAAGCTGATTGATCCATATGGGCGTCAGGTAACAAATGTTCGGTTTTCTTTGACGCCAGCCTGTAACCTCAACTGTGTGTATTGCCATGCGGAGGGGGAAGAAAAGCCAGATAATTCCCTCAGTACAGATGAAATTATCACAATCATCAATGCTTTCTCCCGGTATCCAATCAGGAGTATGAAATTCACCGGAGGGGAACCTACTCTCCGTGAAGATCTAATTGAGATCATCAGCTCGGTTCCATTACATATCGAGTCATCAATGACAACAAACGGGACACTGCTGGCAGATTGTGCGCATGATCTGAAGGAAGCCGGTCTGTCGCGTGTGAACATCAGCCTTGATACGCTCAGGCACGACCGGTATAAACAGATCACCGGCAGAGACCTCCTCGGAGATGTTCTTGAAGGCATAGATTCTGCCCTTGATGCCGGTCTGACGCCGGTAAAATTGAATATGGTTCTTCTTCAGGGAATAAACGATGATGAGATCCCCGATTTCTTCAGGTTTGTCAGGGGAAACCGGAATCTGATCCTTCAGATCATCGAACTGATGGAGTTTAATGAGTGCACCTCACATGCCGATGTAGACGGACTTGAGAAGAAGATCGCCTCACAGTCAACTGAGATCCTGACACGGAGGATGCACCATCGGAAAAAATATTGTGTCGATGGGGCAGAAGTGGAGGTGGTGCGTCCTCTGCATAATACCGAGTTCTGTGCTCATTGCAATAGAATCAGAGTGACATCAGATGGAAAACTCAAGCCCTGCCTTCTCAGAAGGGATAATGAAATTGATATCAGGGGAAAAACCGGTGATGAACTGGATCAACTGATTCATAAGGCCATCAGTCTTCGCCAGCCTTTTAACCAGTGATAAAGTCAGACTCGGGCTGAACCAGACAACGTCACCTTCTCTTTGTTACCTCTGGCACCAGCTTTGTTCAGCTTTCAGAAGGCTTCCAGAAGAACAGACACATTTTTCAGGAGAAACCATCTGCCGAGACAGTAACCCTTTTTTCCACCCCCTCCATATAATCCCCTATGATGATGGAAAAAAATGAATATGCTCAGGAACTTGAATATCTCTATTCAAAATCTCTTGTTCTTGAATCGATATCTGATTTTCATCCGGTGCTGTGGTTTCACTGGATGGATGCGATCGCGCACATTGATTATACACTAAGTATTGCAGGATTCAGCTATGAATCGCCGCGATCCATCATGGCAGGAGAATATATGCGATGGAGGATTGACGAGGAGAAGAAGGGGGATCGTCCACTCTTCCGGCCATTTGTCAACTGGCTTGCAGAAAATCATCCGGAAACCTTTTCAAAACTTCCAATGCTCTGGCAGGGAATTTATTCAGATTCTGATCCGGCACAGTACCGGAGTTTCCGTATTGTTCTCGATCCGTCATCAACCAAGCCGATTCCATCGATTGCGTTCCGGAGCATGATAGATGATCTCTTTGCAAAGGAGCTCATTAAAAGCTTATATAATGGTGCATCTCTTGCAACACTCTTTGAGACCTATAAAAGAAGCCGGTCAGATTAGGAAGGCATCATGGATCCGGTCAGGATTTGTTCAGATCTTATTCGAATAAATAGTGAAAATCCTCCCGGGATCACTACCGAGGTAGTCGGCTATCTCAGTGATCTCCTTGCATCCCTTGGGATTGCAACAGATATCATTGAGAATACTCCGGGACATTGCAATCTTATCTCCAGAAGACAGGGCGATCCCCTCCTTCTCTGCGGGCATATTGATGTCGTTCCCGCACTTGATGAAGGATGGACGCATCCCCCCTACTCAGGTTTCATAGATGATACTTTTGTCTGGGGACGGGGTAGTACGGATATGAAAGGAGGCTGTGCTTCCCTAATCGCAGCCCTTGCCTCCATCATTGATGAAGGGCTTGATCCTGCGGTCTCCCTCGCTTTTGTCTGCGATGAGGAGGTGGGCGGCCCTCATGGTATCCATCATCTTCTGAATAAAGAGCTGCTTTTACCCTCTGACTGTATCATTGCAGAGCCGACCCCTTCAATCGCTCCATGTATCGGGCAGAAAGGACTCTGCCGCTTTACAATGGAATTTAAGGGTTCTCCCGGCCACAGCTCTCTCTATCCGGCGGTTGGAAAGAGCGCTATCATGGATGCAATGGAATTTCTTGAATATCTGAAGCAGATTCACAAACGGGAATTCCCAATTGACCCTGCAATGTCCGGACTTATCAGCCATTCCGAGGCTGTGCTTGAAGGAATCTTTCAGACATCGGATCTTCGCTCTGTACTGACCAGAATAATGTATAATCCCGGTGTTATCTCAGGGGGTGAAAAGGCAAATATCGTAGCCCAGAAATGCAGGCTTGAAGTTGATCTCCGCCTTCCCTTCGGATGTGATGCTCACGAACTCCTAAGTGAAATCAGATCATATGCACCTGATACTGAAATTACCCCCTCAAGCATCTGGAACCCATCCCTGACCCCACCGGATGCGGATATTGTCCGGAGAATCTGCGATCAGATCGGGATAATCCATAACATCAATGCAGAGCCGATTGTCCAGTGGGCAGCCAGCGATGCACGTGAGCTTCGAAAGAAGGGGTTCGATGTGGTTGAATACGGGCCTGGAGATATCAGGACACTGCATGCTATTGATGAACGGGTCGCACATGAGGATCTCAGGAATGCAGCCAGAGTGTTTAGGGGTGTTATCCTCTCGTATCAGGGTCAATCACCCTGAAACAACCATCTTCCCTTTTATACTTTGAGTTGCAACTGATGGATCATGAATCTGAGGCGTGAGGGGTATCTGCTCATTGCGATTCTCTTCATCGTTTTTGTGAGTGGATGTACCGCACCTCCCCAGTCGATCGTAGAGACACCTGCCATCACTCCTGAGCCGGTACAACCAGCTCCTCCACCTGTAGAGACCCCGGGTGTTGTTATTGATCCATCTGTAGTTGTGCCCGCAACTCCCTATCCAACAGGCCCGCTGAAGCCCGAGCCTGAACAGGTTCCATCCTCAGTCACATCGCCTCAGGAAACAGTGGGATACAAGACGGTCTATTCAGAAACGATTGAACCACGTTTTTCTGAAACTGCCATGATCGTCGAGGTGACAAAGGCCCCACTCATCATTACCGCAAAAATCACTCCTTCGACAGTCACCCGAACTATTGTCGGGACAAGTCAGTATGGGTCGAAAGATGAATTCTCGGTGGTTGTCACACGGCCCTCTGAAAATGCCTGGTTTGAATGTACTGTCCGTGACGCAGGAACTGGTGAGATCATCGTGCAGGACGGATACAGCCGGGGATATACACAGAATACGAACATGGCAATCACCGTCCGGAGAGCAGGTGTTTATCACATCACGTTTGGCGGGAATTTCGTGAAAGCGGAGGTTAAAATGCAGCTCCCTGAGACTGCAATTTTGACAGAGCCAATAAACTAATCAATATCTTTTTATCAGAACATCACGTATAGAGTAGAGCACCTTTGCAGGGTCCCGGTAGGGTAGTGGATATCCTAGAAGCCTGCGGAGCTTTTGACCCGGGTTCAAGTCCCGGCCGGGGCGTACTGACCGTTGGTTAAGGTCTAAATCATTTTTGCTGCTCAATTCGCGCTTATTTCTGTAATGCTCTTTTCACATAGAAAAATGTGTCATTTTTACTTGCTAAATCTCATTAAATTTCAATAAAAATTAGGTAAGCCGGTCGCGGAGCAGTGCGAAGCATGCGAAGCGGGCGGCGATCCCAGCGTGATTGCGTGCAGCATCGACGATGATTAACCGGGGAGGTTGCACTCAACGGGGCTCCGCCCCTCGCCACGCAGGCTTCCCCGACGAGAACTTGTTTTGAGGTTCATGAAGATCGGTCGGTCATGTTCACTCGTCTCGCTGATGCTCCGACTCGCTTCACATCACCTCCCTTGCTTTACCCGGAGTTGCCCTGTTGAGAGGTAGTACGCCCCTGGCTTGTCGCGATGCTCTGGCGCCAGCGGCTGCTCTCGCCCGCTCCTCACATACCGCTTCGCGGAATGTTCGTCGCTGTTGATCGTACTCATGCAGTACGCTCAGTGACTCATCCGCACGACGCATCAGGGGCTCGGACTCACCGCTGATGCGGTTCGTTACCTTCGCACCCTGAAGCGGTGCTCCTTCGGGCCGCTGGGCCGGGTCAGGATAGCCCCCTGATGGGGGCACGGGCTTCTTGTACGGGTGGGGGACAAAGCGACGGTTACCGGACGCATCAGCGGACGGTCGCTCGCTTTGTCGGGCGGGTCCTGCTCTGGCGATCTCATGCCAACAGGAAACCGGAAAATTTCCTGCAGCATGGGCGGGTCATGGCTACACGGCGCGGTTACGGGGCGCATCAGCGACCTGTCGCGCTGTGTGCCTGGGCGGGCCAAGCGTGAACAAAAATTCTACGCAAAATCATTATTTCGTAAATCGGACGGCGCACCGCTTTCACTTTCACCCTGCGCACGGCGGAGACATATAAGCGCTAACGTCGATAGATGTATGGTGAATTTCACCATGAGGTCAACAATAAACACAGATGTAAAGTTCGAGCACATAGGGGCAGCCCGCCTCTATAACGGCTCGGTCCGTATCGATGTCAAGACCATGCAAGCGGTTATTCCTGCCGGGGAAGTCCGAAGGCTCGAAGACCACTGGCCCGCACCGGTCTTTGATATATCTGATGTAATGAAAAACTCGGAAGCGGCACCGGTCGGGAAGGCATGGATCACCCGGTCCGGTAAAGCGGTGATGATAACGATCAACGATGTGCAGTACGTCTCCCCGCTCGCACAGGTAAAAGGCATGCTCAAGGGGGAGCGGAAATATGCGAATGTCTCGACTATGCGTCCGGTGCAGCCTCTCGCAGCAGCCACCCAGCCCGCCGGGGTGCACGCATGAAAGCCGCAGATGTAAAAGCGCAGATCAACGAGCGGATCATAAAAGCGCTCTCGGAAGGAAAAATCCCCTGGCTGAAACCGTGGACCGAAAACGGCCCGCGAAATCTTTTCAGCGGCAGGTCATACACCGGGCTGAACCGGTTAATTCTCGGGCTCAGTCCCTATCCTCTCCCTTTTTGGGCAACCTACCGGCAGTATCTCGCCGCAGGGTTACAGGTCCAGAAGGGCGAGCACGGCCACGGGATTATCTACGCAGGCCGGGCCGTAAAAACCGAGACAAAGAAGGATGAGAACGGCAAGGAGACGGAGAACAAAAAACAAATCCGATTTCTGAAAGCCTTTGTTGTGTTCAATGTCACGCAGACCGATTACCTAGAGCAGGGGTACAAACTCCCCGATGTGAAGGAGAACGCTCACCTTCTCGGATGTGATGCCGTCATTCATGACTACACAAGCCGGGAAAATATAACAATCACCGCAGGAGACCGGGCCGCATTCCTCCCGCAGATGGATAGGATCACTATCCCGGATATCTGCCAGTTCAGAACATCCGAGCACTATTACGCCACGATGTTTCATGAGTGCGTCCACTCCACCGGGCCACGGCTCGACCGGTTCAAGCGGACCGATCCGGTCTGCTTCGGTTCCGACACCTACGGACGCGAGGAACTGGTCGCCGAGATCGGGAGCGCTTACCTGGCAGCTCTCACCGGTATTGATTCATCGGCGATTGTCCAGAATCAGGCAGCCTATCTCCAAAACTGGGCGACGGCGATCAAAGCCGATGCCGATCTCGTGATGTATGCAGCAGGAAGGGCAGAGAAGGCAGCGGATTTTATGATCGGGGCTCCGGCCCCGGTCCCCGCTGGTGCAGCAGAAGGGGTGACGGCATGAACACTATTTTTGATGCCATGCCGGTAAAGGTTCTCGAAGAACTCGAACGCATCGAAAACACCCTGCCCGAGCTAGAGAGCCGGGCTTTTCGGTTACAGGCCCAAGCGCAGGATCTCCGCAGCAGGCACGATGAGATCATCGCATCATGGAAAGCCCGGGCAGCATGGGAAGGCTTAGATAATCTGGTGGCAGAGCGGCAACGACTCGATGCGATCGCATGGATATCAGAGCCACTCCCGAACGGTATTACCTCGGAATAGTGAGAGATTCCATGCTCAGCAGGCGCGAATTCTGGGAACACCGCAAAAACCGAACAACCATCTGGGGGTTGTGGAAATTTTTTGTATGGCGGCTGCACCGGATGAAGAAAAAAATCTTTTTTCTTATCGGATAAACAGTGGCCCGGACAGGGTCACCATGAGGTCAATCAGAATAGCCCTGCCGGGTTGATCTAATATTCGTCGTCCGGCAATATCTTTTTGTTCATGCTGACCCGCCCAGGCACACAGCGCGACAGGTCGCTGATGCGCCCCGTAACCGCGCCGTGTAGCCATTACCCGCCCTGACTGCTGCCGTGTGCCTGTCCTGTTGAGCCGCCTTGATTTGCCCCGGCCCGCCCGATGCTCACGCGACACGGAGAAAGTCGCCGTGTTCCGGCTCGCATCCTCCCACCCGGACCGGAGACCGGTTCCAGTTGATCAGAAAAAGTGATTTGCATCGGTTGGACCCGCCCAACAAAGCGAACGACAGGTCGCTGATGCGCCCTGTAACCGTCGCTTTGTTCCCCCGCCCGGACAAGAAGCCCGTGCCCCCATCAGGGGGCTATCCTGACCCGGCCCAGCGGCCCGAGGGAGCACCGCTTCAGGGCGCGAAGGTAACGAACCGCATCAGCGGTGAGTCCGAGCCCCTGATGCGTCGTGCGGACGAGTCACTGAGCGTTAGTCATGTACCTGCATCACGATGTCTTCACGGTTATTGTATAGTAATGCCTGGCTCCCTCTCTCACTTCAAAGCAGGTAATTGTCTCACGCTTCTTTTTGATCTGGTCCGCGATGGTTCTTGGGACAAGGTAGAGGGGTATGCCTTCAATCTGCTCCACGGTGCTTTCTGGAGATTTCATTTCACCGTGCATCACGACCTCCCTGGAATATCAGTATCGATGCGAGTTTCAAATATCGCAATCTCTTCACAGGTCACGTGCCGGGGAGCCGGGTGAGAACAAGAATTTTTAATCTTCCGACACAACATTTGAGTCAGCCCCTACTGTTATACTTGGTATTCGGTGGGTGGTTGCAGGGGCAATCTGTTTCGCGACGAGGGCCCCTGCTTTTTCTTCTTCGTCATTCACGTTCTCACCCGGTGCATGAGTGCGTGAACGTTCCCCAATGGTTTTTAGTTTTTTCATAATGTACTCCTTCGTACCGGATTTTACGGGGAACACGTCCTGGAATTGCAGGAATTGCGATGAGCCCCTGGACCCGATTGTAAAAGATAGATTTGTGTGAATTTAAGGTTTCGGTTTTAGGGGTTATACGGGCTTGAAATCGAAAAAGGAGGGCTATACACTTTCACACCGCACACTCCGCAATATATATTTAGATGCAATTATTTTGTGGGTCGCGTGAAACATTGAGTACTCGAATTGCTTTGGATCGAACGCACAATTTTCGATGAAATCGGAGGGGGCGGTCAGGCCGCAGCGGCCCACGTTCGCACCGGGCGAGTGCATCAGCGCGAGGTCGGGGTGAACGTGTCACTGAGCGTACCGCGTGAGTACGATCAACAGCGACGAACATTCCGCGAAGCGGTATGTGAGGAACGTGCGAGAGCAGCCGCTGGCGCCGGAGCATCGTGACAAGCCAGGGGCGTCATCCTATCAACCGGGTAACTCCGGAAAAGCAAGGGAGAGTCTGTGAGCGGAGCGGAACGGAGGGGAGCGAAGCGAGCGGTAGTGCAGCGGAGACGAACAGTCTCGACCGATCTTCATGTCAGCGAAACAAGATCTCGTTGGGGGAGCCCACGCGGCGAGGGGCGGAGCCCCATTGAGCGTAACATCCTCAAGAAAAAAAAACTCTATTCCTTTTAAACAGGTTCCGGTGTTGATCGCCGACCGCTTTCGCACGCTTCGCACAGCTTCGCCGTGCTCGCCCCCGCTCCGCGACCGGCTCCCCGTATTCCAGGCTAAAACCCTGTTTTTCAGACCTCCCCTGAAAAAATGACCTTCATATTCGCATTCCGGCAGCCTTTTCGGGGTCCGGATAGGGTAAATTAAGTGGCTAAAATAACATCGATTTAAGGGCCTTTGATGGGCTTTAGGAGAGATGGTATTCTGCCATATTTTGGCAAAAGGGGCGAGAATTGAGGGTATTTTTCATAGGTACTGAATCGGACCGTTTTACGGCGTTTTCCGGATAGAGGCATGGCAAACGGAGCCCAAATTGGGCTTATTTTCCCTCAGGTTTCATCCCTCCTTACAAAAGGTATCTCCGTCGAAGGGTAAATGAAGAGGGGGAGATCGTCTCATCCACCCATTCCCGTAATTATCCCGACAACCTGCTGAGCGGTCACCGGGTCCACCACCCGGGCCAGCACGAGACCGGCCATCGCCACGAACAAGGTCCAGAACACTTTCTTCACCTGCCAGTTCTTTCCAGCCATTACGATTATTATCAGGATCTGTTTTCCCGGGTACCCTGGAACAAATACCTTTAATCCGGATGTATCCTCCAGGGTGCGATTTGGCTATCCAGCAAAAATTATATTAACTGCATATAACAATCAAATCCATTAGACATAGGAGGAATACCTATGGACCGTGAAAAAGATGAGAGAAAGAAAACCGATATTGTCCCCATCACTCCGGGTTCTTCGTTGATGATCTGGAGGAGACCGAATCTGCTTGAACGCGACTTCGACTCAATTTTCAACGATTTCCGAAGATCGTTTGACTCCATGATGCTCCCGTATTTCCCGCTGGAGACACGGATGCAGGAACTTGGCATGTACCCCGTCAAGTACGCCCCGCTTGATTTCATTGATGAAGGAGATCATTATCTTATCCATGTTGAGCTCCCGGGCTTTACCAAGGAAAATGTGGATGTCCAGATCAACCGGGATGGTATGACCGTCAAGGCAAAGAAAGAAGTGGAGAAAGAAGACAAAAAGAAGAATTATCTCCACCGCGAACGGGCGTATTCGGCCTTCGAACGATCCATCTCATTCCCGGAAGAAGTCGATCCGGCAAAGGCCGGGGGGACCATGAAAGAAGGCATTCTTGAACTCAAGGTACCCAAGAAGGAGCCCAAACCGGAAACCAAACCCAGGAAGATCGAACTGAAGTAGATCGCATTCTTTTTTCAATTTTTTTTATCTTTTTACTTTTACAGTCTGCCGGGCTGTCACTTTGGTCCACGACCCTGACCTGCACCAACCCGGACCCCAATGGAAATCCGGAATTTTTTCATCCATTTCAAAGCATCGTTGTGCTAATCCGTGAGCGCAAATCTCTAAATATACCTTTGATAGATATGCACATGCTCTGCCCGGATATGACCCTTCAAATCCACACGACTTTACTGGAAACCTTCCATCCATATCCTGATTTTCGTCATATCAGGGATGTTTTAGCAGGAAGTTGTGATTTACATGGTCTCAAAAAGTAAAACGAAGTCAAAGAAACCGGTCCACAATACTGTCGAACCTGCCCAGTCAGATACAATCATACCGTCAGTTATTCTCTCAGAAAAATCTGTTGAACACCTGATTCAGGAACTTAAAGATCCCAACGAAATTATCCGTTCTGCCGCAGCCGGAGCACTTGGACACAGTAAATCGGAAAAAGCAGTTGAACCACTTATTCTGGCCCTGAAAGATCAGCATGTCTATGTCCGGCATGGGGCTGCATGGGCGCTCGGTGAGATTAAATCAGAAGATGCAGTCGAGGCACTCAGGCAATCGTTGAATGATGAGGATGAAATAACGCGGGGGAAAGCAGCCGAGGCATTGGGAAAAATCCAAGGGAACTGACGGGTTATGATAGGGTAGCGACTGGTGCCTGTTTTTATTGATAAAAACGTTCAGACCAACCGCTGGCGAATCAAAAATCATACTGACAGTGAATACGTGGTGGGGTAACAAAAGTAATTTCGGATAATCAAATCCTCAACTCCGGTACCAGCGATATTGTGCCATTATTCGCCTCTCACAAAAGTATAAGAGATCAAAAATGACATCCTAAAAAAACCGGAGCACCATGGAATTTACCGCAGTTCAGATGGATGCATTGCAGGAACTCGCCAATATCGGTTCCGCGCATTCGGCCACCACCCTCTCGCAGATGCTCGACACCAACATCGGCATGAGCGTACCAAAGATCGATATCATCGATATCGCCAAAGTGGGAGATTTCCTTACCGATGAATTGACCACCATGGTTGTCTTTGAGCTCCAGGGCGATATCCCCCACGGAGGTTTCTTAATCCTTCATTTTCCCCGCGACTCTGCCAAGCGGACCGCAGATATCATGCAGGGAACTTCTGAATTCGATCACCCGTTCAGCGATATGGACCAGAGTGCGATCCTCGAAGTCGGAAACATCATGATCTCATCGTTTTTGAGCGCTGTATCCGATCTCATTGGCCTGGGGCTGCTCCCCTCACCCCCGGTCCTTGTGGTCGACATGGCGCATGCGGCCATCACCTCCCTTGTCGCCCAGATGACCGTAGAAGTGGATGATGTGATCCTCTTCAGGGTCAAGCTAACCTCGGATGAGCACAAAATCGCAGGCAACATCCTCATCTTCCTTGAAGTCAACACGCTCCAGCAGATCGCGTTAAGACTTGAAGCGATGATAAAAGACGGAACGCCCGCTTAAGAATCGTGAACCCGGAAAAGTCTTCCGGACAACTATCCTTTTAAACAGAACCCCCCGGAAGAACACGGTTCTTCTCCGGTCTCATCCATCTGTGATTCGACAACCCGGACAATGCGGGGGGGCGTTCTCATATCGCATCTTATGCAAAGCTTTGGAGCATTCCGGACTTCACTGCGCTGGAACATTTTATCAGCTCTTATCAGCACTGTTAATCTATCATGACCCGGAAAGAAATATTCCATGGTGTCGAGGGCATCCTGGATCCATTTAAGGAATTTCTCGTGACAAAGGGATTGAAAAAAGGTGACCAGATTGTCTATTACGGAGTCCCTGGCACGTGTACACCGTTTGTCGAGCTGCTTGGGTTTGGCATCCGATCCCTTGAACCCGAACAGGTCTTTGTACCGATGATGGACGAGACCAAAGCATACAGGATCCTGCCAGTTCCTGAAATCGGGATGCAGGCACGCGTTTCATCAGTTGGCCTGAAACCAAAAGCAATCGTCATCATGGGCGGGCTCTCCGTGCCCAATGTATCCGTGAAAGTAGAGAAGGTGAAAGCGGTTATTGACAAACACCCCGATGCACTCGTGATGGGGTTCTGTTTCATGCATATGTTTGAAAAAGCCGGGTGGCTCACTGCGATCTCATTTGACTGTTTGATCGATGCAATGATCGATCCTGTCGAGGTAACGACGAAATCCTGAATCTTTTTAATAAATTCGTGGGAAAAATTGCAGAAGAGCAGGGAGTTTGCTCACTACTAGAGAGGGACAATTAAAATTGAGGGTACAATCGTTTTAATTTGATCCTTGCATTTTCAGAAGTGAATTGCCAATCGACCGGTTTCTGGTTGTTGTTTCTGGAAGTTTCCCACTTTTTTGTTTCCTGAATAAGCAATTCCAGACTATCTAATCTTCGATCAAGACATTGTCGGGTTAAGGCGCTCAATTCGATTTCGGCGATGTTGAGCCAGCTCCCATGTACGGGAGTTGGATGGATCTCCAGCCGTTTGACAAGCCGTGAGGCTTCCTCCGGAGGAAACGCCTCATAAAATGCACCGATAGTATGAGTGTTCAGGTTATCGCAGACCAGAATAATTTTCCTGGCGTTTGGATAATCAATCACCAATAAGTCCCTGACTTCGTGAGCCCAGTCCACTTTTTTCCGGTGCTTGCGAGGATTGACTCTTCTCCATCCTTTCAGAGGTTCAGTGAAAAGGAATATTGAGGCCGTTCCATTCCTTGTGTACTCATAGTCATATCGAAGGGGATACCGGGGAGTAGCCGGCAAAGATTCGCGGGAGTCTCCGAGTAACTGGACCGGCTTTTCGTCCATACAAATAAGAGGGACGTCCGGATCGTAGGGACGATGATATAGATCCAGGATATCTTCCATGTGCGCAACAAATTCAGCGTTTTGTTGAGGTGGAATGACCCAGCATTGCCGCAGGTGAGGCTTTAACTCGTTTTTTTAAGACGCGCCCAACCGTTTTTCCTGAAATTGTATCGACAATTTTTAATTCAACCATTTTGTCTGCGAGAAGATCAAGGGTCCAGTTGGCATATCCTTCCGGTGGTTGACCGCATGCTATTGTGATAAGCCGGGCTTCTTTTGCTCCATCAAGTTTTCGAGGAACGGGTGATGATTCCTGGGCTTTTCTCCCGACTGCACGAGTCAGGCCTTCTTCAAAATACTTCTTGCGTATGTTGAAAACTGTTTGACAATGGCAGTGTAACAGACCGGCTATTTCTTCATCGGTCTTGCCGGATTTATTTTTATCTGCATGCAACAGGACGTACGCGTGTCTGATGCGATACGCCGGGCCCTTCCCCCGCTTGACAATTCCTGTCAACTGTTTTCTCTCTTGTTGCGTTAATTCAACGATATACCGCTTCTTCATTGAAACTTTATAGTACGTACTTAGATAAAGTACTTTCCAATAACATATATATATTCAATTGTCGGGGACTACTACCATCTCACTCATACCACAATATCCAATCGTTACTGTCTCACTCCAATCCCATAACAATGCCGACAATCTGCTGGGCGGTCACCGGGTCCATCACCCGGGCCAGCACCAGCCCGGCCATCGCGACGAACAGGGTCCAGAACACTTTCTTCACCTGCTCGTTCTTCCCGAATGCCTCGATTATTTCTGATATCCGTTATTCATTACAATCAAACCGGTAATTTTAATTATGAGGCATAATCCAATGTGCGATTCCAGTAAAAGATCATTCCAACAAAAACTATATCAGTATCTTTGGACAGTCTAAACGATGAGGCATAGGAAGAATGCCCACGGTCCCTGAAAAAGAAGAACGGAAAAAAACCGATATTGTCCCCATCACTCCGGGTTCTTCGTTGATGACCTGGAGGAGACCGGGCCTGCTCGAACGTGACTTCGACTTCATTTTCGATGATTTCCGGAGATCGTTTGACAGCATGATGGCCCGTATTCTGGATTCCAGGTTCGTCAACCTCAAAAATAAATGTAACTATTCAGCCCTTTTTTT